>Ga0194128_10004416_pt1 | contig 20628 bp, 14 predicted proteins | sample TA2KigCa65mmetaG_FD_148650 | JGI IMG/M metagenome (GOLD analysis project Ga0194128, IMG submission 148650) | Freshwater microbial communities from Lake Tanganyika, Tanzania - TA2015037 Kigoma Deep Cast 65m | ecosystem: Environmental > Aquatic > Freshwater > Lake | place: Tanzania: Lake... | reverse complement strand
GAAAACCCTCGTCAAGCAAGGAGAACTGGACACGGAGAAGAAGGTCGCATAGGGATCATCAACCGAGCCGCCGCTCTCGCCGAATCAACAGCGACCGGGACATCCCCTCGGCTTCACCTGTCGTGGTCGTCACCGCTGTCACCCCGGGCGCTCGGGCGAAATCTCGTCGAGGCTCCGCCCGCTCGTTTCGGGGAACGCAAGGAGGACGATCGCGGGGCCCATGAGGGCGAAGCACGCCAGCAGCGAGATGGCGAGCCAGTGCGAGCCGAGCACAGCGTAGAGAGCGGACTCGAGAGAAAGCCCCAGCACCGCGCCGATCGTGCCGAGCCCGGCGCGCATGCCCGCGGCTGTCGAACGGTAGGACGTAGGAAAGAGCTCGATGCCGAAGAGCGCGAGAAGCACGCCGCTTCCCATGCCGAAGAACAGCATCCCGATCCACAGCACCGGGAGGAAGCCCCACCAGGTGTTGTAGAACAGCACGATCACGACCGGAAGGGCGGTGAGGAACACGAGAGCGAGGCGCTTTCGCCCGAGCTGATCGCTCCAGCGGCCAGTGAGCGAGTTGGCAAAGACCGCGACCGCGCCGCCAAAGAAGCCGAGCAGGCTCACCAACGCCGGGGTGAACGCGTGCACCTCCTGGAGGTACTTGGGCGCAAAGAAGAAGGCTGCGTGCTGCGACACGCCTAGCAGCAGGTAGAGCGAGCCCACGGCCGCGAAGCGGAGCGGGTACTGGCGGACCAGACTGACGAGCGGCGCGAGCATGCCGTGCGGTGTCGTTTGGCTTTGCGCCCGCGCGGCAGCGAGCCGCGCAAAGTGCCGTGTCTCGGTCATGTCGCGGCGCAACCACGCGATCATGAGGAGCGGTGCGAGCCCAACCAGGTAGAGCGACCGCCAGCCGAACGGCAGAAGTTCCACCAAGCCAAAGAGCGCGAATGCAAGCCCGTGCCCGCAGGCCGACAGAGCGCCTAGGGCGCCAATGCCCCAGCCGCGGGCATCATCGTCGAGCTCTTCGCCGATCACCACGACGGCCAACGCGTACTCGGCCGTGATGAACATCTTGGCGAAGAACTGGAGCGCGACGAACACCGCTGCGCTTGGCGAAAAAGCCGTGGCACCCGTGAGCAGCGTGTAGGCGAGGACGGTCGCCATGAGGAGGCGACGCCGGCCGAGCCGGTCGGCCGCCCAGGTAAGGAGCAGCGCCGGGAGGGAGCCGAGGGCCACCAGCGACGAGAGCGTACCGACGCTTTGCTCGGGAATCGAAAGCTCCATCTGGATCTGCTTCAGCGCAAGCGAGAAAAGGCCTGCATCGTATTGATCGAAGAACGACGCTGCGGAGACGAGACCGAGCACGGACCATTGGCGACGCGTGAGCCTCGGGGGCTCCCCCAGGAAGGGAACCCGGTCGAGCCAGGCCGGCCGAAAGCCACGGTCCTGGCCTGGGTCCGTTGTCGGTGCCGCTGTGGGCATTCGCCGGCTCCGCCTACTGCGGCCGCCGGAGGCACGCCATCTTGCGGCCGTAAGGGCCGATGCATGCGAGCATCGTGGAAATTCGGAGGAGCATTGATTGACGCATGTTGTCACCAGAGACGACCATTGGCCGAGCCCTTGCGGGCCATGCGCCGGGGGAAGCCTCGTTCGTCCATGGCTGCAATCGACTAAAACCCGCTCGACGTCGAGCAGAATCGGGATCCTCATCCGCTCTTTGCGCGGGCCTGGCGCGAAGCGCCGGTCTTCTTCAGCGAGGCTTTCAACCTCTCGAGCGTCTTGCTGCGCGCGGCCGGGCCGACATCGTCTGGGAGCTCGCCCATCCGCTGCCCATGACGGTGATCTCGGAGGTTCTTGGCGTGCCGCGGAGCGATCTCGACACGTTCAAGCGATGGTCGCATGATCTGGTGGCGCGCCTCTCTTTCGATCTGCCGCTCGAGCGCCAGAAGGAATGCGATGGGCACGAAGGCCAATTTCTCCCGCGGTGGCTCGCTCGCGCTCCTCGGCAACCAGCGGGGGATCGAGACCGCCCTGAAGGAGTTCCCGAACAACCTGATGTGGGAGACCGACTATCCTCATCCCACCTCCCGGTGCCCGAGCCCGAACAGCTCGGCCGTGCATCCGGCAGACCATGCAGACGCGGCACTCGCGAACGTGCCGGAAGAAGCCGTGAGAAAGGTCCTGCAGGACAAGCCGGCGCGAATCTACGGCGTCCGGGTCTGGCCGGGGCGGCCGCGTTCAGGGAGTCGATGTCGCGTTCGTAGACCAGACGACCGGACAATCCGTATGGTCGAGCACTTCGCCTGCGCGAACGCCCGCGTGATGCGGCTTCTGCGCAGCACCGCGGCGGATCCGGTAGCGCGCGTCGTCGCCGCAGTATCGAACGGACATCGCCCGCCGACGCCGGCCGTTGGACGAGTTGCCCTCGGCGCCGTGGAGCGTGAGTCCGTGATGAACCGTGAGGTCACCCGGCTTCATCTCGAAGCAGAGGATCTCGGCGTCGCGAAGACTCGTACGGGGGCGAGCGGGCACGGACGAGGCGTCCACGGCGTGATAGTCCGGGGCCTCCTCTCCCTCGGTGTCGGGGATCGAGCCCGTCTGCACGAAGTAGTTCGGGCGGTAGAGCTTCTTCCAGGCGTGGCTCCCCTTCACGAACAGGAGCGAGCCCGTCTCGCGGGTCACCGGATCGAGGGGGATCCAGCTCGTGCAGACCTGCGTGCCTTCCACATGGAAGTACGGCAGATCCTGGTGGAACATCGTCCTCTCGATCGCGCCGGGCTCCTTGACGAGGATGCTGTCCTCGTAGAGGTTCACCTTCGTGGCGCTGAGCAGTCGGCCGACGAGGGCGGGCAGAGGCGACTCGCAGGCGAACCGGCGGCAGTCCGAGTCGGTCTTCCAGTGATCCGTCCCTCCATAGAAGTGGGCACGAGGGCGGCCCCCCGCCGGCGTGAGTCGTGTCCCGAAATCGGAGAGGCTGAAGCGCGACGACGAAGCGAGCCAGCGCTCGACGCCGCGCTCGACCACCGCGATCCACTGCGCCGGCAGGATCTCGCGCAGACAGACGACGCCATCCCGCCAGAAGGTCTCGCGCTCCGCGTCGGTCACCTCGCGGAGGGCAGCCGGAAGCTCTTCGCCCATCTTCTCGCCTCATCCATCGGCCGCGGTCGACGCAGCCGTCGATTCCCTCCGACGGGAAGGCATCGAGACCATCGCAGGAGAACGAAGGCCTTCGCAAGCGGGCTTGAAGGCACCCGGAGACCTTTTCCCCACCCCCCGCTAAGTTCATCTCGTTCTCGCAGAGCAGGGCCTCGCGTCCGAGTCGCGCGAGGTGAACCTCGTCGCGAGCGAGCAGCACGCGCCCGACTCCGTGAAGCTGAACCCGAACCACGTGGTGCCGCCGAACCTCGCCGTCTGATGCGGGCGTCTTCGTCTTCGTCCCCGTGGACTTTGGCGGCGCTGGCCGTCCTTGCCGTGCTCGGCGCGTGCGGCGACGGCGCGTCTCGTGCTCCTGTGGGCGGGGCGCAGAGCTGGCGCGCGTCGATCGAGCCCGACGGCAACGCCCTGTCGATCACGCCGACGGAGCCACTGCGCGGCGGGCGCACCTACGGCGTCGTGTTGACCCGCGGGATCCGAGACGTGTCCGCCCGTCCGCTCTCTCCCGACGCCGCGTTCCGGGAGCTCCTCGGCCGGGCAGGCGCGGCCGCGGCCGAGCCCGTCGCTCTCTACAGCGCCGACCCCGAAGCAGAAGCGAATCCGTACCCCGATTCGCGGCTCGTGCGCGCGGACGGAACGATTCGCGTGCCGGACGGCTGGCTCCTGCGCAGGATCGTGAGTGAGCCGGCGAGCGCCCGGACGTTCCTGCGCGCGCTCGCCGACGAGCAGGACCGGCTCGCCGGCTTCGGCACGACGGCGCCGCTGCGCTTCCCCGTTTCCGGTGAGATCGACCTCGACAGCGTCACCGCGGAGACGTTGCTCTTCTTCGAGCGTGCGGACGGGGCGCTCGATCTCGCGGGCCTCCTCGCCGAGACGCAGCGGCGCGGCGTCGCCCGCTCTCGCATCGCGCTCGCGGTATCCTTTCCGACCCAGCCGATCGCCGGCGATCTGCTCGCCGTGCGGGCGCTCCTCCTCGAGCGCGCCGCTGCGTCGCCGCCGCGGCTCGAGCTCACCGACGACGCACCGGAAGACGACGTCGCGGCCGGCGTCTTCGATCGCGAGAGTCCCGGGCCGTTTGCGCCGTTGTTTGCCGCCAAGCCGGCGCTCGGGCGGGTAGCGCGCGGCTGGATGCGATCGCCCGAGTTCCGCGACGCGCGCGGCGTCGTCGATCCGCGGCGGGTCGCCGGGGAGGTGCCGCCGGAGGACGTCCGCATCGACGTCGTCCTCACCGTGCCGGGAGACTTCTCGGCACCGCATCCGGTCGTGCTCTTGCAGCACGGCTTCGGCGGCAGCAATCTCTCGTTTCTCGAGTTTGCCGGCGATCTCGCCGCCGAGGGCCTTGCGACCGTGGCGATCTCCGCCGTGCAGCATGGTCGCCGCGGGAATCCCATCACGCTCCTCGACTCGACGCCGCTGCAGACCCGCGACATCTTCCGGCAGAGCAACATCGATCAGATGGCTCTCGTGCGACTCGTCGAAGCCGGGATCGACCTCGATGGCGACGGCGCGAGCGAGCTCGACCCGGGTGACATCCGCTACTACGGCGTCTCGCTCGGCGGCCTCCTCGGCGCGAGCTTCGTGCCGCTCGAGGACGCGATCCGGACCGCCGTGCTGGTCGTCACGGGTGGCCGAATCGCCGCGCTCGGAAACGCGCCGGCGATCCGACCGCTGTACGCGGACTTCTTCGCAGAGCGCGCCGGGCTGCCTGCCGAGAGCCCCGAGTTCGCGGACGTGCTGACGCGCATCCTCGAGCTCGGCCAGCAAGGAATGGACGCGGCCGACGGGCTGAACTTCGCGCGCCATTGGTTCCGCGAGCCGTTCGGGCGCGGCGGCAAGCGGATCCTTCTCCAGGCGGGCGTCGGCGACGACTGGGTGCTGAACGAGAGCACCGTGGAGCTGGTGACGGCCGCGGGAATCGGACCCGTCGGATCCGTGCACGGCGGGGAAGGCGTCTCGGGACTCTGGTGGTTCGACCCGCCCGACGAACCCCGCGGCCACGGGATCAGCGGACGTCCCGAGGTGCGCGCGCAAGCGCGCCGCTTCCTCGCCAGCGACGGCGCCGCGATCGTCGACCCCGGTGGCTCCGATGACGAACGCGCTCGCGAGGCCGGCAGCCGACTCGGCGAGGAGTGACTCGCCGACGGCGAGCCGGATGGCGCGGAAAGGCGCCGGCTCGCCCCGAACCTCCGCCGACATGCCGACGGATCATTCGTCGCATCGAGCAGCGAGCTGCAGCGCCGGTTCCGGCGGAAACAGCTGCCGAGAAGGGCACAGCGATCTTACCGCGAGCAGGGAAGGCCGGGAACGAGGCGCTCGCACGCGAGGTCGCGGTAGAGCGCGTCCGCCGCGAGCCGATGTCCGCGCGGCGTCGGATGCCACGGGTCGAAGAAGAGCGGCTCCTCGGCCGCGCTCTTCGCGGCGAGGAACGCCGGCAAGAGGTCGATCACCGGGAAGCCGCGCTCCTCGCCGAGCGCGCGCAATCGCTCCTGCACCCCGTGCGACGCTCTTGGCTCGAGCTGGAACATGTCCGGGAACACGACGAGCGCAAACTTCGCTCCGCGGGCAGCGGCCAACTGCGCCATCTTCGCGTAGTGGCGATCGAGCCAAGCGAGCTCCGTCGGGCTCGGATCGTGGTGCGGCGCGATGCCGGCGAGCTTCGTCGCGAGATCGGGCTCGCCCCAGCCCGTCGCTTCGGCGATCGCATTGCAGAGACGCGAGCGCGCGCAGAGCTCGCGCGCCCCCGACGGCGGCGCGCGTCGCACGGAAGGATCCGGATACGCCTCCTCCGGGATCTCGCCGAGCGCGAGCGCCGTCGAGAAGTCGAAGTGGATCGACGGGTCGTTCAGGTCGTTCATGCAGAACTGCGCGAGAACGAGATCCGGCGCGTACGCGAGTCCGACGTCCTCGAGGAGCGCGGCCTCCGTGTACGGGTTGTATCCGCTGACGCCGAGGTTCAGGACCTCGTACGAGCGATCCGAGCGATCCGAGGCGCGCGACGCGCCGGCGAGCTTCGTCTCGAGCTGCTTCGCGAACGTGTCCTCGAGCGCAACGCCGTAGCCGAAGCTCACCGAGTCGCCGAGGAGCGCGATGCGAAACGTCGCGGGCGGCTTCTCGTGCGCGACGTCGCGATCACGGAAGCCGTCGGCGTTCACGCGATAGGTCGCCTCGGCGGGCTCGGTCAGCGTCGCCGAAGTGCTCGGCCGCATCCCGTAGAGCCAGGGCTTCTCCGGACGGAGCTCGTGCAGCGCGCGCATCCCGCCGCCCTCGCCGAAGCCGAAGCCGATCCCGATCCCGAGCACGCGGACGAGCATCTCTCCCAAAACGAGAGCGGCGAGAATCCCGACCGCAGCCGCGAGAAGCTTCCGCTGCACGAGCTCGAAGTGGCCTCAGTCGGTCGCGCGGCCCGTCTTCGACACCGAGGCGAGCCGCTGCTCGACTTCCGCGGGCGTGTAGCCGGCGGCCTCGACGTTCTCGAGGTGCGGCACGACGGGCTTCTTGAACTGGTTCATCAACGCGACCTTCGTGAAGAACTGGCGCACGCGCGAGTCGTTCGGGTCGGCGCGCATGTAGTCGGTGAGCCAGCCGTCGGTGTTCGCGTTCGCGATGCCGAAGGAAGAATCGATCGACTGCGGAACGCTGAAGTCGAGGATCGTGAAGTCGTCCGTCACGAGTGGACCCTCGCCGGTGAACTCCGCGACGTCGTCGCCGCTGAAGACGAAGTGCGAGAGGAACCCGAACGGTCCGCTCACGCCGACGCTCTCCATCTCGGCCTCGACCTTCGGGTCCTCGAACTTCGCCTCGAGGAGCTTCAGGTCCGGTCCATGCGAGGTCAAGCTGCCGTTGATCACCCACGAGTAGCGTGCCGGTCCATGCCAGACGCTGACGACGGGGAACACGTGCTGGATCGTGCGGACGAGGTGGCGCAGGTCGTCCACCGGAGTCATCGCGGCGTTCACCCAGATGCTGAAGATGCCGCCGGGTGCGAGGTGATCGCGCGCGAGCTCGAGAAACTCCTTCGTATAGAGGTTGACGATACCCGCGGTGTGGAGCTCGGGCGGATCGAGGCGGATGACGTCGTACTTCTCCTTGGACGTCAGGAGGAAGTTCCGTCCGTCCGCGATCGTCATGTGGATGCGCGGATCCGCGAGGACGTCGCGGTTCGTCTCCTTGAAGAAGGGCGCCGCCTCGAGCACGCCGGGGCTCAGCTCGACGGAGTCGATCCGCTCGACGGGATGCATGAGGAGCGAAGAGAGCGAGTTCCCGACGCCGAAGCAGATGTTGAGGATGCGGAGCGGGTGTGGATGCAGCAGCATCGGGATCTGCGCGTACATCCGGTCCTCGATGACCGAGACGTCGCCGGCGGTGCCGCGGCCGTCGCCGTAGCGGATCATCTTGCGGCCCTTCGCGTCGGCGGTGACCATCACCGTGTCGGTCACCTCCTCGCGATAGAAGAGGAGGGAGCCGTAGCGGCGCTCGAAGCTGTCGCGGAAGAGCGACGTCGGGATCGTGAGGCCGAGCACCGCGAGGAGAGCGACGCTGACGCCGGCCGACGCCCACCGCGTCGTCGTTTCCGTCACGGTCGCGGCGTTCCAGAGCAGCACGACGCCGAGTGCCAGGTTCAGGAACACCAGGATGAAGAACGTTCCGACGAGCCCGAGCAGCGGGATGAGGAAGAAGCCGACGAGGAGCGAGCCGAGGATCGAACCCGTCGTATTCCACGCGTATACCGACGCGATCCGCTCGCCGACGACGGACACGGCGTCGACGGCGGCGCGCGCGACGAGCGGAAAGCTCACGCCGAAGAGAAACGTCGTGACGAAGAGGACCGAGCCCGCTTCGCTGAAGATCAGGGCGACGACGCGTCCCCACGACTCGATGCCGCCGAGCCGATCGACGACGAGCGGGATCAGGCGGTCGAGGTTCGCATAGAGGAGGAGAGAGAGGACGACCGAGAGGCCGATTGCGATCTCGACGATACCGAGAGCGAACAGGGGGCGTCGCAGACGATCGACGATCGGCGAGGCGACGGCGCTGCCGAGCGCGATCCCGATCAGGAACGTCGCGAGCATCGCGCTGTAGGCGTAGGTCGAGTTGTGGACGAAGTGCTCGAGGGCACGCGTCCAGAGGACCTCGTAGCCGAGCGCGGTGAAGCCGGAGATCGCGGTCGCGATCGTCGCGAGGCGGAGCGTCCTGCTCTGCGGCGGCGTCCACCGCGGCCGGGCGAGTGACGGCGGCAGCCCGATCGACACGGTCCATTCGCGGCCGGCGATCACCGCGATGATCCCGACGATTCCGCTGATGCTGACGGCGAGCGCGCTCGTCCACGTGAGCCCGAGAGTCGGGATCAGGACGAAGCCTGCCGCGAGGCACCCGGCGACGGCTCCGAGCGTGTTCACCGCATAGAGCCCGCCCGCGCCGCGTCCGACCACGTCTTCCCGGTCGATCACCGCCTTGCTGAGGAGCGGCAGCGTGGTGCCCATGAGCGTGCTCGGCACGAGCAGGATCGCGAAGGCGAGCAGGAACTGGCACGCCATCAGGAGCATCGCCGATTCACCGGTGAGCTCGCGGATCCACATGTAGACCGGCGTCAAGTGCAGGATCACAAACGGCGCCGCGAACGCGACGACCGCGAGCACGCACTCGACGACGCCGTACGCGAGAAGGGGGCGCTGGACGCGATGGCTGACGCGCCCGGCGATCGCCGCGCCGAGCGCGAGCCCCGCCATGAACGCGCAGAGCACGGTCGTCACGGCGTAGACGGTCACCGAAAGAGTGAGGCTCAAGAGCCTCATCCAGACGACCTGGTAGATGAGGCCCGCGGCTCCGGAGGCGAAGAAAAGCCCGAGCAGCGCGAGCCGCAGGGATGCTGTCATCTGGCCGACTCTACCCGAGGTCCTTTTGCAGCGCTACGCGCGGATCGCACCTACCGGACCGGCTTCTGATCGTTGAGACTCCAGTCGTACGGCGCGAACGCGACGTCGTACGACTCTGCGATCGCGCGCTCGAGATCGGCCTTCTTCTCGGGTGGCGCATAGAGCAAGGCGTAGGCGAGGAGCGAGCCCGACTGGCCGGGATGCGAGCTCTCGTAGCCCTCGACGAAGTCGTCTTCGTACCAGTCGAGGATCGAGGACAGCGTGACGCGGCGCTCGGCATGGTCGATCGAGAGGTTCCGCTCCTCTGCGAAGAAGCGGCGCGCCTCGCGGTCGAGCTGCTCGTCGAGACGGCTCCCGACGAACGGCTCGCGCGGAAGCTGCGGGCAGCCGCGCGAGGCGCAGTTCAACGCGAAGTGCGCGCGGGGCTCCTCGAAGCGCGGCCGGATGAGCGAGTTCTCGAGCGCGTAGAGGCTCGTCTCCTCGCCCCCGAGCTTCACCTGCTGCAGGAAGAAGAATCCGATCTTCGGATCGACGAGCGAGAGAGGGAAGGGCGTCCGCACGTCCGCGACACCGGCGATCGGATAGTTCCGCAGGACGACGACGAGGACGCAAGCGTTGTAGGCGTTGATCCAGTACGCGAGCTCGTCGTTCCGCGTCGGGAACAGCTCCGGCTCGTCGTCCGGGCTCGTCTCGCTGAGCCAGAGGTAGTAGCGCTCGAGGCGCCCGGGGACGCGCTTCAACCCGCGGTAGTCGACGAGCCCCTTCTCGTCGACGCGATCCCGCAGGACCTCCGCGAGATCGGCATGCGCGATCTTCTCCGTCGTCTCGACCGACGGCAGCGACACCGAAGCCGGCGTCACCGCCGTGCTGCATCCGGCGAGCGCGAGGAGAGCCATGGCGCGCATCCCGAGACGCCGCATTCCTTCTCCGTGCCGCATGCCGAGATCACTCCGGGTACGGACGCACGTTCGCAAGCTGCTCGGCGAACACCTTCGGATCGCTGGTCGGCAGCGCGCAGACGCGGTTCTCGCAGACGTAGGCGGTGACGCGTCCGTCTCGTGCGGTCTTTCCCTCGACGAGCGGGACGATGTCCGCCAGCTCCACCGCTTCGCTCTCCGTCGTCGCGACGACGACGGAGCTCGGGAGGAATTGCCGGGCGAGGACGTCGAGGAACGGATCGAGGCTCCCGCTTTCGTCGGGTCGCACGAGGATCACCTCCTTCACCGTATCGAGCGAGAAGTCGAGCGCCGCGAGCATGCGCGGCGAAGCCTCGGGGTGCTCCGTGAGCGCTCGCGCGAAGACTTCGAGCGTCTTCTCCGCGCGCTCGCGATGGCGCTCGTCGGTCGTGAGCTCGTAAAGGCGAAGCAAATTCGCGACCGCGACGGAGCTGCCCGAAGGCAGAGCACCGTCGTACGCGTCCTTCGTCCGGACGAGGAGCTCTTCGCCGTCCGACGCGGTCGCGAAGTACCCGCCGTGCTCGGCGTCCCAGAAGCGACGGTCGAGATCCTCCTGAAGCGCCAGCGCTTCGCGCAGCCAACGCGGATCGAACGTCGCTTCCCAGAGGTCGACGAGGCCCGCAATCAGGAACGCGTAGTCCTCCAGCACCGCCGCATGCTTCGCTTCGCCTCCGATGTAGGAGCGCGCGAGGCCGCTCGGTTCGTTCATCTTCCGGAGGACGACGTCCGCCGCCGAAGCCGCCGCGCGCGCGAAGCGTTCGTCGCGCAGAACGCGAGCACCGCGCGCGAACGCCGAGATCGCGAGACCGTTCCAGCCGGCGATCACCTTGTCGTCGCGAAGCGGCGCGGGCCGCGCCGCGCGCACTTCGTACAGCGCGGCGCGCGCCGCCTCGATCTCGAGCTGCGCTTCGAGCGTCGTGAGCCCGACCTCTCGCGCGACGTCCTCCAGCGGAACGGCTTCGTGCAGGATCGTGCGTCCTTCGAAGTTCCCCTTCGGGCCGACGCCATAGCGCTTCGCGAAGAGGCGCGCGCGATCGGGACCGACGACGGCCTCGATCTCCGCCGTCGCCCACGTGAAGAACCATCCCTCGACCTCGCGGCCGTCGGGCGCCTCGCTGTCCGCGTCGGTCGCGGCGTAGAAGGCACCCTCGGGCGAGGTCATCTCGCGCTGCAGGTACTCGAGGATCTCGCGCGCGACGGCGGCGAAGCGCGGCTCGCCGGTGACCTGATACGCATCGAGGTATGCGATCGTCAGGAGCGCGTTGTCGTAGAGCATCTTCTCGAAGTGCGGCACGAGCCACTCGCGATCGGTCGAGTAGCGATGGAAGCCGCCGCCGACGTGGTCGCGGATGCCGCCGCGCGCCATGTGGTCGAGCGTGTCGACCGCCTCCGCGAGCGCGTCCGGATCGCGGCTGCGCCGATGGTAGCGCAGCAGCAGCTCGAGGACGTGGCTGCGCGGAAATTTCGGCGGCCCGCCGAATCCGCCCCACTCGCGATCGTAGCCCTGCGCAAGGACGAGGCGCGTGCGCTGGAGCGCCTCGACGCCGGGACGATCGCCGGGCGGCTCGGGCCGGCTCCGCTCGCGGAGATGCTGCGTGATCCGCTTCGCGTGTCCGGCGACTGCGTCCGGGTCTCCGGCGTAGCGGTCCGCGAGCGCGACCAGGATCTCCTGCATGCCGGCGCGGCTTCCGCGATCGCCCGCGCGCGCCGGGAAGTACGTCCCGCCGAAGAACGGCTCGCGGTCCGGCGTGAGGACGACCGTCATCGGCCAGCCGCCGCCGCCGGTCAGCAATTGCACGACCTCCATGTACACGGCGTCGACGTCGGGGCGCTCCTCGCGGTCGACCTTGATCGGCACGAAGCGCGAGTTCAGGATCGCGGCGATCTCCGGATCCTCGAACGACTCGCGCTCCATCACGTGGCACCAGTGGCAGGTCGAGTAGCCGACGCTGAGGAACACCGGACGGTTGAGACGCCGCGCCTTCGCGAAGGTTTCGTCGCTCCACGGATGCCAGTCGACGGGGTTGTGCGCGTGCTGCAGGAGGTAGGGGCTCGACTCCGCGACGAGGCGGTTCGTGTAGAGAGGCGAGCCGTCCTCGCGCAGGTGGCGCGTGCGCGGCTCGTAGCCAGCCGCTTTCGTCGCGAGCTCGTCCTCGAGGCGCTCGCGGAGCAGCGCGTCGAACGGCTCCGCGCCCGGAAGCGAATCGGGGACGGCCCGGGCGCGGTGCGTCACGGCCGTTTCCGAGGAACGATCGCAGCCCGGAAGCGCCGATGCCGCGAGGAAAGCCGACGCCAGGGCGACCGCCGAGGCGCTCGCCAGCCGCCGAGCGGAGCACCGGATCGTGCGGCGGCGCATCGCTTTTCCTACGGCGCCCATCGCGGAAAGTCACTTCCGAGAAGCGCTCGAATGGGTGCACTCTCGACGCATGGACGCGTCCCTCAAGCTCGAGATCATGCGGGTCCTCGCGGTCCTGCCCTTCTTCGTCTTCCTGCCGCTCCTCCTCGTGACGCTGCTCACGCCGATGCGCGTGCTCGTCGAGCGCCGGATCGACCGCCGCGTACGCGGCCGCTGACCGCTCGCGCGAACGAGCGCTTCGTGGCATAGGCCTCTCGCCGGGACCGCCGTCCCGCGTCTCTTTCTTGGGGGATCGATCATGAAGCGCGCTCACTTCGCGTCCGTACTTCTCTCGCTCGCCGTGTCGCTCGGTCTGCCGGCGGCACGTGCCGAAGCCCTCTCCGTCCTCGTCACGAACGACGACGGCATCGACGCGCCGGGAATCGCGGCGGTCGTCGCGGCGCTCGCCGAGAATCCGGAGGTCGAGCTGCACATCATCGCGCCGGCGATGAACCAGAGCGGTACGGGCGACCGGATCACGGAGGGACCGCTCGTCGTCGAGCCGTCGCAGACGTCGAACGGCTTCTCCGGATTCGCGGTCGAGGGCTTTCCCGCGGACACCGTCCTCTGGGGGGTGCTGCAGGAGCTCGACGTGCGGCCGGACCTGATCGTCTCCGGGATCAACACCGGGCAGAACGTCGCCGAGCTCGTGAACATCTCGGGCACGGTCGGCGCGGCGCTGACCGCGGCGCGCTTCGGCATCCCGGCCTTCGCCGTGAGCCAGGGGCTGTCCGCGCAGATCAGCTTCGACGAGGCGGCGGAGTACACCGCCGACCTCGTCGAGGAGTTCCGCACGAACGGCTCGTTCCGCCGCATGCTCGAGCCGCTTCGCGGCACGCCGTCCGCGCACGTCCTCAACATCAACTTCCCGACGTGCAACACGGGCTCGCTGCGCGGCGTGCGTGCGGTGCGTCTCGGCCGGGCGGCGCGGGTCGTCGGCTACGATGAGCTCTCGAGCGACACCTGGCAGGCGGTGCTCGAGCGGACGCCGATCGGTAGCAACGACTGCAACTCGACCTTGCAGGATCCGCGCACCGACCTCGAGGCGATGAACAACGGCTTCGCTTCGGTGACGCCGCTCGGCGCCGACTTGACGGACGAAGGGCTGATCCCGCGCATCCGGCGGCTCGTCGAGCAGCCGGGGGTCGGCGGCATCTCGTCCTGTCTCGCGGGCGGCGATCTGTTCGACGCGGAGGGCCGGATCCCGGTGGGAACCTGCGGCGTGCGTCTGCCGCAGCGCTGATTCCGGCGCGTCCGGTCTACTCGACGTAGCCGAGCATCTTCAGCTTCTCGCGTCGCTCGGGATCCGCTTCGTCGGCGACGATTCCTTGCGCGGGCTTGCCGCGCGCAGTCTCGGCCTTCAGGGAGAGGTCGCGGTACCCCGTCGCTTCCTGCGCGAGCGCCGCGAGGTCCGGCCGGCTCTCGGCGGGAATCGGCTTGCTCTCGTTCGGATCGGTCGTCAGGTCGAAGCAACGGACCGTGCCCTTGTCGGCGACCATGCACTTCGCGTTGCCCGCACGCGCGACGAACCAGCGGGTCTTGTGCGTGATGATCGACGGCGGCACCTCGCCGAAGACGATCTCGCGCTCGATCTGTGCTCCCTCGAGCAGCGGTACGAGGCTTAGCCCGTCGACGGCGGCGGTCGCCTTCGTGCTCGTCAAGGCCAGGATGGTCGGTACGACGTCGACCAGCGACACCGGCGCTTCGATCTCGAGCCCGGCGGGAACGACGCCCGGCCAGCGGAAGAACATCGGAACGTGCATCACCTCGTCGTAGAGCTGCGAGTGCGTGACGGCGCCGTGCTCCTGGAACTCCTCGCCGTGGTCCGCGGTGATCACGAGGAGCAGCTCTTCGGGCGGCCCCAGCGCGGTGAGCTTCGCCAGGAAGTCGGCGAGGAGGCGATCGAGATGACGGATCTCGCGCTCGTACGCGCGCTTGGGCAGGCCGGGGCCGGCGGGTGAGGGCGCGCCCGCGAACGCCTCCTCGGTGTACTCCGGCGGAATGTACGGCGAGTGGACCTCGTAGGTGTGCACGAAGAGGAAGTAGGGCTCGTCTCCCTGCCGCTCTGCCCACTCGATCGCGCGACCGAACGTACCCTCGGCGTCGCCGCCGCCGCTCTTCACGTCCTTGTTCTCGAAGTAGCGAGCGAAGCCGCGGCGGAACCCGGCCTTCGCGCTGAGAAGCGCGTCCTCCGTGAAGGCGGCCGTCTCGTAGCCGCCGAGTCGCATCTGCTCGGCGAGCGTCGGCAGGGCCTCGTCGAGCGGTGCGCTGCCGCGGACCTGATGCTTCGCCGGGTAGAGGCCCGTCAGCATGCTCATGTGCGAGCCGAGCGTGTTCGAGAAGGTCGTGAACGCGCGCAAGAAGAGCGTCCCTTCCTCGATGAGCTTCGTGAACGAGGGAGTGGTGTCGAGCTCGTAGCCGTACGCGCTCATGCTGCGCGTCCGCAGGGTGTCGAGCGAGATCAGCACGACGCGCCGCGCGTGCCGGCGCTCGGCCTGCTCGGGGCGAAGGATCGTCGGATCGCCCCATACGGGCAGCGACGGCCGGACGTCCTCGCGATTCGCGGGCAACGTCTTGAACTCGAGGCGGAACGGCTTCTCGCCGAGGTCGGGGAGCGGCACGTCGAGCTGGTGCCAGCCGCGGTCCTGCTCGCGCCTGGCGGGGTCGAGCATGCGGCGCGCGAGGCGGGTGCGCTTCTCGCGCCCGTCCTCCATCTCGATGCGCTCGACGAGGAACACGACGCGCGCGGAGTCGACGTCCCAGGCGGGCTCCTCGATTCCGATCCAGGTGCGGAGCAGGCCGCCGCCGGGGAGGACGATCTCCGGCGTGTCGATGGTGCGCTTGGCGAGAGGGGGAATCGTGTAGGCCGTGAACGCCCCGCTCGTCGACTCGGGCAGGCGCACGCGCATCGAGACCGGGACGCCTGCGAGGCCGTGCATGAGCTGTCGCACCTTCGTGAAGGCGGTCTTCTGCGCGCGCTCGGGCGCGACCGGATGCTCGCCCGTCTCCGCGTCGAGATGCGGGATCGGAGTCGCGTGCGCTTCCGCCTCCGCTGCGGCCTTCTCCTCCTCCTCGGGAGACGGCTCCGCGGTCTCGGCTTCCTGTCCCTCGGGCGGCAGGAGAGTCTCGACGATCGCCCAGGGCGTCCGGGGAAGGATCGGAGGAAGCGCCAGGGTGCACTCGCGGAAACCCGGAGCGTCCGGCGCGACCTTGCAAACGGGCCGCATGGTGAATGCGCGAGAGACGGTGAACGACGGACGATCGACGTCGCCGATCTTCGCGAAGCCGAAGCGCTCGAGCGCACGGTCCTCCGCAATCTCGGTGCGCGCGCCGACGAGACGGATCGCCGGAACGAGCGGGGGCGGCGTCTCGTCGCGGAAAACGTCGCAGCCCGCGGAAAGCGCCAGCACGAGCGTCGAGAGCGCCGCCAGGCGAGCCAGCGCGAGCGGTCGGTTCGGGATATTTCGGGAGATCATCGGGTCTGCGATCCTCGGGCTGACGGAGACGAAGGCGGGCGCGACCGGGGTGGCGGGTGAGCCTCCCTAGCCTGCATTTCTCACCAGATCACGTCGCGAGGCGGTCGAGAGTGCCGAAGATTCGCGAGCCTCGGACCGGAGGGCGACGCAGGCGTACTTGAACAGTACGTCGAGGAGCCCGGAGGGAGAAGCTCGCGAAGATTCGGTGCTATCGGCCGCCGCAGTAGGGATCTGGTGAGAAATGCAGGCTAGTTAGCGGGGGGCCCGGAGATCGTGCAACCGGAGACGACGGCGGCGCGCCCGCGCCGAGTCCTCCGCCGAAGCTCCTCGCGGACTCGAGCCGGTTTCCCCTCGAGTCCTCCCCTCGCAGGCGCGCGTCGTCGAGGAGCTGCGCACCGCCGCCGCGGACGCGCTCGAGCCCCTCGCTTCGGGCCTGGATCGAGCGCCCGCACGCTGATAGTCGGCGCTGGTGCGCCGCCGTCTCGACCGCACGCCTCGCGGATCGGCAGGGATCGCCGCCCTCGTTCTCCTCGCGGCGGCAGTCGCGGGCTGCAGCGGCGACGACTCTCCGCCGCGCGACACCGTTCGCGCGCGCATCGCGGCTCTCGCACCCGCGGCGAACCTCGGGCATCGCGGCACCGGCCTCACGCGCTCCGGCCATCCGTTCCCGGAGAACTCGCTGCCGTCGTTCCGGGCGGCGATGGACCAGGGCGCGGACGGGATCGAGCTCGACGTCGAGCTCACGTCGGACGGCTTCCTCCTCGTGATGCACGACGACACGCTCGATCGGACGACGACGTGCGAGGGGTGCCTCAGCGCGTACACGCTCGCCGAGGCGCGCGAGTGCCGGCTGCTCTCCGGAGACGGCGTGCCGACGGCCGAGCGGCCGCCGACTCTCGAGGAGGTCTTCGACGTCCTGCCGCGGACGGCGCTCGTGAACGTCGAGCTCAAAGTCTACGGCGGCACTTGTCGTACACCGACGACCGGACCGGAGACGCTCGCGGCGACCGCGGCAGCCGAGGTGCTGGCGCTCGGCGTGGAGTCGCGCGTTCTCTTCTCCTCGTTCGACGAGGAAGCGATGGCGGCGATCCGCGCGGAGCCGGCGGGCTTCTATGCCGCACTTCTCCTCGGTGTCCAGGAGAGCATCGATTGGCCGGACGCCCTCGCCCTGGCGCGCTCGCTCGACCAGGACGCGGTGCATCCGTTCTTCATCATCCCGCCGGAAGGCGTGGCCGCGGTGCGTGCCGAGGGCCTGCAGGCGAACGTCTGGACGGTGAACCTCGCGCGCGACATGGAGGCCGCGATCGACGCGGGCGTGACCGCGATCATCACGGACGAGCCGGCGATCCTGACGGAGGTCCTGCGGCAGCGCGGACGCGGCTGAGCTCCGCGGACGCAGCCGGCCTCGGCCTTGCTGAGTCTTCCCCTCGATCCGATGGCGACTCCCGATCCCCGTCCGCTCCTGCGTCCGCTCGCGCTCTCGCTTTCCTCGCGAAGAGCACCGCGCGCGCGCTCGGGGGCGCAACCGCCGCCGTTGCCTCGATCGCGGGCAATCGCCTCTCCGGCGGGCAGCCGTCCGCAGGAGAGACCTGGCGCGCGCTCTTCGCGTGCCGCGCCGCTCCGAGAGCGCCTGCTCGAGGGCGGCTTCTAGCCTGCATTTCTCACCAGATCCCTACTGCGGCGGCCGATAGCACCGAATCTTCGCGAGCTTCTCCCTCCGGGCTCCTCGACGTACTGTTCAAGTACGCCTGCGTCGCCCTCCGGTCCGAGGCTCGCGAATCTTCGGCACTCTCGACCGCCTCGCGACGTGATCTGGTGAGAAATGCAGGCTAGTGCACCGCCCCTCTCCTCCACGCTTCGACGCGCGCGCGTTTCGGCGCGGACGCCGGAGCGTGTAAGGGAGAAGCCTCGCCAGGCGAGCCGCGCCGGCACCTTCGATGCAGATCCGCTCGGACCTTCGCCGCAAGCTCTACTGGGTGTCGGTTCTGTACTTCGCCGAGGGCTTTCCGTTCGGCGTTGCGATCGACAACCTGCCGGTCTACTTTCGCGTGCACGGCGTCTCGCTGACCGAGATCGGGCTTCTCGGCCTGGTCGGCTTGCCGTGGACGTTGAAGGTCTTCTGGGCGCCGCTCGTCGACCGCTTCGGCCAGCGACGGCACTGGACGGTCGCGTCGCTCGTGCTGATGGCCGCGCTCGTCGCGGTCTTGCCGCTGCTCGATCCCGCGACGCCGGGTTTCTGGATCTGGACGATCCTCCTCCTCTTCACTGCGGCCTCGGCGACGCAGGACATCGCGATCGACGCGTACACGATCGGGCTCCTCGCGCCGGGCGAGGAGGGCGTCGCGAACGGCGTGCGCACCGCGGCGTACCGCGTCGCCCTGATCGTGAGCGGCGGCGGTCTCGTGATCTTCGCGGGCCGCGCGGGCTGGCCGCCGACGTTCTGGATCGCTTCGGCGATCCTCCTCGGGCTCGCCGTCGCGGCCGTGCGAAGTCCCGCCGTTCCGGAGATCCCTGCGGAGCAGCGCGCGTGGCTCGCGCCGCTCCGCGCGTGGATCCGACGTCCCGCAGCTTTCGCGGTGCTCGGCTTCGTACTGATCTACAAGCTCGGCGACGCGGCGATGGGTCCGATGGTCAAGCCGTTCTGGCTCGATCGCGGCTTGACGGTCGAGGAGATCGGCTTCGTCTCGACGTCGCTCGGCGTCGGCGCGAGTCTCGCGGGAGCGCTCCTCGGCGGCGTCTACACGTCGCGTGCCGGGATCTTCCGCGCGCTCTGGGTGCTCGGCCTCGTGCAGGCGGTCTCGAACCTCGGCTACGCGGGCGCCGCCGAGCTCGGGGGCGGAAGAGCGGCGATCTACTCGGCTTCGCTCCTCGAGAGCTTCACCGGTGGGCTCGGCACGGCCGCGTTCCTCGCATTCCTCATGCACATCTGCGACAAGCGCCAGGCCGCGACCGAGTACGCGCTCCTTTCGTCGCTCTTCGGATTGACGCGAACCCTCGTGAACCCGCTGAGCGGCTGGGCGGCGGACTCGCTCGGCTACGCGAGCTTCTTCGCGCTGACGTTCTTCCTCGCGTTACCGGCCTACGCGCTCCTTCCGTGGGTGCGCGGCTGGATCCGCGACAAGGAGGAGTGACGGAGGAGGGCGTCGAGGCGGACGCGCCCACCCGGCACCGCGCCGGCGAGCTCCTGCACGAGACGGATGATCTCGAGCGCATCGGAGGGCTCGATCGCTTCGTCGCTGATCCGCTGCTCGAGGCGGTCGAGCGTGCGCCAGAGGATCGTGCCGAGCTTCTCGGCGTGCGGCGTCTTCGGCAAGGCATCGTCGGCCGGCATCGTCGTCTCCTTCTCGTGCGACGGAAGGATAACCGCGGGCTGTGACGCGCGGATGAACGGCCCGCGATCTCGCGGTGACCGATGCGATCGGCTAGCCTCGCCGGGAATGCGACGGATCCCGATGGCGCGCGTCTTCGGCGTGGCGCTTCTCCTCGTGTCCGCCGTCGCGTGCACGAGCTTCTCCTTGCCGTTCGGCTTCACCGTGAACTTCCCGGGCTTCAGCGGCGATCCGATTCCCGCCGACGAGGTGGGGCGCCGCTTGAAGGTGCCCGAGGGCTTCCACGTCCAGGAGTACACGGGCGGCATCGAGGGCGCGCGTTTCATGCGCTTCACGTCCACGGGCGATCTCCTCGTCAGCTCCCCGGGCCTCGGTCAGGTCTTCCTCGTCGAGCGCGACCAGAACGGCGATGGCCGCGCGGACGGGAAGCGCGTGCTCCTCGACGATCTCGACAAGCCGCACGGTGTGGCACTGCACGACGGCTGGCTCTACGTCGCCGAGACGGGCGGCGTCCTGCGCGTGCGTTTCGACGCTTCGACGAGGACGGTCAGCGGCGCGCCGGAGCGGATCGTCGACGATCTGCCGGCGGGCGGACGCCACTACACGCGCACCGTCGGCGTCGGCCCGGACGAGAAGCTCTACGTCTCGATCGGATCGAGCTGCAACGTCTGCGTCGAGGAGGACGAGCGGCGCGCCGCGATCGTCCGCTACGAGCTCGACGGCTCGGGCGAGCGGATCTACGCGAGCGGCCTTCGGAACGCGGTCGGCTTCGCGTGGCAGCCGAGCACGGGCGTCCTCTGGGCGACCGACAACAATCGCGATCTCCTCGGCGACGACTATCCGCCGTGCGAGCTGAATCGGATCACGGAGGGCGGCTTCTACGGCTGGCCGTTCGCGAACGGCAATCGCGAGCGGGATCCCGAGTACGAGACGGGATACGACGCGGAGATCGCCTCGTCGATCCCGCCGGCGCACGACTTCGCGGCGCACACGGCACCGCTCGGCATCACCTTCTACGACGGCGAATCGTTTCCCGAAGGCTACCGCGGCGCCGGGTTCGTCGCGCTGCACGGCTCGTGGAACCGCTCGGAGAAGATCGGCTTCGAGGTGGTCGCGATCCGGTTCGAAGCGGATCCGGCGAAGCCGGGCGGCGCGGCTCTTCGCGAGGAGCCGTTCCTCACCGGATTCCTCGCCGGCGACGAGGTGTCCGGACGTCCCGTCGACGTCGCCGTCGGTCCCGACGGCGCGCTTTACGTCTCCGACGACTACACCGGGCAGATCTACCGCGTCTCGTACGGCTGGACGCCGTCCGGGGACGCGCCGGCGGCCGCGTCCGGAGCTGCCGCGCCTCGCGCGACGGCGAAGGCGGACCCGCTCGCCTCGCTCGGCGCGACCGAGCGCACTGCGGCGGCGCGCACGGGCGCCGAGCTCTGGGAGAAGAACGACTGCGCGACTTGCCAT
>Ga0194128_10004404_pt1 | contig 20679 bp, 16 predicted proteins | sample TA2KigCa65mmetaG_FD_148650 | JGI IMG/M metagenome (GOLD analysis project Ga0194128, IMG submission 148650) | Freshwater microbial communities from Lake Tanganyika, Tanzania - TA2015037 Kigoma Deep Cast 65m | ecosystem: Environmental > Aquatic > Freshwater > Lake | place: Tanzania: Lake... | reverse complement strand
GTAGTTCTCGAGGAAGATCTCGTAGCGCGCGTGCATCTCGCGCTCGTTGAGGATCTTGTACTTGTCGAAGAGGCCCAGCGTCTCCTTGGTCACGAGCTGCGGCAGCGCATCGACCGTGTTCTTCAGGTTCAGGAGCTTGCGCTTGCCCGCTTCCTTCTCCCACTCGGCGGCGTAGTTGTTGCCGTTGAACACGATCCGCTTGTGCTCCTTGATGATCTTCGTCAGGAGCTTGCCGACGGCCGCCTTCAGGTCGCCGCCATTGGCGGTCGCCTTTTCGAGCTCGGTGGCGACCGAGTCGAGCGACTCGGCCATGGCGGCGTTGAGCGCGGTGTTCGGGAACGAGATGTTCTGGCCGGAGGAGACCGCGCGGAACTCGAACTTGTTGCCGGTGAAGGCAAACGGGCTCGTGCGGTTGCGGTCGCCGGCGTCGCGCGGCAGCTTCGGCAGGACGCTGACCCCGACGTCGAGCGTGCCGCCCTGCTTGGTGGACTTCGCCGAGCCCTTTTCGATCTGCTCGAAGATGTCGGTCAGCATCTCGCCGAGGAAGATCGACAGGATCGCCGGCGGCGCCTCGTTCGCGCCCAGGCGATGATCGTTGCCCGCGCTGGCGATGCTCGCGCGCAGCACGCCCTGCCACTTGTCCACGGCGCGGATGACGGCCGCGCAGAACACCAGGAACTGCATGTTCTCGTGCGGCGTGTCGCCGGGGCCGAGCAGGTTGTTGCCGAACTCGTCGGAGAGCGACCAGTTGTTGTGCTTGCCGGAGCCGTTGACGCCCGCGAACGGCTTCTCGTGCAGCAGGCACGAGAGGCCGTACTTCGGCGCGATGCGCTGCAGCGTCTCCATCGTCATCATCTGGTGATCGACGGCGAGGTTCGCGTTCTCGAAGACCGGCGCGATTTCATACTGGCTCGGCGCCACCTCGTTGTGCCGCGTCTTGACGGGCACGCCGACCTTGAAGAGCTCCAGCTCGGTCTCCGCCATGCACTGCAGCACGCGTTCGGGGATCGAGCCGAAGTACTGGTCTTCCAGCTCCTGCCCCTTCGGCGGCTTCGCGCCGAACAGCGTGCGGCCCGCGTTGATCAGGTCGGGACGCGCGAAATAGAAGTTGCGGTCGATGAGGAAGTACTCCTGCTCGGGACCGCAGGTGGCGAACACGCGCTCGGCGGTCGAGCCGAACAGCTTGAGGACGCGCACCGCCTGCCTGGAGACCGCTTCCATGGAGCGCAGGAGCGGCGTTTTCTTGTCGAGCGCCTCACCGGTCCAGCTCACGAACGCGGTCGGGATGACCAGCGTCGCGCTGTTGCCGTTCATGTGCAGCCAGGGCGGGCTGGTCGGATCCCACGCCGTGTAGCCGCGCGCCTCGAAGGTGGAGCGCATGCCGCCGGACGGGAAGCTCGAGGCGTCGGGCTCGCCCTTGATCAACTCCTTGCCGCGGAACTCCGCCAGCGCGGTGCCGTCGCCGGTCGGCACGAGGAACGAGTCGTGCTTCTCGGCGGTGATGCCGGTCATCGGCTGGAACCAATGGGTGTAGTGCGTGGCGCCGTGCTCGACCGCCCAGTCCTTCAGCGCCGAGGCCACCGCGTCGGCAGTGGCGGCGTCGAGCGCTTCACCGCGCGTGATGGTCGCACGCAGCGCGCGATACGCCGGCTTCGGCAGGCGCTCCTGCTGGACCTTGTCGTTGAACACGAGTTTGCCAAAGACGTCGGCGCCGGTGGCCGGCGGCGCGCTCGCGGTGCGGCTCGCGTTGACCGACCAGTCCCGGATGCTTTTCGCGGCTTCGAAGAGTGCTGCAGATCCCATCGGTGGCGGCTTCCTTTCCGGAGAATTCGAGCCCAAGGAACGGTGTCAAGCCGTTCCGGTAGACCGCGTGGCCCCTGGCGGGCGCCCGCGTGCGTGGATGCAGGATTATGTGCAAAACCGTGCCTGTATTGCAAACTTTTCCCTGAGAACAACCCATCGGAGAGTCGATTTCTGTATCGGTGGCATCGCATTTGTGCATAGAACGCACGATTGAGATGTCATCGTGCAGAAAAACAGCAGATCCGACGGGCGATCTGGAGAGATCCCGACGGTCCGAGTTGACCTTCTCTAATCACGATATGTAGATTTGTAGATGACATGCAGCGCACTTCCGCGCTCTTCCGGCTCCTCGGCGACAGCACGCGGCTGCGCCTGCTGCGCGTCCTCGCGCAGGACCGCTTCAACGTGAGCGAGCTGACGGGCATCCTCGGCGTCGCCCAGTCGGGCGTGTCCCGCCATGTCGGGATGCTCCGCGACGCCGGCCTCGTCACCGAAGAGCGCGAGGGCGGCTTCGTCTACTACCGGCTCGCGGAGGAGGCGCGCGTGAACGGGCACGCCGGGCTCTGGCCGGTGCTCGAAGGCGAGTTCGCCGCGAGCGCCGAGGAGCAGGAAGTCCGGCGCGACGAGGCGCGGCTGCAGGAAGTGCTGCGGCTCCGGAAGGAGAACTTCGACACGCACGGCAACACGCGGCAGCTCGTGCCCGGCCGGAGCTGGGCGGCGTGGGCGCGCGCGCTCGGCCACCTGCTGCCGCCCCTCGACGTCGCCGACATCGGCTGCGGCGAGGGCTACCTGACGATCGAAGCGGCGCGCTGGGCGCGCACGGTCGTCGGCATCGACCGCTCCGAAGAGGTGCTCGAGCGCGCGAAGGCGCTCGCCACGCGCCGCAAGATCAGCAACGTGCAGTGGAAGAAGGGCGATCTCGGGCGCCTCCCGCTGCGCGACGGCTCGATGGACGTCGCCCTGCTCTCCCAGGCGCTGCACCACTCGACGACGCCCGAAGAAGCGGTGGCCGAAGCCGTCCGGATCCTGCGGCCCGGCGGCCGCATCCTCATCCTCGATCTCCGCCAGCACGACCAGGCCTGGGTCCGCACGCGGTTCGGCGATCAGCGGCTCGGGTTCACCGACGCCGAGCTCGAGCGCCTGCTCCACGACGCCGACCTGGACGACGTGCGCGTGCAGGTGGGCGCGCGGCAGACGGGAGATCCCTTCACGGTACTGATTGCCTCCGGAGTGAAATGACCACGGCCGACCGACTCCATGCCCTGCTCGCCTCGCGCATCCTCCTCCTGGACGGGGCGATGGGCACGATGATTCAGCGCCACGCGCTGAGCGAGGCCGACTTCCGCGGCGATCGCTTCCGCGGCCACGCGCGCGACCTCAAGGGCAACAACGATCTCCTCGTGCTCACGCGTCCCGACATCGTCACCGCGATTCACCGCGAGTACCTCGAGGCGGGCGCCGACCTCATCGAGACCAACACGTTCAGCAGCACGGCCATCGCGCAGGCCGACTACGGGCTCCAGGCGGTCGCCTACGAGCTGAACCTCGAAGCGGCGCGCCTGGCGAAGGCGGCGGCCGACGAGTGGTCGCGGCGCACGCCGGACCGTCCCCGCTTCGTTGCCGGCGCCATCGGCCCGACGAACCGGACGCTGTCCATCTCGCCCGACGTCAACAACCCGGCGCTGCGCACGGTGACCTTCGATCAGGTCCGCGACGCGTATCGCGAGCAGGCGCGCGGGCTGCTCGACGGCGGCGCGGACGTCCTGCTCGTGGAGACGATCTTCGACACGCTGAACGCGAAGGCGGCGATTGCCGCCATCCTCGAGACGTTCGAGGAGCGCGGCACCGAGGTGCCGCTGATGATCTCCGTGACGGTCACCGACAGAAGCGGCCGCACGCTCTCGGGCCAGACCCTCGACGCCTTCTACGTCTCCATCCGTCACGCGCGGCCGTTCAGCGTCGGGCTGAACTGCGCGCTCGGCGCGGCGGAGATGCGCCCGTTCCTGGCGGAGCTCGCGCGGGTGGCCGAGTGCTACGTCACCTGTTACCCGAACGCCGGGCTGCCGAACGCCTTCGGCCAGTACGACGAGCTGCCGCAGGACACCTCGCGGCTGCTGAAGGACTTCGCGGCGTCCGGGTTCGTCGACATCCTCGGCGGCTGCTGCGGGACGACGCCCGATCACATTCGCGCGATTGGCGCGGCGATCAACGGTCTGTCGCCTCGCCAACGGGTCGAACGGGCCGAACGATTCACCCAGTACGCGGGGCTCGAGCCGCTCACCATCCGTCCGGACAGCAACTTCATCATGATCGGCGAGCGCACGAACGTCACCGGCTCCAAGCGGTTCGCGCGCCTCATCACCGGCGGCCACTTCGCCGAGGGCGCGGACGTCGCGCTCGAGCAGGTCCGCGGCGGCGCCAACGTCCTCGACGTCAACATGGACGAGGGGATGCTCGACTCCGAGGCCGCGATGACGACGTTCCTGAACCTCATCGCGACGGAACCGGAGATCGCGCGGCTGCCGATCATGATCGACAGCTCGAAATGGTCGGTGCTCGAGGCGGGCCTGAAGTGCGTCCAGGGGAAGGCAATCGTCAACTCGATCAGCCTCAAGGAAGGCGAGGCCGACTTCCTGCACAAGGCCACGCTGGTGCGCCGCTACGGCGCCGCCGTCGTCGTCATGGCCTTCGACGAGCGCGGCCAGGCCGACACCATCGCCCGCAAGGTGGAGATCTGCCAGCGCGCCTATCGCCTGCTGGTGGACACCGCCGGCTTCGATCCGCTCGACATCGTTTTCGACCCCAACATCCTGGCGATCGCCACCGGGCTCGAGGAGCACAACGAATACGGCATCAACTTCATCGAGGCGACGCGCCTCATCAAGCAGACCTGCCCGGGCGCGAAGGTCAGCGGCGGCATCAGCAACCTGTCGTTCTCCTTCCGCGGCAACGAGGTCGTCCGCGAGGCGATTCACTCCGCTTTCCTCTTCCACGCCATCCGCGCCGGCCTCGACATGGGCATCGTCAACGCCGGCCAGCTCGCCGTCTACGAGGACATCCCGCAAGACCTGCTCGAGCACGTCGAGGACGTCATCTTCAACCGGCGGCCCGACGCCACCGAGCGGATGGTGCAGTGTGCCGAGACGGTCAAGGGCGCCGGCACGCGCAGGGAGCTGGACCTCGCCTGGCGCTCGGGCACCGTGCAGGAGCGTCTCGCCTTCGCGCTCGTCCATGGCGTGGTGGACTTCATCGAGCAGGACGTCGAGGACGCGCGGCAGACCATGGCGCGTCCGCTCGATGTCATCGAAGGGCCGCTGATGGACGGGATGAAGATCGTCGGCGACCTGTTCGGCGCCGGCAAGATGTTCCTGCCCCAGGTGGTCAAGAGCGCGCGGGCGATGAAGAAGGCGGTGGCGTATCTGCTTCCCTACATGGAAGCGGAACAGTCGAAAGTCGAAAGTCACAAGTCAAGAGTACTTCTTGCGACCGTGAAGGGCGACGTGCACGACATCGGCAAGAACATCGTCGGCGTCGTGCTCGGGTGCAACAACTACGACGTCGTCGATCTTGGCGTCATGGTGCCGGCCGACGAGATCCTGCAGGCGGCGGTGGACCAGCGCGCGGACATTGTCGGCCTGAGCGGGCTGATCACGCCGTCGCTCGACGAGATGGTGTTCGTCGCGCGGGAGATGCAGCGGCGCGGGTTCACGATCCCGCTGCTCATCGGCGGCGCCACCACGAGCCGGCCGCATACGGCCGTGAAGATCTCGCCCGAGTACGGCGAGCCGGTGGTGCACGTGCTCGACGCCTCGCGCGCGGTGGACGTGGTGTCGAACCTGCTGAACCCGGCGCAGAAGGCGCAGTTCGACGCGGCAAACCGCGCCGACCAGCAGAAGGTGCGCGGGCAGCACGGCGCGCTCAAGCGGCGCCCGCTCCTCTCGCTCGCGGCCGCGCGGGCGAACCGCACACCGCTCGAGTGGCGCCGCGACGTCGTCGCCACGCCGGCGTTCACGGGCACGCGGCTGCTCGACGATGTGCGCGTCGAGGAGTTGATTCCGTACATCGACTGGACGTTCTTCTTTGCGGCGTGGGAGCTGAAGGGCCGCTTCCCCGCGATCCTCGATCACCCGCAGTCCGGGGCGGCGGCACGCGAGCTCTACGGCCACGCCCGGGCGCTGCTCGATCGCATCGCGACGGATCGCCTGCTCACCGCTCGCGGCGTGTACGGCTTCTGGCCGGCCAACAGCGTCGGCGACGACATCGTGGCAGGGGCGACGCATGCGTCGCCCGTCGTCTTCAACATGCTCCGTCAGCAGGAGGAGATGCCGAAGGGCACGCCGAACGCGTCGCTCGCGGACTTCGTCGCCCCGCGCGACAGCGGCGTCACCGATTACGTCGGCGCCTTTGCCGTGACGGCGGGCATCGGCGCCGCGGAGCTGGCGGCGGCGTTCGAGCGCGATCACGACGACTACAACGCGATCATCGTCAAGGCGCTCGCGGACCGCCTGGCCGAAGCGTTCGCCGAGTATCTGCACGAGCGCGCGCGAATCGACTGGTACCAGACGCCTGTAGGGGCCGACCTCGAGGTCGGCCCCTACTATGACGCGCTGATCGACGAGAAATACCGCGGCATCCGGCCCGCCTTCGGCTACCCCGCCTGCCCGGATCACTCGGAGAAGCGGAAGCTGTTCTCGCTGCTCGACGCCGGGCGCGCGGGCGTGACGCTGACCGACAGCTTCGCGATGCTGCCCGCCGCCTCGGTGAGCGGGCTGTACCTCGCGCATCCGGCGGCGCGCTACTTCACGGTCGGCCGCATCGGGCAGGATCAGGTCGAGGACTACGCGCGGCGGAAAGGCATGGACGTGAGCGAGGTCGAGCGCTGGCTGGCGCCCAACCTCGGGTACGAGCCTGTGGCGACGGCGTGAAGGCCGGGTCTACAATTGAGGGTCCCCGGGAGACGCATTGGAGTACCTGATCAAGCAATACCCCCTCGACACCGGCGCGCTTGAAATCCAGTACATCGAGGAGTACTTCGGCGAATTTCCCCGCAAGAAGACCGCGACGGAGATCATGAACCGCCTGCGCCACCGGGAGTTCCTGATCCTGATGGCGGAAGCGCCGCTCCCCGACGACCCGGGCATGGTGACGCCGGTCGCCTTCAAGGTCGTCCACGAGATCCGCGCCGACGAAGCCGAGCCGAAGCTGAAGGACCTCGTCGCCCGCCTGCAGGGGGCGGTGCAGTTCAACGGCCGGAAGGTGCTCTACAGCTGGATTGGCGGCACGCGCCGCGACTGGCGCGGGCAGGGACACTTCCGCGCGCTCACCGAGGAATCGGAAGCCTGGGCGCACGCCTCCGGCTTCCACGAGGTGGTCGTCAAGACGAAGAACAAGTTCTACGACATGCGGGGCACCCTCGATCAGCTCGAGTTCGACGTCGTGAAATACGAGGTGCACCCGACCGACAACCGTGAGTCGAAGGTCTACCTCAGCAAGCGGCTGACGTCCGACGTCGTGCGCGCGCACACGAGCACGCGCACGGTCGTCTACGCGGATTGAGCATGGTCGTCAACATCTGGGATCTCCGGACGCAGGCGAAGCGGCGGCTCCCGCGCGTCGTCTTCGACTACATCGACGGGGCGGCGGAGGGCGAAGTCTCCGCGCGCGACAACATCCGCGTGTTCGACACGGTCACGTTCCGGCCGCGGCACGCGGTGGCGGTGCCCTCCGTCGACACGAGCACGCAGGTGCTCGGCCACACGATTCAGTTCCCCGTCATCCTGGCGCCCGTGGGCAGCAGCCGCATGTTCTGGCCGCGCGGCGAATGCGTCGCCGCGGCGGAAGCGGGCAAGGCGGGGACGATCTATACGCTGTCCACGCTCTCGGGCTGCCGGCTCGAGGACGTGAAAGCGTCCACGCCCGGTCCCGCCTGGTACCAGGTCTATCTGACCGGTGGACGCGATGTCGCGAAGGCGGCCATCGCGCGCGCGAAGGCGGCGGGATTCTCGGCGCTCGCGGTCACCATCGACACGCCGGTGTCCGGGCTGCGCGAGCGCGACCTCCGGAACGGCACGATCGAGCTGCTCACGCGCAACCCGGTGAAGATGCTGCCGTACGCGGGCCAGTTCCTCGCCCGCCCGCGGTGGCTCGTGGACTTCTTCGGCGACGGCGGCCTCATGGCGTTCCCGAACATCGAGCTGAACGGCTCGCCGATGCCGTACGCCGACGTCAGCGCCGCGCTCGCCGCCACGGTCGTCACGTGGGAGGACCTGCGCTGGATCCGCGACATGTGGAGCGGCCCGGTGATCGTCAAGGGCGTGCTGACCGCCGAGGACGCCACGCGCGCGGTCCAGCAGGGCTGCGAAGGCATCGTGGTGTCGAACCACGGCGCGCGTCAGCTCGACGGCGTCTCGTCCACGCTGCGCGCGCTGCCGGAAGTCGTCGAGGCGGTGGGCGGCCGGTGCGAGGTGTACCTGGACGGCGGCGTGCGCCGCGGCACGGACGTGGTGAAGGCGCTGTGCCTGGGCGCGAAGGCCGTGCTGATCGGCCGCGCCTACGCGTACGGCCTGGGCGCGGCGGGCGGCCCGGGCGTCGCGCGCGCGATCGACATTCTCCGCACCGACATCACGCGGACGCTGAAGCTGCTGGGGTGCCGGTCGGTCGCGGAGCTGAACCGCTCCTACGTGGACGTGCCCGCTGACTGGGATCGGGCGACGCATGCGTCGCCCCTACACGTCTAGCGCGGTTTCGACTTCTTCGTAGTGTCCGGCTTTAGCCGGACCACATACGGCGGTGCCGATCAACTTGGTCCTGGAATCGGGCGACGCATGCGTCGCCCCTACACGTCTAGACCGTCAGCACAATCTTTCCAACGTGCTCGCTTGATTCCATCAGGCGGTGGGCCTCGGCCGCGTTCGCGAGCGGGAACGTACTGAACACGACCGGCTTCACGCGGCCCTGCTCGATCAGCGGCCACACCTCCCTGCGCAGCGCCGCCGCGATCTCGCCCTTCTCGGCGACCGTCCGCGGCCTGAGCGTGGACCCTGTCACCGTCAACCGGCGCCGCAGTACCTGGCCGAGGTCGAGCTGCGCCGATGCGTTGCCGCCCATGAAGCCGATCTCGACGAGCCGGCCGTCAACGGCCAGCGACGCCAGGTTCTTCGCGAAGTAGTCGCCGCCCACCATGTCCAGGATCACATCGACGCCGCGCCCGTCGGTCAGGTGCTTGATCGCGGCGGCGAAGTCCTCGGTCCTGTAGTTGATGCCGCGCTCGGCGCCGAGCGACTCGCAGGCGCGGCACTTCTCGTCCGAGCCCGCGGTGGCAAACACGCGGGCGCCGCGCGCCGCCGCCAGTTGAATGGCCGTCGTGCCGATGCCGCTGCTGCCGCCGTGGAAGAGCGCCGACTCGCCCGCCTTCAGGCGGCCGCGGTCGAACACATTCGTCCACACCGTGAAGAAGGTCTCGGGAATGGCGGCGGCGGACACCATGTCGAGCGACGCGGGAACCGGCAGGCATTGCGGCGCGGGCGCGACGCACACGCTCGCGTAGCCGCCACCGGCCACGAGCGCGCAGACGCGATCGCCCGCACGCCACTCGCCGGCGCCGGCGCCGACGGCCTTGATGGTGCCGGCAACTTCGAGGCCGGGAATGTCGCTGGCGCCCGGCGGCGGCGGATAGCCGCCGCGGCGCTGCAGGATGTCCGGCCGGTTGATGCCGGCCGCCTCGACGGCGATGAGGACTTCGCCGTCGCCCGGCGTCGGGTCGGGCCGCTCGGCGGCTTTCAGGACCTCGGGGCCGCCCGGCTTTGTGATCTCGACACAAATCATGTCAACTCCCAACGCCCGATTCCCAACTCCCAACATCCCGTGCGATTGGGAGCTGGCTTATTGGGAGTTGGAAGTTGTCAGTCCCGAGGGCAAGCGCGGCGAGGAAATCAGCCTTGCGAATTCCTGCCAGCGTCTTGCCGGGTTGTCGGGCGTGCCGCCGCGGGCTTCGACGTGCGCCGCCACCATGTCCTTCCCGAGGTTGTAGTTGATCACGTAGCTGCGGTACTGGTCGATGAAGCGGACGCGCTGCTCGGCGCGGGGGCGCGAGTACAGACCGTAGCGCTCGAGCCAGTCGGCGGCGCCCTTCGCGTCGGTCTGCCCGTTGATGTAGCGGCGCGCCGCCTCGTTGCCGGCGTACGACAGGCGTTCGACCAGGGCGAGCACCTCGTAGTACTGCGCGGCCATCTCCGACTGCAGGCCGGCCGCCGGGAAGAGCACGCGCCGCTCGAACTCGAGGCGCTCGGCGCGCGGAAAGGCGACGTCGATGCCGTAATTCGCCGTCCCCTCGGCGATGAGCGACTGCGGCGAGAACAGCGGATACACGGTGAACTCGACCCAGCCGCGATCGCGCACCAGGTGCTTCTCGAGCAGGACGTTGTAGACGTGATGGCCGGGATACCCCTCGTGGCACGCCAGGTCGATGGCGCGGTCCACGTAGATCGGCAGATCGGTGTTGATCTGAATCAGGCTGCGGTAGCCGCCCTGATACCAGTTGTAGCCGCTCCAGCTCTTGTTGGTGACGTACTCGAGGACGAACTGCTCGCCGGCCGGAAGCGTGATGTGTTCCAGCGTGCGGGCGCGGCAGCCCTCGATGGCGGCCTTGAACACCGCGTCGAGCCGGTCCTTCGGGATGATGAACTGCGCGCGGAACTCGTCGTAGCGCTGCACCAGCGGTCCGCTGCCGGGCAGCTTCGCGTCGAGCTGCTGCAGCACGCCCGCGAACTCGGCGTCCGCATGCGTCGGCGCGACCGCGTCGTACAGCGCCTTCGATTCCTCGTCGAAGCTCAGCTTCGTCCCCGACAGCATCGCCGCCCGCGATCGCAGCGACTCGAGCTGACGCGTCAGGTAGTCATGGCGCAGGCGCCGCAGCTCGTCGGCGGCGGCGGGCGGCGGCGACGTCTTCAGCGTCGTCAGCAGCGCGGCGGCGTCGCGGTCGATGTCGGCTACCGGGCGCTTGCCCGCGTCCGCGTCCGTCCGCCATTCGGGCGGGCCGTAGTACGCGTCCACGTAGTCGGCGTCGTGCTGCCCGAGCGCCAGCACCAGCTTCACGTACTGTTCTGCAAGCGTGTCCATGTTCGTGTTCTGGGCGCTCACCAGCATCGTCGCCCCGACAGCCGCTGCCGCGATGAGCATCGCTCTCATGCGAGATACCTCTCCCTGATGGTCGGAATCAGATACTCGTCGAAGGCCCTGCTGAAATCGTAGCGCGGCGCGAACCCCCAGTCGCGGCGCGCCGCGGTGTCGTCCACCTCCGCCGGCCACGAGTCGACGATGCGCTGGCGCTTCTGGTCCACCTCGAAGGTGATCGTCGCATGCGGGAACGCCCGCCCGACCGTGTCGCCGATGTCGCTCGCCGCCGGGCTGAACGCGGTCAGGTTGTAGGCGGTCCGCGTCAGCCGCTCCCGCGGCACCGACGCCAGCAGCTGCAGCGCGTCGATCGCATCAGGCATGGCCATGAACGGAATGCGCGTGTCCGGCCTGACGAAGCACGCGTACGGCTCGCCCTTCGCGGCCGCGTGAATCATCTCCGGCGCGTAGTCCGACGTTCCGCCCGACGGCGTCGTCAGCGCCGAGATCAGCCCGGGAAAACGCACGCACCGGAAATCGACCCGCCCGGCGGTCGTGTCCGCCGCCAGCTGCTTGTAGTGACGCGCGTAATACCGTCCCAGGTGCTCGCAGTACAGCTTGTTGCACCCGTACATCGTCGTCGGCGTGTTCCACTCGTCCTCGCGGACCCGCTTCGCGCGCATCTTCGTCTCGAGATCCGGCAGGCCGTAGGCGGCAATCGAGGAGGGATACAGGAACACGACCGGGCGGCCGTGCGACTCGCCCTCGTGATGCGCGAACTCCAGCAGGCAGAGCGTGCCTTCGACGTTCACCTCGTGCGCGGTCACCGGCGTGAACTCCGACCGCGTCGAGAGCAGCGCCGCCAGGTGGAAGACGAGATCGATCTCGAACTCCGCGAGGATCCGCTCGAGGAGCCGGACGTCGGTGATGGACCCGACGAATTCACGGCGAACGAGCCGGCTCAGCGCCGGCTCGAGCGGGACGATGTCGATGGTGACGATGGAGCGGCCGGCCTGGGCGAGGCGGGTGATGAGGCCGTGACCGATTTCGCCGTTGGCCCCGGTGACCAGGACCGACCAAGCGCGCATCGAATCATTGTAGGCGGGTCCGCTCGCGATGTATTCCCGACGCTCGCGGCACCCGCCCTACGTACGTAGGCCGGGTTCGGCGGCGCGGAGGGAGCCATCGCGGCGCCGACCCGGCTATACCCTCGAATAATCCCCCTGCCAGTTGGAGACCGCCTTCTTGATCTGATCCGGGTCGAGCTTCTCGGCGACGGCGCGCTCGATGAGCCCGGGCATCTCGGCATCGGACGCAAACCGCAGCGCGACGATCTGCTTCTTGCCGAGCTGCGGCAGGCGCGAGTCGAGGCCGAGGCGCGCCAGCCGCGTCTGCATCTCGAGCCGGATGATCCGGTCCTGCAGCCGCAGCGCGTAGCCTCGCACCATCAGCACTGTCGCGACGAGCGCGCTCGACATCAGCAGCAGGCCCACCGTGAAGAGCGCCGGGTTGCTGGCCACGAGCACCAGGGTGACGAGGAGCGCGAGCGTGGACGCGAAGAACGCGAACAGCCACATCGGCGCCCGCTGCCGGTGGTTCGCGTAGCTCTGTCCGGTCTGTTCGGCCATTATGAGTTGTCTCCATCGAGAATGCCGCCAAGGCCGCCCAGGATCGAGCCCTCGCCGCGGCGGCTGCCGCCCGCCGCCGGCGCGGCCTTGTAGATCCGGTCGGCCATGCGGCTGAACGGGAGCGACTGCAGCCAGACGCGCCCCGGGCCCTGCAGCGTGGCGAAGAACAGCCCTTCCCCGCCGAAGAGCGCCGTCTTGATCTTGCCGACGAATTGTATGTCGTAGCTCACCGACGGCTGCAGCGCGACGAGACAGCCCGTGTCCACGCGCAGCGTCTCCCCCGCGCGGAGCTCCACCGGATGCACCGTGCCGCCGGCGTGCATGAAGGCGAGGCCGTCGCCTTCGAGCTTCTGCATGATGAAGCCCTCGCCGCCGAACAGCCCGACGCCGATCCGGCGTTGAAAGGCGATGCCGATGGAGACCCCCTTGGCCGCGCACAGGAACGAGTCCTTCTGGCACACGAGGTGGCCGCCGAGCTGCTTCAGATCCATGGCGAGGATCTTCCCGGGGTACGGCGCCGCGAAGGCGACCTGCTGCTTGCCGCCGCCCTGGTTCGTGAAGACCGTCATGAACAGGCTCTCACCGGTGATCAGCCGCTTGCCCGCGCCGAGCAGCGCGCCCATCACGCCGGCGCGTCCCTGGCCGCTGCCGTCGCCGAACACCGTTTCCATGTCGATGCCCGGCGTCATGTACATCATCGAGCCGGCCTCGGCCACCGCGCTCTCGCCCGGATCGAGCTCCACCTCGACGAACTGCATCTCGCTGCCGACGATCCGGAAATCGATCTCGTGCGCGCGGCGGCCCGGCACGATCGGCGGCGGCGCCGCTCCTGCGGCCGCGCCACCGCCGGTGGTGAGGAATGCGGCGAGATCGGGCACGTCCTTCAGCGGCGTCCAGTTCGACAGCCCCGCGGTGAACACCAGCGTGTTGCCGTCGATGGTGCCGTTCCTCAGGTTGGTGATCACGTCGTCCCGCGACACCGGGCCGACCTGGTGGCCGCCGATGGCCATGTACCACTGCTGCTGCGCCATCTTGTCTCCATGCCGGGTCCGCGGTCCGCTGTCCGGATGCGCCGGACCGCGGAACCCGGCCTACGTACGTAGGGCGGGTCCCGCGAGCGGACCCGCCTCGTCTTGCGAGTCGATGCGTTTGCCGGTGTCCTGCTCGAGCCGCTGCACGTCCGCCGGCGACAGGCCGAGCAGGTTCGCGAGCTGCGCGAGGTAGATACGTTCGGCGCCCGATACCTGTTCGTCCGCGCGGAGGATCGTATACGCAAGGACGTAGAGCGTGGCGCGCTGGGCCGGGTCGGTCACGCCGGAGACGATCTCCGCGACCGGCCGCGGCTGGGCCAGCTCGGCGGCCACGAGCTCGGACCCGCCGTGCGCCTGCGCCTGCGCGGCGACCGCCGCCCGTTCCTGCTCGGTCATCGTCCCGTCCGCATTGGCCGCGGAGATCGCCAGGCGAACGAGGCGCAGCACTTCGTTGGGGACGACGCCGGGACCTGGCGTGGGCGGGTGGGGCGGGTTGGGCGGGGGGCGGGGGGGGGGGGGGGGGGGGGGGGGGGGGGGGGGGGGTAGCTGGGGAGGGCTCCCGGGACCTGGCCCACCCACCCCACTCGCCCCACCAGCCCCACTCGCCCCAGTGGCACCTGCCTGCAGCGTCTCGATGACCCCCCACGCGAGCCCGGCGGCGGTCCAGAGCACCTGCGGGTTCGACAGCAGCGTTCGCGTCCCGCCGCGCGTGAGATAGCGCAGCGCGTTTTTCGAGCGCTTCCGGCGCCCGCCCAGCACGCCGCGAAGAATGTCGTCGACGAGAGACGAGGGATCGATCACAGCACGGTTCCTACGCGGGGCGCCTCCACGCGAGGCTTCTCGGGCTCAGGCGTGAAGTCCTCCCCCGGGTTGATGAAGCGGTCGGCCTCGAACGTGTACTGCTTGTCGTGCAGCTGGCGGTAGCGGCCGTTGAGCGCGATCAGCTCCGCGTGCGTGCCGCGCTCGACGATCTCGCCGGCCTCGAGCACGAGGATCTGGTCCGCGCTGCGGATGGTGGAGAGCCGGTGCGCGATGACGAACGTCGTGCGGCCGCTGCGCAGGCGGCGCAGGCCGTCCTGGATCATCTGCTCGCTCTCGCTGTCGAGGCTCGACGTCGCCTCGTCCAGAATGAGGATGCGCGGGTTGGCGAGAATCGCGCGCGCAATCGAGACGCGCTGCCGCTGCCCGCCCGACAGCCTGATGCCGCGCTCGCCGACGATCGTGTCGTAGCCCTGCGGGAAGGCGCTGATGAACTCGTCGCAGTGCGCGACCCGGCACGCCTCCTGGATCTCCGCGCGCGTCGATCCGGGCTTGGCGTAGCCGACGTTCTCGGCAATCGTCCCGTCGAACAGGAAGTTGTCCTGCAGCACCGACGCGAGCTGCTCGCGATAGTCCACCAGCTTCAGGTCGGCGAGATCGCGCCCGTCCACCAGCACGCGCCCCTGCGTCGGCCGGTTGAACGCCATCACCAGGCTGATGAGCGTGCTCTTCCCCGAGCCGCTCGACCCGACGAGCGCCGTCGTGGTCCCCGGCGCGGCCCGGAACGACACGCCGCGCAGCACCGGCTGCCCGGGGTTGTACTCGAACCCCACCGCGTCGAACTGCACGTCGCCGACAAGGCGATCGAGCGGCGCCTTGACCGAGTCCTCGTCCGTCTCGGTCTTCATGTCCAGGATTTCGCGGATGCGATCGAGCCCGGCAAACGCCTCGGTGACCTGCGTGCCAATCGACGCAATGGACACGAGCGGCGCCGCCACCAGCCCGATGAAGAAGATGTACATGATGAGATCGCCGAGCGTCATCTCGCCGGCGAGGATGGCGCGGCCGCCCAGCGAGATCATCAGGATGCCGATGACGCCCACGATCACCGTGCTCCCCGCCGTCGTCGCCGACACGCCGGTCATCGACCTGGCGATGTTGCGGAACAGCCGGTGCGCGCCCCTGGTGAAGACGATCTCCTCGCGCTTCTCCGCCGTGTACGACTTGACGATGCGGATGCCGCCGAGCGCTTCGGTGAGCCGGCCGGTGACTTCCGCGTTGATCTTGCCGCGCTCGCGGAAGAGCGGCCGCAGCGTGCGGAAGGCGTAGGCCATCCCCGCGCCGAAGACGCCGAGCACGAGGATGGTGATGACCGTCAGGCGCCAGTTCAGCCAGAACAGGATGCCGAGGCCCATCACCGCCGTGACCAACCCACCAGCAAGCTGGACGAGTCCCGTGCCCACGAGGTTCCGGATGCCTTCGGCGTCGGACATGATCCGCGAGATCAGGACGCCGGTCTGCGTGGAGTCGAAGTAGCGGATCGGCAGGCGCATGACGTGCGCCTGGACGCGCTTGCGCATGTCGGTGATGGCGCGCTGCGCCGCGACGCCGAGGATCTGCGAGAGGCCGAACGAGGTCACCGCCTGCACCAGCGTGGCGACGCCGGCCGCCAGCGCGATCGGCGTCAGGAGATCGACGCGGTTGTTGCCGACGACCTCGTCGATCAGCCACTTGGAGGTGAACGGCAGGACGAGCCCCGCGAGGCGGCTGATCAGCATCAGCACGAGCCCGATCGCGAGGCGGCGGCGGTGCTTCCAGATCAGCTCGCGCGCCTCGCGCCACGCGGCCGACGCGGTGACGCGCTTCTTCTGTGCGGGATCCATCGAGTGCCTGCGAACTGTACTACGACCGATGTGCTCCCCCGTGCGCATCCCCCGAGAGGTCAGGTGTGCCATGCCATAATGAGTGTCCGCGTATGACCGACATCAGCGCCCGGGGCACCCACCCGCCACCAACGTACACCAGCGAGGCGACCACGCGCGGCATCCGCATCCAGGTCGAGAGCGCGTACCTGTCGGCGCAGAGCTCGCCGAAGGACAGCCACTACCTGTTCGCGTATCACGTCCGCATCTCGAACGTCGGCGGCGAGACCGCGCAGCTCATCTCGCGCGAGTGGATCATCACCAACGCCGACGGCGAGGTGGAGCGCGTCAAGGGTCCGGGCGTCGTCGGCGAGACGCCGGTCCTGCCGCCGGGCGGCGCGTTCGAGTACACCAGCTATTGTCCGCTCAAAACGCAGGTGGGCTCGATGCAGGGCACCTATCAGATGGTGACCGCCGGCGGCGAGAAGTTCGACGCGCAGATCGCGCCGTTCACGCTCGCCATTCCCAACGCCCTGAACTAGATCGGTTTCTGAAACGTCGTAGTGTCCGGCTTGAGCCGGACCAAGTCGATCGGCACCGCCGTATGTGGTCCGGCTCAAGCCGGACACTACGAAGAAGTCGAAACCGCGCCAGGTCACGGCAGGGGCACGGCGGCGCCGTGGCACTACAATCCAATATTTGAATCATTCCAAATCTTGGGTTACCCTGACGCGGTGACTCCGGTTCCCGACCCCGCCGATCTTCTTCGCCAGCGCGGCATCCAGGTCACAGCTCAGCGGTTAGCGGTGTTCCGCGCGGTGTCGGCGCAGCCGCACGTCACCGCCGACGCCGTCGCCGAGGCCGTCCGCGCCGAGATCGGCGCCATCTCGCTGCAGTCGGTGTACGACGCGCTCGCCGTGCTCGTCGCCGAGGGACTGCTGCGGCGCATCCAGCCCGCGGCCTCGCCGGCGCGCTACGAGAACCGCGTCGGCGACAACCACCACCACTTGATCTGTCGCGTGTGCGGCCGCGTGGTCGACGTGGACTGCGCGGTCGGTTCCGCCCCTTGTCTCACCGCGGCCGACGACAAGGGCTATGAGATCGATGAAGCCGAAGTCGCCTACTGGGGACGCTGTCCCGACTGCCAGGCGACCACACCACGAGAGTAGAGGTCAACGTCAACATGAGTAACGAAGCGAAATGCCCGTTCTCGGGCAAGTTGGTCAGCGGCGGCCGGACGAACCGCGACTGGTGGCCGAGTCAGTTGAACCTGAGCGCCCTGCACACGAACCATCCGGCGGGCGATCCGATGGGCGAGGGCTTCGACTACGCCGAGGAGTTCGCGTCGCTCGACCTTCCCGCCGTGAAGAAGGACATCGAGAAGGCGCTGACCACGTCGCAGGACTGGTGGCCCGCGGACTTCGGCCACTACGGGCCGCTCATGATCCGGATGGCGTGGCACGCCGCGGGCACGTACCGCATCCACGACGGCCGCGGCGGCGCCGGCTCCGGCCAGCAGCGGTTTGCGCCGCTCGGCAGCTGGCCCGACAACGCCAACCTCGACAAGGCCCGCCGCCTGCTCTGGCCGATCAAGCAGAAGTACGGGCGCAAGCTGTCGTGGGCCGACCTCTTCGTCCTCACCGGCAACGTCGCGCTCGAGTCGATGGGGTTCAAGACGTTCGGCTTTGCCGGCGGACGCAAGGACGTCTGGGAGCCGGAGCACGTGAACTGGGGCGCGGAGGCGACGTGGCTCGGCGACGAGCGCTACAGCGGCGACCGTCAGCTCGCGAACCCGTTCGGCGCGGTGCAGATGGGCCTCATCTACGTGAACCCGGAAGGCCCCAACGGCAACCCGGATCCGGTCAGGGCCGCCCGCGACATCCGCGAGACGTTCCGCCGCATGGCGATGAACGACGAGGAGACGGTGGCGCTGATTGCCGGCGGCCACACGTTCGGCAAGACGCACGGCGCGGCTCCCGCGGTGCCCCACGTCGGCCCGGACCCCGAGGGCGGCAACCTCGAGGAGCAGGGCTTCGGCTGGAAGAGCAGCTACGAGACCGGCAAAGGTCCCCACACCACCACGAGCGGTCTCGAGGTCATCTGGACCACCACGCCGACGAAGTGGGGCAACAACTTCTTCTGGAACCTGTTCGGCTACGAATGGGAGCTGACCACGAGCCCCGCCGGCGCGAAACAGTGGAAGCCGAAGCACGGCATGGGTGAGGGCACGGTGCCCGACGCCCACGATCCGTCGAAGCGCCACGCGCCGGGCATGCTGACGACCGACCTGGCCCTCCGGTTCGACCCGGCCTACGAGAAGATCGCGCGGCGCTTCTTCGAGAACCCGCAGGAGTTCGCGGACGCGTTCGCGAAGGCGTGGTTCAAGCTGACGCACCGCGACATGGGTCCGATCGCGCGCTACCTCGGACCCGAGGTGCCGAAGGAGCCGCAGATCTGGCAGGACCCGGTCCCGCCGGTGAACCACGCGCTCATCGACGCGAAGGACATCGCCGCGCTGAAGGCGACGCTGCTCGCCTCGGGGCTGACCGTGTCGCATCTCGTCTCGACGGCCTGGGCGTCGGCATCGACCTTCCGCGGCACCGACAAGCGTGGCGGCGCCAACGGCGCGCGCATCCGCCTCGCGCCGCAGAAGGACTGGAAGGTCAACAACCCGCCGAAGCTGGCGGAGGCGCTCAGGAAGCTGGAGGCCATTCAGCAGGAGTTCAACGACGCGCAGGCGGGCGGGAAGAAGAAGGTCTCTCTTGCCGACCTGATCGTGCTCGGCGGCTGCGCCGCCGTCGAGAAGGCGGCGAAGGACGCCGGTCACACCGTGCAGGTGCCGTTCACGCCCGGTCGCACGGACGCCGTGCAGGAGCAGACCGACGTGGAGTCGTTCGCGGTGCTCGAGCCGGACGCGGACGGCTTCCGCGACTACCTGGGCGACGGACACGACGTGCCGGCCGAACACCTGCTCGTCGAGCGGGCCTTCAGGCTGACGCTGAGCGCGCCCGAGATGACCGTGCTCCTGGGCGGCCTGCGCGCGCTGCACGTGAACGCCGGGCAGTCCGAGCGCGGCGTGTTCACGTCGCGCCCGGGGACGCTGACCAACGACTTCTTCGTCACCCTGCTCGACATGAACACGGAGTGGAAGGCCACGTCCGATCCCAACACGTTCGAAGGGCGCGATCGCAAGACGGGCACGGTCAAGTGGACCGGCAGCCGGGTGGACCTGGTCTTCGGGTCGAACTCGGAGCTGCGCGCGCTGTCCGAGGTCTACGCGTCCAGCGATGCGAAGGAGAAGTTCGTGCGCGACTTCGTCGCCGCGTGGAACAAGGTCATGAACCTCGACCGCTTCGACGTCGCGTGGGGCGAGCCCGCTTCCGAGCTGGCGGAGGCAGTGTAGGCCGTAACTCCCAATTCCCAACTCCCAATGCCCAACTCCCAATGCCCAACTCCCAATTTCCAAAGCGACTTCTTGGCCGTTGGGAGTTGGCCGTTGGAAGTTGGCCGTCGGGAGTTGGCCGTTGGGAGTTGGGTGTTCGGATTACCAGACCACCTTCACCGCACCGGAGCCGCGGATTGCCTCGTCCCGCGTCACCAGCGGCAGATCCAGTGACCGCGCCGCGGCACAGACGAGCCCGTCGAACGGATCGCGCGTGAAGCGGAGTTCGTCGGCCAGGAAGATCTGCTCGGCAGTCAGGTCGAGCGGCTGATAGGCCGGGTTGCTGAACAGGTCGGCGAAGAAATCGCGCACCGTGCGGCGCAGGTTGATGCGGGCGACGCGCGCGAGCAGGCTGCACTCCCAGATCACCGCGGCTGGCACGTACAGGATTGCCTGCTGCCGCTCGCACCGATCGAACAGCGCGGCCGCGCGCGTGCCGAGCTGACGCCCGCTGACGGCGTGGAAGATCAGCGGATGCGTATCGGTCACGGCCGCGGGCAGATCAGCCACGAGGCCGCTTCGGGCCGTACCGCGCCCGCGTCTCCTTGACCAGCAGCGGGCGGCCGAGCGACCCGGCGATCAGCCCGCGCACCGCCTCGTCCGCCTCGAGCAGCAAAGGGTCCGCGGGATTGATGTCCACGGTCCCGACGACCGAGCGTACTGGCCCGCCCCCCCCGCGCACGCGCGCTTCGCTGATGAGCCGATCGAGCAGGTCGCTGACGCTGCGCGCCTCGCCCGATCCCGCGCGCGCCTTCAGCCAGGTCAGGTTCTCCGCCTGCAGCGTCACGGAAATCGCCTGCTTTCCCATGGGCAGGATTATAGCCTATTTATCGTATAAGCTGTTCGTATCGTAGAAGAGCGACGCCGCCGTGCCCCTACCGCGGATCCCGGGCGCACCGGAAGCCGACGTTGACGTTCCGGCTGGCGGGCCGGTTCGGGTTGCGGTTCGACACGCGCAGGTTGCTCATGTCGTCGCCGTAGGAGCCGCCGCGGACGACGCGGAACCCGCCGCCGTCTCCACCTTTCGGATCCGTGACCGGCTC
>Ga0194128_10004401_pt1 | contig 20691 bp, 18 predicted proteins | sample TA2KigCa65mmetaG_FD_148650 | JGI IMG/M metagenome (GOLD analysis project Ga0194128, IMG submission 148650) | Freshwater microbial communities from Lake Tanganyika, Tanzania - TA2015037 Kigoma Deep Cast 65m | ecosystem: Environmental > Aquatic > Freshwater > Lake | place: Tanzania: Lake... | reverse complement strand
CCGCACCGCGCGAGCCTCGCCATTCAGGATGAAGGTTCGCGACGAAACATTGTCGCCAGGCGCGTGAAGTTCGGCACCGCGTTGGTGCATTCATCGTACGGAACAACCGCTTCACAGTGGACTTGTCGGGCGCTCGCCCGCGACACTGGAAAAGCGAGTTCCTATCAATGATCCCCTGTACCCTGCAAGAAATGGCGAACGTCGACCGAACACAACGAGCCCGGGATCTTCCAAAACTTGAAGGGTGCCTCACCAGAGGAACGCAGTATCGCTGGACGACCTTTAGGCCCTTCTATTCGGCCCTTCCCGCAGGATCACGAGTGCTTGATGTCGGCTGCGGCAGCCTGCTAGAAACGCACTTTATGGCCAAGCAAGGAATGCGCGTCACGGGGATTGATCTGGACGCTGACAAACTGAAGGAGTTCCAGCACCGTCACGATTGGACTGGCTTGCATGCCCCCGATCTGCGCGCCGTGAGCTTGCAGAGTGTGGGCAATGCCGGGGAAACTTTCGATGTAGTCACGGCATTTGACGTCATCGAACATCTTGAAAACCTAGAAGTGTCGCTCGCGGAGATTCGCGCAGTCCTTCGGCCCGGAGGACTCTTGTTCATTACGACTCCTAACGCGCTTACGCTTTCCGAAGCCTACGGGTGGCTGTTGCTACGTACTGGTCGATTGTTCGGTCGACGGCCGGCGCCTGGAGCTCCGCACTTGCAGATCCACACTCCGTCGGGATGGCGGCGGAGATTGGAGGCAGCGGGATTTACCGTGCGCGCGTGGGACATGGCCATCGGGCCGGTCGCGAACAGCATGATGGTGTTGGCGACTGCGCCAGTTCAGGTTGCACTCGCGGGCCTTCAGGTCTTGGGCGTGATCGGCCGCGAGACGCGTCACTCGATGAGCTATCGGTGGAGCGGGCTGTTGTCGGATACATGGGTTCCTAGGTTTCTCAAAGGGATTGACGACCTGATTGCCCCAATCGCCACTCCACTGTTTGCATGGAATCTGATCGTTCTAGAAGTCCCTGCCCATTCTCCCCGTGCCGCTGACTCCTGACACTGCGGTAGCTATGTGGCCTTCTCCCGGATTCCTGAGCCACAACGGCTGCGGGTGGTTCCGGACATGACGGCCTCCAGCAGAGTTGGTACATTCATCGTACGGAACCACCGCTTACAGTGGACTTGTCGGGCGCGCGCCCGCGACGCCGGAAAAGCGAATTCCTATCAAACCTGGGCGAAGCACTCGCCGATCTGGCGATGAAGGGCTCGACGCGCCTGCCGATCGGCTTCCTCTCACCGAGCCGGCTGGGGTGATGCATCGCGAGTGCGGTGCACCGACACCGAGCTCAGGCAGGGGCAGGCGCGGCTCTCGAGGATCTCGATGCGAAGATGGCGCGCCTTCGTCGCCGGCACGCGCACGATGCGCTTGTGGCCGATCGTGGTGCCCTCGGCGAGCGTGGTCCAATCGCGGTGGTTGTTGCTCGGCGTGGCGGGAACGCTGATGCGGAAGCGCTTCACGCGCTGGCCGAGCGCGATCGGTTCCGCCAGCACCACGCGGTCGAACTCCTTGGAGGGATCGAGCTCGATCTCCATCGACGCTGCGGTCGTGCCGTCATCGGTCGCCCAGAAGGTGGCAGGGTCGCCATCCACCGCCTTGTCGGAACCGAATGATTCGGGGCGCAGTGGCTCATGGGCACCGCGCGGCTCGAAGCCACGGATCGAATCCGCAGCCGTGGGTCGGCCATGCGCTTGGTCGGTACCCGGACCGTAGGCGGAGTCGATCAGTGTGCGAAGGCCGAGCACGGATGCCGTGTCCTGCTCATGGATGAGCCCACGACGATCCACCGGGAAGTTCAGGTGGAAGTTGGCGTTGTGCCCGACGCTGCGCTCCCAGAGATCAAAGAGCTGCGCGGCGGTCTTGACCTTGTCGTCCTCGTGCTCGTGATAGAACCAACCGGGCCGGATGGAGACATCGCACTCGGCGGGGATCCACGACTCGCCATCCTCGTCGCCTTCATTCAGGCTCTTCGTCGGCGGGGGGTTGTCGTTGCCGATGCCGTGGCCCGCGACCTTGAGCATGGACCAGCAGGTGTCGCCCGCCCACCCTTGCTCGTTGCCGACCCAACGAATGTCGGGCCCGACATCGCTGAAGATCACGGCATCGGGCTGCAGCTCGCGCACGACCGCGCGGAAGCTCGGGAAGTCGTAGACCTGCCGCTTCCCATTGGGCCCCTCGCCGCAGGCCCCATCGAACCAGACCTCGAAGATCGGGCCGTAGGACGAGAGCACCTCGCGCAGCTGCGAACGGAAGACCTCGTTGTAGGCCTCGCCGGTGCCGTACTGCGGATTGTTTCGGTCCCATGGCGAGAGATAGACACCGAACTTGAGGCCGCCGTCACGGCACGCCTCACTCAGTTCGCGCAGGACATCGCCCTTGCCATCCTTCCAGGTGCTCGCCTTCACGGAGTGCGTGCTGAAGGCCGTGGGCCAGAGGCAGAAGCCGTCATGGTGCTTGGCCGTGATGACGACGCCCTTCATCCCGGCCTCCTTCATCACACGCACCCATTGCCGCGCATCGAGCGCCGTGGGGTTGAACACCGTCGCGGGCTCGTCGCCGTGGCCCCACTCCTTGTCGGTGAAGGTGTTGGGGCCGAAGTGGATGAAGCCCGTGAACTCCAGGTCCTGCCAGGCGAGTTGGCGCGGCGAGGGGAGCGGGGCGATGGGAGCCGGTGGCGGGACGGTGATGGCCATGGTGAGGAGGGCGCTGATCATGCCAGGCGCAGGCTAGGTGATCGGTGGACTTGAGGGGAGCCCATGACTTGCACTGCTGCCGTGAGTCCCGCTTCGACTCCGCGGCGGCCCTCAGCTGCGCCCACGCAGGGGCCTGACCAGCACACGCGATGCAGCCGTGGTGCTCATGCTCACGACCGTGCCACCATCGGGCCTGATCCGCATGACCCCCGCACCCGGCTCGATGGCGACGACCCGCAGCGTGGCACCGACCTTGAGTCCGCTTGCACGAAGGAACCGCAGCGAGTCACCGCGCTGGTCGAGCACGCGCACGAGCCGTGCGCCATCGCCGGCGCCGAGCTCGGACATCGGCATGGCCTCGGACTCCTGCAATGCGCCATCGGCGCGCGGGATCGGATCGCCGTGCGGATCGAATGCCGGACGACCCAGGTGGCGATCGAGTGCATCGAGCACCATCGGTGAGATCGCGTGCTCGAGCCGCTCGGCCTCGTCGTGCACGACCGACCAATCGAGCCCGAGCGTGTCGACGAGGAAGGTCTCGACCAGTCGATGCCGACGCAGGATGTCGAGCGCGGCGCGGGTCCCCTTGGCGGTGAGCCGCACGCCACCGAACCGTTCATGGCGCGCCAGCCTGGCCGCGACGAGCTTCTTGACCATGCTGGTCGCGGTGCCAGCGGTCACGCCCAGGGCTGCCGCGATCTTGCCCATCGGGGCCTCGCCGGCTGCGGCCTCGCGCTGCACGAGGTAGATGGCCTTCAGGTAGTTCTCGACCGTTTCGGTGGCGAGCATGGGGGAATCCTAGCGAAGGTTTGACATGGAGTCATCAACATACTAAAGTTTGATTACTCAAACTCATGGTGGATCGCCGTGCCATCCTCGTCCTGGTCGTCGCCGTGCTCGCGTGGGTCGGCGTGCCGGGAGCCGACGCCGCACCGCCCCTGAAGGTGGTGGCCACGACCGGCATGATCGCCGACACGGCGCGCTCGATCGGCGGCCCCGCGATCACGGTCACGGCGCTGATGGGCGAGGGCGTCGATCCGCACCTCTACAAGGCATCGCCCGGCGATGTGCGCATCATGTCCGGGGCGGGGCTGCTCCTGTGGAACGGACTGCATCTGGAGGGTCGCCTCGGCGACGCGATCACCAAGCTGGGTTCGCGGGTTCCGGTCGTGTGCGTGAGCGATTCGATGCCGCCGGATCGGCTGCTGCGCTCAGGAGGGGCCGGCTCGGTGCCCGACCCGCATGTCTGGTTCGACCTTGCGCTCTGGCGGTTCGCCTGCGAGCGCATCCGCGATGCCATCATCGAGCACGCGCCCGGGGCAGCCGACGGCGTGCGTGCGCGTTGTGCTGCGCACCTTGAGCTGCTCGACACGGCTGCCGGCCATGTGCGGGCCGTGGTGGCTTCGATCCCCGCAGAGCGTCGGTTGCTGGTCACGGCACACGATGCCTTCGGCTACTTCGGTCGGGCCAATGGATTGACGGTGCGTGGCATCCAGGGCCTGTCGACCGACAGCGAAGCCAGCCTGCGCGAACTCAACGCCCTCGTCGACCTGATCGTCGAGCGCAAGGTGCCGGCAGTCTTCATCGAGAGCAGCGTGCCGCGCAAGACGGTCGAGGCTCTCGTGGAGGGCTGCAGCGCGCGCGGTCATGCAGTCACGATCGGCGGGGAACTGTTGAGCGATGCAGTCGGCGCAGCAGGCACGGAACAGGGCACGCATGTCGGCATGGTCGTGAACGATGCCGAGGTCATCGCGCGCGCACTCGGCGGCACCGTGCCCGCACGACCGGCTGCACTCGCGACCTGGCTCGATGCAGCCGCAGGAAGGGCACCATGACCCAGGCTGCCCTTGCACTCCATGGCGTATCGGCCGCCTACCGCGACGAACTCGTCCTGGAGCGGATCGAGGCGAGCGTTCCTGCTGCGTCGCTGTGCGCCATCGTCGGCCCCAATGGGGCCGGCAAGAGCACGCTCATCAAGGCGGTGCTCGGGCTGGTGCCCTTGGCCGCCGGCAGCGTGACGGTGCTCGGCGGAACCATCGCGGCCATGCGTGGTGATGTGGGCTATGTCCCGCAGTCCGAGTCGGTCGACTGGGAGTTCCCCATCAGTGCGCTCGAGGTCGTCCTCATGGGGTCGTACGGCCGGTTGGGGCTCCTTCGCCGCGCGGGTCGCGCCGAGCGGACGCAGGCCATGGAGTGCCTTGAGCAGGTCGGGCTCGCCGCCTTCGCCGATCGGCAGATCAGCCAGCTCAGCGGTGGTCAGCAGCAGCGGGTCTTCCTGGCCCGGGCGTTGATGCAGCGCCCCAGGCTCTACCTGATGGATGAGCCCTTTGCGGGCGTCGATGCCGTGACCGAAGAGGCGATCCTGCGGGTCCTCGGCGCGCTCCGCCAACGCAATTGCACGATCGTGGCGGTGCATCATGATCTGTCGACTGTCCGCGATCGCTTCGATCATGTGCTGCTGCTGAACAAGCACCTGATCGCGGCCGGGCCCGTGGCCACCACCTTCACCGCCGAAGCCCTGCAGAGGACCTACGGCGGTCGGTTGGCGATCATCGCCGATGCCGAGTCGGGCCGCACCGCCGTTGCGGCAGGGTACTGAGATGACCGAGTTGTTCCGGCTGCTGTCGCTGCAGGATGCAAGCACGCGCGTGGTCATGCTCAGCACCGCGTGCTTGGCGATCGCCGCGGCACTGGCGGGATCGCTGGCCATGCTGCGCCGACGAGCACTCGTCGGTGATGCTGTCGCGCACGCCTCGTTGCCGGGCATCTGCCTGGCGTGGTTCGTTGCCGGTGACCGCAGCTTTGCCATGTTGCTCCTTGGCGCCTTCGTCCTTGGACTGGTCTCCATGGGCATGATGGCGCTCGTGCAGCGGCTGACCAAGGCCCGCGAGGACGCCACGACGGCCATCGCGATCAGCGGCTTCTTCGGGCTGGGCATCGTGCTGTCGCGCTTGATCCAGAACCAGCCGGGCGGCAATCGTGCGGGCCTCGATGGCTTCCTCTTCGGCAAGGCAGCCAGTGCCGTCACGAGTGATGCATGGATCGTGCTCGCCGTGGCGGGTGTGGTGGTCGCCACCATCCTTGCCTTGCGCAAGGAGTTCGGCCTGCTGTGCTTCGATCGGGAGTTCGCGGCAGGAATCGGTCGCCCCGTCCATCGGCTCGATGCGCTGCTGCTCGTCCTGGTGGCGCTCGTGACGGTGGCAGGGCTGCCCAGCGTGGGCGTGGTGCTGGTGGTGGCCTTGCTCGTGATCCCACCGGCGGCGGCGCGCTGTTGGAGCGCGTCGCTGGGCACGATGTTCGCTGTCGCAGCGGCAATCGGCGCAGCCAGCGCCATCATCGGTACGGGACTGAGTGCAGTGCTTCCACCGCCCGGCGGTGCGAGCTCTGGCGGATGGCCAACGGGACCGATGATCGTGCTCACGGCAGCGGCGCTCCTTGCCCTGAGCCTGATGGTGGCGCCCGAGCGGGGACTGCTTACCGCGCTGTGGCGCCGGCATCGGCTGCGCGCGTCCGCATCGAGGTCCATCGGGAGCACGCCATGATCGACTCTGCGATCGTGCCCGCGCCGTGGCTCACGAGCGACGATCTGTGGACGATCGCCACCGCGGTGCTTGCGAGCGTGGCGTGCGGACTGGCGGGCTGCTGGCTCGTGCTGCGACGGCTCTCGCTCCTGGGCGACGCGATCAGCCACGCGGTCCTGCCCGGGATTGCCGGTGCATTCCTGCTCACCGGCACGCGCGATGTGCTGCCGATGCTGCTGGGCGCGACGGTGATCGGCATGGTCACCGCCTTCATGTCGTCGGCGCTCAGTCGCGTGGGTCGCGTCGACCGCGATGCCGCGATGGGGGCCACCTTCACCTCGCTGTTCGCGCTGGGCGTCGTCATGATGTCGCTGGCGGCACGCCAAGTCGATCTCGATCCGGGCTGCGTGCTCTACGGGCTCCTCGAGTTCGTGCCCTTCGACACGGTGGATCTGCTCGGCGTGCAGGTGCCCCGTGCGGCAGCATGGCTCGGCGCCGCGCTCCTCGTGGATGTGATCCTCATGCTCGCGTTCTTCAAGGAACTTCGCGCGACGAGCTTCGATCCGGCGCATGCGGCGAGCCTGGGCCTGCGGGTGGGTCTCGTGCACCTTGGACTGATGGCGGCGGTCGCGGCGAACACGGTCGTGGCGTTCGAGGCCGTGGGCTCGATCCTGGTGGTGGCCATGCTCGTCGCTCCGGGTGCGACGGCGCGGCTGTGGACCGATCGACTCGTTCCGATGCTGTGGCTGGCGACCGCCATCGCGGCAGCGACAGCCATCGTCGGCTATCTCGCAGCGCTCAGGCTCAACACCTCGGCGGCCGGCATGATCGCCACGATCTCGATGGTGGGCTATCTCGGCTCCGTCGGTGCTGTCTCGTTGCGCTCGGCCTTGAGCGCAGCGTCTTCAAGGCGAGCGACGATCCCGGGGTGATCCGCCGCCACATTCCGTGACTCGCCGGGGTCCTCGCCGAGGTCATACAGCTCAAGACCGGTCCGGTGTGCGTAGCTGTAGCGCGCTGGGACGCCGCCTTGCCCGCCGGGGCGGCCCTCGAGCGATCGATAGGTGTGGGGCAGATGCAGTTTCCATCGTCCCTCGCGCACGGCTTCCACCTGGGTCGAGTCGTACCAGGTGAAGACGCATCGACGCGCACCTTCGGTGCAGCCTGCGAGCACCCCTTGCTCGTTGCGGCCATCCAGCGGCTGAGTCGGCAGGGCGGTGCCCGTGATGGCGCAGATGGTCGGGAGGAGGTCGATCGACCACATGGGCACATCACAGTCCACACCCCTCGCCACCCCGGGACCGTGTGCGATGCACGGGACACGGATGCCGCCCTCGAAGGTCGTCCCCTTGCCTTCACGCAGGCCGCCCGTCGTCCCGGCGTGCGTGCCGTAGCTGAGCCAGGGTCCGTTGTCGCTGGTGATCACCACGAGCGTGCGATCGCGGGCGCCGATCGCATCGAGAGCACCCATGATCTGCCCGACGCTCCAGTCGAGTTCCTGGATGACATCTCCGTACGCACCCTGCGCGGAGCTGCCCCGGAAGGGTTCGCTGCAGGCGAGTGGAACATGCGGCATGGGATGGGGCACATACAGGAAGAAGGGATCATGCTGATGGTCCTTGATGAAGGTGGTCGCAGCGTCCGTCACGCGACGGGTCATCGTTGCCTGGTCGTCGAGCGAGGCGATCGGCGACTGCGTTCCATCGCTGTTCCACCACTCCAGCGGCGGCCATGCCTTCGGGGAATCAGGGTGCAGCGGCCACATGTCGTTGCTGAAGAGGATTCCTGCCCAGCGATCGAATCCCTGATCGTTCGGCCGATGCCCGTCCTGATGGCCCAGATGCCACTTGCCGAAGCACGCGGTCGCGTATCCGTCCGAGCGGAGGCACTCGGCGATCGTCACGGCTTCGGAAGGCATCGGCGCCCCCGAGGTCGGACCGATCGCACCGCGGACCCCGACACGGCGCGCGTACCGTCCGGTCAGGATCGACGCACGCGAGGCGCTGCACACCGGCTCGGCCACCGAGAAGTCGGTCAGCCTCACTCCATCGCGCGCGAGGGCGTCGATGTTCGGTGTCGTCCAGCCCACGGCACCGGTGCACCCGAGGTCCCCGTAGCCAAGATCATCAAAGACGATGAGCACGACATTCGGACGAGGGCTCGGTGCGTGGGCGGGGAGGTCTGCAGATCGGCTGGCTGCGCAGCCACCTGCAAGCAGGGTGCACAGGAGCCACACACCACGGCCCATCCGACGACAGGCGCGATCCACGGCACAGCGATCGTGAACGCGCGTGCTCACGATGCCGCAGCCACGATCCGATCGACCGTGATGCCGTAGTGCGCGTAGAGCGCGGGTGCGGGTGCGCTTGCACCGAAGCCGTCGATCCCCACGAAGGTGCCGTCGCTGCCGATCCAGCGATCCCAGCCCAGGCTCGATCCGGCCTCGACAGCCACGCGCCGCGTCACGGCCTTCGGGAGCACCGACTCGCGGTACGCGGCATCCTGCGCCGCGAAGACGGTCATGCATGGCATGCTCACGACGCGCGTCGGGCAACCGGCCGCTTCGAGCCGGTCGGCAGCCTGCAGGCACAGGTGCAGTTCGGTCCCGGTGCCGATCAGGATCGCCTTGGGTGCGGTGCTCGCTTCTCGCAGCACATAGGCACCGCGCACACAGCCTGATGCCGGAGCGAGCCCGGCGCGGTCCAGCGTCGGGATGTCCTGGCGGCTCAGCACGAGCATCGATGGACCGTGCGCATTCAGCATCGCCTGGCGCCAGCACTCGGTGACTTCGTTCGCATCGCCCGGGCGCCACATGCGCAGGTGCGGCATCGCGCGCAGGCTCGCCAGGTGCTCGACAGGCTGGTGCGTCGGGCCGTCCTCGCCAAGCCCGATCGAGTCGTGCGTGAAGACCCAGATGACCGGCAGTTCCATGAGCGCGCCGAGCCGGATCGCCGGGCGCGCGTAGTCGGTGAAACTGAAGAAGCTCGCGCCGTAGGAACGCAGTCCGGACAGCGCCATGCCGTTGCATGCTGCGGCCATCCCGAACTCGCGAACACCGAAGTGGATGTTGCGGCCACCCGGCGTCTGCGACTGCATGCCCGGCTCACCGTCGATCAGGGTCTTCGTGCTGGGGGCCAGGTCAGCCGAGCCGCCGACGAGCCATGGCACGCTCTTGGCGACCGCGTTGAGCACCTTGCCGCCACTGGCGCGCGTGGCCATGCCCTTGGGGTCGGCGGGGAACGATGGAAGCGCGGCGTCCCAGCCTGCCGGCAGCGTGCGATGCATGATGCAGTCGAGTTCAGCAGCCAGTGCCGGATGCTGCGCACGGTAGGACGCGAAGTGCGCCTGCCACGCGGCATGCGCCGAGCGGCCACGCGCGCCGAAGATCGCATCCATGCGCTCGCGCACCTCGCCCGGTACCAGGAACTGGGCATCCTCGGGCCACCCATACACGCGCTTGGTGGCCTTGATCTCGTCTTCGCCCAGTGGTTCGCCGTGCGCGGCGTGCGAATCCTGCTTCTTCGGGCTGCCCCAGCCGATGTGCGAGTTGACGATGATCAGCGTGGGCCGGTCCGTGCAGGTCCGAGCGGCGTTGAACGCCGTGCGCAGCGACGGCAGGTCGTTCGCATCGGTCACATGGAGCACCTTCCAGCCGTGACCCTCGAAGCGCTGGCGCACATCCTCGCTGAACGCGAGATCGGTGTGCCCTTCGATCGTGATCCGGTTGCTGTCGTAGATCCAGCAGAGGTTGCCGAGCTTGAGGTGACCGGCCAACGATGCCGCCTCGGCGCTCACGCCTTCCATCAGGCAACCATCCCCGCAGATCGCCCACACGCGGTGTGCGATGAGCTCGAACTCGGGTCGGTTGTAGCGGCTCGCGAGCCAACGCTCGGCCATCGCCATGCCCACGCTGGTCGCAAGGCCCTGGCCCAGCGGACCGGTCGTGACCTCGACGCCGCTGGTCATCCCGAACTCGGGATGGCCCGGTGTCCGGCTGCCGAGCTGGCGGAAGGCCTTGATCTGGTCGAGCGATACCGCCTCCTCGCCCGTCGGTTGACCGTGGCGATCGAGTTGCTTCACGCCTGCCAGATGGAGGAGCGAATACAGCAGCATCGAGGCATGTCCGTTCGACAGCACGAAGCGATCCCGATTGATCCAGTCGGGCCGATCAGGGTCGAAGGTCAGCTCATCCTGGAAGAGCGCCCAGCCCACCGGCGCAAGGCCCATCGGTGCGCCGGGGTGACCCGACTTGGCCTTCTGCACGCCGTCCATCGAGAGCGTGCGGATCGTGTTGATTGCGAGAGCATCGATGGCGGCGACCGAGTTGGGCGTTCCGGCCTTGACGGTGTCGAGCAGCGTGGTGGTCATCATGGTGTTCAGGGCGCACTGTACGCCGGACGGTGCTGTTGACGCGCGTGGTGGGCGCGCTTCTACTGCGGGAGTGAGTCGCCTCAAGACCATGGCCATCACGAGCCCGAAGGCCTGGGTGACCATGACGGCCCCGGTCCGGCTCGAGATGCTCGAGGCGCTGCGCCTGCTGGGGCCGTGTGCGATCGCGGACATCGCCACGATGCTGGATCGGCCCGCCGATGCGCTCTATCGGCACATGGACAAGCTCGTGCGGCTCGGCGTGGTGCGCGAGCTCGAGCAGCGCAAGGTCGGGCGGAGGCTCGAGCGGGTGTACGACGTGGTCGCCGACCACATGCATCCTGGGTTCCGTGATGGGGGCAGCAAGGCTGCGAATCAGGCGTATGTCCACACCGTCAAGGTGATCTGCAAGATCGCCGGCCGGGTGAGCCGCGATGCGGCGCAGGGCGGCCAGCTCAAGTTCGGTGCGGAGGCACGCAACCTCCTTGCGCTCGCGCACCACGGCTGGCTGACCCCGACGGAATTCGCCCGTGTACGCGAGTTGCTCATGGAAGTGCAGGACCTTCTGGATGCCGGGCGCCGCCGTCCAGATGCACGGCTCTACCTCATCGCCTCCATGCTCCTGCCGGTCGTGCGCAAGCGCGGTGCCCGCCGTGCGCGCGTCGGCGGTGCGACCTCGTCCGCCGGAGATGCTTCGACCGCGCCGCTCCGTGATCGAGTTCCACGCCCCGCGCGCAAGCCGCGTCAGGGCAGCACGCGGAGCGAGCGGTGATCGGCGTAGGCTGCGCACCATGCGCGCACTCAGCACGGTCCTGCTTCTGGTCTGCTCCAACATCTTCATGACCTGGGCCTGGTACGGCCACCTGAGGAAGGTGGCGTGGACGCTGCCTGTGGCGATCGGCCTGTCGTGGTTGATCGCGCTGCCTGAGTATGCGCTGCAGGTCCCGGCCAACCGACTCGGCCATCTGTCGCAGGGCGGTCCCTTCACCGCGCCGCAGCTGAAGATCCTGCAGGAAGCGATCACGCTCCTCGTGTTCGTGGGCTTCTCGATCGTCGTCCTGAAGGAGAAGCCGCGCGCGAACGACTACCTGGCGTTCGCACTCATCTTCGCGGGCGTGGTCGTCTCGATGCTCGGTCGGACACCGGGTGCCATCGCTCCGGCCTGAAAGTCATTGGCCCAGCAGCAGCACGACGGTTGCATCCTCCCCCTCGGGAGGCATGCCCGTGGTCACCGGTCGCGGAGGATCGTGGGGCTGCTGGGGGTTGGCGATCGAGTTGTCGAAACCGAAGGTCACCCGAATGATGTCACCGTCGGCCAACTGGAGCGGTGTCTCGAGCAGGAGCGGTTGGACAAGAGCCATGCGAAGGTCGGGGATGGCCAGCAGTGGTCGTGCAGCACCGGTTGGCCCGATGGCATCGATGGCGACCGATCGAAGGAAGGCACCTCCCTTGACGATCGCACCGACGAACGGGGTCGCCCCGCGTGTGGCATGATCGAGCACCCTCTCCTCGCATGCGCCGGGCGCGAGCTCGAGTCCCGAGGGCATCATCGCGACCGCACTGATCGTGCGCGAGTCGCTGGCCCGGGCCGGGAGCAGGCGGATCGAAGGTCGCACCGGCATCGCGCGTCCTGCTGGCTCGGCGGTCACCTCGATGGCGAGATCGCCGGGCGGCAGGTCCATCGCCCATCCATCGGGAAGCACGAACGATGTCATGGTCCTCGTCACGGCACCGAGGGCGCCACTGGGCACGGCGCCTGCATTGCCCATGCACTCGAGCGGTTCACCGGGAGTGGCCTCCATCGTGCGGAGCAGGCGTGCAGGATCGGCGGCGAAGGAGAGCATCCGGATCGGCGTCCCCGGTTCAGGTTGCCATGAGATGCCGCGGATGCGATGTGGTCGTCCGGCCTCGATCGGGATGAGCATGGTCCGGACCTGCATGCCGCCGCGTGCAGGCACCGTCCAGCAACCCCGCCCCACAAGCGACGGCCCGACCAGCGGCTCGGACCTCGGCGGCGGCGCGAGCTCGGCGAACGCCTTGGCCGCTTGCTGCCGCGTGGAGAGTGCCTGGAGCAAGAGATCCCGTTCGCCTGGCTGCAGTGCATGCAGTCCGGCGAGCGGTCCGGCGTGAGCGTGCGAGATCGACGGCGGCATCGTGCCATCGAGAAGCAGGGCTCGGGAGAGCCCTCGGTGGCGCAGGACACCTGCCTGCGTCGAAAGATCGATGATGGTCGGGCCTCCGGCTGCATGACACACCACACAGGCACGAGCCCAGACGGCTGCGGGCGACGAATCGGCACTGCCTGCCCCGAGCGCGATCGAGACCATGGCCGCGATCGTTCCCATCCGGGCTGCGCCGAGTGCGATCAACTGGTCCAGTTGGCGAGCAGCGTGCTCAGGTCGCCGCCGTCGACGGTGCCGCTCCCATCAAGGTCGGGAGGTCCGGAAGCGCCCCATGCGCTGAGCAACATGCCAAGGTCGGCACCATCAACGTGGCCGTTGCCGTCCAGGTCACCCGGGATGGCCGGGACATTCACGATGATCGTGCCGGTCTGCACGGCGCAATGCGGCGTGCAGAAATAGGGGATCGAGGTTCCGGCGGCACTTGCCGGGACGGCCCAGATGAAGGTCTGAGCCGTGCTGGTGAGCGGAGCGTTGAAGAGGGAACTCGCAGTGCAGGATGTGCCGCTGGTCACGGTGTGGCTGCCGGCTGTCCACTTCCACTTGATGGTGTCGCCCGGGTTCACGGTCACGACACTCGGGGAGAAGGAGAAGTTCACCTGCTGCACCAACACCTCGGCGGCGAGGGCAGGGGTAGCGACGGCGAGGACGGCGATGGCGGCAGTGGAGTTCATGGTGGATTCCGCGTAGCCAACCTATCACCTGAGAACGGGGTCGGAAGCACCCGTTCGGGAAAACGCAGTCCTTGGTGCATCTTTGGATGGCCGAACCCCATTTTTTCGCGCTCAGCCTGAACGCACGAACGACTCGATGGTCTCGCGCATGGGCATCGACGGGATCGCGCCGGCAACGGTGGCGGCGAGCGCGCCCGCGGCGTTGGCTCGGGCCAGCGCATCGATCCATGGCATGCCCTCGCTGCGCAGGGCGGCCAGTGCGCCGACGAAGGCATCGCCGCAGCCAACGGTATCGATGGCCTTGACCGGGATCGCTCGCCCGCGCGTGAGCGCACCATCCACGCGTGCGATCCAGCCCGCCGCGCCCAGCGTGACGACGATGTCCAGCACCGGCCACCGTCGCGCGAGCCGATCGACCGCGGCCTGCGGCTCATCGATCCCGCTCAGCGCCGCGAGCTCGTGTTCATTGACGAGCAGGCACGACAGGGCACCAAGGTCGATCGCACACACGGCCTCGCCCATCGGCGCGGCGTTCAGCCATGTCCTCAACCCGCGCTCATGCGCCCTTGCCACCGCGTGCCCGAGCCCGCTGCACTCGTTCTGCATGACGAGCAACTCCCCGCGCGCTGCACCAGCGAGGAACGCATCGATGTCCGCATCGCCGATCCGGCCATTCGCCTCGGGTGCGATGACGATCGAGTTCATCCCGTCGTCGGCGACCATGACGGCAGCGAAGCCAGCGACCGAATCCGTCGTTGCGATGTGCGCAGTGTCTACACCAGCAGCGGCAAGGTCCCGCACAATGAACTCGCCCTCGCTGCCCGTGCGCCCGAGCATGCGAACACGCGCACCGCAGCGTGCCGCCGCAACCGCTTGGTTCGCGCCCTTGCCGCCTGGGTGCACCGTCGCCGAGGACGCCGTGATGGTCGAACCCGATGCGGGGAGTGACTTGACCCGCAGCACCCGATCAACCATCAGCGATCCGATGACATGGAGCGTTGAGCTCATGCGGTCAGGCTAGCGCCGGGCCGCTGAGGGGTCGCCGTCCGGCATCCCCATTGGCCCGTGGACGACTCGCGGTTAGCCTTCGTGGATGCCCATCCCCGCCGTTGCCGTCGTGCTCCTGCTCCTGGTGCGATCGTCCGACGATCCATCCGCCCCCCGCTCGGTGCCGGCGCAGACCAACGCACAGGACTCGGCATCCGCCTCCTCAGCCCGTCCAAGTCCAAGCGTGCCCGGACTCTCCAAGCCGGTCACGATCACCTTCGATGCGGTCGATGTTCCCACGATCGTCGCGGCCACCGAGGCCGATGCCGCACGCGCGCTTGGGTTCGCGCACGCGACCGATCGCTTCGCGCAGATGGACATGATGCGCCGCTTCTCCGCGGGGGAGACCGCCGAGCTGCTCGGCGAGAGGGCGGTACCCGCCGACCTTGAGCGGCGCGCGTTGCGCGGTCGCGCGATGGCGCGCGTCTGCGTCGAGCGGCTCGATGCCCGCAGGCGTGTGATCCTCGATGCCTATGTGCAGGGCGTGAATGCAGGCATCGAAGCTCTCCCCGCCGTGCCGCTCGAGCACATGCTGCTGGGCATCACTCCGGCGCCGTGGAAGGCCGAGGACTGCGCACTCGTCTACCTCTCGCTGTTCCATTCACTCTCGCGCACCGGACGGGCCGATGCGCTCTACGCCGAGGCGCTTGAGCGTCTGCCCGCACCCGTCTGCGACTTCATCGGTTCGCCGCTCTCGCGCATGGACTGCCCTGTGCTCCCCGAGACGGCACCGCCCGTGCTGCCGGCGATCCCGGGCGCCGAGGTGATCGATCTGCGGAGCGTCGAGCGTGCAACGATCGAACCAGCGGCGAAGCCCGACACGGAGGCGCCCAAGAAGCAGAAGAACGGCGGGAAGAAGCAGAGGCGCCAGCCGACCACGCCCGTGTCCCTGCATGGCTGGACCGATGCCCTCCACGAGTTCTGGGAAGAGCGCGCAGCGCTGGCAGGCAGCAACGGCTGGGTGGTCGCCGGTTCGCGCACGAAGGATGGCCGCGCGATCCTGGCGAATGATCCGCACCTGATGATCACCGCGCCGATCCTCTGGTACCGGTGCCGGCTCGAGTGGCCCGGTGTCGAGTGGACCGGCCTGTCCATTCCCGGCGTTCCCGGCATCGTGATCGGCGGCAATGGCCATGTCGCCGTCGGCTTCACGAACACCACTGGCGACTTCGAGGACATCGCGCTGATCGACCTCGATCCGAAGGACCCGAACCGTTACCTGATCCCGGGCGGCGGGAGCGAGGCGTTCGGTACGGAGGAGCACACGATCCTCGTGCGTGGCAAGGATCCCGAGCGCATCGTGCAGCGCACCACGCGCTGGGGCACGGTGACCGGTGACATGCGCTGTGCCGATGGCGTGATGCGCCCCTTCGTCACGCTGTGGATCGGCGCGCGCCCGGATGCGATCAACTTCGAGATCCTCGACATGGTGCGTGTGCGCACGGTCAGCGAGGCGGTGGACCTGCTCTCCAACTGGTACGGCCCGAGCCAGAATGCCATGCTTGCGGATCGTGCCGGCGACATCGCGTGGGTCGTCACGGGCTGGATCCCGGATCGCCGCGGGCACGACCCGCGTCAGCCATGGCGACCATCCGTGGATGGTGATCCCTGGAAGGGTCCGATCGATCCGGCACGGCGTCCCAAGCTCGTGCGTCCGCAGTCCGGCGTGATCGTGACGGCGAACCACCGTACGGTCCCGATCGAGCAGTGTGCCATGATGGGTCACTACTGGGCCAATCCGGAGCGGGCGCATCGCATCCACGCCCTCCTTGCCGAGCGCGAGCCGCTGGATGAATCACGCATGCTCGCGATCCAGCTCGATACGGAACTGGATGGGCTTGAGCCCTATCGCGCGATGGCGCTTGCCGCCCTCGATGGTGCGACCGATCCTGTCCTGATCGCCCAGCGCGAGTCGATCGCTGCGTGGAACGGGCGCGCCGATGCTGACCAGCCCGCGGTGGCGCTGCTTTCGGCGTTTCACAAGTCGCTTGATCGTCGATTTGCCGCGATGCTGATGTCGTGGATCCGCACGAACTCCGGTGAATCGCTGCCAAGCCTTGCGATCCGGTCCGTGCACGATGAGCCCTGGCTCCGCGTGCTCGAGACGCAGCCGGCGAACTGGCTCCCGTCGGGCTACACCGACTGGAACGACTTCCTCCGGGCCGCACTTGTGGAAGCTGCCTCCAAGGAGCCTGGCATCGAACCCTGGGGCGAACGCAATCGCGCCCGGTTCGCAAGCCCCGTCGCCGACGCCGTCCCGGCCTTCATGAAGGCAACCGTCACGCTCGACGATGGGCCGCAGCCCGGTCACTTCCGCGCGGTGCGTGTCCAGACCCCACGAGCGGCAGCCAGTGCGCGGTACATCGTGAGCCCAGGCCGCGAAGCCGATGGCATCCTCGAAACGCCTGGGGGACAATCGGGTGATCCTCGCTCGCCGCACTACCGAAGCTTGCATCAAGCCTGGCGGAACGGCGAGCCGACGCCGCTGTTGCCCGGACCCGCGACGAGGTCGATCGTGCTCGATGCACCAAGGTGATGTCTGCGCATGTCGCTGGTGCAGCGGCTCTGGTGGCCTCGGCCAATCCGAGCATGACATACACGCAGGTGCGCAGCCGACTCCTGTCGACGGCACGCCCAGTTTCGAGCCTGTCGGGCAAGTGCGTGACGGGTGGCGCGCTCGACATCGCGGCGGCCATCGCCGGAAGTGGCGGCGGCGGGTCCAACACCACGCCAACCGTCACGATCAGCTCGCCGTCGAGTGGCAGTTCCTTCACCCGGACCGACTTGGTCGCCGGTACTCACACCATTGCGGCGAGGGCTACCGACTCCGGCTCCCTGCAGGGCACGGCCACGGTCACCATCACGATCACCGCAGGTGGGACGCTGCCCTCGGCTCCGACGAGTCCGTCAGCCACGCTGTCCGGTACCACCGTCACAGTTCGTTGGACGGACACTTCGAGCAATGAGACGGGGTTCCGCATCAAGCGGCAGAAGCGCGTCGGCAACACCTGGACCAACGAAACCGTGATTGCCACGACTGCAGCCAATGTGACCCAGATCACGGATGCTCCGGGACTGGGGCGATGGCGCTATGCGATCCAGTCCTTCAATGACACCGGGTCCTCCGCATGGACCGCGTGGGTCCAAGTGAATATCAACTGACACAAGGGCTGTCCTGACATGCATCACCCTCAGCGAGGCGCCCCGTCGGGTGCCTCGCCGTGTTGGGGGGATCGTGCCATGGCCCCGTGCGATGTCCTTCCGCATTCCGACGAGCCTTGGATTGCAGTTCCAGCGTCAGCTCCCCCATGGCAGCCATTTGGCCCATCTCTCTCCGTCTTTCCTCTTTTTTTTTGGGGGGAGGGGGGGGGAACCTCTGCCCGCACCCCAGTTGGGGGTTGGATGCCGGCCATCTCGGGTTACTCTCCATGCATGAAGACCATCACCCTCGCGGGCGTCCTGACCGGTTCCGGGCTGGCCTTGGTGCTCGGCCAACTGCACTCCGACGCTGTTCCCATGTTCATGATGCCTCCGTCCTTCACCTGTTCGACGGCAACCGCGCTGGCGCTGGGTGACAATGCGTTCAATACCACGAACGCCACGGTCAACCTGAGCGTGCCGAGCAGCAGCTGCTCGGGGGCCCACACGGTCTACAAGACCGCCTACTGGACCTTCACGCCGACGACCACGGGTTCATATGTGTTCTCGACCTGCACCGGCACGACCTGGGACACCCGGCTGGTCATCCTCAACTCCTGCAACACGGCCAACGGGGTCGTGGCGTGCAACGACGATGCGTGCAGCTACCAGAGCACGGTCACGGCCTCACTCACGGCCGGCACGAACTACATCGTCGTCGTTGGCGGCTATGGGAGCGGCAACTCTGGTGCCGGGAACCTGAATGCGGCAGCTGGCGGCGGTGGTGGCGGTGGTGGTGGTGGATCAGGAAGCCCCGATGTGATCGTTGGTGCGATCCCCGACATCTCGAAGTACGGCGCCGCCACGATCAATGGCGTGAGCCACATGGCCTACGCCATCGGAACCACCAGCTGCAACATCGGCAACGCACAACTGGAGTGGTTCGCCAGCCCGGACAACCGCCATCCGTTCATCCCGATGAACATGTACCGCCTGAAGGGCGGCAGGATCGAGCAGATCGGCATGAGCTGGGGCAAGCACGGCTTCACCGCGCTGCAGGGCACGCTGTGCGGCAGCTGCCAGGCTTCCCCGACTGGCAACTACCTCGGCATCGGTTGCTCCGACCCGTACTCGTCGGGCCTCAACGGCGGTCAGTCGGGCCTTGGCACGCGCAGCGAGGTGAATGTCCACACTGGTGTTTTCCCTGGGAGCTACAACTCCGGGATGCCGAGCCCGCCGGCGACCTACGGCCGTCGATTGGCGGTGAAGGCTTCGGATCTCGATCCGGCCCAGAACGCTGGCGCCTTGTACTTCGTTGAAGGCCACTACATCCACCCGCAGGATGCTGCCGCCAACAACGACAACAACAATGCGTCGTATCGGCAGATCACCGTCGGTGCGCTCTCCAGCGGCGCGTACACGCTCACGCTCAGCGGGGCAACGATCCAGCAGAAGGCAGCGATCGAGGCCTGGAAGACGAGCGATTCGACCGTGACCCAGTCCAATGCGGACGCTCAGGGCGACGGCCGATTCATCGTGTCGAGCAAGGCGCGCGACCTTGGCAATGGACAGTGGCGCTACGAGTTCGCGGTGCACAACCTCACCTCGCACCGATCGGCGCGTTCCTTCTCGGTGCCCGTGCCTGCCGGCACGACCGTCACGAATGTCGGCTTCAAGGACATCGACTACCACTCGGGCGATCCGTACGCGGCGACCGACTGGACCAACTCGACCTCCGGCGGCAGCGTGACCTGGACCGGTGGTGACTTCGCCGTGAGCGCCAACGGCAACGCCCTGCGCTTCGCCACGCTCTACAACTTCTGGTTCGACGCCAATGTCGCGGCGACCAATGCGAACGCGACGATCGGGCTCTTCCGTCCTGGCGCGGCCGGCGACCCGAACACGGTCACGGCATCGGTCCAGGCCCCGAGCGCACCGTCGAACCCCTCGGACCTCAACCACGACGGCATCGTGGATGGCGCCGACCTCGGCATCCTGCTCGGTGCATGGGGCACGGCTGCCGCCGACATCAACGGCGACGGGATCACCGATGGCGCCGACTTGGGCATCCTGCTCGGCGCCTGGGGCTGATCCGAGCACCTCGCCAGACTGCATCGTCCAGCGGGCGTACCTCCGGGTGCGCCCGCTGTCGTCAGGCGCGATGCGCGCGGTGTATCCGGCGCGATGGCCTCTTCGCACGTCGAGCGATCCATCGCGTTTCGCTGGAGCGACCCGCCTTCAGCTGCATCGTGGAGGCTGGGAGACCAAGCCCGGCTGGATCATCGTCAACGTCGAGGAACGTGATGGCGTCGATGTCCGCAGCAGCGTGACCGACCTGTCGATGTTCCCTGACCGCAGCGCGGTCGAGATCTACGCCTCGCACGTCTACGAGCACCTGGGCTACCAGCAGGAACTCCACGACGCCTTGGCTGAAGCCTCGCGCGTGCTCATGCCGGGCGGGCGGCTCCGTGTGGCGGTGCCCGACCTCGAAGTGCTGTGCCGGCTCTTCCTCGAGCGCGGCAGCGACCTGCAGGCGCAGTTCATGGTGCAGCGCATGATCATGGGCGGCCAGATGGAGCCCTTCGACTTCCACAAGACCGGTTTCAGCGAGCCCATCCTCAAGGCGCTTCTGCGCGAGCATGGGTTCACCGATGTCCACCGCGTCGATGACTTCAAGGTCTTCAACGACACGTCGACGCTCGCGTTCCAAGGCGTGCCGATCAGATTGAATCTCCAGTGCACGCGGGGCCCGATCCACGGCCGGCGTGGGGCGTGTTGAGCGATGCCTGCGGAGCGCGTGGTTACCGCGTACACGGGCCCCACGCCGACAACAGCAATCCCAGATCGGCGCCGTTGACCGTGCCATCGCCGTTGAGGTCGCCGTCAACGGTCCCTTGCTGCCCGGAGGTCGCCCAGTTCGACAGCACGACCCCAAGGTCAGCGCCATCGACCGATCCGCTCCCGTTGAGATCGGCGACGCAATCGCACGGAGCGCTCGAACTCCCGGCGCT
>Ga0194128_10004395_pt1 | contig 20702 bp, 22 predicted proteins | sample TA2KigCa65mmetaG_FD_148650 | JGI IMG/M metagenome (GOLD analysis project Ga0194128, IMG submission 148650) | Freshwater microbial communities from Lake Tanganyika, Tanzania - TA2015037 Kigoma Deep Cast 65m | ecosystem: Environmental > Aquatic > Freshwater > Lake | place: Tanzania: Lake... | reverse complement strand
CACACGACAATCCCTGGCAGTTCGCGGGCGCCTTCTGCGCCGGGATGCTCTTCGGCTGGCTGCGCGTCCGGACCAACTCGATCGTCCCCGGCCTCTGGGGGCACGCGCTGATGAACGCCGTGCCGGTACTGGCGATGCACATTCTGCCGCCCATCCCCGGGTTCACCGAGGTGCGGGATACGCCCACACTACAGCCGTACTGGCTGGATGCGACCGGCGTGGTCCTCGTCTACGTGGGCGCGCGCCTTCTGCTCAACGCGATCCGGCAATCGACCCGAGTATCGGATTGGCGCGTGGATGACGCGGCGGTGCCGATCATCGCCACCGCCGCTGCGGCTCCTGGTTCTCCGGATGGTGTGCCGAATTCGGATGACGCGGGCATCGCATTGCCCTCTGATGGGGGATCCTCGTCCTGACCCGCGTCAGTCACTGCGCGCGGCTTCCATCGCGGTCGATGCACCCAGATCGAGCATGCCGAGCCCCTTGACCTGGTTCGACTGTGCGAAGCGGGCGATGCGCAGCAAGTTCTGCACGATCTCGCTGGCACGCTTGGCGGCCTGGAGACTCGATCGCGCGGTGCTCTCTCCCGGCTGCCCGGCGAGGGCCTCGATGAGGAGATGCCCGTACCCGACCGTGAGCGTCAACTGGTTGTTCACCTCGTGGACGATCGCGCGCGCGGTCTTGATCGCGCCATCGTACCGCGTCGATGGTGCCGCGAATTACTCCCTGATGGCGGGCCGCTCAGGCGACGTTCCGGATCGTCATCGTTGCCGGGTCGTACTTTGTCATTACGACCAGGCCCGAGCCGGTGGCGGCGAGGGCGTTGGCACAGATCTCGTCGTAGATGCCAGGACGGGTCAGCGGAGATTCCACTAGCTGGCCCATCTGAGGATGAACAGGTCGAGTCGTCGGGCTAGGTCGCGCAGGCCCAGGTACGTGGCGGGGGTCAACGGACTGAGTGGATGACGGCAGAAGTCGGATCGGACGATCCCGCCCTCGCGCAGCATCGCCTTGGTCGCGCGGAGGCCGCACTGCCGGTTCTCGTAGTTGATGAGAGGCAGGTAGCTCTCCCAGAGCGTCATTGCGTCCTCACGCGCACCGTCCAGATACGCATGGACGACGCGGCCGAGGACATCCGGGAGTAGCGCGCTCGGCATCGTGCCCGTCGCGCCGGCTGCCAGATCGGCTCCGAGGGTGATGCTCTCCTCACCATCGAACGGCCCGTCGATCGCGTCGCCGGCCAGTTCGATGAGATGGCGGAGCTTCGCCGCTGCGAACGCACTCTCGATCTTGAAGTAGCGCAGGCGGTCGATCGAGCGGGCGAGATGCGCCAGGAATGGCGCGGAAAGCGTCACGCCGCTTATCGGCGCGTCCTGGACCATGATCGGGATGTCGATCGCCTCGGCGATGCGCGCGTAGTAAGCGTGGATCGATTCCTCGTCGCCGCGCAGCGTCGCGCCGTGGTAGGGCGGCATGAGCATGACCATCGCTGCCCCGGCCCGCTGGGCACGCGCGCTGCGCTCTCGCGCGATCGCGGTGCTGAAATGCGTGGTGGTAACGATGATGGGCGTTCGCCCGCCGGCACGCTCGAGAATCGCATCGGTGAGGAGGTCCCGCTCTGCGTCGGTCAGCGAGAACTGCTCTGAGTAGTTCGCCAGAATGCAGATACCGTCGACCCCGGCATCCACGAGGTAGTCGATCACCCGTCTCTGACCATCGATGTCGAGATCGCCTGAGGAAGTGAAGATCGTCGGCGCGATGGGAAACACGCCGCGATACGGCTCGGTCACGTTGCTCCCCGCCTCGAGGAGGGATCGTAGTCCTTAGAATGGCGCGGTGCTGCGGATCGTGATCGGCTCCGATCTCGCCCTGACAGCCCGGCTCGAATCCGACCGGGCCCCCCTCACGGTCGCGGCGGTGCGCCGTCTTCTCCCCTTCGAAGGAACCATCATGCAGGGGCGCTGGAGCGGAGAGTCGGCGTGGGTGCCGCTCGACGACTGGCGAGCCGCCTCCAACCCGGGTGGGCCGGCCGGTGGGTCGGCCGCCGTCCGGCGTTTCGACCTCCCCTACGAGAACCACACGAGTTTCCCCGCGCCCGGCGAGATGCTCCTCTACTGCTTTGGCTTGAGCGTGACCGAGTTTCTGCTGCCGTACGGCCCGACCATCTTCAACAGCCGGGTCGGCCAACTGGTGGGCAACCACTTCGCGACCATCATCGAGGGACGCGATCTCCTCGCCGAGGTCGGGCGTCGCGTCCTCTGGCAAGGTGCGCAGCCCATCACGATCGTGGATTCGACGTGATGGATCGCCTCGATCTCCTCGAGACCATCTACACGACCCGTTCGATACGCCGCTTTCTGCCCGATCCGGTGCCCGATGAGATCGTGGCCAGGCTGATCGAGGCGGCGACGCGCGCGCCGAACGGCCGCAACGCCCAGCCGTGGCACTTCATTGCCATCCGCGATTCCCATCAGCGGCTCGCGGTCGGTGAGGTGTACCGTCGCGCCTGGGACGAGTACTCGCCTCCCTCCCGGCTGGCCGCGATTACTGATCCGCGCGAACGACGCCGGGTGGCGGGCGCCTTCCACCTCGGTGCAACTATGGGAACCGAGCCGCCGCTGCTCATCGTCGTCTGTGGTCCCGGCGGGACCTCCTCCTTCGAGATGCGCACGACCGCCGCGACGATCTACCCGGCGGTGCAGAACCTCCTCCTCGCCGCTCGCGCCTATGGCCTGGCTGGGTGTCTCACGACGGTTCATCTGCCCCGCGAGGCCGAGTTACGACCGATCCTCGGTCTGCCGGATGAGGTCGCGACCTACGCGATCGTGCCCATAGGCCGGACCACTGAGAGGTTCGGTCCGCTGCGCCGTCGTCCCGTAGGCGAGGTCACCTTCGCGGAGCGCTGGGGGCAGCCCCTCCCGGGAACCGGCTAGGGCGCGTGCTCCGCGTCGGCACCTTCACCGCGCTGCAGCGGAACCCTAACTACCGCCTCTACTGGATCGGAGCGCTCACCTCCAACCTCGGCACCTGGATGCAGTTCGTCGCCCAGGGTTGGCTGGTCTACGAACTGACCGGATCGACCCTGATGCTCGGCGTGGTCGGCTTCGCGCAGTCGGCGCCATTCCTCGTCCTCTCCCTGTACGGCGGCGTCCTGGCGGATCGCTTCGAGCGCCGTCGGCTGATGGTCTGGACTCAAAGCGGCATGATGCTCCATGGCTTCGTTCTCGCCGGAATGACGCTGACGGGCACCGTCACGGCGTGGTGGGTGGTCGCGTTGGCCGCGATCTATGGAGCCATCAACGCGATCAATACGCCCGTCCGCCAGGCGATCGTGGCCGATCTCGTGCGTCGCGACGACCTTCAGAACGCGATCGCTCTCAACTCGCTGCAATTTCAGAGCAGCCGCACCGTCGGCCCGGCGATCGCGGGCCTCGTCCTCGCAACCTACGGCGCCGGCTGGTGCTTCCTCGCCAACGCACTGTCGTTCATCGCCGTCATCTTCACGCTGCTCCGGATGGATCTTCCCCCCCTGGAACCTCGGCCTAGGCCGCCCGCGCTCGCCGCGATCCGGGAGTCCCTCCGGTACGTCCAGTCGGAGCCGATCCTGCTCGCTGCGCTTCTGCTGACCGCGGTGCCGAGTCTTTTCTCCATGCCGTACCAGCACCTGATGCCGGCAGTGGCCAGCGATGTCCTGCGCACCGGTCCGGAGGGGTTCGGCGTCCTCCAGAGCGCCTCCGGTATCGGCGCGGTGGTGAGCGCGTTCGCGATCGCGTCACTGGGGCGGCGCGGCGGCGGCACAACCCAGCTCGTTGCCCTGATCGTCGGCGGCGTCGGCGTGACCGCGTTCGGCCTCTCCACACTGGTACCGGCCTCGGTCGTCGCCGTGTTCGTGGCCGGGCTGGGGCATATGGCGTTCATGTCGCTCAACATGACCGGTATCCACTCTCGGGTCACCGAGGAGATGCGCGGGCGGGTGACCGCCCTGCTCACGATGATGGTCTTCGGCCTACAGCCGCTGAGCGCGCTCCTCAGCGGTGCGGTCGCGGCGGCGATCGGCGTGCAGAACACCCTGGCGCTGAGCGGCTTCTTCTGCGCCGGCATCGCGATCGCGGCGGCGATCCTGGTGCCGAAGTTGCGCGCGTGAGGGCGATCGTCAGTCGCGGGCGAGGTACGCCTCGGTCAGTCGGACGAACATCTCCACGCCGACGGGAAGGGCGGCCTCGTCGATATCGAAGCGCGGGTGGTGATGACCCCAGACCAGGCCCCGGCTGTCGTTGCGGGTGCCTACGTTGAAGAAGCACCCCGGCGCGCGCTGCAGGAAGTAGGCGAAATCCTCGCCGCCCATCGATTGATCGCGAGTGACAACCTGCGTCTCACCAACAGCCTGGCGGGCGATGTTGGCCACAAAGGCCGTCTGGGTCTCCTCATTGATGACCGCCGGGTAGCCCCACTCGTACGTGCACCGACAGGTGGCACGCATCGCCGTGGCGACGCTCGTCGCAACCTCCTCGACGCGGCGGGCCAGCACCTGCCGCAGGTCGGGGTCGAAGGTGCGCACGGTGCCCCTTAGCAGCGCCGAGTCGGGAATGACGTTCGGCGCAGTACCTGCCTGGATCTGCCCGACCGTGATCACTGCCGGCTCGAGCGGATTCACTTCACGGGCCACGACCGCGTGAAGAGCGACCATGACCTGCGCCGCGACGAGTGCGGTGTCCACGCACTCGTGCGGCCGGGCGGCGTGCCCGCCACGACCGGCGATCTCCAGGCGGAACATGTCCGCCGCAGCCATAATCGGCCCCGGCCGCGCCGCCACGGTCCCCACGGGGAGTTCCTGGGAGAGGTGTAGGCCGAACACCGCATCGACCTTCGGATCGTCCATCACCCCCTGAGCGATCATCGCCTGGGCGCCGCCCGGGGGGCGTTCCTCGCATGGCTGGAACGCGAATACGATCGCGCCGCGCAGCGCGTCCCGGCGCGAGGCGAGGATCTCGGCGGCACTGAGGAGGATCGCGGTATGGCCGTCGTGACCGCACGCGTGCATCACCCCGGGAACGGTCGACCGGTAGGGGACGTCGTTCTCCTCATCGATCGGCAGCGCATCGATGTCCGCTCGCAAGAGCACGGTCTTGCCCGGAGCGCGACCGCGCAGGATGCCCATCACGCCGGTCTCGGCGATCGGCGCGCGGGTGTCGATACCGAGCGCTCGGAGGCGATCGGCGATGAACCGAGACGTCTGATGCTCCTGGAAACCGAGCTCCGGATGCATGTGGAGGTGTCGCCGATCGCGCACGACCTGCTCGGCGATGGTCCGGATGTCCGCTCGGGTCGAAACCACGCCATTCACCTCCGGGCGCCGCTTCCCGCGGGCCGGTGGGCAGTGTAGCCGGGACGGATCGCCGCGCGAAGGCGCGGTCCGCCTCTCAGCGGGCGCCGGTACGCGCCACGCGCAGCGCCCGGTCGAGATCGGTCACGATGTCCTCCGGGCTCTCGATGCCGACGCTGAGGCGGATGAGGCCGTCGGTCACGCCGATCGCCCTTCGCTCCGCGAGACTCAGCGCGCGGTGCGACGTCCCCGCAGGATAGGACACCGTGGTTCGGGTATCGGCGAGGCTGGGTGCCAGCGGGATACCCGCGCGGCTGACCTCGGCGAGCAGAGCGCGCGCCGCGGCTGCTGACCCGACATCGAACGACACCATCCCTCCGCAACCGGTTGGATAGAGCCGCCCGACGACCGCGCGGTCGGGGTGGCCGGGAAGTTCCGGGAAGTGCACCGCAGCAATGCCGGGATGCCGATCGAGCGCGTGCGCGACCGCGCGCGCGTTGGCCGAATGCGCCTCCATCCGGAGCGCCAGCGTCTTCATTCCCTGGAGTGCCATCCAGGCGTCGAACGCGCCGATCGTCGCGCCGAGGCGCACCAGGCGAGCGCGCGCCCCGTCGATGAGCCCGCGCGAGCCGATGACGATGCCTCCGACTGCGACGCTCGAGCCGCCCAGGTACTTCGCGAGCGAGTGAGTAACGAGATCCGCGCCATGTTCGATCGGTCGCATGAGAATCGGTGAGGCAAAGGTGTTATCGACCGAGAGGAGCGCCCCTCGATCGCGCGCGATCGAGGCCAGTCGGGGTAGATCAGGGCATCGCAGCAGCGGGTTCGAGATCGACTCCACGTGGAGCACGCGCGTATTCGTCCGCATCGCGTCCCGCACCGCGTCGCAGTCGGTCGCGTCGACGAGCGTGTGTTCGATGCCCAGGCGCGCGAACTCCTCGCGCAGCAGTACCGTGGTTCCGCCGTAGCAGGCCCGATCGGCGACGATATGGTCGCCCGCGCCGACGATGGCGAGAAACCCCGCGGCGATCGCGGCCATTCCGGACCCGGCCGAGGCCGCCGACTCACCGCCTTCGAGGTCGGCCAGCGCCGCCTCGAGGCTGGCCATGTTCGGATTGCCGTTTCGGTAGTAGAGGTGCGTGCCCGGCGCACGCCCCTCGTACCAGGCGTCGACGTCGTCGCCGCTCCCGAACGCCCAGACCGTGGTCTGGTACAGAGGCTCGGCGAGCGGGCGAGATCGACCGACTAGAGACCCGCCTTCGGCGAGTCGCGCGGTACGGGTCCGCGCGCTCGGGGCGCGTGCCGCTGGCTGCTCCACGCGGCGAAGGATAGCCTTCGCCGCGGGCGGAGTCTGGGGGCATTGCTCCTCCGGAAACGGGACCTCGGGCGTCTCGGCCACCTCGTCCGTCGTCCGCCGACTCTCGATGCCTCACGAGCCTCTCCGCGAATCGCCGCAGAATGGGAAGACCCCGCGCCGTCGGCGCGGGGTCTTCCGCGGACAGCGGAGGGAATACGATCAGGCGCCGACTCCAGGCGTCGCCGTCACCGGGGACGCCCCACCCGGTCGGCCGCGCCCGGAACGCATTTCGGTGCCGCGCCGCTCGCCGGCCGCCGGGTGCACGCGGTCGATACGGGCGTCGATTCGCGCCGCGACCGCCGCGAGTCGCTCGTCGGCCTGGGCCTGGGTGAGCCCGCCAGCCGCGACCGCCTGGCTCAGGCGTGCCCTCTCCGCGTCGGTGAGGAACGCCTTCAGTGCGTCGCGCGTCTTGCTGTTCTCCTGGGCGACCTGCGCGAGGGACTTGCCCTGCATGGCTGTCTTCAGGTTTGTCGCCGGAGCGCCGAGGAAGATCGGGTCGTTCGCGGCCTCGAACACAACTTCTAGTTGCTGATTCAGCGTGCGCGCGCTGGAGGACCTGTTCCGTATGGATGGCGATGCCACCGTAGCCGCTGAGCGCCTCGAGAGCGAGCATCTCCTCGGCCTCGAGAAGCCGTGGCGTCGTCCAGGCAAGGAGCAGGATCCCCACCAGCGTTCCCTCGACGCCCGGCCCGAAGAGGGGGCAACGACCAGCGAGCCCACGCCCGGCATCGAACGACGCGTCTCGTCGCCGATGCGCTGATCAGTCGCGAAATCGTCGCACGCGATGGGCTGCCGGCCCGCGACCGCCTCGCTCAGATACCGCTCAAGACGAATCGCCGCGCCGACACTGCCGTGCGGTGCATTCTCTGCGGCGAGGGGGCTCGCCCGGCGGACCACGAGATGATTGGTACCCGGCATCGTCAGGAGTAGCGAGACCGCCGGGCATCCGACGAGTCGGCCGGTCTCCTCTACCAGCGCGACTCAGCGACGGCCTCGGCGCTTTCGCCGGCTCCGCTCGCGACCGTCTTGAGTGCTTCTACCAGAGCCCGGGAAAGGCGGGCCGACTCACCGCTCGTCAACGTGAGGACATTGGGACCGCCAGGCCGCCGCGTCAATGGTCCGACCACTCAATTTCTTGACCTGTGACGGATCTGTTAGGTCAACCTAGCGAAAGGAAGAGACCTGGATCTCTTTCTCGGTGATGAACTCGAGCAGTGCGGGCACCCCCTCGCGCGTCCTGGCCAGACCCCGCTTGATCGCCGGCATGATCTCCTTCGGTTCGGTGACCCGCTCGCCGTATCCGCCGAAGGCGCGTGCCATCGCCGCATAGTCGCCGCTGATGTCGGTCGACCGGTATTTCTCCGTCGCCGCCTGCATGATCGGCAGTTCGATCGCCATGCAGAAGTTGTTGAGCAGGATCGAGAGGATGGGGATGCGTTCGCGCACGGCCGTTTCGAAGTCCATGCCCGTGAAACCGATCGCGGCATCACCCCAGACGTTCACGCAGGTCTTCTCCGGATGTGCGAGCTTTGCCCCCATCGCCAGGCCGAGACCATATCCGAGTTGGGTGGTCTTGCCCCAGCCGATGTAGCTGAGCGGCGTCGTCGCCGGCCAGAACGGCGAGAGTTGATCGCGCGGGCTGCCCGCGTCGTGCGTGATGATCGTGTTCGCCACATCCAGGGTGTGCATGAGATCCCAGATGACGCGGTAGGGCGAGAGCGGAGCCCGGTCGGCGGTGAGTTTCGGCATCCAGGTCGCCATCCACTCGCCGTTGACGCGGTCGATCTCCGCGGCGACGCCGGACGCCAGCCCGCGGGGCTTCTTGAGCCGATCCCGCACGGCCGCGATAAGCATTTCGAGGGTCAGTTGCGCATCGCCCACCAGAACGTGCGTGGCGGGGATGTCCTTGTTGATGTCCGCTGGATCGAGCGTCGCGTGGATGAAGGTCTTTCCGGTCGGGAACTGAATCCCGAAGTTGGTTCGCGTGAAACTGCAGCCGATCCCGAAGATGACGTCCGCTTCCTGGAGGAAGTGGTGGACGGCCTTCGGCATCGCCCGCCCGCCCGATCCGAGTGAGAGGGGGTGGGTCTCCGGGAAGGCGCTCTTCCCTTCCAGGCTGGTCGTTACCGGCGCCTCGAGCAGTTCCGCAAGTGCGGCCAGTTCGGCCCACGCCTTCGCATAGTGGACGCCCTGTCCGGCGTAGATGACGGGGCGCTTCGCGGCGATCAGGCTGGCCGCCACCGTATCCACGTCGCGCGCGTCCGGCCCGAACCGGTAGCGAGGTGCCGGCACGTAGTCGACCGGCTCGGGGATCTCCTCACCGTAGACGTCGCTGGGGATCTCGATCACGGCTGGCCGTGGGCGCCCATTTCGCACCTGGGTGAAGGCGCGCCGGAGCGCGTCCGGCACCACCGTGGCGAGGTTGACCTGCTCGACCCACTTGGCGACGTGCTGGAAGTTGAGGTAGGCGCTGAAGTTCGGTGGGAGGTTGTTGATCGTCCGCGGATATCCGCCCGGCAGGACGACGATCGGGACCGACTCCCCGTACGCCTGCGCGACGCCGCCAAACGCGTTCTCGGTACCCGGTCCGCTCTGCATCGTGAAGACGCCGATCTTCTCGCCGGACGTCACGCGACTCACCGCGTCGGCCATGTGCAGGCCGGTGCGTTCCTGTCGGACCATGATCGTCCGGATGTCGGCGACCGCGGCAGCCTCGATAATCGGGTTGACGGGATAGCCGATGAGGAACTCCACTCCCTCTCGCCTGAGTATCTGCGCGATCGCAGCCGAAACCTTCATCGGTCGATCATCCCTCCGCCGTAGAGCGCACAGGATAGACCAGGCGCATCCGTCGCCGCGCGGCGGTGCCGATTGCCGCGATGCGTGAGATGGACCATCGTGCACCGCCCAGTCAGGAGCGGATCCGTTTCAGCGTCGAGCAGTTCCGCGCCCTGGGGGAGACAGCGGTGCTACCTCCCGGCGAGCGGATCGAACTGATCGACGGGGAAATCGTGCGGATGGCCAGCACCGGTCGCCGGCACGCGCTGCGCATCGAGACCCTCACCGGATTGCTGAGCGCGCTTCGCGAGATGTACGCCTGGCGAGCAGGCTGGCTGCGCCTCGGTTCTCACGACGAGGTGCGACCTGACCTCCTGCTCCTCCCGCGCGCCGCCGCGCAGCAGGAACCGCGCCCGCGGGACATCCTGCTCTGCGTCGAGGTCGCGGAGGGCTCTCGCACCTACGACCTGGAATTCAAGATGCTGCTCTACGCTCGCGCAGGGATTCCCGAGTATTGGGTGGTGGATCTCGTCGATCGACGGGTCGTCTGCCACCGCGAACCCGGACCGGCCGGATACCGGGATCGCGCGGTGCGGGCACCCGGCGAGTTGCTGGCCCCGCTGCATGCTCCCGGGACCCTGATCCCCGTCGCGACGCTGGTCGCCTAGGTACGACGCCCGGCACCCCGGCCTGTCATACTGAGGGGCATCCCCAGAGTGGAGGTCTGCGATGGCGATCGATGTCCAGGCTCCGAGCTTCGCGCCTGCGCTTGCGGAGCGCATGGCCGACGCCGCGCGCGCGTTCCTCGATGCGCTGTCCCCCTTGCAGCGAAAGGCGGCGACCTTCCGGTTCTTCGGTGACGAGAGGTACCGGTGGAACTACCGGCCGCTCGAGAACATGCCGCGCAATGGACTCTGGCTCATCTCCATGGGGAAGGAGCAGCAGGCCGCGGCGATGGCTCTCCTTGGCACCGGCCTGAGCGCGGTCGGGTCAGATCGTGCCCGGCGGATCATGCTTCGCGAGGCCACCCTGCGCGAGCACGAGCGCGCCAGCGGCGAGGTGATGGCGCTTATCCGGGATCCCGAGTTGTACTGGTGGAGCATCTTCGGCGAGCCGGGCGGCCGAGAGCCCTGGGGCTGGCGCGTGAGCGGCCACCATATCGGCATCCATTTCACGATTGTGGGTGGCGCCCACGTCTCGGCGACGCCGCTATTCCTGGGAGCGAACCCGGCCGAGAGCCGCCTGGGCCCCAGCAAGGGCGATCGCATCCTCGCCGAGGAGGAGGATGTGGCGCGCGACCTGGTGACCGGCCTCACCGGCGAGGCGCGCGCGCTGGCGCAGTTCAGCCCCATCGCCCCGCGCGACATCATCACCGATATCCATCGACGGGTCTGGCCAGGAATCGTCCCCCACGGCCTGGCGTTCGACCGGATGGATGCGCGGTCCAAAGGCACACTCGTCGATCTGATCCGCGTCTACCTGGATTACGCCGCACCCGATGTCGCGAACAACGCCTGGCGCCGCGCCGAGCAGGCCGGACTCGCCGGTGTCACGTTCGCCTGGGCGGGACCCGTCGAGCGGGGTCACGGTCACTATTACGCCATCTCCGGCCCGACGTTGATGATTGAGTACGACAACACTCAGAACGACGGCAATCACATCCACTCAGTCTGGCGCGAGTGGGAAGGCGACTGGGGCGAGGACATTCTGGCCGCCCACTATCGCGACGCGAACGGTCAGCACCACCACGACTAGCCCGGAGGCGCGCCGACGATGAGCGACTGGATCGACCTCCTCGACGGAACATCTCTGGCTGGTTGGGAGTTCCGGACCCGCCGCGACGGCGCGTGGATTCCCGCGACGGAACATCTCTGGTCGGTCGTCGGTGGCGCCTCGATTGCGGCGGCGGATCGTCGCGCCCTGGATCTCGCGCCGGGGGCAGGCATCCTCGCGAACGGCGCCACCGGCCGCACGTCCGATATCCGAACGATCGCGGAGTTCGGCAGTTGCGAACTACACGTCGAGTTCCTCATCCCCGAGCGCTCGAACTCCGGCGTGTACCTGCAGGGCCAGTACGAGATCCAGATCGTCGATAGTGCGGCGGTACCGGACAGGCAGTTGCGTTCTGGGTCCTGTGGCGGCATTTACGGGCGCTGGGTGGACGAGATCAAGCACCCGTACGACGGGCACCCCCCGCGTGTGAACGCATCTGGGAAGCCTGGCGACTGGCAGTCGTTCGACGTTACGTTCCACGCCCCGAAGTTTGACGCCGCGGGCCGCCGCGTTGCCGGCGCGCGGTTCGCGCGGATGCTCCATAACGGCGTGCTCATCCACCAGGACGTGGTTTGCACCGGTCCGACCCGCGGTTCCTGGAAATCGCACGACATCGCGCTCGGCCCCCTGCGCTTGCAGGGCGATCACGGACCCGTCGCGTTCCGAAATATCCGGTTGCGGCCTCTCGACTGAGGTCCGGTCCGCCCGCGGCTCTCGTGCTCGCGGTGCATGACGATCGCGGCGCGGGAAGCCGGCGGATTTCTTCCTACCAAACGGCCGTCGTACCCGCCAGCACGCCGTTGATCCGCATCGGTACCTCTGGCTGAATGATCCGCGAACTCGGCGCGAGCAGTCGCTGGGTTCGTGATCTGCCGCGGGTCCGGCGCGGGGATCTTTCCTCAGGTCATGCTGAACGGTGGATAGCGGTCAGTCACCAACATGAAAGCGTATGCGTTGACCCGTGTACCCCAGCGCATCGTGCCGACAACGAAGTCGAACAGGCCGCGCGGGTAGCGTCCGGTGAACAGGATCGCGAACCAGGCGAGCACGACCGCGACAATCGAACAGAGCACGAGGAGGAGAAGCACGACGTAGTGCGGGATCGCCAGGAGCCACTTGACGATGGGCATCAACCGATTCAGCATGGTCGCGTCGGGATAATCGATCTCCAGGTGGACCGACTGCTCTTCATCGGTGCTGGGATAGCGATCGGTGAGAAGGGCGAGGTAGGCGCCTACCCGAAGGCAGAACCGGTCCAGGTTCAGGACGAAGTCGAACCACCAGCGCGGGTACTTCCGCCGGAACAGGAGCATCAGCAGGACAGCGAACCCGATGCCGGCGGCGATTCCGCCTCCGCTCGATTGGCGTACCGCCTCTCCGGCCTGGTCGGAGATCGTGTCATTGCCCGTCGCGGTGAGCAGGCTGAGGATGATGATGATGGGGACTGCCATGAAGATGCGGAGGAAGGTGGTTGCGCGATCGAGGCTCTCTGGGTAGTCGATGGACAGGCGCGCCGGATAGATCTCGCTTGATGTCGATATGGGATCACCCCCAACGCGATAGGACCTGCCATGACCATCCTACGCTGCCGCAGGTAGCCGGAAAACAGTATGTTCGTTTCAGCGTCCGCGTCCAGATCGGTAGCGCGACCTTCTTCCGCTCACCTAAGAGGACTGACCGAAGTCAGGTAGCCGGCTGCCGCACGCCTGGGAACCAGCGCTGAAACTCGGGCCAACTCTGTCCATACGGCTCAAGTTCGGGTGTTGCGCACACGACCGTCAAGTAGCTCCCGCCGCTATGTCGCTTCAGGCGCGAAAGTGCCACATACACCAGCGCTCGGTCTTCCGGCGACCTTAGACCCCCAACGAACGCAACCAACGCGCGCGTCTCCCAGCCCTTGAAGCTGTGGATTGTGCACGCCTCGACCCGAGCGTCCCCCATGAAGAAGGTGTGCTTGAGCTTTTTTTGCTCCCTCTTGTCTCGGTCAAAAATATGAATCGCGCGGATTCCACACTGCGTTTCGAGGGTGCCGACGCAGGCAAGTCCCTGATCGTGTGAGTTGCATAGCAGCGTCACGTCCGAGACCGCGAGCTGAAACTGGTCACCCGCGGTCAGAACAGCCAAGATCGCGGCGACGCATGCCTCAACGGAGTCCTCTGGCCTGACTTGCAGCCACCTCAGGTGAACGGGTTCCAATCCGAGTTCGAGCTGGACGGGCTCAGGGAGATCTTCGACCGACGCCCGCAGATACGCCTGTGCGTAGCTCCTAAGGTGGGGCACGAAACTGGGGGGCAACCGGTAGCTGCCTTCCAGCCTCAGCCACGGCCCGCTGAAACCGGCCCCGCGCATCGATTCTTCGGTCCATGCGCGGGCTCGGCCGTAGACATCTTGACTGGCGTCGGCTGCGAGAAGCATTTCCCCGTCCTCTCGACGAACAACCCGCCGAAGCAACCGCCACCACTCTAGGCGCAGGTCTTGGGCCTCGTCGACAAGAACTGCGTCGTAGCGATCGACAGCGCCATCGGCGTTCCCCGCGGCGAGGACCTCCGCCACGAGTCGCGGCAGGTCGTGCTCAAGCACGGTATCCACCTCCGGTGCCCGCAATAGAGCCCCATAAGAGTCTTCACGCCCGGCCTGGAAACAAACCCGTTGGCACCACCGATGGAAATGCAGCCAGGTCACCCGGTTCGTGACGCCCGCACCAGGGGCCGGGTACCGGCGGGCGAGATCGCGCAGGTAGTTCCCGAGCGTGATGTTGAAGAAGACGACGAGCACGTCCTTACCCTCGCGCGCGAGCTGGGCCGCTCGAGCCGCGATGACCAGAGACTTGCCGGCCCCGACCGGACCTTTGATGCGACGAAGCCCGTCGCGCGTACGTGTCGTGGCGAGTTCTCGCTGTCGGGGGTTGAGGCTCAACGGTTCGCGTTGCGAGGCGGCGTGGTCCGGCTCCACAAGCCAGCCACGCACGTCGTCGGCAAACTCCTCCGACATGAGCTTCGAATCCCGGCGCGCGCTGTCCGGGAACACGCCTTCGAGCCACCCGCGGTCAAGGGCGTCGCATCCCACGACCGGGTAGTAGCGGCGGGCGCGTCGACTGAGGTGGCGCTTCTCGAAGAACGGCTCGAACAGCTGCATGGCCCTCTCCGTGCTGACTGCCGTCATCACGACGCCGCCGGTCACAGCAGCCACTGCGCCGACTCGCACTCCAAGGCGGGGGCAGTACAGATCGAGAATCTCCTTCTTGTATTGGACGACCTTCTCGACGGGGTTATCCGCTACCCGGAACGAGACGCCGGCTGAGTTCGTGGCCCAGATCTCCGGGTGCCCATCCCGGACGAACTTGACGCGGTAGGCCATCGTGTCCAGATTCCAGTCCTTCACCTCGAACACGGCGATCCCGACTTGTGGGTTTAGCAGCACGAAGTCTGGTCTGAGTCCGTTGAGGTGCGGCTGGATGTAGATCTCCCACTCAGGCCCCAGGTTCTTCCTGAAGAACTCGAGCACCCGATTCTCTCCAGGCGTAAGCGGTGTCCGCAGTCGCTGGATTTCCGCGAGCGGGGGTGACACCCGTCGCGGCATCAACGGTTCGCCTGAATACAGGGCGAGGATCGTTGGCGAGCGCTCCACGCGGCAGTCGTGTCCACGCGAGTGTGTAGGCAGCCGTGCGGCTTCACGAGTATCAGCAGTCTAGCTAGCGATGGAGAGTGTCGACGCGGCAGCCCCGAGTCAGCCACAGGTAGGGACGTGACCGCCGGGAGGCGTGAGAGGGACGGTGCGGACAACGGGTATCGGGCGGAGTTGACAGCGAGGAGCGCGCGGAGTCAGACGGGATGTTGGAGCAAGGGACAGGCGGCGGCACGCCGCCTGTCCCTTGCGTCCCTCTGTCGGCCGATTAGGATCGTCTGGACCCCGGCAAGGCGGCTGTCAGTTGCACACCACTTCTCGCGACGCAACCTAATTTGGCATTGCCCGGGGCGCGCGGGCGGTCATCCTATAGTTCCGCCCACGTGACCCCGTGCGCCGCCTCGCCTCGCCGCAACGTCGCGCGCGGTTTCCCGACGGAAGCGCCGCGCGCGACGTTCGGCCTTCCACCCCTGGCGTTGATCGCCTTCACCGCCGCGTGACCGACTCCACCAGCGGCGGTATCCCCTACCGCGCCTCACTCGGGTTCCTCGGATCCACGGTGAACGACCTCGTGGTCCTGTACCGACGGAACGTCTTCGCCCGGTTCCTCGCCGAGTGCTAGCCAGGGGCGAACGATCGTGTCGTCGATCTCGGCGTGAGCGGCAACAACGATCACCCGGTGTACTACTTCTTCGAAACGATGTATCCCCACCGCGAGAAACTCTTCGCGATCGGCCGCGCGAGCGAGAACGCCGGCTGGTACGCGGACATGTTTCCCAGGCTGACGTATGTCGAGGCCGATTTGCGCGTTATCCCGAGACCGGAGGGCTTCTTCGAGGTCGGGTTCTGCAACGCGGTCGTGGAACACGCCGGGTCGCGGGCCGAGCAGAGGGCGCTCATCCACGAGATCTGCCGGGGATGCGATCGCGTGTTCGTCACCACGCCCAACCGTCTGTTTCCCGTCGAGGTCCATACCGCGCTGCCCTTTCTGCACTGGCTGCCGCGACCCTGGTTTGGCGCGATCCTCCGGACGCTCGGTCTCACCCACCTTTCCACCGAAGCGGACCTGAATCTGCTGACGGCACGGGAGTTCCTCGCGCTGTTCCCGCCCACCCATCGCGCGCGGCTCGTCCTGGGCGGGATGTATCCGTTCGGCGTGAGCCTCGCATGCGTTGCCGAGCGCGTTTCATCGGTCTGACGGATGAACCGCGCCGCGCGAGACGTTCGGTGCTTCTGGCGCGTGGCGAGCAGCCGACGGTGCACCGCGCGTGACCGTTATCCTGGGGATCTCCGGCAGTCTGCGCCGGCTCTCGCATAACACCGAACTGCTCCGCGTCGCCGCGGCGAACCTTCCCGACGGGGCACGCCTGGAGATCTTCGATCTCTCACCCCTGCCCTTCTACAACGCGGACCTCGAGGCAGAGCACGGGTTTCCCGAGCCAGTTCAGCGGTTCCGCGACGCAATCGCCGACGCCGATGCACTGATCTTCGCCTGCCCGGAGTACAACTACTCCGTCACTGGCGTCTTGAAGAACGCGCTGGACTGGGCCTCGCGCCCCGTGTTCGGTCCGCCGCGCCAGCCCGCTCCGCTCCAGCACAAGCCGTTCGGCATCGTCGGCGCCGGGGGGCGATTCGGTACGCTACGCGCGCAACTCCATCTTCGGCAGATCGCCATCCATAGCGAGATGCGCGGTCTGATGCGACCGGAGGTGTTCGTGGAGCGTGCACGCGAGAAGTTCGACGCCGAGGGCCGGCTGACTGACGAGCGGGTTCGCGGCGAGGTCCGCGATCTCGTTTACGCGCTCGTCGCCTTCACACGGGAACTGGCCTGCCGATAGCTCCGGTGCCGTATCCTCGCCCAAAGACCCAGGCCGTGACGCATCGCGGCTGTTTCCGGCGGAGGTAGCGTTGGACCGGAGCCGTCTCGCCGTCTCAACGTGGAGCCTGCACGAATCGCTCGGGCCGCGCATGCTGCTGAAGCGGGACGCGAACGGCGTCAAGCAACCCCATTTCCTGCCCCACCCGAAGACGATGACGCTGGCGGACTTCTTCGATTGCGTGCGTGCCGAGGTGGATGTCGACAACGTCGAACTGTGCGCGTTCCACGTCGATCATCGCGTGCCCGCCTCGAGCGCGGAGATCAATCGTGCCCTGGCCAGGAATGGCCTCAAGGTCATCTCGATGCCGATCGATGCCGGGAACATCTCTGTCGCGAACCCCGTCTGGCTGGAGGATGACCTTCGCGAGATCGAGGGGTGGATGGATTTCGCGGCCGATCTCGGCGCGCGGTATGTTCGTGCAAACGCGTCCTCCTACGTCGCGCGGGATGAGGCGCTGGCGCCGCTCGATGTGACGATCTCCTCGTATCGGCGGCTTTGCGATTACGCCGAGGCGCGCGGGATGGTGATGACGATCGAGAACCACGGCGGCATCACGACCGATCCGGACGTGATCCTTCAGATCATCCAGGGTGTCGGCGGGGATCGCTTGAAGGTCTGCTACGACACGGCGAACTTCCCACCCGTTGCCGGGGTTCAGATGCTGGCGAATCCCCCCGAGGTCGATACCGCGCCGCTGTACGATGGCCTGAAGAAGATTGCCCCCTACGTCGGGATCATCCACGCCAAGGTGATCGCCCTGGATGAGAATCTCCGCCATCGCCCGTACGACCTGGAGAGGACGCTGCGCTTCACAATCGACGCTGGCTTCACCGGACCGGTTTCGATCGAGTACGGCGCTGGAGTCGATGAATGGGAGAACTGCCGCCGTACGAAGCGCCTGCTCGAGCGCGTTTTCGGCTGATTTCCCCGCCAGGTCCGGCACTGCGGGCGGGAAGCCCGCGGTCGCGAGTTCGCCATGTCAGTCGAGGATCTTCTCCATCACGATCACATCGACCCAGCCTCCGTCCAGCACCCCTGCTGCCGATAGGACTCCGACGCTCCGGAACCCGCGCTTCTCGTAGAGGCGCATTCCCGCCGGGTTCGTCGGGAAACCGGCCAGGACCATCTTGTGGTAGGCGAGCGTCCGCGCGCGCTCTTCCAGCGCGATCAGCAGTGCCGTGCCGATGCCGGTGCCGCGCCATTCACGCGCGACATAGACGGAGAAGTCGGCAACGTGATCGTAGGCAGCGCGCGGGTTGAAGCGGTTGAGTGATCCCCACCCGACGATCCCTCCCCCATCCTCGGCGACCAGCACCGGGTTGCGCGGGCCGCGCGCAGCCAGCCACTCCAGCCGCTCAGAGGCAGTCCGCGGCTCCGTTTCGAGCGTCGCGCGATCTGTGATTCACTGGTTGTAAATCCGTGCGATGGCGCCAGCGTCATCCGGCGCCGCGTCGCGGATCGACAGTCGGCGCTCATTCCCGGCCCGCGACCAAGCTCCAGGGAGCTGGCCCAGAGATCCGGGTACCCCGAACCCGACGTTCTCGCGGGTGGTCAAAGCCAGGTGGAGACGATCTCGTCACGATCGTACGTTCATGCCGGGATATCAGGCCAGATGCTGTGTCAGCCGCGCCACGATCGCGACCAGGCGCGCGATGTCGCCCTCGGTGAACGTCCGCGCCTGCCGCTGGTGCGTCGCCAGGATGCCCCACGGCCGCTCCGGCGGACCGACGATCGTGCTCAGGCCGCTGACCGCTCCCTGGGCGAGAAGAGCATCCGGCACACGGAACCGCGTCTCCGAGCGCAGGTCGGCGATGACTACAGGTCCTCCCGTCTGGATCGTGTAGCCTGCCTGCGAGCCGGTGCCGGGTGCGACGACCATCCGGTCGACCAGACCGTCGGTCCATCCGCGGCTGGCGCGCATGATCAGAGAGCCATCGGGCTGCAGTGCGAAGAGCGCGGCCAGATCGGTTGCCAGCGTCTCCATCACTTCGGCGAGTGCGCGCTCGAGATGACTCCGATCGTCGCGCGCATCCTCGTCCCGTCCGACCCTGTCGAGCAGGTGGTTCACTGCCTCCACTTCGTCCTCGTTCACGGTGTGCCCCATTCCCGAGTAGATCCGTGAGTCGACCGTCGCGCCCATCTCCCGCAGCGTCGCCGCGGCATCGTGGACGCGGTGCACCGGGATGTGGAAGTCGACGTCGGAGCACCCCAGGAACACCGACGTCCCCTCGAGCGAACCCGAACGATGCCGCTCCAGGCCGTCGGGACCGATGAGGCCACCGCTCAGGCCCACCAGCGCGCCGTAGCGCCGCGGGTTCCTCGCCGCGTATTCCAGGGTCAGGCACGCGCCCTGGGAGAAGCCGAGAAGTACCACCCGGGCGTACCCGACCACCCTGGCCGCCCGCCCGACCGCGTGATCGACCGCCGCGAGCGCGGATGACAGGGATGGCTCGTTCGAGGCCAGCGGTTCCAGGAAACGCGCCGGATACCACACGTTCCGCGCCGCGGCAGGCGCCAGCAGAAAGAACCCCTCCGTGCGCAGCACTTCGGCCAGACTCAGAATCGATTCCGCGGTCGCGCCGCGCCCGTGGAGCATGACGAGGGCCCCGCGCGCCGAATCGAGCGGCGTGCCCACGATCAGAAGCCGCTGACCTCCGTGCGGCGCTGGCGCGACGACTGTCTCCATCACCGCGCGGCGATCCGAGCGTCGGGGTTCATCGCGCCGACTCTACACGCGCGCCGGCGACCCGGGGCATTCAGCCTGGCAGCGCCAGTGGCCGCAGGTTCGCCGCGATCTTGGTACGATCCTTCTCCAGCCAGGGCGGCAGTTGCAGGGAGCCGCCGAGGTCGTCCATCGATTCGTCGACCGCGAAGCCAGGTCCCGCCGTCGCAAGTTCCACGATGTGCCCATCCGGATCGCGCGTGTAGATGCTCCTGAAGTACACCCGATCCATCACCGGGGACACGGGGTAACCCGCACCCAGCAATCGCTCGCGGAACTGCATCTGCATTGCCTCGTCGGGCACCGAGAGGGCGTAATGATGCGTCTGACCGAAGCCGATTCGGGCTGGTCGCTCGCGGGGCCGCTCGAAGTAGGTCACAATGGTTCCGGGACTTCCCTCGCCCACACCCCAGTACCAGTGCGCCGAATCCGGATCGTCGAAGTTCGAGGTCATCTTCACCCGGCGCATACCGAGCAACTCGCCGAAGTAGGCGTCGGTCCGCTTGATGTCCCGCCCGATCGCGGTGACGTGGTGCATCCCGAACGCGAGCGCCATCCCTGAATCGATCGTGGGGACGGGCTCCGGCCAAATGTCGGCCGTGATGCGCGCCTCGTCGCGGTTCCGAATCAGCATGTCCGGCGGAGGCGCGCGGAACTCCGTGCCAAGATGCGCGGCGTCCTCATCCCTGGTCCACCCTGGCCCGCGCGTCGCGATCTCGACGATCGCTCCATCTGGATCCTGGAAGTAGATCGATGTGAAGTAGTGCCGATCGAGCGGACCGCTAGCCGGAATCCGGAGATCGGTCAGGCGGCGCTTCCAACGGCGCAGGCCGTCCCGATCGGCGACGGTGAGCGCGAAGTGGTGGGTGCCGCCCCGCCCCCACTGGCCGCGGTTTGCCCAGCGCCACTCGAAGAACGTGATCGCCGATCCCGGACTCCCCGTGCGGTCTCCGAAATACAGGTGGTAGCTGGAGGGATCGTCGAAGTTCACGGTCTTTTTCACGAACCGGAGGCCGAGTGCGCCGGCGTAGAAGTCGACGGTGCGCTGCGCATCGTGGCAGACGAGCGTGATGTGGTGGAGTCCCTGAATCGTCACCATGCACTCACTTTCCGTCGTGGCATCGGCAGGCGCCGTCAGGTCCGACCTCGGGCTTCTGGACCCTGGGCTTCCAGCCCGCCCTTCGGCTGTTGCCCGGGGCATCGTGGACCGCGCCTTCCCGCCCGCCCCTCGCCCTCGTCCCCCGC
>Ga0194128_10004382_pt1 | contig 20735 bp, 42 predicted proteins | sample TA2KigCa65mmetaG_FD_148650 | JGI IMG/M metagenome (GOLD analysis project Ga0194128, IMG submission 148650) | Freshwater microbial communities from Lake Tanganyika, Tanzania - TA2015037 Kigoma Deep Cast 65m | ecosystem: Environmental > Aquatic > Freshwater > Lake | place: Tanzania: Lake... | reverse complement strand
ATCAGCACAATCCAATCCAGCAGTCGCTGCTGCTATCGTAACATTTGCTGAAAAGGCAGAGGCTAATACAGATGCTCCTATGCCATACACAATTGCAGATGCTATTACTGAGGCTGCTGCAGAATTATTTTTATCAGATCCCCTTGCAGTTTTGACGACGGTAGATTTAGAAGCATTATCTGACCCATCACAATGGGGTAAAGATATGACAGATGATCAGAGGGAAAAGTCACAAGAGGTCATAATTCCTGTGATTCTGGTATCAAATATTATGGCTTCTGTAACATCTGCACTAACAAGGAAGGTATAATATGGGAATGGATAAAATTAAAACTATCTTGTCAAAAGTTAAGATGCCCAGGCCAAAGATGCCAAAGGTAAAAATCAATATTCCTAAAATAAAAATGCCAAAAATAAAATTACCCAAAATATCAAAACCTAACCTTAAGCCTTTGGTTAATAAACTAAAGTCCTATTTGCCCAAGATGTTGTTACTCATCAAGAAGGCTCTTGCCCTGTCTCTAAAGGTCATCAGGGGCCTCATATTGTGGCTTGGAAAGGCAGTTAAAGAAAGCATTGCTCAGGTGTGGACCCTTCTGGGATTTTTTATTGCATGGCTTACTTTGACTGGTACCGCCCAACAAATCGTGGGTATTTTTACGATTGGGGCTCTGATTTTATGGCTTGTGACAATTCCTTTGAGGGAAGAAAAAGAGGAATAACTGATATAATGGGGGTTATGAGTGCTACAGAAAATAACAATACTAAGGCAAAATTCCAAGAGGCTTTGGAGAAGAAAAAAAACCGCACCAATATTGTAAACAATAGATTTTCTGGAAATTCAAAAGTAAGTGGAGAGCAGACTTCTGGATCTACCCCAAAAATGTTCCGCAGGAAATCAGGATCTGATTAGTATATGCTTAAAATATTTGGTATAGTTCTACTTGGGCTAGCACTTTTAGGTTGTGGATATGATGGTAACTTCCGATATCCATGCCAGAATCCAGCCAATTGGCAAAAGGATGAGTGTAAGCCTCCAATTTGTACCGCTAATGGGGCATGTCCAGAAGATTTAGTAAAAATAGAAGATATAGGGGGAACAAAAAATGACTAAACAAAGATTAACTCCTCAAGAGTTAGATGCAAGGCTTAAATTTATTCTAGGAATTACACTAGGATCAATTTTATTTATGACAGCAGCAGGCATAATGTATGCTCTAATATTTGTTACACAACCAATTATAGGACAGTCAGAAAATGACAAAATGTTTTTTAACGTATTGGGAAGCGTAGCAACATTTATCACAGGAACGCTAGCAGGACTTCTTATTGGCAATGCTGGTGCTAAAGACATTATGCAAGCACAGGTAGATAATAAAAAGGTAGATTCAGAAATTAGAATGGCAGAGGACAAATTGGATGTAGAGCTTGACGAAGTTAGAGCAAGACTTGCTAAAAAGCCAGACGGTGCAATGCCAGAAGAACAGCCAGTAGATACTGATTGGGATAAGGAGTAGTTATGGCAGAGCAGGGTACAGCAGAAAAATTCATTGAAGTAGCCAAGGGCGAAGTTGGAACTATTGAAGGGCCAAAAGATAATGAAACCAAGTATGGTAAGTTTGCCAAGGCTAACTTCCAGCCATGGTGCGGATCATTTGTTATGTGGTGTGCAAATGAGGCAGGAGTAAAGGTTCCTAACACGGTATACACACCTGCAGGTGCAGCAGCATTTAAGAAAGCAGGCGCCTGGATTGATGGAGATATGGCAGATCCAGATGCAGGAGATGTTGCTTATTTTGATTTTCCATCTGACGGGGTAGATAGAATATCTCATGTTGGTATTGTTATTGAAGATAACGGTGATGGAACAGTATGGTGTATTGAAGGAAATACTTCTTCAAATAAAAAGGGAAGCCAAAGAAATGGTGGAGAGGTTTGTAAACAACTTCGTGCTTATAAGAAAAATAAGAAAAATGTTTTAATATCTATCATTGGATTCGGTAGACCCAAATTTAGCAAGGCCTCAAAGAAGCCAACAACAGATAAGATTATTACAGAAACAAAGAAGAAGGAATCTTCTGAGTCTGTAGAAATAAAAGAAATAAGATCAGCAATAGATTTATTGAAATCTAGGGGCTATAAGGTTTCAAAATCCAGTTCATTACAATGATGGTTGACATCAATTGCGTTTGATGATATACTAAATATCAGGTCGAGATGAGGGTGATATGACTTGCATCGCAGTGGTCAGGGATTTGGCCAATAAAAAAATATGGATGGCCTCAGATCGTGCTATCTCAGACGATAATTTAATTAATATAAGTTCAAGCCCAAAGATATGGAAAAAAGAAGGATATTTGTTTGGATATGCTGGGTCTATGGATGGGGATAGAATAAAACATTTATTTGTGCCGCCAGAATTTGAGGGTCGTGGTAGTGTTGATAAATTTATGTACAGCAAATTTTTAAAAGCTTTGCGTGCTTTCTATGAAGGTTGGTGGGTTGATATATCTGCAACATCAGATTTTGGAATGATTATTTGTATACGTGGAAAAATATATGAACATAATGCATCAGATATGTCATTAACTCAATACGAACAAGATTATTTAGCAATGGGAGCTGGGGCCGATTTGGCATTGGGGTCATTATATACAACACAAAAACAAAAAGATGCAAGAAAAAGAGTGGCGCTTGCAGTAAATGCTGCGATTGTACACTCAACGTCATGCAAGGGCCCTATTGACATTCTTAGCATTTAGGGGTATACTAGAAGTATGAATCATATATCAGAAGAGGATTTGTCTATGGAGGATCAAGAGTTCGGTATTTGGTTACAAAAAGGCATAGAGAGGGGCTGGGTTACTCAGCCATACTGTCACACGCACGATGGTGGCACTCAATACATGAGTGAGGAAGAGTTAGAAGAATGGGAAGCAGGAGGCGACCCATGCGAGCACGTAGTTAGATTAATGGTATAAGGAGAGTAATGAAAAAGTTAGTGGGAGTCTTAACAGCGCTGTTGGTTATTGCATTTTTGCCAACAGTATCAGCAGATGAAAAACCAGCAATTGCAATTATTGATACGGCAATTGATACCTCAAAAGTAAAAGTCATACATGAGGTATGTATCCTATATGAAATTCGCTGTCCAAATAAGAAATCTTTTATGGAAGGGCCAGGAGCAGCAAGTTTGCCTGCTACCCAACTTTATAGCAATGGCTTTCAGCACGGCACAATAATGTCGTTGATTGCATCAAGTATTAATCCCGATATGAACATAATTTTTATCCGTATCGTTACCATGACTAATTCAGGTAGGAAAGGATATTACGACGAAAATCTAGTAAATGATGCTCTCAAGTGGGTCATAACAAACAAAACAAAGTTCAACATCGTCGGCGTCTCTGCATCCATCGGTAGTCATAGGCGATTAAAGACAGGTGCGAACTACTGTCCCCTTAATCAACCTTTGCGTACCAGCATTACTGCACTTCAATCAGTTGGAGTAGCAACTGTCTTTGCTGTAGGTAATGACTATGACAAGAATCGTGTGGACAGTCCTGCCTGCATTCCAGAAGCAGTAGCAGTTGGATCTGTGGGTGAGCGAGGGAACATTGAAAACTACAGTAATGGAGGACCAGACTTAGATTTCTATGCCCTAGGAACATTTGATACCAGCGTAGGAAGGGCAATCGGCACTTCTGCTGCAACTGCTGCGTTTTCTGCATACTGGGCAAAAAACTACAAGGGTAGTTATCAAGCAACTTATGATTATTTAAAATCTATTGCTAAAAATGCTGAGGGGAATGGAATACAAACTAGCCTATTTGTAAACATTTTAGGATAGTGGTATAATAGTTAGTGCACCTGCCAAATGGGGGTGCACTAAACTAACTCGCTGAAAAGGAGAAAAAATGGTAAGTTCGTTTGCATTGGATCTTTTCAAAGATCCATTTTTTATTGGTTTCAACCGTGAGTTGAACCGTTTTAATCATGTACATAATGCAGCAGCACGTCAATCTTATCCGCCTTATGATTTAATTAAGTTGGATGAAGACACATACAAACTGTCTTTGGCTATCGCTGGTTTTTCTAAAGATGATATTAAAGTATCTGTGGATAACGGAACACTAATCATCAAAGGAGAAATTGTTGAAGTCTTTGATGCTGAAATTGTTCATAAGGGGATTGCTGGTAGAAAGTTTACTCGCACATTTGCTCTTGGTGAATATATGGAGGTAACTGGGGCAGAAATGAAAGATGGTATGCTTCATATTGATATTGATCGTATTATTCCAGAGGAAAAGAAACCAAAGGAAATTGCAATCAAACAAATTTAAAAAGTCAAAATAGTTGACAAAAGACTATATTGATGCTATAATTTAATATACCAATGGGCAGTCTTTTCCTTTCTCTTCTGCCCAGGGTGACGGACACCTGAGCATGTGTATAAACTGCTCTTAGAACCAAGGGAGTTGATATGCCGATATATGACTACAGGTGCGAAATATGCTTCTGTACTGTCGAGTTTGAGCGAGGTATGGGAGAAGATAGATCTCCAATATGTTGCTCAAACGCAATGACAAGGGTGTGGAATAGTGTTCCTGCAATAAGCTTTAATGGTTCTGGATTTTATACAACAGATAATAGAAAGAAGGCATAGTGATATCATGAGTTTTATTCTTAAGCAGCGCCCAGAGGAAAAGAAAAAAGAGTGGCAAATTCAGATTTCGGATAAGTGTGATCGCTGTAACGCTCAGGCATACGTGATGATAAAGGGGTCAACTGGATCACTGTTGTTTTGTGGTCATCATTACGAGGGTATTATGAATAATCCAGATGCCTATAATAAGATGATGTCATTTATGCTTGAGATAATTGATGAGCGTGAACATTTAGCCGAGAACAAATTGATAGGAAGTCATAACTAATGTATACATATTTTGTGAAAGAGATTACAAACATCGTTGATGGAGATACTGTTGATGTGATAATTGATTTAGGGTTTGATATTTTGTTTGTATCCCGTGTTCGTCTTGCTGGCATTGATACTCCAGAGTCTAGGACAACGGATAAGGCTGAGAAAGCCCTGGGCCTTGAATCAAAAGATTATTTAAAGAAGAAACTAAAAGATGCAAAGTCCATCGTTATTAAAACTGAAAAGATGAATTCTTCTGAGAAGTATGGGAGAATTCTTGGTTGGCTATATGTCAATGGGGAATCAGAGTCTGTCAATGATAAGATGATCAATGATGGATATGCATGGGGGTATTTAGGAGAGACAAAGATTAAAGATTTTGATGTATTGAAAAGGGCTCGAGAAAAGTCTAGAAAATGAAAAAAGATAAAGATCGAATCGAAAAACTAATTCTTGCTGGTGGGCTGCGGATTGCGGGGGCAGACAAAAATGGCAAACCGCTATACCAGTTTACAGATAAGATGAGACATATAGATGAAGCCCTTTATAATGACCATTTAAACTTTGTTAATTCAGAGATAATGAAATTGTGGGAGTCTGGTTTTGTTGATATGAGTCTCTTTGATGATGAGCCAAGAGTAACTCTTACTCAGAAAGCTTTTGTTCCAGACGATCTTGCCAAATTGAGTAAGCAACAAAGGTGGTCTTTGGAGGAAATAAAAAGGATTCTCAGGAGAAGAAGGGTCTGATATAATTTAGATATGCCATATAGTATAGGTGCTAAGGGATCATACGGCTGTTCTGGTTACCCCGTTGTCAAGGACAGCGACAAAAAGGTTTTGGGCTGTCACAAAACTCGTAGAGAGGCAGCAGCACAAATTTATGCAATTAATCGCTCTGAAGGCAATATCAGAAAAGGAAAGTTTGACTGGTCTGATTCGATATTTGACATGAAGACCTTTAGGAAATAATATGTCATCAGGTCAATACAAAAGACACGACGGTTTTAATCCAGTTCAAATTAAAGATGGTATGGTTGTTCGTCTTCGTAAAGATGGTACCGTAAAGGCAACGCTAGGAAAATACGGGGAGTATAAGAAAAAGGCTTGGAAGGACAGCTCATTTAATTTATAGGGGGCATAAAGTGGATGATCTAAACATTGAAGAAATTAAACAACTAGTTAATTTCTACAGACATAAAGCACAAGAATTGGAATTTTCTAATTTGCAATGGCAATTAAAATATAACAGGCTGTTTTCTAGCAAGAAGATAGAGTCAACTAGCAAGACAGTAAAAAATAAATCTGAGTAAAGAGCAGTCGTATGGAATATGCACTTATTGTTGTACTATCCTTCATTCTGTCTTTTTTAATTATTATTTTTATAAGTTCTAAAAGAAAAATATCACGACATAAGGTAATGCATAGACAAAGCGATACTCATGCTTTTCTAAAAGAATTTTTTTCTAGAGAAACCAAACAATTAGAAAAATCAACGCAGTCTCAAAAAAGACGGCAACAGAACAGCACGAAAGTCATTGTTACAGAAGAAGACAAGGCATATTGGGTAATAGATAATATTTTTTATACAACAAATGTCATAAATGGAGTTCCAGATCTTGATAATGCGGTGCCAATAGATACCTCAGATATGTCCCAAAACGAACTTGACAAAATGCTTTTTATACTGGATAATTTAGATAGGGGTGACAAGAATGAACGTGGTAGTTCAGGGGACTAAAGAGTTTTCAGACTATAATCTATTTCTACGTGCCATGGGTGTTGCCATGTCGGGCATGGGCGAAGAAGATAAAGAGTTAAACATTTATTCTGTAGGCCCCGTTAAAATCAATATGATGGCAATGGAGTTTGTTAATCTCTCGGAGAGAGGGATGAAGGCACGTGGTAAAAAAATTAAATATTACATGGTTCCCTTTTCATGGGTAGAGGAAAATATGGAATGTATAAATTACTTTGCGTTTATGAGTAAACCTAAAGAATCGGTATCCAAACTAATAGCAAAAGCAGAATTACAAGGCAAGGAAGTAGGGATATTTAGATACTAATGACAACACAAGATCCTAGATTTTTTTGTTATAAAGAAGAATATTTTGGTGGCACAGAGTATATGGCTAGGCGCTTTCATATGGATGTTGCGCCATTCGTACCTCAACTTAAAGACTACAACTGCCTGGTTTTGCCAGGACAAATTGATATACCTTATAACCAATTGATAATTGAGAAAAAAGAAGTAATTATTTGGCTTCACAATTTGGTAGATCAGTTTGGAATACAATTATATCTTTTATTTACAGATAAGAGATTTTTAAACAAAATTAAATATATAATTACAGTTTCCGAATATCACAGACAAGACGTTATTAAAAAAACAGGAATAGATCCAGACAAGGTGATCGTAATTTACGATGCAATTGCTCCAATTGAAAATGATCTTGACAGATTTAAAAATGTTGATACGCCAGAAATAATTTATACATCTTCTCCAGGTCGTGGACTCGAAGTTGGACTAACCGCTTTGGCATCTCTTGATCTTGACTTTAGACTGAACATCTTTAATGAAATTGTGCCAGACTTAATTAAAATAGATTCAACAAATAAAAAAATATTACAAGATCCAAGGTTTTATTTCTATGGCAAAACACCTCACAGAACAGTTCTAGATCACATATCCAAAGCACACATTTTCATGCATACAAGCAATTGGCATGAAACATTTTGCCTATCTCTTACAGAGGCCTTAAGTGCTAACTGTTTATCAGTTTATAGCACATATGGTTCGCTAAAAGAGATTGGAAGTGGCTATGGCATTTCATATGATATAGAGGGCAAAACAAATGACGAACATGTAGAAATATTTAAAGAAAAAATAGTTTCTGCAATTAACACAATAAGAGAGGGCTCGTTTGATCCAAAAGATCAAGCAGAACAAATAAATAAAAAGTTTTCTTGGGATGTATTCAAGAATTCTTGGATTGATTTTTACGAAAAGAGAATATAATGTTTTTAACATATTTTATAACAGATTTAGGTCGTATGGAAAAAATAGTTTCCAAACATAAAAATCTAAATTGGGTTGGTTGGGATGTTGCAGATCGCCGTCGAACAGAGGCTGGCAGAACTGCTATTAACGGTGTTAGAGTAGATGGTCAATGGTACGTCCAGACAATTTATCCACTTACTAGCAACGGATGGGATATACCGAATAAATATAGGATGTAAGCATGAAGCAGCACCTTTGGAAAGATGATGCTTTGTGTCTTGGATCAGATACAAATGTTTTTTTTGATAAATACGAAGAACAGCCAGAAACAAGAAATCTCGTGGATTCTTCATGTCGTACTTGCCCAGTTGTTAGAATTTGTTTTGCCAATGGCATTTCTGGCAAAGAGTGGGGGGTTTGGGGTGGAGTATACTTGGAAGAGGGAGAAATATCTAAAGAGTTTAACAGCCATAAGACTAAAAAGGATTGGTCTTATATCTGGGAAGCAATAACGATGGGATAATTATGTATACAGATAATATGCATAGGGCTTTTCATTCTATACCCTCACCCAAAAAATTCTCCATAAATATTATTGACAATGAGCACTTTCTTACGATAAAATTGAACGAGAAGTCTTTCTTGCCGTTAACGCATGACGAGAAAATTGAAGCGGTGAAATATGTCACCCTCGTAAAGAAAGCGTTAGAGATGGAGGGGGCTGTTGTGTTGGTAACACGAGAGCCACTAAAGTAATGCAAACATTTTTGCCACATTCGACATTTGATAGCTGTGCTAGGGCCCTTGATAACAAAAGATTAAATAAACAGATATTAGAGGGTTATCAGATTCTCAATGTAAACTCTGGTATGTCAGAAACAGGCGGATGGCGCAACCATCCCGCAGTCTTAATGTGGAGGGGCCATGAAGGCAGTCTGTTGGAATATGTACGGTCAATGATAATGGAAGCAAAATTACGTGGCATAGGCACCGAGGGTAACGAAAAGAACATTAATCTTTTAGTATCTAAAATAAGATATAAATTGAACTATGGTGCTCCAGACTGGATGTTTGACAACTTAAAACTCATGCGTGTCATCACTACACACAGGTTTAATCTATTTAAAAAGGATCCACTATATTATGCTAGGTATCAAGATTCTATGTATAGCCCTTATAACATGCCATGCTGTCCTCAAAGCAAGAAACCCTGTCAATACTATTGGGTAACACACGAAAGTAGAGTACAATAGTCTTATGGAAATGTTAGCACTGATTTTAGGTATTTTTGCATTATCGTTTTTAGCAGCCTTTGTAGGAATGACAATGAGAATGAAACGAATGACTCAGGCATTTGCTGAAGTTTTAATATCTAAGGTTCAATTAGAGGCAGCATATAACAATTATGCAGAAGCAAAGAAATTTGTTGAAAATTCAGACATACACACACAAAACTTTATTAAGTTTCTCTCGGATTCTCGTGACTGGGCCTTTAAATATATTGAAGATGTTCAGTGTGGATTAAAGAATTTTGTTAATCAGGTTCAGCCACAGATAGATCATTACGCCAAGTATGGTGCTGTAGTAGAAGGCATGAACCCCCCACACGATTTTGCTTTAAAAAAAATATCAAAGGAACTTGATGAGTTAAAAAAATTTTTACCACAGGAGGTAGCAAATGATTGACGCTCGTGGTATCCCGACGTGTACCTGTCCAAACTGTGGGAACACTCTTTTTCAAGCACTCGTTTCCTTTGATCCAGAAACCTATACCATAGGCATGTATCATTTAGATATTAGATGTAATCAGTGTGGTGCCTTTGCTACTGCCCCAACCCCATTAGATCATCCAACACGTACCAGCGATTCGATATAGTTTAAAGATTATGAAACAGATTATACTTTCATTATTAACGGGTTTTGGATGCGGCTCTATATTTGCTGTATTCAAATTGCCAGTTCCAGCACCACCAGTTTTTGCAGGAGTTGCAGGAATTATAGGTCTCTGGGCTGGCTATGCTATACTAACTAATGTCATATCCTAGGAGGACCAAAATGACACAAAAAGAACTTAAGGCAATGCTTGCATCCTATGCACGTTCAACGGTAGGTGCAGCATCAGCACTTTATGTTGCTGGAGTAACAGATCCAAAAGATCTATGGGCAGCACTTGTCGGTGCGATCATACCAGTAGCGGCACGTGCAATTAATCCTAACGATCCAGCATTTGGACGTTTGCCAACAGCAGATGCTGTTGAATCTGCCTTGAAAAAGGCCAAGTCGACAAAGACTAAAGCGTAAAGATAGTTATCTATTTTAGTATAGAGGGGCGGGCCTAGTAATTGGCCTGCCCTCTAGTAATAGAGAGCATGATAAAGGATGAGTCAGATTGCCCACCCAGAAAAGTCCCCATCGTCTAGGGGCCTAGGACATCGCCCTTTCACGGCGGTAACACGGGTTCAAATCCCGTTGGGGATACAAAACCACAATTTTTTATTTTAATGAATCAAAAAGTTCTAAATATTTATTTTTAAGCACATCGACAGAAAAGTTATTCATTCCAATATCAAAAGCTTGACGCTTTGCTTCAGATTTATCTTGCCTTCTCAGACCAACATAATAATCAACAATTTTTGCAAGTTGTTTTGGATTTCCACCATAAAAATCAATTATGCACTTTGCCCTAAACTGTCCAATCTTTTCTGATTCACATAACCACTTGCTTGGCAGGACAGTATCATTAGGAGATATGTTTGTCATAAATACTGGCATCGCACTTATTAGTGCTTCATTCATTGGCAAACAAAGACCAGCATATCTTCTTGGAAGAATCATTGCATCAAAGCCAACATATAGATCCTCTCTGTTTTTTATATTCCCGTATTTTATTTTTAATCTAGCATCTCTTGGTTTTTCCTCAATTTCAGTTTGAGAGGTAATCACAAGGTCGTAATCTTCTCTAGAATACCTGAGCATTTCAAAAACAGTATTTGTGCCATTTCTATCCTTTGCTGCCTTTTTTCCAACAATATGCAAAATTCTATTGTGAACCTTCGATAGGTTTGTATCTCTTGCCATGGCAAAGGTGTTGGGGTCTGTTGGAGGCGGTAGGTGAACAATTCTTGATATATCTTTAAACTTTGCCCTCACATTGTCTATATTCCATAAACTAGGAGCAACAAAAACGTCTGGAGCAGTTTGATCTGGATGTTCCATATTAACTAAAAATTCATAGTTGTACTGAAGAACGGTCTTTATTCCCATGTCTCTGGACATGTCAACAATTATGGGACCATAAAAAGTCTCACAAGAAAAAACAACATCTAGTCCTTCAAGAAATGACCTGATTTCTCCACGCTTTGGATAGCCAGCACGAGTTGATGCATAGCTGTATCCTTCATACCAGTCTACATTTTGTCTATTTTTATTAAAAAATGATGAATCAATTAACATTACCTTGTATGGATCTAACATTTTTACCAATTCTCTGGTTTGATATCCTAAACCAGTATTATCAGATCTTGCAATTATTCCGAGTCTCATTTTTTATATCCAAATATATCGTCATCTGTTGTAAACTTTTTAGTACCCTCACGACCATCCAGATGATATGATCTTTTTATTGATCCATCTGGATGATAAATCCAAAGTTTATGTTTCTCCCAACCAATCTCACCATAAATCTTGCAGTCTTCTACTACAACACCATGAAACCCATCTTCAATGAATGTGCCCTTCCACGATTTTGGCAAAACCCCAGACCTGTAGTAACTAACCCTAGACAGATGTGGTCTTTGGCTCCATTGAGATGTTTTCATAAATCCGTCTTCTAGGCCCAACATCAAATGCTCATGAGCAGCAGGAATCTTGTCTTCAAAATGAAATCTAATAGTATTTGCTTTATTATATTCAAGCATGTCTAAACACTTTTGCCAGTCTATAGAATTGTCAGTAAGCGGAGCATCGCCTTCAATATACAAGAGAATAGGATTTTTTATTAAATGAATTGTGTCAAGCATCATATTGGTTTGATGTAGCATTTTATTATATACTATCGGTAAAACATTTTTCCACTCATGCAGACATTTCCATAGCACCCTATTTTTATACTCATCGTAATCTTTTTTACGATCCAGTTGTTCTTCACGAAGTCCATCTATTTGCATTATTATTTCGTTTTCTGGCAAATGTTTTCGGACAGAGGACATTGTTTCATCTATAATCTTAGTGTTTGGATGGCTAGGCAAAACCGAGGTAGCCATAATAATCGTAATATCTCTAGAATGCATTTAATTCCCTCATAATTCTAAATGAAAAATCTCTCTTATATTTGATCCACCAGCACACTATCTGATGAAGGTTTGCAGGATAATCGTTCATTAGTTCTGAATATATTTTAGGTAATTCATTCCAGTCGTGAGTAAGTTCTGCTGGTATTGAATGACCATAAACATAATCGTAATAATTGGTTTCTTTGCCCTTCGCATCCCTGCGATCTCCAATGGGAAGGGTAAGCATTTCTATGGCCTCAAAAAATCTAAAGGAATCTATCACCTGTGCACCAGATGGGGCTGGGGCGACCTTAGCACTGGCCAGTTTACGGTAGTACTCCAGTGGTGGGTCACCCTGTGCAAAGGCCTCTGTAGGGCAATATAGGGCGTTTTTCATGCGAGACATTGCTTGGGCTAGCTCCTGTCTGCGTTGATGTGTTATTTGTCCACCAAAATAAATATCATGCTCTTTAATAGGATAATTAGGAAGATTATTTTTTAAATGTTGTGGAACACCAATAAAAAATTTATTATATTTTGCGTGTTTTTCATGCGGATATTGAACCCAAATACTTATATTTCCGTGTTCGATAGCATCCACATCGAACAGTCCAGACTCATCTCCAGTTATGAACAACACTACACGTTTAAGATTTTTTAATTCTTTGCTAATCTGTTCTTCATTCCCTGCGTTTCCCTGGCCTGGTATTACAACAAAAGCCCTATCTTTCTTAGGAATACTGGTAACCACAATCTGTTCTACATGATTACGCTCAAAGGATAGCCTTAGCAGTTCGTAATCCCATTTGCCATCAGCAGCATCGAGTGGGTTTGTAGAATATATATATGCTTTATGTTCGCTCATAAAATAAATGTACCTCATGCTCATAATCTAAAATAGTTTCTTTATATCCAATTCCTATTATCCAGTTTCTAAGATCCCTAAGATGTTTATTCCAATACATCATCATAAATTCTGGATGGCCAGATAGCCAAATCTTAGGTTTGTATTCTTTTAATACTTTTTCTGCACCAGTTAAAACTGCCCATTCGCTACCTTCAACGTCTAGAGATATTGCAGTTGGTGGCTTTAATCCGTGGTCATAAACACAAGAGTCGATTGTGATTTGTCCATACGAATCTCCCTCACTGTGCAATTCTTTAAATCCGTGTGCAGCCTCTATTTGTGCATTTACCTCTGGTGGCCACCTGTCATTATATATTCTGGTTAATTTATTATTTTTGTTAGATGCAAATCCAGGAATGCAGGCAGTAGGTGTTGTAAGATTATTTGCTCTCCAAAGTGCTGGATAGTGTGACCATACTTTTGGATTTGGTTCAAAGATAATCACTTCTGCCCCCCACATTTGACAGAGAGCAACCATCTCCCCCTCTTCACCACCAACATAATACATAACATCTCCTTCAATGATGTTTTTATACATAGACATTAATCTTTTCTTTTCCCAACCATTTTCTGTGTACCATTCAGGACGATCTGCACGGTGCTTTGGCAATATAATTTCAAATGATCCATTGATAAAAGTCTTAATCATCTCTGTCATATGCCTAATTCCCTTAGTATTGTTTCCCACCTATGCACATAGGTATGTTCACGCTTTGTTCTTTCATGTCCACTCTTTCTTATCGATTCTCGCTCATCTTCATGCTCAAGATAATAGTCTATTTTTTGTTTTAAATCATTTAGGTCGCCATGTTTATACCAAACCATCTCATTCTCATTAAAATATTGATCGAGCCCCTTTATGGCAGGGTATATGGTAAATCCTCCACGACCAGTACTCTCAAACAATCTATCGCTGGTGTAGTATGGATAATCAAAGTTGATACTTAGAGTGTCACCTACCGCTATTTTGCTACGGGCATATATTCTGTTTAGCGCATCTCCACGCAGAGTTCCAGTATCTCCATCTCCTCCAACATGACAAAATCGGTCTTTGTAGGTTTCTCTTAAAAAATCTATCAGCTTGGGTCTAAAGGAATGTTCTTGATGATATCTTTTGCTTCCCACAAAAATTACATTATGATCGTAATATTTTTTATTGTAGTCTGGATGAATATAACACTCTTTGTCATATACTCCAGGAGGCATAAAGTGTCCTTTTACATTGGTATTTTTATTAAACCAATCAGCCATAAACTTATCAACAGTAAAGAAGTGTCCTATAGATTTATAAAATTCATCCTGTTCAAGATCCTGTTGTCTATTTATGCCAAACCATAAATCTAAATGATAGGTCATTGTTGTTATGCCACGTCTTTTTAATTCATTTAGGACATCAATCATGTCTACATTTCCAGGAGTTTTCCAACCATGTGTATGAACCCAAACAAATAAATTTGATTCAACCGCCTCATTGAAAATAAATTTACCCCTTGCTTCACGCTCTTGTAATTTTATTACCTCATGACCCAATGATTCAAGAGATGCAACATGATGATTCTCACTCGAATATGGAACCTGAAAGTTACCCAAAAAACTTATTTTAGCCAATTGTCCTCCACCAATAATATTATAGCATGATATAATAATTATAATAGGGGTCAAGATGAATTTTGTTTATATATGTCGTGGTGGAGAAAATCAAGAATTAAGATACTCTATCAGATCAGTCGTTAACAGCTTTCCAGATTCAGACATTTGGGTTGTTGGCGGTATTCCAAATTGGTATTCAGGTAAAAATATATCAATAGAGCAAAATTCTGCAAAATACGAAAATGCTATAGAAAATCTAAAAGCAATTGTTGGTTCTGACAAAACTCCAGAAAATTTTGTGTTAATGAATGATGATTTTTTTATAATAAATAAAATAAGCTCAATACAAAATTATCACGAGGGCTTTCTTTGTGACAAGATTGAGAAGTATAAAGACTTACAAATGGATCCAAACTATATTAAAAGACTTGGAGCAACCTATTGGAAATTGCAAAAAATGGGAATAGAGCATCCCCTAAGTTATGAAACACACACACCCATTATTATGTCGAAGAGTGGGCTGAGTGATATTTTGCGATATTGTCCAGTAAGTTTTTGGAGATCTTTGTATGGAAACATCTATCAAATCGGCGGGAAACAAATAAAAGATGTTAAAATATACCATAGGGAACAATATTCCTCTATGTCTCATGACTATAAGACATCAGATTTTCCACTTTTATCTACAGATGATGATTCCTTTTTGACTGTTAGAGACTCGATTTTATTTAATCGATTTGACAAAAAAACTAAATATGAAAGATAAAACTATCTCATAAAGTGATAGTCACCATCAGGACCATTGTTTGAAAACATACCCATACTCTCAAAGCCCTGTGAGGCAAGGTAGTCAATAACAACCTCTCTTTCAGGAGATCCAATATTATATTCCACATCCCTAAGTTCGATTATAAGATGCTCACAGGTCTTTAAAGATTCTGTCGCACCCATGATTACATCTAGTTCTGCACCCTGAACATCCATTTTAATTAAATCTGGTGCAGGAAAAGATCTATTCTTAACAACATCATCTAGGGTTATTGTAGATAGTTCTACAATTTTTGATTCATCATAAAGATATTCTGCTGGCTTGCTATACTTGGGGTTTTCTCTATAGTAAGAGTTTCCACCAAACCATTCATCGTTTTGATAAAACCTAACAATTTTGTTTGATTCATTACTTAAAACTCCAAGGTGGTAGTCATATGAATTTTTAGAATATAAATTCTCAAATAGATCGATTGCATCAAATAAAATTATCTTTGATTCTGGCCATATTTCTATTGCTTCGTCTGTCCAGTGCATAGCGCATGAACCAATATCATAAGCTACCCTTGGATAAAATCCAAACTTTTCTTTGATTTTATTTAAATACATTTTATGATTATTAGGAAGAAGCCTACGAGATCTAACAGCTTCAATATTGTCTAAAACTTCTTTACTATATTTTTTCATTTTTTAAATACCTCATCGCTCTTTCTAATATTATCATATCGTCTTTTAACAATCCAAGTGCTACATTGCAAGCATTACATAGATATCCTCTAAACTGTTTACTTTTCCAGTCATGATCTAAGTAGTATTTTTTATTTTTTTTATGACAAATTGGACAAGCATGATTTTCGGGTATAGGGTTAGACTTTCTTAATTCATTAACAACTCTACCTTTATCCCCAGCACAAGGTTTGCAAATATCTTTATAATGAACCTTTACTGGTGTTGTATGATTAATTACCATCTGACTGAGATTCTTTTCTTCAAGGCATATTCTACATATCATATTTAATTATCCCATATTTCGGCGGGAATAGCGAGAAGCAATTGTTGTCAAGATTACACTTGCTACAAATTTTCACGTACAGCAGGTAAGATTCGAACTTACGATGACCGAATTATGAGTTCGGGGCCTTAACCAACTTGGCTACTGCTGTTCATTTTTTCGTCTCGTTGATCCACTCTTTTCAACATTTTGCTTTCTCTTAATCTTTCCTTCTGCGACACCAGTCCAATACATATGATAATAGTTTATATCAAAAGAAAATGTCTTGAGGTGTTGAACATGAGCACCTGTATGAGCGTATGCTTGAATACCCGCTTCCTTTACCCTTCTAAAGAAAGAAACATCCTCACTAATAAATTTATTTGCTGCTTGTTGGTTTTCACCAAACATAGAAAACTCTCCAGAAACTTCACGCACTTTTGGCACAATAGATCTGTGCATCAATACAAATCCAAAGCCACCAACATCGATCGGTATTAGTTGGTTTTGCGGTAGCGGATGAATTGCCCTAGTTACGTATTTATTGTCCGTGTCCATATAAAGAGCGGGTGTTGGCTCCATCAAGGTTTGTTCGTTTTCTTGACTTACAAAGTAGACACCAGTTACTAATGGTTTTGATTTCTTTTCAGCGGAATCCCAAAGAAGCATAAACGCTTCAGTACTCATTACAATATCTGAATCAATCCACATCAGCCAATCTGTCTGCATTTTGTCATACCAGTAATCAATCAGAGATTGTCTCTGTCTGGCAATCTGATTTCCCTGAACACGTATGCTACTTACTACTCTAATTCCCCTACGATTTGCATCAAGCATGGTATTGATAATACCGCTAGCAAACCTACCCTCTACCGTGCCACCGTCACACCATGCAAAGGTAACAGCTTCTTTTTCGCTATGATTAGATGCTGGCTTGTCTTCGACCCTCTTGTGGTTGCCCGTGCTCTTCTTATGCCGCTTTGACATTCTTGTGCTCCCTCATATGACGTGACAGCGTATTGTAAGCAAAGATTCCCCAACGAACCTGAATCTCTTTACCGCATTTGTCACAAACCACCGATCTGCCCTTTTCCATATTTTATATTATATACTACAAAATATCTTTTGTCAATTCAAAAGATTTTTTCTCATATTCCATGCTCTTCCATGTATTTTAATCTCTCGGCATAATGATCAAATTGATCCGATATGGGCCCACCTTCGTTTTCCATATTCATAATGTCATAATGATAGGCATCTGAATCTTCTGTTACCCATTTATTGGCATCCTCCACGTCCCATTTGTGAGTATTGATAAGTCTGTGTATATAGGGTTTGCCAACCTTAGTCGTAAAGGAGGGTTCCAATATGAATATACGATTATTTGGCTGAATAGCAAAGTTCCCATCATCACGCTGAATAACATGACCACACTTATGCTGTCCAGGATTTTCTGAATAGCCATCATCAAGAATGTTTGAATCTCCACTGTACCAGTCGAGGGTAAATAAATATTTGCCAGATATTGTAGTCCTGGTTCTATCCCTATAAAACACACGAAGGTTTGCAAGGTTTGAAAATTTTGTGACGGTAACGAAAGGACTAAATGAATTCCACAGCACTAAATTATGTATATCAACTTCTGGTACATTCGGTTCGGCACAGAAAGCATTGATGGGCATTCTCCACCAGAGACCTCCGTCTTCCATAATAAAATGAAATAGGGGGCTTCGGTTTGGTAAGCTGGATACGCCGAAAATCACACAAGGAAAATATTTGTCATGACTGTCTCTTTGGTTCCGCAAAAAATTGCCACGGACATAACATTCAATAGGAGGAATGTTCGCATTTAATTCAGGCATATATTAATTCTATCACTTCTTGGAGAGATCGGCCAGGGCCGCACACAGAGATAGTAAAACCATCATACGCCCTTTTGCAGGGCGGTATGGTTTAAAAATTTCCATATGCGTATTCATCACTAGACATATTCACCATTTTAGATTTGCCACATATGCATAGTGGTTTTTCATGAACATTTTTTGGATTCAGTTCTGTAAGCACCAATGTCATTACTGTTTTACAGACAGGACATTTGAATAGCCATTTACTCTCCACGTGCCACCTTCGCTGCTAGCATTCTCATTCCCAAACCATTTATCTGAGCAGGTCCGCCAAGATCTAAGGCTTCAATTTCTCTGGCGATACGCTCACGCATCTCGTTTTCCACTGCCACAATAGTTCTATGCACTACCAACCATTCTGGGCTCTCAAAATATCTTCTAGTCTCTTTCCAGAAATGCTTGCCGACCTCAGTCGTTATCTCGTTCATCTATTTCCTCATCCCACGATGCTTCCCAGTCTTCCATTGTTTTGGCAAATCTGATAAGACATAAGCCCAAAAAGGAAGAGACAACAGCAAAAAATGCTATAACGAATAATACAATTTTTTTCATCTCAAAACTCCGCTTCGTCATCTTTGTGCTTCTTGTCGAACCTGTCTATGAATAGGCCAAACCCATATCCCATAACAAAGCCCACCAGAATGAAAGAAAATATCATCGCCATATCAAATAAACCATCATAAAGCATAAGCCAACACTCCTAATAGAAAACCAATGATAAAAGACATTAGAGCAATAACCGATAGGAATCGCTTCTCGAGATATCGACTAATGACGGCACGTTCTACCTCACGGTCTAGCTGATAAACCGTATCATCGATAGTATATTCGCCCATATATTTATTATACCCCAAACTCTCTGCCTCATGGCTTCATGAATCTATTATCTCAGAAAATCGGGGGGAAGTCAAGAAGAACTAGTCATTAGGATAATGATCAACACATACGGCATATACACGATGTTCGATTGTTTTGATACTCTCGGATTTTTTATCACAGAAATAGCATTTGCTGAAGAAGGTCTTATTACGTATGCGATAATTATCTAGCATCTGAATAAGACGATCGTCTTTATACCATTGAGTATACTGGCTAGGCATTTATATATCCTCTCATATCTCTACAGGTTTTGCAGATATAGATTACCTGGTTTGACAGATTCATTTTTATGAATTCATGCTTATCGTCTTCACAATAGCTCTCCCACTGCCTGTTATTATTAATAGCATAGTCTGCCATTATGTTTGCTTTCTTCCATTTTGATTTCATAAAGCTCATAAAGTCTCCTATCCATGAGTATACCAGATTGGAGGTTTTTTCTCCAGTTCTTTTAGTATACGCTGAGCGATTTCATATGCCTCGGATTTTTTATGCTTGGTTTTGAGATACGGATAGATTAGGTTTGCTATACGTTCTATCAGTTCTTGATCCATCTTGAAATACAATTATATCAAATTAAAGTGAGCAGTTTTTCTCTTACTCAGGAGACTGCTTCCAGTTTCTGTGGATAGGGTAGGAGCAAATTTATCAGATCCCTATATGCGGTTTTGTGGTTGCAGGTTGACCCTGCTGTAATAGTATATCATATAAAAATCTTACTGATAAAAAAATGTTATTCCAATGGTGGAGGAAAGTGGAGGAAAGTGGGGAATTGAACGATTTCTAAGGGGGGCTTCGTAATCCCAAACCACAAACCTTCAATCCCAAACCTCGATATCCGCATATGGGCGTATTGTATATTAGAATATGAGGTTTGTCAAGTCTCTAAATACCGCTCAAAAAAGTTCAAATAAGTTTAAAAAGTATAACAAAAAGTTATAAAATCTTTCAATAACAAACCAAAATATCCAAGAATCTGCAAAAAAAATTTAAGGGATCGTAATGTCTTTTATATGGGGTGTTAGGGATACTTTTATATACCCGCCCCTGCGGGGCCGCCGCCTGCGGCGGGGTATTTGACAAGGATCGTAATATCCTGTATACTTATAGTACATTGAGATCAGGTTACCTTTCTGGCCTGGTCTCAATTTTTTTTATGGTTTGGCGGTACTTGACAAGAGATACAAGGTTTGATATACTTATAGTGTTGACTTAGGTCCTTTCATACCTAAGTTGATCTTGCAGAGGCTTTGTCGGCGCTGCAAGGCATTTTACCTTAATGTCAGTCAGTGATTTGGGGTCTGGTTACCTTTCTGGCCAGATCCCAAATTCATGCTTCGTAATGTTTTTTTTAAAAAGCGGCGGGATTTAAAGAGATCCAAAACCTCTAATACAATATACACAAGCTATGCGGATATTCGGTTTGAAGGTTTGGGGATATAAGGTTTGGGATCGTAATGGTTTTTTAAGGTTTGGGATGTCCGATTTGTGTAGATATACCGGG
>Ga0194128_10004380_pt1 | contig 20737 bp, 19 predicted proteins | sample TA2KigCa65mmetaG_FD_148650 | JGI IMG/M metagenome (GOLD analysis project Ga0194128, IMG submission 148650) | Freshwater microbial communities from Lake Tanganyika, Tanzania - TA2015037 Kigoma Deep Cast 65m | ecosystem: Environmental > Aquatic > Freshwater > Lake | place: Tanzania: Lake... | reverse complement strand
TTGAAGTTGTACTGCGTCGAGTATGGCGTCGGCCGGGAGCGTTCGAAGAACGACGGCGCGGTCGTCGGATTCTGTCCGACCGGCACTGCGCCAAATCCGGCGCCGAGTTGGCCGACCGGCACGCGCCAAATCCGGCGCCGAGTTGGCCGACCGGCACGCGCGGCACGCTTGGGAATCCGTTGCGAAGCACCATCGCCGAAGCGATTCCGGGCTGCGAGGAGATGAGATCGACATCGGTCGAAAAGCCCAGCGCGGCCGCCGTGCCGATAATGTTGCTCACGATTTCGCCGAAGAAAATGCCGCCGCCCGCACGGATCACGGTCGTTTTTTTGAACGGCGCGCGCCAAGCAAATCCGACTCGCGGACCGAAGTTATTCCAGTCCGGATCGAACGCCGTCCTCGGTTCTCCATCGCGCCCGGCGAATCGTACGACGCCGGGCGTGCGCGACACCGGGTTGATCGCCCGCGTATCAAACGAGTTCATCAGATTGTTGTCCTCGGTGCGCGGCAAGTTGACCTCCCACCGTATGCCATAGTTCAGTGTCAGCCGGTCGGTCAGGCGAAAGTCGTCCTGCGCGTAGAACGCCCAATACGCGGATCGGGAGTTGATAACGTCGGGTCTTTGCGTGCCCGCCGAATTGACTTCGCCGAGAAGGAAGCTGGCGAATGCGTTTCCGGAATTCGCAATGCCCGGCTGGCCGGTCATCAACGGTGTGAAACCGAACTGCCCGGAGCTCGACAGATCGCGGTCGTCGTTAAAGTAGCCGCGGCGGAACTCGCCGCCGAATTTCCAGGCGTGTTTGCCGTGGAACCACGAAAGCGAGTTCTGATATTGCATATCGTCCGAGGGCCTGTTGTTGCGGCGAAACGGTTCGCGTCCCAGCGTTGCGTAAGCCGTGATGTTGAAGATCGGAAACGCCTGATCGCTGACGCCGCGCAGTCCGATCTTTGATGCGAGGTTCGTGCCGAGTACGCGCGCCGTAGTGCCGCCGAACCGCCGCAGGCGTGTGACGCGAAAATCGTTGACGAGTTGCGGCGTGAAGAGACGCGTGTAGCTGCCGAGCCAGGACGAGTTATTGTTCCCACCTCTTGTCGCGCTCGGGTCCGCCTCGGGGCGGCCCCACGCGCCTACATTTTCGCTTTCGTTATCGTTCACATAGTAGCGGCCAGTCACTTGGTCCCTGGCGGAAATCTGATGATCCACGCGGGCGACGAAGATGTCGCGGTCAAACGTCGGACGCGTATTCGCGCCGAAATTGTTCGCGCCTGTGAGCGTCCCGGCGCGGTTCGGTATCGGATAAAACTCCGTCGCGGCTCGCGCTACCGGGTCGATTCGGCTTGCGGGAATCACATTGCCGGCAAACGGTTGCCGCACGCGGTTCTGCGTCGTCGCCGGATCGAACAGCGGAATCACGCGGCCCGCGGCATCGACGACGCGCGAAAAATCGCCGCCCCGCTGCGCCGCGTCGGGTAGCGTCTGAATCGCCGTGCCGCCCGTCGTCTGCCGAGTCTGCTCCCAACTCGCGAAGAAGTGTGTCTTGTCTTTTCGAATCGGTCCGCCGACCGCCGCGCCGAACTGATGTAACCGCAGCGGCGCCTTCGTCACGGCGAAAAAATTCCGCGCGTCGAGGGCGTTGTTTCGCATGTACTCAAACACGCTGCCGTGCAATTCGTTGGTGCCGGACCGCGTCGACATCGTCACCACGCCGCCCGCCGAGTGGCCAAATTCCGCGGCGTAGTTGTTGGTGATCACACGAAACTCCTGCATCGCCTCCATCGGCAGCGCGGCCTGATTCTGTGGCACCGCAAGTCCGGTGATGTTGGTGACGTTGCCGCCATCGAGCGCGAACTGCTGATTCCGCGCGCGCCCGCCGCCGACCTAAAAAATCGGAAGATTCTCGCCGCCGGAACCAGGATCGATCACGGTCGCGCCGGGCGAAAGTACGATCATCGCGGCCGCCGAGCGATTCGGCAGCGGCATGCCTTCGATCATGCTTCGTTCGACGATTTGGCTCACATGCGACGACTGCGTCTCGACCGCCGGCGTGCGCGAGGTCACCGCGATGGTCTCAGTGACATTACCGACCGTCAGCTTCTGATCCGCCTGCACCGTCTGGCTGACTTGGACGACGACTCCGCTTCGCACGGCGCGCTGAAATCCGCGCGCTTCGATCTCGATGCGATAGGCGCCTGGCAACAGAGTCGCCGCGCGATAGAGCCCCGCGTCATTTGAAACCGTCGATACCGCCGTACCCGACTCTTCGTTTACGACGCGAACCGCGGCGCCGGCGATCACGGCATCGCTGGCGTCGGTAATCCGTCCGCTGATGGTACTCGACCCGCCCTGGGCAAGCACGCAGGCAGGCAATGCCAGCATTATCAATAGCGTCTTCATCGTTTCCGCATCTCCGCCGGCCACTCATACGTCGGCGCGTTCACGAACCGCTTCATCGCAAGCGTCAGAGTTCCGACGCTGCCAGGGGCCAGTTCGACCGTCAGATGTTTCGAACCCACTGCCTTGCCATCCACCGACACAAACGAGTGCTCGCCAAATGCGCCCGCTTGCAGGATCGTCCGCCGCTTCGCCGTCGCCGAGGTATTCACCAGCGTCACTCGCACCGAGTCCTCCGTCACGCGATCCACCAGTGCCGCCACATCTTCCGGAATGCCCGCGCGCTTGCGATCCGGGTCGAAATACCGCAGCCGCACATGTAACAATCCGCCGTGGTAGATATGATTCGGCCCGCCCATCATCTGCTGCACCAGTCCTTCGAGCACCACAGGGTTCCGATTCTGCCAGTGATGCACGTTCATGTCCTTCACCGGCGTCGTGTCGGTGCGAATCATTTGCAGCCGCCGCAAGCACTCCTGGTAGTTCGCTTTCAGAGTCGCAACCGGCCAGTCCGGATTTCGACCCTGCAGAAACGCGATCCATGGCCCCTCGTTTTTGTCGTCGCCCTTTGCCTTGTGATACGGCGCGGCCGATAATGCCGGCACGTCGACCAGTTTCTCCATCAGCTTCCAATCGTTGTCGGCGAAGCTCATGTACCAAAGATTCACCGGATACTGCGGCACCGCCGGGCGCCAGTCGTACCAGCCTTGCTCGGCGTGACGGTTCGGCACGAGCGTTCGGCCGCCCTCGATCTTCGACACGCCCGCGCTATATGCCTGTTGCGATCGCGGCAGTTCGAGATACTTCGCATCGCCCGTCATCAGGTACGCGTTCGATCCGCCGATCATCGTCGCTTCCAATTGGTTGAACAACCCGTGCGGCCATCGCCAGCCGTAGTAGCCGCCATACCACTTGCCGTCCATTGTTTCGCCTATATTCCCATTTGGCCCGATGTTGTCCGGAATTACGCCGCCGTTCTGTTTCACGCGGTCCATCCACGCTGAAACATAATCAGTGATCCACGTTTTATAGCGCGCATCGCCGGTGTACATGTACGCGTTGGCGATCAGTGACGTCGCCGCCAAATTCAGAGGCACGTCGGCGCGCATCATGCGTTTGTTCATCGTGTCCAGGATGTTCGGAAACAGCTTGTCGTCGACCCAGGCTTTCGAATGCGTGACGTTGGGAATATCGTTGAACGGCAGCGGATAGTCCTTTAATACGTCGCGATGCGTCTCCCAGTCCTCGGCGGTGTTGACGAACCGCGGGCCCTTCGATCCCGTGATCGGCGAGGTGATCCGCTTGTGCACCGGATCCCAGTTTGCCCCCGTGGTGTACATGGCCGCGAAGTCCAGCGCACGCTTCCGCATCTGCGGTTCATAGGGATTCGCCAGTCCGAAGAAATAGAAATTGACGTAGCTCTCGCCGTGGTGCATCCAGTCGTAATAGGAATCGAACTCCTTCGACACGGTTCCGTACTTGGTGAACAGATCCGTTACGCGATTCCACAACAGCCGTGACCACGCGTCCATGCGCTGATCACCGCCGAGCGCGTAGTAGAGCGGGAAGTTGTAGAAGCTCTCGTAGCCATCGTCGCTGCCGTCCATGCCCGGCCATTTGTCGAGCCAAATCAACGTGCCGTCGGGCCGCGTGTAGCGCTTGACGAACTCCTGCGACGCCGGCCAATACTCCTTCAAGAGATGGCGTTGCCACAGCGCCCACTCAGGCGCGGGCTGCGCCTTGTCGATCTTGACGACAATGGGCTCGCCCAAACATACGAAGACAGCCAGCGCGGCCAAACAAAAACGCTTCATCCGGATAGCATATTCGATTTGGACTACGATAAGAGCATGGCGACACAGGTAGCCTTCACGCTGGAACAACTCGCCGGTCTTCCGGAAGACGGTTTGCTTCATGAGCTCGACGAAGGGGAGTTGATTACAATGACCAGGCCCGTCCGAAAACACGGCCGATGCCAAGCCCGTTTGTTGCGAAAGATCGGCAATTTTGTAGCCGACCACAACCTCGGCGAAGTGAGTACGGAAAGCGGATACGTCCTTGCAAGAAGTCCAGATGTTCTTCGCGGACCCGATGTCGCTTTCGTCCGCGCCGAGCGCCTCATTGGAATTCCCGACGACGGTTGGCCCGAACTGGCGCCCGATCTAGTCGTCGAAGTTGTTTCGCCCTCTGAAACCGCCAGCCAGATTCATCGCAGAGTCCGGCAATTCCTGGCGGCCGGTTCGCAATCCGTATGGGTCGTCTATCCCGATACCCAAACCGTTGACGTCTTCGAATCGACTGGTCAACACCGCGTCATGGAAATTGGTGGCACGCTGACGACGCCCGCTCTGCCGGGCTTCGAACTCACCGTCGCCGCGATTTTCGAAGACTGACCGCTACCAGTCCGCGACGGAGCCATCTTTTCGAAACACCGCCATCGTGACCTCGGGTTCAAACGGGCGCTTGTCCGCTTCGGCTTCGTTGATGTCGATACCAAGACCCGGCGCCGCTGGCGGCAGCGCATATCCGCGGTCGATCGGCATCTGGCCGATGACAACATCTTTCCGCCACGGCACGTCCTTGCGCACCACTTCCTGGATCAAGTAGTTCGGCGTCGCGAATGCGATGTGCGTGCAAGCCGCGGTCGAAATCGGACCTTGCGGGTTATGACAGGCAATTGCAATTGAATACGCCTCGGCCATCGCCGCGATCTTCCGCACTTCGCTGATGCCGCCCGAATGGGAACAGTCCGGCTGCGCGATCGCGCACGCGCGTTTTTCGAACAACTCGCGGAACTCCCAGCGGCCCACGAGACGTTCGCCGGTCGCGATCGGGAAGGGAAGCGCCTGGCACACCTCGCGCAGTCCGTCGATCGACTCGGGCCAGCACGGCTCTTCGTACCAATAGAGGTTGTAGTCGACCAGCATGCGGCCGAATTGAATCGCGGCCGCGGGCGTTGTCCGCGCATGCAGGTCGAGCATGATGTCCATCTCGTCGCCGCCGGCCAACCGCATCGCTTCCACGCACTTCGCCGCACGTTTCAACACCGCGGGGGACTCGATCGGATCGCTTACCGGAATCGGCATCGACTTTACCGCGTCGAAGCCTTCTTCTTTACTTTGCAGCAACCGCTCGGCGAACTCTTGCGGCTCCAGCGTTCCGTAGATGTCTTCGAGTTTACCGCCACCCAAGTGATCGTAAAAGCGCAACCGGTCGCGCACGGGCCCGCCGAGCAGTTCGCAGACCGGGCGATTCAACTCCTTGCCTTTGATGTCCCACAGCGCTTGATCGATGCCGCTCATCGCCGAGTAGTTGACGATACCGCCGCGCCAAAAATACTGACGGTGCATTACCTGCCAGATGTGCTCAATTCGGCGTGGGTCTTGGCCGATCAGCAGCACGCTCAGGTCTTCGACCGCGCCGACAACCGACTTGGTCTTCCATTCGAGTGTGGCCTCGCCCCAGCCATACAAGCCGGGTTGATCGGTCTCGACCTTGACAAAAATCCAATTGCGCATCCGCGCGTTGGCGACGCGCGTCAGAATCCGTGTGATTTTCATTCGACTCTACGAGCGTACAACGCCCGAAGGCTGCGGCTTCTTGCGCGCCCCAAGCGACGTGTGCGCCAACTCCCGTTTGCATTGATCGGCGGCCTGGCGGTTCTCCGGCCGGTTCGGGCAAATCGAGCAGCGCATGCCGGTGCATTTGTAGGTTTCGCAGCACGCGGTACGAACTAGGATCAGAGTCGACATCGGATTCAGAATTGCAACTGTCTTGCAGTTACGAATCCAGGCTATCACAGCGGTCCCTGGGCTTTCAAGCGATTTATTGAGAAAAATCCGCTTTCCTGGCGACTCACCCATCTCGAAGATGCAAATCTCGATATCTCACGGCGGTTCTTATGCTGCCGTCTCTTTGGCTCGTATTGACGGCCAAAGCCCCACCAGACGCGGTTGCCGTGGCCGTAAAGCGGTTCGATCGCGAATCGCAAACGATTTGCCGAATCCCTCGATTGCACGCTTTCTCGGCTTCAGCTTCTTTCCGGCGGTGGGGTTCTGTGACACTATCATTGTCATGCCCTACGTCACCCGCGACACGCTACAGCAAGCGGTGAATTCCGGAATCGTCTCGCCAGAACAAGCCGAAGCGCTGTGGCAGTTCCTGGAAACCCGAGCCACCGGCCCCGCGTTCACGTTCACCAACGTCCTCTATTACCTGGGCGGCATGATCGCTATCGGCGCGATGAGTCTCTTCATGACGCTCGGTTGGCAGACGTTCGGCGGTTGGGGGATTTGTGCGATCGCCATCGTTTATGCCGTGATCGCGCTGGGCGGCGCGCATCTGCTGAATGCAAGAAATCTAAAGACGCCCGCGGGTATCCTCGCGGCGCTCGCGGTCGTACTTGTCCCGCTGGCGATCTACGGCGCGCAGACGGCGATGGGCTCGTGGGACGACGTGCGCCCGTATCGCGACTATCACTACATCATCGACTGGCGATGGGCGTTCATGGAGTTGGGAACGCTGTTTGCGGGCGCGTTGATTCTTTACGCCTACCGGCTTCCCTTCGCGGTCATGCCGCTCGCCGTCACGCTCTGGTACATGAGCATGGATTTCGCTCCGCTTCTCGCCGGTGGCGAGGACTTCGACTGGAAGTTTCGCAAGTCGGTCTCGATGATCTTCGGACTCGCGATGATCGCTCTGGCGCTCTTTGTTGATGTGCGTTCGCGCCGCCAGCCCGACTACGGATTCTGGCTGTACCTTTTTGGAATGGCCGCGTTCTGGGGCGCGCTGTCCATGTCGGACTCCAACAGCCAACTTGGCAAGTTTCTGTATGGCCTGCTGAACACCGCACTCATCTTTGTCGGCGCGATACTGGCGCGGCGCGTGTTCACGGTGTTCGGCGGGCTCGGGTTGTGCGGTTATCTGGGCTATCTCTCCTACAACGTTTTCAAGGACAGCGTCCTATTTCCCATCGCGCTGACGGCGTTGGGCCTCGCGATTGTCGGCGGCGGCATCTGGTGGCAGCGGAACGAATCCCGCCTTCGCGATGCATTTCGGTCGATGTTGCCGGCCGCCATGCGTGAGACGCTGGCGGCGGCGGACTAATCACTGCTATTTGCCGTCGCGCTTGAATACGACCGGCGGCGCCGCCGGCTCCAGTTTGACCTCGACGCGGTCGATGACGCCGTCCAGCGAGGTCAGGAACTGCACCCGCGCGCTGTTGCCCCGCGAAAACGTGTCGTAGTGAAAGTGGCGAAGCGTCAGGCTGTTGCCGGCAAAAATCCACCGCAACCCTGCCTCTCGAGCTTCGATTTTCACGGTTCCGTAGGCGGGATGCGTGAAGCTGCCGGCGTAGTCGCCGAGCGGATGCGATGGCTTCGTGCCGGCTATCTTTGACGCCTCAAGCGCCTTTCGCTCCGCGGCCGCTTTGGCCTCGGCCGCCTTGTCGTCTTTGAGAAAGATTGCCTGCCAGTCTTCCGGCGGCAGTCCGAGCAGCTTGTCCCATATAATACGCGACAACACCTGCGGCACCGGACGCGCAACGCGATTCTGGAGAATCATCACGCCTGCGTTCTCATCCGGCAGAAACGCCAGCAGCGCGTGGTACCCGCCAATCGTACCCGTGTGGAAGATCACCTTGCGCCCGCGATGCGGCAGCGTCATCAAGCCCAGTCCGTAGACGCCTTCGCCCATCGCTTCGGGGCCAACGGAGCCGGCGGGCGTGATCGTGCGCGGTTCTCGCATGCGGTCGAACTGCGCGGCCGACGGCAGCCCTTTCCCGCCGCGGTTCATGTGCGCGCGGAGATACGCCGTCATTTCCGTCAGCGGCGCGATCACACAGCCGGCCGGACAGATCGCCTCCTGATTCACCGGCAGCGGAACGGCTTTCAACGCCCCGTTTTCGAGTCCATACGTCTGCGCGAAGTCAGAGGTTTTCTGTGTTTCGGCCGCCGAGAAGTTCGCGCGTTTCATGCCCAGCGGATCGAGCACCCGCGCGCGCACCAGCCGCTCCCAGGAATCGCCAGAAATCCGTTCCGCCAGCACGCCGGCTGCGAGGTACATCAGATTGTTGTACTGAAACGCCTCGCGAAATTCGCGGCTGGGCTCGAGGTATCGCAGCCGCGCGAAGATCTCCCGGCGTCCTAGGCCGACACTCCACATGGTGTCGTGGCGCGGCAGGCCAGTGCGATGACTTAATAAATCGATCGCGGTCGCGTGTTCGCTGGCGATGGGATCGCGTAACCGGAAGTCCGGCATGTAATCGCGCACCGGTTTATCCCATTGCAGTTTGCCTTCACCTGCCAGCGATGCAAGCGTCAGCGCCGTCATCGACTTCGTGATCGACCCGATCGCGAACAGCGTGTCGGGAGTGACGGGCAACTTGCGTTCGACGTCGCGGAAGCCGTAGCCGCGCGAATGGATGACCTGGCCGTTGTGGACAACGGCGAGCGCCAGCCCTGGGACCTGCCATTGTTTCATCGCCGCGTCGACGGCGTCGTCAATCCCCTTGAGCTTGTCCTGCGCCGCAACGCAAAGTGCGGTCACGAAGAATAGTCGGATCATTCGGAAATCATAGCAGGGGAAGTTTCAGGACGACGCGGCATCTGTGCATCGCCGCACGAAAGCGCCGATCGCGTCGATTGCCCTTTGGCCTTCCGGCGTCACATCGCGAAGCAGGTGCCAAACGTGCACCATGTCTGGATATTCGTCGAACTGCACGGGTCCCTCCGCCGCTTCCGCTCGCGCCGCGAACTCTTGGCTCTGGTCTAGAAGCACCTCCGCGCCACCAGCGTGGACAAGCAGCGGCGGCAAGCCCGTGAGATCGGCGAACAATGGCGAGATGTTCGGCCGGCGCGGATCGATTCCCGCCAAGTAGTTATTCGCGGCGAGGAGGCAATGGACCTTCCCGACGTAGTCGAACGGCGCGTTGGTTTCGAAGCTCTCCCCCGAACAAGCCAAATCCACCCAAGGAGAAATCGCGACCGCTGCCGCTGGAAGGCGCGTGCCGGAATCGCGAAGCTGGATGAGCGTGTTGAGCCGCTAACCGCGGGGCAACTCGCGGTCCACTATTTGGGAAATCGGACCCGGATCGCACGCGGGGCGGCGGTCGGGCTTTCTGGAGAAGCGCAATCGTTCCACCCGCCGAATCGCCGGCCAGCACGATACGCTTGGGATCGATTCCTTCGGCCAGCAGATAGTTGTACGCCGCGATGGCGTCCTCCTGCGCCGCGTGAGCGGCATGCTCCGGCCCAAGACGATAGGAAAGCGCGAACGTGCGCGCCTTGGCTGCTCGCGCCAGCGCGCCAATCAGCATGCCGTGTGTTCGAAGGGAACCGAAGACAAAGCCGCCGCCGTGGAAGTAGAGCAAAACCGGAACATCCGCGCCCGGCGGTTCGATCCAGGCGCCCTCGACTTGCCCGGCCTGGATGAACCGAGGAGCGAGACCGTCGACCTTAATGGGACTCATCCGTTCCCCGACGTTTCGCCAGCGAACGACTCCGATCCGCGGCATCACCGACCACCCCCTTTTCGTGACGGACACCAGCGCTTCCATGCCAAGACTCCAAGCCGGCCTCCGCTGCCGCCCGACGGCCCGGCGCAGGAGCGCACGCGCGGCCCCCATGATCGTAGCGGTCAATACGCGTAGGACATCGTCGAAGCGAGCGGGAGGCGGCGCCGCTGGCGGAATATTCACACGGACCATTGTAAATAGGGCAGCCAGCTAGCCCCTGGTGCGGTTGATCCCGATACCGGCGACAATCCATACGGCGGCAAAGATAACGAGTTCGATTGCAACCGGCGCGATCATCCGCGCCATGATGTACGGATTCACGACTACCGCCGCTGGGGCGATCAACCATATCAGGGGAACGCGAAACGTTGAGCGCGGCTGCTTGCGCCGCAGCAACGGCAACACGCCGGCGACCGCGGTGAACGCGATCAGCGTGCCGATGACGGCCAGATCGTAGAGCTTTCCGGCGGGAATGGTCAGGCACAAGACCGTGATCGCCACGCCTGAAACGGCGATCGCGCCTACAGGCGCTAACGTGCTCTCGGAGATGCGGCCCACTACCGCCGGCAAGGCGCCATCCTTCGCCATGGCGAAGAAGACGCGGCTCTGGCCCATCATCATGGCGATGAGCACCGTGCTGAGGCCGACGGCGATCGCGAGCCGGGCCGCCGGTTCGAACGCGGGCGCCATGCCCGCCATCTCCGCGCGCAAGGGCGGCATGACGGCTCCATACGCCGCGATAACCACGAGGTAGATCGCCGTCGTAACCGCCAAGGAGCCGATTACGCCGAAGGGCAGATCGCGGGCGGGCCGTTTGCATTCAAGTCCCAACGTGGAAACCGTTTCGAAGCCCAGGTAGGAAAACACCGCTGGGCCCGCCACGGCGCTCCAGTCGCCCTCGAATGCAAACGGAAAGCCGCGGCCTCCAGTGCGGGAGAACGCGCCCGCGACGAGTATTGCGAGGACTCCGCATTTCAGAACAACCAATGCCGTGTTCAATCCCGCCGAGATCCGGATTCCGAACGCCAACAAGACCGCGACGCCTATCGAGGCGATGGCCCCGCCTACCGGGCCGCTCATCCACAAATTCGCGACCGCGGCCGCTCCAAACGAGTACTCGAGAACCAAAGCTCCCGCCACAAGCCAGGCCGCACGCGGGCCAAGCGTCAGGCGCGCATAACTGTAGGCCGATCCCGCGCCGCCGTCGACCGCCGCGAATTCTGCGTAACAGAGCGCCGTCAACGCGCAGGCCAGCGCCGCAACGAGGTAGCCTCCAAATAGCGCTGGCGCACCATAACGGTGCGCCAGTCCGGGAGTCGAAAGGAATATGCCCGCGCCAATCATGCACCCTACCCCGGTCGCTATCAGTTGGCCGGGGCCGAGCGCGCGGCGGAGCACTACTTATTCAGCATCGTCTGGCGCGAGGCGACGACCTTATCGATCATGCCGTAGTCGACGGCCTGCAACGGATCCATGATGTAATCGCGGTCGACGTCGCGGGCGATGCGGTCGACCGGCTGGTTGCAGGCGTTGGCCAGAATCGTGTTCAGCGACTCGCGCATGCGCAGAATTTCGCGCGCATAGATATCGATGTCGGTGGCTTGTCCGGCCAACCCGTGCATTGACGGCTGGTGGATCAGAATGCGCGAATTGGGGAGGCTGAAGCGTTTGCCCTTGGTGCCGCATGCCAGCAGCACGGCCGCCATCGAAGCCGCCTGGCCCACGCAATAGGTGGTGATATCGGGCTCAACGAGATTCATGGTATCGAGAATCGCGAGGCCGGCGGTAATCGAGCCGCCCGGCGAGTTGATGTAGAGGGAGATGTCGCGTTCGGGGTCCTCGGCGGCGAGGAAGAGAATCTGGGCGATGATCAGGTTGGCGACGTTGTCGTCGATGGGGGTTCCCAAGAAGATGATGTTTTCCTTGAGCAGGCGCGAGTAGATATCGTAGGCACGTTCTCCGCGGGAGGTTTGCTCAACCACCATGGGGACCAAAACGGAATTTTCCATACGGGGCATTCGACTACCATCATAGCGTCATCGCTCCGGAAGCGGTATAAAACTCTCTCGGAGGAACTCTCATCAACTCCAGGAGAGCGAAACGGAACCGTTTTGACGCTATTAGCTCTGGGAGATGTTGCCGATGAGAACGCCATGCGCACGCTGACCGGTTGTGTTAGTCTGAGTCCACTCTGCTGGCCGGGTGGAGGAAATCTGAGACGGCTATCTAGAAAATCCGAACATCGGCCGATAAGAGGAGTAGGGGCGCCCGGTAGCGCCGAGAGCGTATGAAGATTCTGATTGCCGACGACAGTACGGTTTCCCGCCACCTCCTGGAGAGTATTGTCAGGAAATGGGGATACGAAGTCGTGTCCACCTCGGACGGTAATCAAGCCTGGGAGGTGCTGCAGAGGCCGGATGCGCCTCGTCTGGCCATCCTCGACTGGATGATGCCTGGACTAACCGGACCTGAGGTATGCAAGCTGGTCCGTGAAAAAATCAGCGATCCGTACGTCTACATTCTGCTGCTTACCTCTCGAACGCAGAAGGAAGATGTCATCGAAGGAATGATGGCCGGCGCCGACGACTATGTCGTCAAGCCGTTCGATCAACAGGAGTTGAATGTCCGTTTGCGCGCGGGCCGCCGGATTGTCGACCTGCAACAAGAGTTAATGCGGGCCCAAGCCGCCCTGCGGCATCAGGCGACGCACGACGCGCTGACCGGCATACAAAATCGCGGCAAAATCACCGAGGTGCTCGCCGCCCGGGTTGACGCCAATGCTCCACTCGGAGTGATCATGCTCGACGTCGACCGCTTCAAGTCGGTGAACGACGCCCATGGCCACGCGGCCGGCGACGCCGTTCTTATCGCCATCGCGCAGCGGTTGGCGCGAGCGATCGGCGAAAAGGATTCCTTGGGCCGCTATGGCGGCGAGGAGTTCGTTATCGTCTCACAGAGGGAACCGGAAGACTTACATCAATTCGCCGAGTCGCTTCGTGAACTCATTGCCAGCAAACCCATTGAGGTCACCAGTCTTTACCTGACAGTGACCGCCAGTTTCGGCGTCGCCAGCCGCGACCTGTCGACACCCTGCCCGGGGCACCTAATCCTGAAATCCGCCGACGAAGCGCTCTATCAAGCCAAACATGCCGGCCGAAACCGTGTCTGCGTCGCACCCACTCCCTGCCTGCAGGAAGCCTAGCCCCTACTCGTCGTTGCCGCGACGCGCGACCGTGAAGTGGCTGAGCGAATCGGCGTACTGTGCGATTCCCCTGTACAGCGCCTCGGCGATCTTCTGTCTCGTCGCTGGCTTCTTCATCTCCTGCTCGTCGCGGGGGTTCGACAAAAACCCGATCTCAGCCAGCACCGAAGGCATATTCGCGCCGATCAACACAACGAACGGCGCTTTCTTCACACCGCGATTACGCGTGGCGCCCGCTTGCCCCCAAACCCGGTAGAGCGCGTTATTTACTTTTGCCGCGAACTCACGCGACTCGTTGATCTTGTCCTGCATCGCAATCTTCTGCAGCAAATCGCGGAGTTCGAAGACGCTCCGATCGCTTGTTGCATTTTCCCGCGACGCGACCTCGAGCGCCTCTTTCGAGTTGGTGAAGCTCAGATAATACGTCTCGACGCCGGTTACACTGCGGATCGTCGACGAATTCGCATGGATGGACAGGAACAGGTCCGCCTTGCTTTCGTTTGCCATCCTGGTGCGCGCTTCCAAGGGGACGAAGTGGTCGTCATCCCGCGTATAGACAACTTCGCTGCCCAGATTCTCTTCGATTAATTCGCCGAGACGCTTTGACACATCGAGCACCAGTTCTTTCTCCAGCAGTCCCGTTGGCCCCGATGACCCTTGATCGTGACCGCCATGACCTGGGTCGATCATCACCCGGCGCAGCTTCAACCCCAGCGCCCGTGTAAGCGAGTTCGTGCCTGCCGCGGTCCGTTTGGCTGGTTCCGCCGGTGGTGGAGCCGGGTTCGTCGCGGCCACGATCGGCTTTGACGCTCCGTTGAACTTCGGCCACCGCGTCCGCGGAATCGGAATGACTTCGGCCTTCTTAACGACGAAAAGCTGTGCGATCGCCGGCGGAAGAGGCAATACCACCGCGCGCTGTTCCATAACCGGCCGCTTCGGCGGAACGAACGCGCGCCGTACGGGTTTGGCGGGAGCGGCCGAGATCACGACCGGTTCCTTCGCTGCGGGCGGGGGGGTGTGGCCGCGCGGCTTCACTTCGACGATCAGGCGGAACGGGTTCTCCAGCTCAGAAGTCGTGACGTCGGCCTCGGACTCGAGGTCCAGCACAACCCGCATGACGCCCGGTTTAGCCTCCGCGACGCGGATTTGCCGAACCAGCGGATCGCCGACCTGGATTGTCTGCAAGCCTTTGCGGTCACGCGTGGTCTTTACGAAATCGAAGAAATAGCGTTCGGGCTTCGAAAGCCGGTCGCGGCGGACCTCGGCTGGCCCGCTCAATTCGATCGCGACACGCGTGACCTTGCCGCTTGTCGTATGCCGGACATCCTTGAGTTGTGCAGTTTCGGCCCCTCGCGCGCCGAGCGACAACACGAGCGGCAGCAGCCAGCCTCCGTGTTGTGTCGGCGATCGAGTCATTTGGTTCGCATGTGCAGCCGGCCGTCGGCGTCCACGAACGCTTCGACCTGACGCGGCTCGTTTTCGGATGGTTTGATTTCCGGCGGCTTGGCGGCCGGGGCCGGTTGTTGCACGGCGCCCGCCGCGCGGCGCGCCTCGCCGTACTTCTTGCCGACCTTGTAGACGTACTCCTGCGTTTCCGCGTAGGGCGGGATCCAACCAAATCGCTTCACCGCGCCCGCGCCGGCGTTATAGGCCGCCAGCGCCAGCCGGTCGTCTTTGTACTGATCCTGCAGATCGCGCAGATGCCGCACGCCCGCGCGGATATTTTCCTCGACGTCAAAGCTATTGCGTACGCCCAGCGACCGTGCGGTCGACGGCATCAACTGCATGAGCCCCTGCGCGCCGGCGTGGGAAACGGCGTGCGGATTATAAGCGCTCTCGACTTGAATTACGGCGTGCACCAGCAACGGATCGATTTCATATTGCTTCGCCGCGCTCTCAACAATTTCGTTAATGCGCGCGTCCTTGGCCAACGGTAGCGAGGGTGGCGCGGTCTTAGCCGGGCGCACCGGAGAACCAGGGATAATCGGTTGCACCACAACGGGTTCGATGGTCACGCTACGCACCAATCTGCCCGTGCGGCGATCGGCGCGCACATTGCTCACCGTGCCCGCCGGCTCAGCTGCCAGCGCGCACAACGCTCCGATAATAAAACAGAACTGGATCTTCTTGTTCAAAACATTTTCCAGTCGCATTGATTATACACCGAACCTCTCAACCGAAACCGGCCCGCAGGCCGATGCTATGATTCTCTCATGGCAAGCGCCGTATCGGGTTTCGTGCTGGCGGGCGGCGCCAGCCGGCGCATGGGATCGGACAAAGCGCTGCTTGGCGATGCGGACGATACGCTGCTGCTGCGCGTGGCAAAAGTGGTGGAAGCCGGCGCCGGCTCGGCGATTGTCGTGGCGCCCCAAGGCCGTTACGAGGATATGGGAGTTCCGGTACTGGCTGACCGTTGGCCCGGCGAAGGCCCGCTCGGCGGAATCGTTACGGCGCTGGAGTTCTCGCGCGATCCGCTCAATCTGATCGTTGCCGTCGACATGCCGCGCATTGATGTCCCGACACTGCGCGAGATCCTGCTGGCCGCCGCCGAAACGGGCCGCTCGGTGATCCCAGCGCACGAGGACGGCGCGACCGAACCGCTCTGCGCGGTGTACCACCGCGACGATCTGCCCGCGTTGCGCGTTTTTTTCGACAGCGGAGGCCGTCGTATGCGCGAGGCGATCGAAAAGATCCCCTATCATCGCATCGACGCCGCCGAGCGCGTTTTCGCCAACATCAATACACCCGAAGAATGGGAGGCCGCGCGCGCGTAGCCCGGCATGGACAACCTCTACCCCCACTACATCGAATTCCGCCATGTCTATAAGACGTTCGACAAGCCGGTTTTAGTCGATTCGAACTTTTATATTAATGCCGGCCAGACCGTTGCCATCATCGGCCGCAGCGGCGTGGGCAAATCCGTCAGCCTCGGCCACATTATGGGTTTCCTCAAGCCCGACTCGGGCCGTGTTATCGTCGCGCACGAAGACGTAACCGATTTTCCCGAGTCCGAGTGGCGGCGCATCCGCAAAAAAGTCACCATGGTGTTTCAGTCCGGTGCGCTCTTCGATTCGCTCACTGTGGGAGAGAACATCGAGTTCTCGCTCGAACTCCGCGAGGACTACGACGAGCAGAATAAGGAAGACGTCGTGCAAGGTTTGCTCGATCTGGTCGATCTATCCGATTACCGCGACGTGTTTCCGACCGATCTGTCGACGGGCCACAAACGCGCCGTCGCCATCGCTCGCGCTCTCGCCGCGCAGCCGGAGTGTATTCTCTACGACGAGCCCACAACGATGGTCGACCCCATCATGAGCGACCACATGGGCAATCTGATGCTTCGGCTGAAAAATCAACTGCGGCTGACGTCGGCCGTCGTAACCCACGACCTGGAGCTGATGCGAAGAGTTGCCGATTCCGTCGTGTTTCTGCACAAGGGCGACATCATCTACTTCGGCCCCGTCTCCGGGCTCGACCATTCCGATCATCCCCATATTCAGGAGTTCATGGCGATGGACCGGGTGGAGTTGTAGCGCCTTTACATCATCGGCCCAATCCGCCACGGCACGAATTCCTTGTGTCCGAGGCGCTCGGCGCAAGTGATCTCGCCCGACGCGACGCGCAGGATTATGTCGAAGATCTCTTGGCCGATTCCTTCGACAGTCGCATCCCCATCCGCGATGCGGCCTGCGTTGATGTCCATGTTGTCGATCATGCGCTTGTACATGTTGGTGTTCGTCGCGATCTTGATGACCGGCACTGTCGGGAAGCCGATCGCGCTGCCGCGGCCGGTGGTAAACACGATCACGTTCGAGCCGCCCGCCGCAAGCCCGGTCAGGGATGCCGGATCGTAACCCGGCGTGTTCATGAAACAGAAGCCCGGACCGTGAATCCGCTCGGCGTAGTCGAGCACTTCATTCAGAGTCGAGGTGCCGCCCTTGGCGACCGCGCCGAGCGACTTCTCGACGATGTTGGTGAGGCCGCCTTCTTTGTTGCCGGGCGAGGGGTTGTCGTTGAAGCTCGACCCCGCGAACTGCCGCAAGTAGTCCTTATAACTCTTGACGAATCCGAGCAGCCGTTCGGCTGTCTCCCGGTTGCGCGAGCGCTTGACCAACAGGTGCTCGGCGCCGAAAATCTCGGTCGTCTCGGCCAGCACCGACGCCGCGCCGATTTTGGCGAGCAAATCGGAAGCATGGCCGAGCGCGGGGTTTGCGGTAATCCCGCTGAACGAATCCGAACCGCCGCAGTTTAGCCCGACGGTAATCAGATTTGCCGGAAGTTCAACACGCTTCTCGGCGGCCAGCATCTCGATCTGCTCGTTAATGTACTTGCGCGCGTAGTCGACCGAAGCCCGCGTGCCGCCGGTGTTTTGCAGCGTCATGCCCATCAGCCGAGACGAGCGCGGAGCGTTGGCGCCCAGATAGTGATCGATCTGATTCACTTCGCATCCGAGGCCCAGAATGATCGCCGCGCCAACATTAGGATGCGCCAGAATTCCGGCCAGCGTGCGGCGAAGTTGATCGGTGTCGGGGCCGATCGTGTGTGCGCAGCCCTCGCCATGTGGAAAGGCGACGACGCCATCGACGCCGGGTGGCATCGCGGTGTTTTCATAACTCCGGGCAATCAACTCGGCGGTGTGTGCCGCGCAATTGGACGCGGCAACCACGGCGACGAAATTACGCGTGCCGGCGCGGCCGTCTTCTCGTTGATAGCCCTTAAACGCCGGCATCTTGGCCGGCGCCGCGGGGTAGGGGACTTCGGCGGCCGGGAACTCGTAGTTGAAGCTCAACTCTTCGAACGCGAGATTGTGAACGTGAATGTGCTGTCCCGGTTCGATCGCCGTTTTCGCGCGCCCGATCACCTGGCCGTAGCGATGCACGGTTTCTCCCGCGGCGATCGGTTTGATGGCGACCTTGTGGCCCGCCGGCACCGGATTCCTGACCTTGATTTCGACGCCGGAGACGCGCAGTTCCTGACCTTCGGCGAGAGGAACACGCGCGACGGCGATGTTGTCGGCGGCGTTCAATTGAATGGCGGAATTTTCCGCCGTGGGGAGTTTGGCTATGTCGAGTAGGCTCATCGGAGTAATACGGTTTCGCAGATCTGTTCTTTGATGTGGACTTTGAAGCGTTTGCCGGCTGGGTGAATCCAAAGACCGGTGCCATCGGCGGGAACGGGAATGTCTTCGATGCGGTTGACGAAGACCGCCTCGCCGCTATCGATGCCCCTGAGCAGTTTGCCGATGTGAATGTGCAGATGGCATTGCGTGCGGACCTTGGCGCCGTTGTAGGCGACGCCCCACTCCTCGCCCCAAAGCTCTTTCGCTTTGGCGATGGCGGCTTTCCAGAGCGTGGTGCGCTCCTTCGGCGAAAGGTCCTTCAGCTCATGCATCGCCGCGGGCGCCACACGCCGTGGCAACGCAAGCGTGCGGTTGGCTTTGCGCGGATTGGAGTCCTTGAGAAAGAAGACTTCCAGTTCGCCAGGCTGTTTCGACGCCTCGTTCGTCAGGCTGCACTCCCGTGCGGCAAGCGTCGCGGCGTCGGCTGGATCGCAGCCGCACTTATCGACGGCGGCGAACGAGGCCAGGCCGCCGACCATGGTCATCCAGATTTCACGCCGCTGCATCTGGGTATTTTAGCAGGGGCGGTCCGGAAAGGACTATCATCGAAAGACTCTGCCATGAGTTCCGATATCACCGTCCGCCTGAGAGAAGCGGCCAAGGGTAACCGCGCGGTCGCCGGCGAAGTATTCGACCTGATGCACGCCGAACTGCGCAAGCTGGCGGTATCGGCGATGCGGATGGAACGTAAGAATCACACGCTGCAACCGACAGCGCTCGTCAATGAAGCCTACATGCGTCTGGTCGGCAACCCGGTCTCCTGGGAGAGCCGCGCGCATTTCTTGAACACCGCGGCGCGCGTGATGCGCCGGATCCTGATCGACCACTCGCGCAAAGCGGGGGCCGGCAAGCGAATCGCGCCTGGTGAAAAGGCGGAGTTCAACGAAGAGACCGCCGGCATCGAAGTCGGCGACCCGGTGTTGTTGCTGGCTATCGACGAGGCGCTGAATCGTTTGGAGGCCATGGACGAGCGGCAGGCTCGCGTCGTCGAACTTCGCTACTTCGGCGGACTGTCGGTTGAGGAAACCGCGAAGGTGATGGGCATTTCCGAGAAGACCGTGAAGCGCGAATGGTCGATGGCGCGGGCGTGGCTGGAAGGGCAGTTGCGGCCGGTATGAGCGCGGATCTAATCCTGGCGTTGAAGCCCGATGTGGTTCGGACGTTGGACGCGATGCATGTGGCGATCAAGGTGATCGACGCGCTGGTATTGCTGCGGCGCGAATTCGGATTGCAGCGCGTGAAGCCGCTGTGGCCCGTGCGCATGGATCTAATGGAGCAGCTTTTTAATCCGGCGAAGCGAAATGGACTGGATCGAATTTTGAACGGCGATGCGAAGCGGTTTCTCGACGACGCCCCAAACTTTTTTGAGACGTTCGATGGACCCGAGGAAACGCCGGACACGCTGGCCGCCGCGCGACGGCGATTGCTCGTCACGCTGGCCGACGAGAAGCGCGTGGAGCGGGCGGTGAAACGGCTCAAGGGGTATCCGGTGATTGCGTATGTGGAGGAGGTGCCGCGGGTCGTGGCGGCTGACTATGCTTTGTTCACCGATCCGCGAGAGAGCCAGGATCCGCGAATTCCACCCCAAACAGAGATCCCAGTCGGCAAATCCGACATTGGTGCGTGGGCTTACGCACGGCTAAAGTTGCCGGAAGACTGGCGGGATCTAGCCCTGGACAATATCGCCGTGCTCGATTCGGGATGTGAAGCGGGACATCCAGCGCTTGGCCAGCGCGTCGATTTTGCCGATGATCGTTCGCGCCGCGATCCTTCGGGGCACGGCACGTTCGTAACCGCATCGATTGCAGGTCGCTATTCGAGTGTCGAGCCCACCCCTTTCGATCCGGACAAAGTCTACGACGTCCCACAAGGCGTCCTGCCGAAGAGCCGAGTGTGGGTTGCCAACGTGATGAGCGAACGGCCTGTAGTTGTGAACGGCGTCGCGCAGTACCCCCTCGATTTTGGCAGATACTCGAAGTTCCTAGGCCAGATTGCCGACGCGCGACGTCGCAAAGCGGGCCGGTTGAGCGCGATCCAAGTTGTGAATCTCAGCCTCGGAGCGCAGACCCCGTCCTCGGCGCATGCTGAGGATATTCGCGAACTACTGAACGCAGGCGTGATCGTTGTGGCGGCTGCCGGAAACCGTCCTGAAGACTGGAAGCGGGATACTCCCACAATGTATCCGGCGGCGTTGAAAGACGTGATCAGCGTCGGCGCGCTTTCTTACACCAAGAGTCGCGAGGATAGTCTCTGGTGGCGAACATGCACGAGTCTCCCAAAGGAGAGCAAGCGGAAGTCCGCTCTTGACGTCTTGGCCCCGGGCGACGTAATTCTCTCGGCTCTGGTGCAAAATCTGGGTTGACACTGGTTTGATACCGTTTCGGTCCGCAGGTCTCGATCGAACCCGACTCCAATCACGCAACCAACGCGGCTCGCCAGATCTCCGGCATCGTGGCCCCTGCCCCGCCTAGTTTGCCAAATTTAAATTGCCCTTTCTTGATCTTCTCCGCC
>Ga0194128_10004379_pt1 | contig 20739 bp, 21 predicted proteins | sample TA2KigCa65mmetaG_FD_148650 | JGI IMG/M metagenome (GOLD analysis project Ga0194128, IMG submission 148650) | Freshwater microbial communities from Lake Tanganyika, Tanzania - TA2015037 Kigoma Deep Cast 65m | ecosystem: Environmental > Aquatic > Freshwater > Lake | place: Tanzania: Lake... | reverse complement strand
GCAGGCCAGGGAGGTGGAACGGGGGGGGGGCCGGCGTCGGAGGTATGGTGATTTCGAATGGCGTTCTGGAGGCTGCCTGGCAGCCCCCACAATTTGGCGAGCCATGCGCCGGCCGAGGCGTGTTCAATCTTAAATGCCGCGCGTTCGGCGTCTTCCAACGTTACGCCGGAAGAGGCCGCGTGGTCGAGTACTTGCAGGTACTTGGATGAGTCGAAGGCGATCAATGCGAGCCTTCCGATGTCGTGAAGAAGGCCGGCGGTATAGGCGTCGGCAGTATCGACGCGCGCCCAACTAGCGATCTCGTCCGCGACAACGGCCGTGGCCAGATTGTGGCGCCAGCAGCGCTTAAGCGCGGGGATTTGCAGCACGTTGCCCATGTAGTTGCGCAGCGCGATCGTGCAAACGATTCCCTTTACCTTCTCGCAACCGAGCACGGCGAGCGCCTGCAGCAACGACTTGATTTCGGTGCGCGAGGCGAACATCGCGGAGTTGGCGATTCGCAGAGTTTCGATGGTCAGCACGCCGTCGGAGGCGATGAGGTCGCTCACCTGCTTGAGGCTGATATTCGGGTTGCCCATCATGCCAAGCAACTTCGCGGAAGCCGTCGGCAGCGCGGGAAGGCGCTTAAGCAGCTCCGCCGCGCCTTGGGTTTCGACTCTTTCCGGAGGTGCGGCCGAGGTTACCATTTCAAATTTGCATATCGGCGGTCAGGTGCGGTTCTCTAGTGAAATGGTTCCATTTCACGAGAATAGGCCACTGCACTGGCTGGTGGCTGGTACCGGAGTCGCAATGGGGCTATCGGCATATCGACCCGCGATGGTCTTCGACTGGTGGCTGGAAAATATCCTCGTGTTCGCGTTGCTGTTGCTGCTTGCATTCACGTATCGCCGGTTGCCGCTTTCAACGTTCGCGTACGTCATGATTTTTCTGTTTCTGCTTGTCCATGAGTGGGGCGCGCACCACAAATACGCCGAAGTACCTTTGGGCGAATGGATGAAGAGCTGGTTGCATACTACACGCAACCACTACGACCGTGTGAGCCACTTTGCGTTCGGTTTTTTCCTAAGTGTACCCGTGCGGGAGATATTCGTTCACACCACGGGACATCGCGGTTTTTGGAGCTATTTTCTGCCGGTGGACGTCGCGCTGGCGTCGGGGGCAGTCTACGAAATCATCGAGATGATCATCGCCGAAATCGCAACGCCGGAACAGGGCGAAGCGTTCGTCGGCATGCAGGGCGATATGTGGGACGCGCAGAAGGACGTCGGTTTGGCGGGCATCGGCGCCGCGTTAACCATGGCGGCTACAAGAGCACTTCGATCGCGTTCTTGAGCAATTCGGCGGTGATTCCGGGCGCCGACTCAAGAAACAACGTGCTGCCGCCGAGGCGGGCAGGATTGTCACCGGCGCGGAGCATGATTTGGTCGACGTTCGATTGAAACTTCTTGCGAACCGGTTCGAGCGCACAAACGACGCCAACGGCATCGGCGATGTCCTTGAACCAGGCGGCGCGGGAGACGGGGTCGAGATCGAACAACTCGGGCCGCGCGATGAGACTGAGCTGGTATCCGGCGGATTGGCGAAGTTGATCGCGGAGCGCGGCGACAAGGCGGTCGAACTCCTGTTGCGCTGCGCTTTCTTCGGGTGGCGGAGGCATGAGACCGAAGGAGAAATGATGCGCGGCCGCGGGGGTAACTCGCACGGTGATGCCTGTGATGGTGGCGATGCGAATGTAGTGGATGTCTTCGTCCAGGAAGCCGGCGCCGGCGCGGCAAACGACTACGCCCGATTGTCTGTCGATTGCGATGGCCCGGCAACCTGTGATGTTTTGGTTCGCCGTGGCGATGAACAATGGCACGGCTTCGCGGAGAGCGATATCGAGGATGTCTTCCAGGGGCCGTGCGGGGAGGAGGAGAGGGTCGTCGGGCACTGTAAATTTACGATACCAGGATGAACTTTACGCGCGCCCGCGGCGTATGCAGAGACATGAAGAACCGATCTCGTTTTTTGGGAGTGACGCTATGCGCGGCGGGCGCGGCGCTGTTGGCGACGCTGGCCTATGAGCCGGCGATCGTTGTGGCGGCGTTCCGGTTGGAACGGGTGCTGAGCGAGGCCGCCGTCGTTGTGCTCGGACTGACGGTTGTGGCGGCGTGCGGCATGGGAGGCGTGAAGGCGCTGCGCTAAACGGTTTACGATCAGAGGTACCTGATGACTCGAATCGAATCGGTAGACCTCTTTTATTTGTCGATGCCGGAAATACTCGACATTGGCGACGGCAGCCAGGACGCCTTGCTGGTGCGAGTGCGGGCGGGCGGGTCGACCGGCTGGGGCGAGTGCGAGGCGGCGCCGCTGCCGTCGATCGCGAGCATGGTTTGTCCAATGTCGCACTCGGCGTGCAAACCGGTGGCGGCGTCGGTGATAGGGCAGCATATAGAAGATCCGATCGATATTCGGCGCATCGGCGATCTGGTGCGTGCGGAATCGCTGGATCTGCTGCAGGCCGATCACACGCTATCGGGAATCGATATGGCGTTGTGGGACCTGCTGGGCAAGATGCGCGGCGAATCGGCGTACCGGTTGCTGGGCTACGAACGCGCCTTTGCGAAACGGCCGTATGCATCGATGCTTTTCGGCTATACCGCGGATGAGACGTATGCCAAAGCGCGGGCGTGCGCATGGACGGCGGCGAAGTTCGGCTGGGGGCCGATCGGGAAAGGATCGCCCGTTGACGACGCGGCGCATTTCCGCGCGGCGCGCGAGGGGCTGGGCGCGGACAAGGCACTGCTGATCGATATCGGAACGGTGTGGGGGCACGATGTCGAGCGTGCGGCACTGGCGATACCGGCCCTTGAGGAATGCGGCGCGATGTGGCTGGAGGAGCCGTTCACAAGCGGAGCGCTTTCGGCGTACAAGGCTCTGTCGGCGCGATCGCCGAAGGTACGTTTGGCGGCCGGCGAGGGATCGCACAACCTCGATATGGCGAAGCACCTGGTCGACCACGCGGGCATCGGATTTCTGCAGATCGACGCCGGGAGAATTGGCGGAGTGAGCGCCGCCTATGACGCGGCGCAGTATGCGAATGAGCGCGGCGTGACCTACGTGAATCACACGTTCACATCGCATTTGGCGCTGGCAGCGTCGATCGCGCCATATGCAGGCTTCGCCGGCGAAACGATCTGCGAGTTCCCGGTGGAACCGAAGGCGTTGGCGCTGGCGATCACGGCGAATCATCTGACACCCGGCGACGACGGACTGGTGCGACTGCCCGATGCGCCGGGTTACGGGATGCGAATCGACCACGATGCGCTGCGGCCTTATTTGGTCGACGCCGAGATCCGGGTGCAAGGGAAGCTTCTCTACCGGACGCCAGAACTGGGAGAATAGACGCGTATGCGTTTCGTTCTGCTTCTCATCCCGGCTGTTGTGCCGGCAGCGACCTATCACGGCGATGTAAAGCGCATTCTCGACGCGCGCTGCGTTGGCTGTCATCGCGCCGGAGAAATCGCGCCAATGAAATTCACCACCTACGGGGAAGTGAAGCCGTGGTCGAAGGCGATCCGGCAGGCGGTGATACGGAAGTCGATGCCGCCGTGGCACGCCGATCCCGCGCGCAGCATACCCTTTCACAACGACCGTTCGCTGACGGCCAGGGAGATCGCGGCGATTACGGAGTGGGTGGATGGCGGAGCGCTGGAAGGCAAGTCCGACGCGTCGACCGGCGTGGTGGTGGTGGCGAGCACCGCAACGGCGAAGCCCGATTTCGTGGCACGCATTCCGGGAATCGAGGTACCGGCGAAGGGTACGATCGAGTATACGTTCCTCGTGACGCCGACAAACTTCGATCGCGATATGTGGATCTCGTCGGCCGAGTGGCGGATCGATCAGCGGTCGGTGGTGCATCACATCAATGCGTTTATACGGCCGAAGGGATCCAGTTATGTCCGCGACGCGCCGCCGGGGAAACCGTTCGTGGCGTCGGTGCAGTCGAGAAGGGCCAAGCGGGAGGACGAGCGGGAGGTCGACCGGCGCGAATTGCTGCTAGGTTTCGAACCAGGCTACCGGCCGATGCCGTGGGGCGAGGGACGGGCAAAGCTGCTGCCAAGAGGCGCCGATATTGTCTTCGAGATACATTACACGGCGAACGGCAAGGCTGTAATCGACAATTCGGAACTGGCGCTGTTCTTTGCCAAACAACCGCCTAAGGAGAGGGTGTTCACGATCTCGCCCGCGGATGCGACGTTTGCGATTCCCGCGGGTGCCAATCTGCACTCGTCGCTGACCGGTGCGGTCACGAGGCGCGAGGTCACGCTCTTGTCGATGCAACCGCACATGCACTTGCGGGGCAAGACCTATTCGATCGCGGTCCGATATCCGGACGGTTTGGTCGAGAGCCTGATCGACGTGCCACGCTACGACTTCCGGTGGCAGACGACCTACTTCCTGCGCGAACCCAAACGGCTGCCGAAGAATACGGAGCTGCAGTGTCTGGCGCAGTTCGACAACTCGCCGAACAATCCGGCAAATCCCAATCCCAAGCAAATTGTGCGGTGGGGAGATCAGAGCTGGGAAGAGATGAACATCTGCTTCATGGAGGTGACCTTTCCGGCAAGCGACGACCCGGATGTCGTGACGCTGCTGGGAACAACACGTCCTGGTTCTGCGACACGCTAAGCGATTTGACTTAATTACGCTTAACTATTATAATGAAGTCATGGTTAAAGTTGCTGTTGGCTTTCTCCTGTTCGTCGTTTTTGCGACCGGCGCAGTGCACCGAGCGAAGGCGTATCGCGGCGGTGACAGATTCGACCGGCGGAACGAGGGTTGGGCGCCGCTGATCCTAATTCGCCTGTTTGGCCTGGCAACTGCCATTTCGGTTTGGCGTGCGTTCGCACAGGCCGGAGACGAAGCATCGAACTGGCTCGGGGTGGGGGTTACAGCGGCAGGCGGCGTGCTGTTGGTTTCGATGTTCGTCGCGCTGGGTCATAACTTAACGGACACGGTGCAAACACGTGCGTCCGCTCAGTTCGTGCGGCATGGACCGTATCGGTTTATCCGGAATCCGATGTACACGGGCATTCTCGTGTTTTCAACCGGACTCGGTTTGGCGCTGAACAGCGTTTGGGTGGCGATTTTTGGCACGGCGACGTTCGCAATGCTCGCGATACGAACGCGTACGGAGGAGAAGTTTTTGCGTGCCCGGTTCGGCGCACAATACGAAACCTATATGAACGAGGTCGGGCGGTTCTTTCCGCGGATTACACCGGCCGGCGATCGGGCAGCAACGAAATCTCAGTGATTGCGGCGGCAAGCGGCCGATGACCGTCCCCAGGGTCGTCCCAACACGAGAACTCGAGTTGGAGCGAGTTCGCTCCTGACTGAAGATTCGCCGACAGGCACAAAAAGTGCCCGTTTGCGATTCCGGTCTGGCGGAGCGGGAATAATCCAATGTCGCGTCCGCGAAGCTTTACCGATACCGACTGGCCCGCGTGCTGATTGCGGTAGCGGATGATCAAAAAGTAGTCGCCGGCGCGAGAAGCACGGATATCGACACGGCTGGTTGGGCCGTAGGCCCAACGGAATCGCGGGAGTCCGTGTTCGGGATACGGACCTTCTTCCGGTCCCATTTCCTGCGGATCAACAGTGAGACCATCGACGCGATCGGTGGACTTTGGCTAGGACAGTGGAGACGGAGCGACGGCAAAACTAATCTTGCGCGGCAGACCGGTGCGTTCGACGACGCCGTGGCGGCGCAGCGCCTGGAAGAGATGGTAGTAGCTGGCGTGCGCGGACCACTCGTTTTCAACATACAGGCGGCCCCACGCAGCCATATCGCCGCGCAGCACGGGTTTGCGGTACATCTCGGCGATGGCGGCGGCGAGCGCGTCGACAGTCAACTCATCGATAAAGAAACCCGTCACATTTTCGACGATCGCTTCCTGCATACCGGATCCCCGGTGCCCAATAACTGGAGTGCCGCAGGCGATCGACTCAATGAAGACTTGCCCGAAAGTCTCTTCGGCGCTGGGTGCGATGTAGAGGTCGGCGGCGGAGTAGTAGAGCGCGAGGCGATCGGGATCGGCGATAAAACCGAGCCGCCGTACGTCGATATTTCCGAAGTCCTCGTGATCTCGTTTGGAACCGAGACTGACAACGGTAAGATCAGGCAGATCCAGCGTGCTTAGCGCGTCGAGCACGAGTTGCGTTTTCTTGCGGCGAGCGTAGAGATCTCCCGAGACCATGACGATAAAGTTGTCTTCGGGAAGCGCGAGCGCCGCGCGACAGGTGCGGCGATCGCGGGGCTGAAAGGTATGGAGCGGAAAGCTAAGCCGGAACTGTTCGGCACGAAGGCCATCAATGCCGGCGCCACGGGCGGTCTGGCAGGTCCAGGCGGAGTTGCCGAGCAGACCGAGGCCATTGGGCAGGGAGAGCAAACGGCGCTTTTGCTCCCAGGCCGGAGCAATCTTTTCGAGATCGGTCCAAGGATACTCTTCCGCGGTCGGGCACGTGTCGTTACAACCTTCCAGGTATTTTTCGCAAGGGTTCGGGTACGCGCAACGGCCGGTGACCCACCAGAAGTCGTGTAGGACGGCAAGCGTGGGCGACTGGGTGATTAGCGGTGTGAGTTGAAGCGGATCAATGTTGGCGGAATGGACGTTGCCTAGGATAACGACATCCGGATTCGTGGAAGCGACGGCGGCGGCGAGATCGGCGCCGGAGCGATCATAGCCGCCGCGGGTAATCATGTCGGGCGGAGTGGATCGTAACTTTAAGGCCGTGACTTCGTGGCCCGCGAGCGCGAGCGTTTCTCCCATGCGGCGGTGCGCGATGCCCGCACCGTAGTGAAAGCCGTGATCGTTGACCAGCGTGACTCGAAGCTGCGATCGCACGGGCGTTGGGCGAGGCGCGCGCGGCTGGTAGTTCTTTGTGGCTCGGTAGTCGTCGACGTACTTGGAAAGCTCGGCCTTAAACTTGGCCTCGACGTTGGTCTTTTGGTTTTCGTGCAGGCGGAACCAGGCGACCTCGCGGCCGATGACATGGACGCGGGCGCCGGCCTCGGCCATGCGAGCCCAAAGATCGTAGTCCATGCTGTAGTAGAGATCCTCGCGAACCCTGCCACCGGCGCGTTCAAAGATATCGCGCGTGAACATCACTTCGGGTTGATAGAAGAACTGCCCGGCGTTCCAGCCTCCGTCGAGGTCGAGGAGGTCGTCGAGAGGAAGCGGACCGGGTTCGCAAGAAGAGAGATGAAACCCCGCGGTTTTGTCTTCGCTTCGCAACCGCACGATGCCGGCGACGAGGTCGGGCTTGTTGAGATGGAAGGCGAGCGCGACGCCGGATAGCGCGTCGGGCGCGAGCATGTCGTCGCTGTTCAACCACGTCAGGATTTCCCCGGTCGCCAGCGCCATGCCCTTATTGATAGCGTGACTCTGGCCGCGGTCCTTTTCGGAAACCGCGGCGGCCAGCCGATGTTTGTGGCGTGCGAAAACGTCGCGCGTGGAATCGGTGGAGCCGCCATCCATGACGATGTGTTCGATGCGCGGGTACCGCTGATTGGCGACCGAGAGAATTGTCTCTTCGATGTAACAGCCCTGGTTGAACGACGGCGTTACGATCGAAATGAGCGCCACTGCGAGCCGCCGGGAAGCACGTTGGGCAGCGGCGTGCGGCTCGTCGTCAGGTATGGCCATTCGGGGCGATGGAGCGAAGACTGCCGCCATTCGCGCAGCGGCCGGGTGATCGATACGGGCGAGTCCTCGGACGCGCTGAAGTACGCGTTGAGGAGGTTCGCGCGCACGGAAGCGAAAACCGAATCTGGAGCCGGAGGCGTCGGGCTCTGAAACTTGCCGGTTGCACGCAGGGCGTTGCCGGCGATTCGTTCAACGAGGCCTTCCGATTCCCATCGGCCAGCGGCCGGTATCCCGCCGGGAGCGCCGACCACCGCTCCGGCGGCGATGTTGTCCCAGAGCGCCGTTAGTGCCGCGGGATCGGCCACGAGCACCAGTTCCGCGTTTATCCCTACCAACCTTGAGTAGGCGTATGTGCCGCCAACAAGAAAGAGTACGTTGGCGGCGATCCCCGACGAGCGCAGTTCGTCGTAGGCGGCGCCCGCGGCCTCGATCGTTTCAAAGCAGGCGTAGACTTGGGGCGCCCCGGCGTGGACGGCCGCCGCGATCGCGCGAGCGTCCAGATCGACGAGTACGGCGATGCGCCCGCTCGAGTCGAACGCGGCGTTCCACCACGGAGGCGGTTGTGCGGGCACAGAGCTTGCTATCGGAACGGTCATGGATTCCCCTGGATCAAGGCTCCGCGATGGCAGGCGGCGCTGTTTCACAACAACTGTAAAGGTCTTAGCATTATAGCTTGGCGATCTCGAATTTACCGCTGACCCTGAAATTGCGTTGAACCTACAATGCGTTGGGGAAAAAGCGGATTGGTCACGGGTTTGTCATCGAATACTTCGTTTTGTTTTAGCGGTCTCCGAATGGAAGGTGCGCGCCGAGTCCTGTAGAATCAGATTTCGATGCGTATCCTCATCAACGAGTGCAAGCAGGAAATCTCCTCCTTCAATCCGGTTCCGTCGACCTACCACGACTTCCTGGTCCATCACGGCGGCGATGTAATTAGCTACCACCGGCCCGTGCGCAGCGAACCCGGCGGCGCGATACAGGTATTCGACGAACGCGGCGGCATCGAACTGATCGGCGGCTTCAGTGCGAAGGGCATCACCAGCGCGGGAACGCTTTCGCGCGAAGGCTTTCGGCGCATCGCGGACGAATTTCTCGCGCCAGTGCGAACGCATCACACCTCCGTCGACGCGCTCTACTTCGCGCTGCATGGCGCACTGGGGTCGGAGGATGTCGAAGACTGCGAAGGCTATCTGCTCGAAGAGACGCGTAAAATCGTCGGCGCGGCGATGCCCCTCGCCGTATCGCTCGATCTACACGGCATCTTGACGGACAAGATTCTGGAGCACTCGACGGTGCTCACCGTGTTCCACACCAATCCACACGTCGACTTCTACCAGACCGGCCAGCGCGCCGCGAGGTTGCTGCTGCGCTATCTGGACGGCGAGATCAGACCCGTGCATGTGCGCGTGTCGATTCCCGCGTTGGTGCGCGGCTCGAACTGCATCACTTCGGCCGGCCTGATCAAAGGCCCGCTCGATCGCGCGATCGCGTTCGAAAACGGCGAGGGGCTTTCCGGCGGCATCTTCATCGGCAATCCGTTCACCGATGTTGTCGATCTCTGCTCGAACGTTTTTCTGACCGCCGACCGGTCCGCGGCGCAAGCGCAGGCGCTTGCCATCGACATCGCCAATCAGTTTTGGCCGATGCGCGGCGAAATTCAACAGCCGCTCCTTTCACTCGCCGAGACCACGCGCCTGGCCATGAACGCGAAGGGCCGCATCGTGCTCGTCGACGCCGCCGACGCCACCAGTTCCGGCGCGTCCGGCGATTCGAATGCGATTCTGCGTGCGTTTGTCGAAGCTGGATCGACGCGAACGTTATTGACGCCAGTCGTTGACAAGCCCGCCGTCGACGCCGCGTTTCGTGCGGGCATCGGCGCGGAGATCGACATTGCAGTCGGCGGTGCGCTTGACCCACGGCGATTCACTCCGCTCCTGCTGCACGCCAAAGTGCGCGTACTCTCCGACGGCGAGATGCGTAGCGAATCACACGGCGAGGCTTGGTACGGCGGGCCGACGGCGGTACTGCAAAGCGGACCGTTCACAGTAGTCGTCACATCGCGGCCGGTGAGCTTGTACGATCGATCACTGTTCCTCTCCGTTGGGCAAGACCCTGCGACATTTGATATGACAGTGGTGAAATCGCCGCTGTGCCAACCACGATTCTTCAACGACGGCGCGGAGATGGTTCTCAATATCGACGCGCCCGGCGCAACCAGCGCCAATGTAAAAGGCCTCGGTCACATCGTCGCGCGCCGGCCTCTCTATCCGCTCGACGACAATTTCGATTACACTCCAACAGCAAAGGTCTTCCGCGCAAACGCATGATCATCCGAGACATTCAAGCCTACGGCCTCAAGGGCAAAACGCCCGAGGGAGGCTGGTCAAACGAACTACAGCCCGAGGACTGCGTCCACACCATCATCGCCGTCGTTACCGATACCGGCGCGATCGGCTGGGGATCCGTCTTCACCTCAGAAAGCCTTGTAAAGGCAAGCCTCGAATTGCTGCGCCCGCTCTATCAAAACGAGTCCGCCATCGAGCCCGAGCGCGTCAGCGAAAAGCTGCATCAGAACACGTTCTGGCAAGGCCGCGGCGGCAGTGTTACGCACACTATATCGGGAATCGATATAGCGCTATGGGACCTGCTCGGCAAGGCCAGCAATCAGCCGGTCGGGCGGCTGCTCGGCGGACGATATCGCACCCGCGTGAAGCCGTATGCGTCGCTGCTGATGCGCGAGCCCGAACGCATGGCCGATGAGCTGTTGCCTGTCGTCGAGCAGGGCTTTCGCGCGTTCAAAATCGGATGGGGTCCGTTCGGACGCCGCGATGCAAAGACCGATGAAGCAATCGTCAACGCCGCGCGGTTGGCCATCGGCAACGACGCCATGTTGATGGTCGATGCCGGCGGCTCGGACGCGCACTGGCAAGGCGACTACAAATGGGCGTTGCGCACAAGCGACATGCTCGCGGCATACGATGTCGACTGGTTCGAGGAGGCCTTGCATCCCGATGCGCTCGACGATTTTAAGGCGCTGCGACGGCTCTCTCGCGTGCCGATCGCGGGCGGAGAAGTGCTCACGCGCCGGCAGGCCTTCGATCCCTGGCTACAGCAGGGCGCGTTCGACATTGTGCAGCCGGACGTGACAAAGTGCGGAGGCTTGAGCGAACAGCGCAAGATCGCATGGATGGCAAAGGCGTGCGGTGTGAAGTTCATTCCGCATGGCTGGAACACGTGCGTCGGCCTGGCGTCGGATCTGCAGATTGCGAGCGCGTTCCCGGACACCGACCTGATCGAATACTTGACCGGATCGCCGTTCATCGATGATCTGGCGAAAGGCGGGTGGCGGCTCGACCGCGACGGCATGCTGGAAATCCCCGATAAACCGGGGCTTGGACTCGATATCGATCTCGCCGCACTTGAGGCGTTCGCGCGCGTGAAGCCGCTACCGTCCTAATGCCACTCGTCGCCTATCTCTGGGTCGCCTTCGCGCTGAACTACGTGGACCGCCAAATGGTCTACTCGATGTTTCCGGCGCTCCAGTCCGATCTAGGCTTCGTGGGCGCCAAACTCGGCCTGATCGGCAGCGTGTTCCAGTGGGTCTACACGCTGTCGATGCCCATTGCCGGCCGCATGGCCGACACGATGCGGCGCGACGTGTTGCTTGTGTCGAGCCTCATATTATGGAGCCTCGCCACGTTCGGTTGTGGGATGGCCACATCGGAGAACGAATTTCTCGCGTGGCGGGCGATCATGGGGATCACCGAGGCCCTTTATTATCCGACAGCACTCGCCGTCATCGCCGCACACTATCCGGAGGCGCTTCGCTCGCGCGCGCTCGGCATTCATCAATCCGCACAGTTATGCGGCGTTGTGGCCGGAGGATGGTTCGGCGGTTGGGCGGCCGACAACATCGGCTGGCGCCAAGCTTTCTATTATGCCTGCGCCGCAGGCGTGGTCTACAGCGTTGTGCTGTGGCTCGGCGTACGCGGATCGGGCTCGGGCGCGTCGATGAAACGGAAAGGTAATTTCGCAGCGCTCGCGAAGTCGAAGTGCTACCTCGCGCTTTGCGGCGCGTTTTCGGCATTCTGCGCGATTCAGTGGATCTTTTTCGCGTGGTTCCCGACGTTCCTGCAAGAGCGCTTCAAGATGTCAATGACCGATAGCGGCTGGAACGCGACGCTGTTCGTGCAGGTCGCGACGATCGCCGGCATTCTCGGCGGCGGCGCGCTGGCCGATTATCTACGCAAACGCTGGCGCGCGGCGCGACTGCATGTCGCCGCGGCCGGCGTGATGTTCTCCGCGCCGTTCGCCTATCTGACGTTCGCATCGGCAACGCTTGATTCCGCGCGCATCTTCTCGGCGATTTTCGGCCTCTTCGCTGGCCTGCTCGCCGCGAACGCTTTCGCCGCCGCCTACGACGTCATCGGCGAGGACAATCGCGGACTATCCGGCGGCGTACTCAACATGACCGGTGGCATCTCGTCCACCTTTACGATTTACCTGGCGGGCGCAACGCGCAACACGATCGGCTTCGATGGACTGCTGATTTGGATGATGGGCGTCGCGATTGTCTGCGCGACCGCGCTCGGCATCACTGCCTATGCGAAATTCGACGAGGAACGGGTATGAGAGCGTTTCTGATGGCGGCGATGATTCTGCACGCCGAGGATTGGGCGCGGTTTCGAGGGCCGAATGGGAGCGGGGTCAACGACGCGCATCCGCTGCCGGCGAAACTCGACAAACCCCATTGGCGCGTCACTCTTCCGCCAGGACTTTCCTCGCCGGTCACGTTCGGCGAACGAATCTATCTGACAGCGTTCGAGGACGAAAAGCTCCTGACGTTCGCGCTTAATCGCGCGAACGGTAAAATCGTCTGGCGCAGCGGCGTGGACCGGCCTCGCAAGGAAACGCTGCACAATCTGAACCATCCCGCGGCGGCATCGGTCGCTGTCGATGGCACTCACGTCATTTCGTTTTTCACCGACTTCGGATTGATTGCCTACGACATGCGCGGCCGGGAAAAGTGGCGCGTACCGATGGGCCCGTTCACCAACATCTACGGCATGGGCGCGTCGCCCGTCATCGTTGGCGATCGCGTCGTTTTCATTTGCGACCAAAGCAAGGACTCCTTCGCCGCCGCCTACGCGCTGTCGAATGGCGAGCAACTTTGGCGCACACCGAGGCGCGAGGCGCTGAGCGGACACTCGACTCCGATTGTGCACAACAACTGGGTCATCGCGCCTGCCAGCTTCGTCATGGAGGCCTACGACGCGCGCACGGGCAAAGTGGCATGGTCGGTGGAAGGACTGCCTAGTGAGATGAAATCGGTGCCCGTCATCGCTGGCAACATGATCTACATCCACGGCTTCAACACCCCTGAGAACGACGCCGGCAAACTGATCAAGATCGGAGCGTTCACCGAGTTCGACGCGAACGAAGACGGCAAGATTTCGAAAGACGAGGCGACGGAGCCACACGCCAAACGCAACTTCGCCTATATCGATCTCGACGGCGATGGCGTGATGACCCCGGCGGAATGGGAGCAGTATCGGCGCACAATGCAGGCCGAGAACGCGCTCTTGGCGTATGAAATCGGCGGCGGCTTGAAGTGGCGATTTCTGCGGTCGATTCCGCAACTGCCTTCGCCGCTGGTCTATCGCGGCGTGCTGTATATGTTGAACGAGGGCGGCGTTTTGACAACGCTCGACGCGGCCACCGGCAAGCTGCACAAGCAAGCGCGCGTGCGCGGCGAGGCCGATCAATACTACGCCTCTCCGGTAGCGGGTGATGGGAAGATCTATATCGTCAGCCACACCGGACAGGCCGTCGTCCTGAAGGCTGGCCCGGAACAGGAACTTCTGTACACGACCAATCTCGACGACCCGATTCTGGCCACTCCCGCGTTGGTGGGAGGCATGGTTTTGATCCGCACACGTAATACTCTGCACGCGTTTTGAACGCGTTCAAAAATTACTTGACATCGAATCGAACCAAGCGTACTCTTGAATTGAACACGTTCAAGTTGAACATGTTCAAGAAAGAGGACAAGCTCATGTTCATCTTTCACACCTATCTGCCCTATCTCGCGCTCTCAATCGCGGTTACAGTCTGGGTAGCGCGTACGCTACACAAAAACGGCCGCACGTTTTTAATCGACGCGTTTCACGGCAACGACGCGCTTGCCGATTCTGTCAATCATCTCCTCGTCGTCGGTTTCTATCTGATTAATTTTGGGTGGATCGTCGCCGCCTTGCGGACCTACCAGGAGGTCAACACCGGACGGGTCTTGATGGAATTGCTGAGCGACAAGATCGGCACGGTCTTGATCGTGCTCGGCATCATGCACTTCCTCAACATTTTCATATTCAGTCGCATGCGCCGCCGCGCGTTGGACCGCCGACCCGATGCGCCGCCGCCGATTCCGCCCAGCGGTTATCTTCACCCGCAGGTGCAGCCTCGATGACCCGGCTAAACGTCTACTACGACACGCGCTGCGGCCTCTGCACGTCGATCGTGCGGTGGCTCGCCGGGCAGCGGCAGTTGCTGCCGGTACTTTGTCTGCCGAAGTCCGAAGGCGTCGACGACTTGGTCGTCACCGCCGACACCGGCGAGATGTGGCGCGGCGATTCAGCCTGGCTGATGGTGATTTGGGCGCTCGACGAATTCCGCGATCTGTCCTACAAGCTCGGCAAGCCATCTTTGCTTCCCTTCGCGCGCCAGGCGTTTGCCACGCTTTCGGACAACCGCGGCCTGCTGTCACAATGGCTTGGCTTGAAGACGGACGAGGATATCGCCGCGAGGCTACGCAACGTGCCGGTCCAGGAGTGTGCGCTGTGAAGGGCGAAGAGACACGCGAGAAGATTTTGGAAACCGCGCTGGAGTTGTTCCGTGAACACGGTTACGCCGAAACGAGTATGCGAGAGATTGCCGCGAAGGCGGGCGTCGCGACGGGCCTGGCCTATTACTACTTCCAGTCGAAAGATGCAATCGTGCTGGCGTTCTACGATCGCGCGAACCGCGACCTTGGCCCGCTCCTCGAAGCGGCGCAAAAAGGCAAGAAGCTTGACGCGCGATTGCAGGCGCTCGTGGAAGCCAAGCTCCGCTACTTCGCGCCAAACCGCAATTTTCTCGGTGCGTTGATGGGCCATGCCGCCAATCCGTCGAGCCCTCTATCGCCGTTCGGCGAACCCTCGCGCGCCATCCGCGAAACCGAGTTCGCGCACTTTCAACGCGCTCTCGATGAAACCGGCACACGCATCGCGGACGACCTGAAACCACACATGGCCAAGATTCTGTGGATGTATCAAATGGGCTTGATTTTGTTCTGGATGTATGACGGCTCGAAAAAACAAAAACGGACGGAGCGACTGCTGGAGTCGAGCCTGCGCATGGTGGTAGCGCTGATCCGGCTTGGCAATTTGCCGTTGATGAAACCGGCGCGCGGTGCGGTGCTGGAGTTGGTTGAGATTTTGGAAAATTAGCCCGCGACAATCTCCGCCAACTGCGACGCTTCCAAATTCCCGCCCGATACAATAACCCCAACGCGTTTCACATCGGCGGGCAGCTTCGCCAGCGCAGCGGCAACCGACACCGCGCCGCTGGGTTCGACGACAAGGTGCACCTTCAAAGCCAGCCACCGCACGGCCGCGCGTATCTCGTCTTCGCTCACAAGCGCGATCGACTCCAAGTGCGATTGCACGACTGGGAACGTCAACGCGCCGGGCATTGGCGAACGCAGTCCATCTGCGATCGTCTCCGACGGCGGTATCTGCTTCCGCTCGCCGGCTTGCAGCGAAAGCCAGGTGTCATTGCCAAGCTCGGGCTCCGCGCCGAACAAACGGACCGATGGCGCGCGATCGCGAACAACTAGACAGGTCCCCGCCAACAATCCGCCGCCGCCTATCGGCGCGATGACCGCGTCCAAATCCGGCACCTCTTCGAGAAGCTCCAGCGCCGCAGTGCCCTGCCCCGCGATCGTAAGCGAGTGATCGAACGGCGGGATCACCGTCGCACCTGTCTCAGCGGCCAACGCGCGGCAGATCACTTCCCTGTCTTCGGTGAAGCGATCGAAGAAGATGATCTCCGCGCCGAATGACCTCGTGTTGTCGACTTTCACCTTCGGCGCGTCTTTCGGCATTACGACGCGGGCCTTCGCTCCGGCCCTCGCCGCGGCCGCGGCAACACCCGCAGCGTGATTACCCGAGGAAAAACACATCACCCCGCGCGCGAGAGCCGCTTCGTCCAACGATTGCAGCCAGTTTGTTCCGCCGCGCAATTTGAAAGAACCGGAGTGTTGCAGATTCTCGCACTTCAGAAACACGGCGCGTCCATCGACATCGGCGCGCACCACGGGCGTACGCTTCAGCAACCCGCGAATCCGCTCCGCGGCGGCGTAGACATCGGCGGAACTGACGGTCATGGCTTAGTGCCGCGTTTCCTGATACGTCCCGAGCGTCGCGTCGACAAACACCGACTGCCTCGCCGTACCCACCGAGTCGCCCCAGAACACGCGCCACGACGGGTTCGGATGCTTGTCGGTTTTCTCGAATTGGAAGTTGACCAACTGGCCAGGATTCTTTTTTGCGTAGTCAGCCGATTTCTCCAGCGCCACCTTGTAGGCTTCGTCGGTATCCTTCTTCAGCGCCGCGATCAGAATCGGCCTGCCGCGCCCATCCCAATTTTCTTCGAGCCCCGAAAACACACCCTCATGCAGGTTGCCCGCCGATTCCACCGCCGACCACGTGTAGGACTTTTTCTTTAACTTCGAGGGCGAGCCCAGGATCACCTGCCACGCCGCGGCTTGGCCGGGCTCCGCCTTTAACTCTTCCAAATGGATGCTGTTGATCTTCAAAATCTGCGCGTCCGGCGCCCAACTCCGCGCGGCCACATACATTTTGTAGAACGCATTCTTGCCGGTCAGAGGCTTCGGCGGTTCTTTCTCTTCCTTCTTCTTCGCGGCCGGCTTCGGCGCTTCGGAGCATCCGGCGAGAAAAAGAAGCGCGCCGGTCAACGTAACTGCAAGTACTCTCATATCTACCTCTAGTTTACCTTCGGACGATTCTTGACGACGCGCCCGTCTTTCATCACAAAGAAAACTTCGCGCGCCTTAGCGATATCGAAAACCGGGTTTCCCGGCGCCGCAATGATATCCGCAATCTTCCCCGCCTCCAGTGTACCCACCTGATCGGCGATGCCGAACAACTCCGCGTCCACCGACGTCGCCGACTTCAAGGCATCAATCGGCTTCATTCCCAACTGAACCATCAGGACGAATTCCTCCGCATTTGTTCCATGCACGCCGACGCCCGCGTCGGTACCATAGGCGATCCGGATTCCGCGGGCAACGGCGCTGCGAAACGTCTCGTGGATTCGCCGGTCCGCCGCGTTCATCTTCACCTTCGTTCGAGGGTCCATTACCGATCCCTTTTTTTCCGCCTCCTTCAGACTCCACAAGGCGTGTAAGGTTGGAACGTAAAACGTGCCTTTCTGTTTCATCAACGTCAGCGCTTCATCGTCCAGAAAGCTGCCGTGCTCGATCGAGTCGATCCCAGCGCGCACCGCGCGTTTCGCACCCGTCGCGCCGTGCGCGTGCGCGGCGACCTTCTTCCCTTTCGCATGCGCCTCGTCGATGATCGCGTCGAGCTCGGCCTGCGTCAACTGCGCCGAATCGACGTCGTTGTTCAAGCTCAACACGCCGCCCGTCGCGCAGATCTTGATCAAGTCCGCTCCGTATTTGACGTTATAGCGAACCGCCTGCCGGCCCGTCTCGGCCGATTGCACGATGCCATCACGCCAGTCCGGTTCGTGTCCGAGAAATCCCGGCCGCAGTCCATTCGTGAAATCGCAGTGCCCGCCGAGTGCGCTCAGGGACTTGCCTGCGCTTAAGATCCGCGGGCCTTCAATCTCGCCCGCGTTGATCGCGTTGCGCATCGCCGTATCGACACCGTTCGAATCGCCCAAGTTCCGCACCGTCGTGAATCCCGCGTCAAGCGTGGCGCGCAGATACTTCTGTGCTCGCAGCGCGATCTCGGCTGGCGTGCGCGCCTGTTCGTCGATGATCTCCTGGCGCCGGTCCATGCCGAACTGAAAACCGAGATGCACATGCGCATCCATGAAGCCCGGCATGAGCGTCGCATCGCCGAGGTCGATCACGCGCAGGCCGAACGGTTCAGCGCCGCCCACGCTTAGGATCTTCCCGCCATCGACCACAACTACGCCCGGCGTTTGCAGCGTGTCGGATCGCCCGTCAAACAAACGGGCGGCACGAATCACCACCGGCTGCGCCATCGCGCTCATCGCGGCCATCATCGCCAGAAGCTTCATCGATACTCCTCTGGCATCCGCGCGGCCTTCCGCGCAAACGCCGAATATTCGCACACAATCTTAGCCCGCGCGGGCAGCCAGCGGACGGCTGGCGTCCCGAACAACTCGCGCCGGTCGATCATCGCCCGCCGCGTTTCAGGAAACGGCGACGCGCCGAACTCCATTCCGCGCGCGAGCGTTCGCCCGTTCCACGGCTCATGCGTGCGGCTGTTGTTTTCTTCCCAAATACCCAGCCACGGATAGTCGCTGCGCTTCCACTCATAGCCGAACACGAGTCCATAACGCGGCGACCACGCCGCAAACCAGGCGCGCTCGCGATGCGGGTCCATCAATTGCGCCGTGTACGCAGCCGACCGCTCAACATTCGCCATTCTCCGCATATCCACGACGCCGCGTCCATCGTGGCGCGGCGCGTTCGGCCAGTCGAAAGGCGCATTGATCGCCAGGTTGCCGTTCTGTCCCGCAAAGTCCGAAGGATAGGTGTGTGCGCGCGTCGCGGGTGCGGCGAACTCCGTTGCGCCTTTTCCCAGAAATGGCGGCCCGAGCGTAACGTGTTGTGTGTAGGCAATCGGCCGGTCGGTGGCGGTAAGGTTCTCGACCGTTTCGCGAAAGCGTACGATCTCGCCGTCCAAGCTCAGCACACGCGAGAATCGCATGCCGTGCAACGGCAACTCCGCCGACATCGTTAGCGCGCCACCGGTTTCGGCGATGTCATACCGCGCCGTCGAGCCCTCGCCGTGCACCGTCAATCCCGCCGCGGCCTCTTCGGACGAAGGCGCGCCAAACAGATCGAGGCACAAATTGTGCCCGTGAATCCCCGCCAACAACGGCGCTTCGAAATCGCCCGAGCCCTTGTATTCGGGGTGGTCCGTTGTCGGCCACGGCGGAACCCACAAAGGATTGACGGCGGCGCCCTTATGAAAAATTTCGGCGATGTGACCGCCCGAACGCAGGGCGGTCAGGCGCAGCGAACCGTTCTCGATGGACACGGCTTCGCGCTCGCGCCAGCGAGTCATCGGCATAAAGGATTACGCCTTCTTTGGCGCAGCCTTCGCGTCAGGGTTTCCCATCGTGTCAATCTCTTTGCGCCAGATCTTGCGATCTTCCTTCATCGAAAGATTCGACAGGATCACCGCGATCGAATCGGACAATCCGATTTCGAGATCGGCCTTCGGCTTCGCTCCCGTGCGGCAGCAATCCCAGAATTCGATGAGCTGTTGATCGACCGGATTGCGATCTTCTTCCGGCACCATCACGCCCTTCGAATACAACCAGCGCCGCGCGAACTTCAACTCCTTCTGCATGAAGCTGTCCTGCTCGCTGACTTCGTCTTTACTCAGTAGAATCGGCAGCGCCTTGGCGCCCTTCCCAGTCGAGGCCAGCGAAGCACTTGCCACGGCGGCCTTCGCCGTTCCGGCGGCCGCATTCTTTTTCGCCGGCTCGCGGAACCAGATGCCCAACGCGGGTTCGTCGTCGGTGCCGACCGTGATGTGCACCGTGCCTTCGGTGCCCATGATGATCTCGCCGAACTGCGCGCGCTGCCCGCCGAAAAGCGCGCAGTGCTGGTTGGTCGAGATGTAGGACGCCATCAACCGCTGCCCTTTGGGATAGCGGAAGATCAACTGGACGGAATCGAAGACGTCGCGGCCGTCTTTGAAATAGTCGATACCGCCCACGCCGGTGATCGTTTCGAAGTGGCTGCCGAACATCCAGTCGGCGATGTCCATCTGGTGAGAGCCAAGTTCGGCCACCAGGCCGCCGGAGAACTTCGACAGCAGCCGCCAGTTGCCCTCTTCGCCGCGCGGATCGTTCTTCTTCATCGTCCATGTCGCGCTGGGCACGTTGATCAAGTTGCGATGCCACTGCGCATAAACGTTAGTCACGTCGCCGAGCAAACCCTTGTCGACCATCTGACGCGCGGTCTGATAGAACCGGCTGTAACGGCGCTGCAAACCGACTTGCATCACCTGCTTCGGCCTCTCATTCACGAGCTTCTTGAGCGCGTGGACCTCTTCCGGCTTGTGGACCAGCGACTTCTCGCACAACACGTGCTTGCCAGCCAGCAGCGCGTCGCGGGTAATCGGGAAGTGAGTGTAGAGCGGCGTCGAGATAAGGACCGCGTCGATGTCGTTGCGGTTCAAGACCTCGCGATAGTCCTTATAGCCCTTCGGCTTGTCCTTTGAGCTATTGACGGCTTTGTCGAGATTCGGCTGGAAGATATCGCACGCGGCGACCAACCGGCCGCCGTCGAGCCCGTTCATGTGCGTGACATGATACTGCCCGCGGCCACCCACGCCGATAATCGCCATCTGTACCTGGCTATTGGCGGCTTTCACCTTTTGAATCCACGGCGCGCCTGTGATGACAGCGGCGGCCGTGGCGCCCACGGCAACTTTGGCCGCGTCGCGGCGTGTGATCTCTTTCGGTTCAGACATGGAGGACACCTCGTTCGGGAACCCACTATTATATGGCAGAGAGCACTCGATGAAACCGACCATTCGTCTCATCCATTGGAAAACTGAAGAAGCCGCCCCGCGCGTGGAACAACTGAAGAAGATCGGCTACAGCATCGACGCCGCGCCAGTCGAGGGCTGGACGCTAGTGTCCGGTCTCATATAACTATGTACATATAGGCAGAGTTGCCTCATACTGGGTCATGTTCACCCCAGCAGCTCCCTTGGCGGTAGAAGCGAGCCAACGGGAGCAACTCGAAACCTTGCTCCGG
>Ga0194128_10004378_pt1 | contig 20748 bp, 20 predicted proteins | sample TA2KigCa65mmetaG_FD_148650 | JGI IMG/M metagenome (GOLD analysis project Ga0194128, IMG submission 148650) | Freshwater microbial communities from Lake Tanganyika, Tanzania - TA2015037 Kigoma Deep Cast 65m | ecosystem: Environmental > Aquatic > Freshwater > Lake | place: Tanzania: Lake... | reverse complement strand
GGGGGCGGTGGCAGCACGGGCGGTGGCGGGACGCCGACCACGCCGCCGCCGGGCACGCCGCCCGACCTGCTGGCCGACGCACCCGCGATCGAGCCCGGGACGGCGGCGATGCGCCGCCTGACCGAGGCACAGTACAAGGCGAGCATCGCCGACGTCCTGGGGGACGACGTCGTGGTGGGCGGGCGCGTCGAGCCCGACGACCGGCGCGACGGCTTTCTCGCCGTCGGGTCGTCGTTCGTGAGCGTGACGCCGGCCGGGTTCGAGCAGTACGACGGCATCGCGCGCAGCGTCGCCGAGCAGGCGATCCGCGGATCGCAGCGTGCGGCGCTGGTGCCGTGCGAGCCGATCGCGGCGACCGCGGCCGACGACGCCTGCGCGCGCGAGTTCGTTCGCCAGGTCGGGCGCCGGCTGCTGCGGCGACCGCTCGGCGACGAGGACGTCGAGTCGCGCGTCGCCGTCGCGCGCGCGACGGCGAGCGAGCTCGGCAGCTTCGACGCCGGCCTCGAGGCGGCGCTCGCGACGCTGCTGCTCTCGCCCGAGTTCCTCTTCCGGATCGAGGCGACCGAGCCCGATCCCGGGCGATCGGACCGCGAGCGCTACTCGAGCGTCGCGATGGCGTCGCGCCTCAGCTACCTCCTGTGGAACACCACGCCCGACGAGGAGCTGCTCGCGGCCGCCGAGCGCGACGAGCTGCTCGACGACGCGAGCCTCGCGGCCCACCTCGATCGCATGCTCGACTCGCCGCGGCTCGAGGATGGCGTGCGCGTGTTCTTCGACGACCAGTACGGCTTCGACCAGATCGCGCAGGGGCTGGTCCGCAAGGACGCCACGCTGTTTCCGGCGTTCAGCCAGGCGCTGATCCGCGACGCGCGCGAGCAGACGCTGCTCACCGCGACCGATCACCTGCTGACCGAGGACGCCGACTACCGCGGCCTGTTCACCACGCGGCGGCTCTTCCTGTCGCGCACGCTGGGGGTCGTCTACCAGGTGCCCGTGCTCAGCCCGGAAGGCTTCGAGCCGCACGATCTGCCGTCGGGGTCGGACCGGGCGGGAATCCTGACGCACCTGAGCCTGCTCGCGCTGTACTCGCAGCCGGGTCGCAGCTCGCCGACGCTGCGCGGCAAGTTCGTGCGCGAGGTGCTGCTCTGCCAGGACGTGCCGCCGCCGCCGGGCAACATCGACTTCTCGATGTTCGAGGACCAGAGCGGCGATCGCCGCACGGCGCGCGACCGCCTACGGGCGCACAACGACAACCAGGCCTGCGCCGGGTGCCACTCCCTGATGGACCCGATCGGCTTCGGCCTCGAGAACATGGACAGCATGGGGGCCTGGCGCGAGAGCGAGAACGGGGCCGAGATCGACCCGTCCGGGCAGCTCAACGGTACGAGCTATGACGACGCGGTCGGGCTGGGCGCGGCGATGGCCGGCGATCCGCTCGTCGGCCCGTGCCTGGTGCAGAGCTTCTTCCGCTTCGCGCTCGGTCGCGAGATCGCGCCGGGCGAGCGCGCGTTCCTCGACTGGATGAACGCGCGGCTCTCCGAACGCGGCTACCACCTGCGCGAGATCATCCGGCTGATCGTCATGAGCGACGCGTTTCGTAGCACGTCCGGACCGCGCGCGGCGGCAGGGGAGGCACGGTCATGACACGCGCGATCTCGCGTCGGACGTTTCTGCGCGGCACCGTCGGCGGCGCCGCCATCTCGGTGGGGCTGCCGCTGCTCGACTGCTTTCTCACCGGCAACGGCGACGCGCTCGCCGACGGCGGCGCGCTGCCGGTGCGCTTCGGCACCTGGTTCTGGGGCTGCGGCATGAACCCGGACCGCTGGATCCCGGCGGTCGAGGGGCCCGACTACGAGCTGTCGCCGGAGCTGCAGGCGCTGGCACCCGTCAAGCAGCACGTGAACGTGATCAGCGGACTGAACACGATCCTCGACGGGAGGGCGAACTACCCGCATTCGACGGGCATCCTGGCGAACATCACGGGAACGGTGTCGGGTACCGAGGGTGGTGTGAGCGCGCCGTCGGTCGACGTGCTGATCTCGCGCGAGATCGGCAAGACGACGCGCTTCCGCTCGATCGAGATGGCCGCGACCGGCCGGCCCACACAGACCTACAGCATCGAGAGCGAGGCCGTGCGCAACGCGAGCGCGGTGTCGCCGCTCGAGCTGTACTCGCGCATCTTCGGCGCCGGCTTCGCGGACCCGAACGCCGGGTCGTTCGTTCCCGACCCGCGCCTCGTGCTGCGCCGGAGCGCGCTGTCGGCGATCAAGGACGACGTCGCGCGCCTCGAGAGCCGGCTCGGCAGCCACGACCGGCAGCGGCTCGACCAGTACCTCACGGCGATCCGCCAGCTCGAGCTGCAGCTCGACGTGTCGCTGAGCGGTCCGCCGGATCTCGACGCGTGTCGCAAGCCGCCGGCGCCGAGGGGCGAGGATCTCGGCACGGACCTGCCGCAGACCCAGGCGACGCACGAGATGATGACCGAGCTGCTGGTCTTCGCGCTGCTGTGCGACCAGACGCGCGTCTTCAACATGCTGTTCTCGTGGAGCCTCTCCGAGCTGCGCCTGCCGGGCGCCGAGATCAACCACCACCAGCTCACGCACGACGAGGGCGTCGACCAGGACCTCGGCTACCAGCCGCGCGCGACCGAGTTCGCCCTCGCCTCGATGGACGCCTTGGCAGGCTTCGTGGCACGCCTCGCGGCCGAGCCGGAGGGCGCCGGCAGCCTGCTCGACAGCTGCCTCGTCATGGCGCACTCCGACTCCTCGTTCGCGAAGTCGCACGACGTGAACAAGATCCCGTTCCTGACCGCGGGCAGGGCCGGAGGCCGGATCCGGACCGGCCTGCACGTGGCGTTGCCCGGAGAGCCCGCGTCGCGCATGGGCCTCACCATGCAGCAGGTGATGGGGCTTCAGGTCGGCGACTGGGGCACGGGCTCGATGCAGGTGAACCGGCCGATCGACGCCATCCTGGCGTGAGCCGGGGTGAGCCGGTGATGGTCCCCGGGCCGACGGGGGCGCCGAGCCGCGCCTCTCAGGGAGCCGTCACGGCGGTCATGCAATTGAGGGCGAGGCTCGGGATGACGCAAAAGGTGACTCGCGTCGTCCGCCTGCGCGAGCGCTCGTGGCCGCCACCTGGAGCAGGATCATGATCGCCGCCAGGGTCGAGACTGGCGTACGCATGGGAACTTCCCCCTGCACCATCGTCGAAGCAAGCGACCGGCGAGACTCGCACCCGTCGGCCAGTCGAATCCGAGCGCGTCGCGCCGGCGAGGTCGGGATCAAGGTGATCGCGCTGCCCAGGCGTGAGCGCAGGCTCGACCGCAAAGGTTGACCGGGCGGACCGCCGAGGCCATCACGGTCTCGTGAAGCAGGCCAAGGTATCCGAGCTGAAGAACAACCTGGGCCGCTACCTGTCCTGCGTGTTCAGATGTCGCTGCGATCGACCGGCGGGTGGTGCTTGCGGTACAGTTCCAAGTACTCGCTCGCCGACGTGAGTCCGTCCGCGTCGAGGTCGCTCTCCTCGAAAGCGACGCCGAACTCCTGCAAGCCTGCGTCCTCGTACTCGGCTCGTGTGAGCGATCGGTCCTGATTCGTGTCCGCACCTTCGAAGAGCTGGCGCACGGCTTGTTCGGCGCTCTGGGGGCATCCTTCCCCGGCGGCGCCCGGCGAGGCGCTCAGCAGGAGTGCTGCGAGGGGAAATAGAGCGGTGAGTCGCATATTCAGCTCCTTGTCGTTCGGGCCCTTGTGATGGTCTGACAGTATTTGGTGTCTGGGTTTCGTCAAGCTGAGGTCCGGACAGGCTTCGCCTCGTCGATCTCGACGCTTTCCCGTCCAGGCCTTGGCACGACGGTACCCGGTGGTGCGCGACGCAGCGCTCCCCGCGCGTCGCGCGCGAACCGCAATGCGGCTTCGAGGTGGCAGCCGACACGCCGCCCTGCCGCGGCGCGCGTGGTCAGGGCCGCGCCGAGATCGTCACCGAGCATGCGGAGACGACCCTGCGCGCCCTCCTCCAGCGCTACCGTGGGACCGAGGACGACCTCCTCGGGCGCCGGCTGCTGTCGCGGCTCGACGGCGAGGTGGCGATCCGCGTCGCATCGCACTGGATCTCCAGCTGGGACTTCACCGCGCGCACGTCCGGGGACACGGGAGGGTGACGCGGATAGAACCAGCGCGCGCCGCCGTCCGGCGCGACGTGCTGGCAGGTGACGACCCGTCGTGAGATACGTCATGCATGATCCTGGTGCAGTAGCAGCGCTTGGTCGATGTGGATTCTTCGGAGCGGGTTCGCCCCTGCGCGAATCGCGCAAGTCGCCGATGAGGTAGCGATGGATATTGCGGTTCTCGCGTGGGGAGTACTCGTTTCGTTGATCGTGGCGGGAGGCATCCTGACCGGGGAGTGGGGAGAACTGCTCTCGAGGGTCGTGCGGACCGCCGAGGCCCGAACTGCGAACTTTCGCTCGCTCCGACTCTTCTTGTTGGGCGCGCTGCTGTCGTTCGGCGGCTCGGTGTTCACCTGGTTCGTGATCGATCGCGAGACAGGCCTCTTCATCGGTCTCTGGGTGCCGTCGATTCTGTCCCTCGGCGCGCTGCTCAACGCCGCTCACGGTGGTCCGCCGGCTCGATCGACCAACCGGGACGACGGAGCCTGAAAACTCGTCCGCTCGTTCAGGGTCCTGCTCGTGAGCGCCCTGCAGCAGCCGCGCCCACTGCGCGGCAGTATTTCTTCGATCGGATCGGGATCGACCGTGATCGAGGCACGTTCATCGCATCGCTGAGGCTCGCAATGCTCGGCGTGCTCGGAACCGGGAAATCGGCATGAGCCAGGGGAATGTCGGTCGTCCGGTTCCGAAGCGTCGGGTCTTCATCGCCGGTGGAACCGGGTTGGTCGGCCGGGAACTCGTGGCAGTGCGGTTGGAGCGAGGTGCCGAGGTCGTGGTCGGTTCTCGACGTCCTCGACCGCCGGTCCCCGGGTTGTCGTTCGTGGTCTGGGATCCCGCGACGGACCCGGCCCCGGCAGGTGAAGTGCAACGATGCGACGTCGTCTACAACCTGATCGGCGAGACGATCGGGGCGTCGAGATGGTCGCGCGCGAAGCGTCCGAAGCTGCTTCGATCCCGTGTCGACAGCACGGCGAAGATCGTCGCGGCGTTCGGCGGACGCACGACAACGTTCGTCAATGCTTCCGCCGTCTCGGCCTATCCGGGAGACGGCGTCGAGCATGACGAAGCGGAGCCGGTCCCGTGGCCTGAAGCCGCTTCGTTCATCACCACGATGACTCACGCCTGGTAACAGGCAGCGAGGCGAGCCGATCCGTCGGTCCGTACCGTGATCGTGCGCATCGGCGTCGTCATCGCCGCCGACGGCATGCTCGCCGGGATCCTGCCCCTGTTTCGATGGAGGATCGGGCGGTCTCTTGGGCCACCGCAAACGCCCGGCCCGTGGATCGACATTCGGGACCTTGCCCGCATGTTGGTGCACGTCGCCGAGGTCGACGCTTCAGGGTCGTTCAACCTCGTCGGCCCCTCGTCGCCCAGCTTCGGCGAGTTCTCCGAGGTAGTGCAGCGTGAACTGCGGCGCCGTTCATGGTTCGGCCTGCCGAAGGTCGTGGTTCGCGCGGCGCTTGGCAGACACGCCGCCGATTTGGTGCTCGCGCGGTACGACGCCCGTCCGGATCGCGCCGTCGCAACCGGTTTCGTCTTCGCGCACACCGACCTCGCAGAGTCGATTCGTCACGCGCTTGCGCAGCAGTGACCGTCGAGCCTGCCCAGGCTGACGAACTTCGACCTCGGATCGCCGGTGCCCACGCTACTCTCGGCCGGCGCCGCGGGGTCGGTTGCTCTTTCGCCCGAGCGGGAAGCCTCCGCCCTCGCGGGCGTCGCGCAGGCCTGCCTCGGTCCCTGGCGACAGCAATCCTGCGGGTCGACGGAGCGACGCGGGATCCGATCGGCGCGTTGACGGCCTGAGCGCGCCCGTTACACTTCCGTCTCGGATGCGCTGCACCATGCTCGAGGCGCGAACGAACGTCACACGCCCGCTTACGAGTCCACCACGATGCTGGCTCCAATCAGGAATAGGGTCGTCTCCACGACGAGGTCGCTGTTCTCACACGGCCGGCGACCCCTCGAACGCACGCTGGACTTCGCGGGCGACGCGGGCCTGCTCGGCCCCGACTCGGTCTCGTGGCGCGTCATCGGCGACGTCGCGGCCTTCGTGGGCGGGATCCGCGCGCTGCTGATCCAGACCGCGCACCCGGAGGTCGTCGCCGGGGTCCAGCAGCACTCGCGCTATCGGACCGATCCCCTCGGCCGCCTGACCCGCACCTCCTTCTTCGTCACCGCGACGACCTACGGCGCGCTCCCGGAGGTCGAGGAGGCCGTGGGTTTGGTGCGCGCCGCACATCGGCGCGTCCAGGGACGCTCCGAGCGGGGTCGACCCTACAGCGCCGACGATCCCGCGCTGGCGGCCTGGGTCCACAACGTGCTGACCGACTCCTTCCTCGCCGCGTACCAGCACTTCGGTCCGGCCCGCCTCACCACGGCGGAGGCCGACCGCTTCGTGGTCGAGCAGGCTCGCATCGGGGCGATGCTCGCTGCCGCTCCGCTGCCCGACACGGCCGCCTCGCTCGCGGCGTGGTTGAGCACCCATCCGGAGGTCGCGGCCTCGCAGGCGCAGGCCGAGGTCCTTGCGTTCCTGCGCCGACCGCCGGTGCCCTTCGGGCCCGGGCTCGGCTATCGGCTGCTCTTCGGAGCGGCCCTGGCCACGATCCCGAGCCCTCTCCTCCAGACGCTGCGCCTCGAGGTCTCCGAGGCCCGTGCGAGGGTTGGTGCGACCGGCCTGGCCGCGCTGCGCTGGGCACTTGGGTCGTCGCCGTCCTGGCATCTCGCGCTCGTCCGGTCCGGTGCCCCCGTGCCGCGCGGCTTGTTCCGCCAGCCCTTGCCCGTGCCGTAGGGACTGCTGTGGTCCACATCACGCGGAGTCGATCCGCTCCGACCCCGATCCTCATGATCGCGCCAACCACCTCGACCTCACGCTGCCCACGCCCCTGGACTACCTTCGTGCGCAGCTACGGGGCGCACGGGGAGGGAGACACCATGGCCCGCTATGTCACCCGCGTTCGTACTCCGCTGGCCGCCGAGGAGGCATTCGCGTACATGGCCGACCTGCGCCGCTTCGCGGAGTGGGATCCCGGTGTGCGACGCGTCGCGCAGGTCAAAGGCGACGGTGGCGGGCCGGAGGCCGTGTTCGACGTCACCGTCGCGACTCTCGGGCCCGATCTCACGCTCCGCTACGCGACGACGGAGTACGATGCGCCGCGCAGCTTCCGCGTCGTCGCGACGAGCGCGTTCTTCACGTCGGACGATCGCATCCGCGTCGAGACGAAGCGCGGCCAGACGATCGTCACGTACGACGCCGAGCTGCGTCTCAACGGGCCGCTCGGCCTCTTCGATCCCGGGCTGCGGCTCGTTTTTGGGTGGATCGGCGACCGCGCGGCAGCGGGCCTGCGAGAAGCACTGCGCGGCGCACGAGCGTGAACGTCCGCATTGCCGACGCGGTTGATACGCTGCTCGAGCTGCCGATCGCACCGAGCTTCACGCGCATCGGGTACGAAGTGCGCTCGCTGCTCGAGCGCTGGAAGCCGCTCGCGTCCTACGACCTGCGCGGGCGGGTGATGCTGCTCACCGGGGCGACGTCGGGGCTTGGTCTCGCCGCTGCCGAGGCGCTCGCGCACGCGGGCGCGACGTTGATCCTGCTCGGCCGCGACGCCGCGAAGACCGAGCAGGTGCGCGCGGATCTCGCGCGGCGCACGGGCAACGATCGCCTCTCGACGCTGATCGCCGACATGGGGGACCTCGACGCAGTGCGCCGCGCGGCGGGTGAGGTGGTCGCGTCGCACGCCGCGCTCCACGTGCTCGCGCACAACGCGGGCGCGCTCCACGCGACCCGGCGCGCCGCGCCCGACGGCACCGAGGAGACCGTGGCCAGCCACGTACTCGGCCCGTTCCTCTTGACCGGCCTCTTGATGGCGCGGCTGCGCGCGTCGGCGCCCGCGCGCGTCCTCACGATGTCCTCGGGCGGGATGTACGCGACGGGGCTGACCGTCGAGCGACTCGAGATGGGCGACGACGATTACAGCGGTACCGAACAATACGCGCGAGCCAAGCGGGCACAGGTGACGCTGAACGAGATGTGGGCCGCGCGCTTCGCCGCGAGCGGCGTGGTCTTCCATGCGCTGCATCCAGGCTGGGCGCTGACGCCGGGCGTCGAGACTTCGCTGCCGACGTTCCGGCGCATCGTGGGTCCGCTGCTACGCACGCCGGAGCAGGGAGCCGACACGCTCGTTTGGCTCGCCGCGGACGACGGCGAGCCGCTCGCCACGAACGGCTGCTTCTGGCTCGACCGCCGCATCCGCGCGCTCCACAGGCTGCCGACCACGCGCCGCACCGACACGGCCGAGCAGCGCGCCGCGCTGTGGCGCTGGTGCATGGAGCGCACTGGTCTCGACCCCGCGGCTGTCGAGCCCTAGCGACATCGTGATCGACATCACGTCGTCTACTCGGCGGGCGGCGGCTCTTGCGTGGCGGGCGCGAGGGAGATCCTGATCGGACCGCGCGGCACGAAGACGCGACGCACTTCCGTTTCTCCCTCGCGTTGCTCCTCGATCGCGACCAACTCGCCGGCACGGCACGCAACGGGCCGATGCTGATCTCGCACGCCTGACAGCGCGCTTTACCTGCGGTTCGGCGTGTTGCGGCAGCATCGCACGGGGGGACGTGGCCGCGCGAGCGTCCGACCCGATCGTGTTCGAGGTTCGCTGATGGGGACCGACGGACCTGGCGGTAACTCGGATCGCCACGCGGGCAGGCCAGTCATCGCGCTCGTGGGCCGCCGAGACGACGACCGCGTCTCGCCGGCCGTACTTCGCGGGCGTTTTTCGGAGCGGAGCCAGGCTCGCGACGTCCGATCAGGCTGCCGTTGTGACAAGGGCCAGCTTTGTACTGCCTGCCCGCCGGGGAGACGGATGTTGACCGGGATGGTCGCGACGAAGTCGACACGCCGTGCGGCGGCTACATGCAGAGCGGCGTCGGACGCGAGAACGGCGCGCTCGGCTTCGAGGAGTACCTCGAGATCAAGGTGATCGCGCTGCCGAGGCGTGAGCGCAGGCTCGACCGCACAGGTTGACCGGGCGGGCCGCCGAGCCCATCACGGTCTTGTGAAGCAGGCCAAGGTATCCGAGCTGAAGAACAACCTGAGCCGCTACCTGTCCTACGTGCGGCGCGGCGGTGTCGTCCGTGTGTTCGATCGGGATCGGGCCGTTGCCGAGCTGGTGCCGATCGGGCAGGGGGCGACGGGCGGAAGCGACGAGCTCGACGGCATTCTCGACGACCTGGAGCGCAAGGACATCGTCCGGCTGGGAACCGGCGAGCTTCCCGCCGGCTTCCTCACGCGCCGCTTGCCGCGTGCCGCACGTAGCGTGGTCGACGCACTCCTCGAGGAGCGTCGCAAGGGTCGATGAGGTTCTGGGACAGCTCGGCGCTCGTTCCGCTGCTCCCCGAAGAGCCGTCGAGCAGCGTTGCGCGGTCGCTGCTGCGCGACGACCACGCCATCGTCGCGTGGCGTCTCGCGGGAACCGAGGTGGTCTCCGCGCTCTGCCGACGCCGGCGCGCCGGCGAGATCGACGAGCAGGCCCGGCTCGCCGCCGAGGCCGGGCTGTCGTCGCTCGAGCGCATCTGGACCACGGTCGAGGACGCGGCACCCGTCGATCGTCGCGCGCGGCGCCTGCTCGCGCGGCACCCGTTGCGCGTGGCCGACGCGCTCCAGCTCGCCGCAGCGCTGGTCGCCTGCGACGAGCGGCCGCACGTGGCTTTCGTTCGTGACGGTCGACGACCGGCTGGGCGAGGCGGCGCGGCGCGAAGGGTTCTCGGTGCTGTCGCATCCCGATTAGCCGTGGCGCGTGAGCGCTCGCGATGTCGAGCCCGGCGGGAGCCCTTCAGGACGCGGCGCTCGCTGCCGTCGCTCGGGCCCCGGCCGCGGACGCCGCGCCGTCGAGCCCCGCCGCGCGCCGCAGGTCGGCGAACGAGCGCTCGGTGTCGAGCACCAGGTCGTGCAGGTCGGGCACGAGGTCCCAGTCGGCGTTGAAGCCGAACTGCATGCGCCCGTCGTAGGTGAACACCGCGATGCCGAGCGCCTGGTTTGCGAGAAGCGTGACCAGCGGGTTCGCCGACACCATGCGCGAGCCGAGCACGTAGAGCGGGAAGGGCGGTCCCGGCACGTTGGTCACGATCAGGTTCGACGGGTTCATGCTCTGCTCGAGCGCGACCACCGCGCGCAGCGCCGCGGGTCCGCCGAGGTCGGCGACCTTGAAGAGGTACCGTGTCGGATCCGCGTGCGCCTGCTGCTTGAGCTCGCTGGTCGTCGCATGGACGCGGGCGAAGCGCTCGCCTGCGTCGCGCACGTCGAGCGGCAGCGGTGCGAACCACGCAGCGACCTTCGTGCCGCCCTCGTGGTCTCCGGGCAGGCGGATGTTGACCGGAATCGTCGCGAAGAAGTCGAGGACGTCGACGTTCACGCGCCGGCGCCGCAGGAACGTGTGCAGGGCGCCGGTCACGACCGTCAGGACGACGTCGTTCAGCGTGCCGCCGAGAGTGTTCTTGACGGCCTTCGCATCGGCGAGGTCGACGCCCGTCCAGTCGAAGCGGCGGTGCGGTCCGATCGGCCGGTTGAGCGGCGTCTGGGCGGCCCCCTGCCAGGCGAGCCCGCTCACGTGCGCGAGCCCGGCGAGGTTCGCGCGGAGCGAGGCGGCGGTGGTGCGCCAGTCGCGCAGCAGCGGCAGCGTTGCCGCGGCGAGCTCGAACGGCAGCTTCGCGCGGTCCTTCAGCTCGTCGAGGGCGAGCGCCGTGGCCGACGGCATCGGCCGGGGCTGCCACGGCGGTGCCGCCTCGGTCGCGGTCTCGTCCGGGGTCATCTGCATGAGCACGGTCGAGATGTCGACGCCCGACACGCCGTCGATCATGCAGTGGTGCGTCTTGGTGACCAGCGCGAAGCGGCCGTCGGGTAGGCCCTCGACCACCCAGAGCTCCCAGAGCGGACGGCGGCGATCGAGGCGCTGCGAGAGGATGCGTCCCGCGAGACGCTTCAGCTCGCGCTCGTCGCCCGGACGCGGCAGGCGCGTGTGCCGGATGTGGTAGCGGACGTTGAAGTGGTCGTCGTCGACCCAGATCGGGTCTCCCGAGAGCGGCATCGCCGCGAGGCGCTGCCGGTAGCGCGGGATCATGTGCAGGCGCGAGGCGACGTAGGCGCGGAAGCGCTCGACGTCGACGCCGCCGGTGGGGCTGCTCAGCGCGCCGGCCTCGTAGACCGAGAGGCCACCGACGTGCATGTGCGCCGCGGCGTCCTGGTCCTCGTAGACGAGGAAGGACGCGTCCTGCGCCGAGAGTCGTTCGTACCAGGCCATTGCTTCGAGCGCCGCGGCGCGGCAAACCCTCTTCACGAGCGCCGGGGACGTTGTAGGATGTCACGTCGCGCGGATGACGTGAAGCGCGGATTCAGGGGTCGAACCCGATGCCACATTACATCGCCGAGCGACTGCCGGCCGAGGACGCCTCGTACCTCCTGTTCGAGAGCCCCAACGCACACATGCACCTCGCGTGGGTGTGGGTGTTCGAGGGCGGCTCGCTCGCGCGCCCGGACGGCGGCGTCGACATCGAGGCGATCCGCCGGCACGTCGCGGCACGGCTGTTCCGCTTCCCGCGCTTCCGGCAGCGCCTGGCGTGGACGCCGATCGAGGGACGCCCGGCGTGGGTCGACGACGAGGGCTTCAAGCTGCGCTACCACGTGCAGCACGCAGCCGTGCCCGAGCCGGGCGACGAGGCCCGGCTGCGCATCATGGTCTCGTCCATCGTGTCGCAGCCGCTCGACCGCTCGAAGCCGCTCTGGGAGCTCTGGGTGGTCGAGGGCCTGCCCGAGGGACGCTTCGCCGTCGTCACGAAGATCCATCACTGCATGATGGACGGCCGCTCGACGGTGAGCCTGATGAAGGGGCTGCTCGACGCGGTACCGCACGCCGCCCCCGAGGAGGCGGGCGACTGGATTCCGCGCCCGGCGCCCGGACCCGAGGCACTGCTCCGCGACGGCCTCGTCGATCGTGCGAAGGTCGCCCTGCAGGCCGCTCAGGCGTCGGCGCGCTGGCTCGGCGGTGGCGCGTGGCGCGAGGTGGTCGAGATCGGCGGCGAGGTCGTGCGCACGGCGCTGGCGCCGCCGCCGGCGACGCCGTTCAACCGGCCGATCGGGCCGCACCGCATGGTGAGCTGGGTGCAGGCCCCGCTGGTCGAGCTCGAGCGCGCGGCGCTGCGCGCGGGCTGCGGCGTGCAGGAGCTCGCGCTCACCGCCGTCTCCGGCGCGGTGATGCGCCTCCTCGCGCGCATGAGAGCGCGCGTCGCGGGCGACGAGATCCGCGTCGTCGTGCCCGTCGTGACGGTGCCGGGCGACGGGCGTCCGGCAGCGGCGGGAAATCGCACCGCTGCTGCCGTCGTCTCGCTCCCGGTCGCACAGGGCGACGTACGCCGCCGGCTGCGCGCCGTGACGCGGGCCATGGCCGACGCGCGCCGCGAAGGCCGGCTGCAGAACCTCGACTTCCTGCTGCAGGTCGCGGCGCTGGGCGGGCGGCTCGGCCTCGGCGCGGGCCTCGCCGCGCGGCGCCGGCTCTACGGCTGCAACCTGGTGGTTGGCGAGATTCCGGGCCCGAAGAGCGCGGTGCACCTGCTCGACGCCCGCCTCGTCGCGGCCTACCCGCTGGTGCCGTTGCTCGATGACCAGGGCCTCGGCGTCGCGTTCTCGTCGTACGACGGCGGCTACCACGCCGGGATCGCCGCCGACTGGGAGATCGTCCCCGACCTCGAGACCTTCGCGCAGGACCTGCGCGCCGAGCTGATCGCGGTCTGCGACGCCGCCGCGACCATCCCGCGCCCCGTCGCGCGCCGCGTCCGGGCGGACTCGTGAGCACGCCGGCACTTTTTCTTCTGGCGAGCGTCGTCGGGCTCGCGTTCACGGCGAGCGCGCTGTTCCGCGCGCGACGCCTCGCCGCTCTGCAGATACCGTACTTCTTCGCGGCGTGGATGACCGGCGAGCTCGCGCTGCATCACGTCGCGTGGCAGGCGGTCGCGACGCTCGTCTTCGTCGCGTTCGGCGCGCTCGGCGCGTGGCCGGGATGGCTCGGCCTCGGGCTCACGCTGGTCTCGTGGGCGGGCCTCGTCGTGCTTCAGGGACGCTCGGCGCACAGCGCGGAGGTGTTCGCCCGCGCGCTGCGCGACGGGCTCGCGCACGACCCCGACGCGGCGGCGCGCCTGCGCGAGCTGCCGCCACAGGTGCCGTTCCGGCAGATCGCGCGCCCGTTCCGCATGCGCCGCTCCGGCGTCGAGCGCGTCCGCGACATCCCTTACGGGCCGGCCGGGCACCGCAACCACCTCGACGTCTACCGGCCGCGCGAGCGCAGCGGGCCCTGCCCGACGCTGCTGCAGATCCACGGCGGCGGCTGGACGATCGGACGGAAGGACCAGCAGGCGCTGCCGCTGATGAACCGTCTCGCGTCCGACGGCTGGGTCTGCGTCGCGGCGAACTACCGGCTGTCGCCGCGCGCGACGTTCCCGGATCACCTGATCGACGTCAAGCGCGCGCTCGCGTGGATCCGCACGGAGGGGCCGCGGTTCGGCGCCGATCCCGACTTCGTGGTCGTGACCGGCGGCTCCGCGGGCGGACACCTCGCGGCGCTGCTCGCGCTCACCACGAACGACGCGCGCTTCCAGCCGGGCTTCGAGGACGTGGACACGTCGGTTGCGGCCTGCGTGCCGTTCTACGGCGTGTACGACTTCCTCGACCGCAACCAGACGCGCGGCAGCGCGTCGATGGTTCCGTTCCTCGAGCGCGTCGTCATGAAGTGCTCGCCGCAGGGCGAGCGTGCGCGCTGGGACGAAGCGTCGCCGATCGCGCAGGTCCACGCCGGAGCGCCGCCGTTCTTCGTGATCCACGGCACGCACGACGCGCTCGCCTACGTCGAGGAGGCGCGGCACTTCGTCGAGGCGCTGCGCAGCGTGTCGGCGAATCCGGTGCTCTATGCCGAGCTTCCCGGCGCGCAGCACGCGTTCGACCTCTTCCACTCGCGGCGCAGCGCGCACGCGGTGGACGCGGTGGCGTGCTTCCTCGGCTACCTGCACGCGCTCTACGCGCGGCGCGTTGCCGCGTGACGACCGCCGGGCGGGTCACCGGGAGGCCGTGCGGCACCGGCCGCGGACCGGGCGATCCACGGTGAGCATCTCAGGCCCTCACCGGTCGGCGCAGCCCCCCGGCCGGATGGGCACCAGGTCCGTTCCGGCGCCACCGACGTTCCGCGGGACGTTCACGAACGCGCGCACTGTCTATCGGCCGGCTGGTGCGGCGGGTTACCCCGGCCGCACGGTTCCGGTACCGGCCGACCTCGTGAGCGCTCTCAGCCGAGCGGCGCGACGCCGAACAGCGCCCGGTGCAGCCAGAAGGTGAAGGCGAGCCACAGCGCGAGCCCGAAGCCGGTGGCGAGGGCGTCGCGCGCCCAGCTTCCCGCCGCGTACGCGGTGGCCGCGGCACGATCGCGCCGCCGCGCCGCGGTGTAGTCCGCAGCCGCCCACAGGCCGAACGCTCCGAACAGGAACGCGTCGGCGAGCGTGCCGTTGGCGAGCAGGTGGGCTGCGGCCCAGATCGCCACGGCGAGCACCATGGGATGCCCCACCGCACGCTTGACGTGGGTGCCGGGAACGTAGGCTGCGGCAAGAAGGACGAAGGCCGGGACGGTCAGCAGCGCCGCCGCGTGACGTGTCCACAGCGGCGGAGCCCAGAGCACGACGGGCGCCAGGCGAGCCGCCGCGTAGCCCTGGATCACCAGGACGAGCCCCGCGATCGCGAGCAGCGAGTACGCGCCCTTCCAGGCCGGCTCGCCGACGGCCGCGATGCAGCGCGCCCGCCAGCCGTCGGCGAGGATCCGCACCGAGTGGACCCCGAGGAAGAGCACCAGCCCGAGAGCCAGCAGCAACATCCGTCATCCGTAGTGGAAGTGAGAACCGCGGGCCAGGCCCGGATTCCGGAACGCGCGAGATTCCTCGAGTCGGCATTCGCGGCGGCAAGGACGCTTGGGGCTACACGCTCGACGAGCCGTCGCAGGGACGCATCGGCGTCCGGCTGTCCTTGGGCAGCAGGCTCGACTGGCGCGCCGAGGCGTCGGCAAAGACGTCGGGCAGCCCGCCGTCGACCGCGGCGAACGACCGGCAGGACAAGTTCGTCGCGGCATCGAAGACGCCGCCGCCGCCGCCGTCGTCGTGCCCGATCCCGTAGCCGGCGCCGCGGCGCGAGCCTCGTACGTCGCGAATCTCGTGTTGTGGGGCCCGCGCCCGCCGTGATAGCGCGTCGCGAGCGATGTACCGCTACCTCGTCGACGGAGCCCAGCTCGCGGCGCGCTCGGCCGCAACCCCGGCCATGTTCGGCATGCGCTGGATCGCCGACTGGGAACGGCGGACGACCGACTGGCTGATCCCGAGCTGGTCGGACGTGCTCCTGCAGGCGAAGGTCGCGCTCGACGAGATCTTCTTTGCCAGCGAGCTGATGGTCGGCGCGAACATCGGCGCGTTCCTCGACGGCCACCGCGTGCGCTCGGAGGTCGAGAGCGCGATCGACCTGTTCGCCGAGAAGGGCTGGATCGACGAGCCCGAGGGCTACCACCGCACGCCGCCGCCGCTCGAGCCGGGCAGCGTCGCGCGCGAGACGGTGCGCGGTCTGCCCTTCGAGCACCTGACCTTCGACAGCGGCTACGAGCCGTGGGACGGCGAGCCCGGCGCCGAGCGCTGGATGTCGTACGAGGCGAACCAGTTCGGCCACGTGCGGCTGTTCCGCCACCCCGGTCCGCCGCGTCCGTGGCTGGTGTGCATTCCCGCGTACCGCATGGGTCACCTGCAGGTCGACGTCGCCGGCTTCCGCGCGCACTGGCTGCACCGCGACCTGGGACTCAACGTCGCGATTCCCGTGCAGCCGTTCCACGGTCCGCGCACGATCCCCGGTACGCGCGGCGGCGACGGCTACCTGTGCGGCGACTTCGTCGACACGCTGCACGCCCAGGCGCAGATGCTGTGGGACCTCCGACGCTTGACGTCCTGGCTGCGTTCCGAGCACGGCGCGCCCGCGATCGGCATCTACGGCGTGTCGCTCGGCGCCTACACCGCGGCGACGCTCGCCTCGATCGAGGAGGGCTTCGACTGCGTGGTGATCGGCATCCCGGCGGTCGACTTCGTCGAGCTGCTGCACTCGCACATCCCGCCGGCGCTGCTGCGCGGCACGGAGCTGCTGGGCTTTCCGTGGGAGCGTGTCGCGACCATGCTGCGCGTGGTGTCGCCGCTGGCGCTCCGGCTGCGGAGCGAGCGCACGCGCTGCTTCCTCTTCGGCGGTCTGGCCGACACGCTGACACCGCCGCGCCAGACGCTCGCGCTGTGGGAGCACTGGGGACGTCCGCGGCTCGTGCAGTATCGCGGCGGCCACGTGTCGTTCCTGGTCGAGCGCGAGGTCAGCGACCTGCTACTCGAGGCGTTCGTGCGGACGGGGCTCGTCGGGCGCGCGGCGTAGGCGGGATGCCGCACGACCTGATCATCCGCCACGGAACCGTGATCGACGGCACCGGCGCGCCCGGGCGCCGCGCCGACGTCGCGATCGACCGCGATCGGATCTCGGCGATCGGGGATCTCGCCGGCGGCAGTGCGGCGCGCGAGATCGACGCTCGGGGGCTGGTCGTGACGCCCGGCTTCGTCGACCTGCACACCCACCTCGACGCGCAGGTCGCCTGGGATCCGTACCTGACGTCGAGCTCCTGGCACGGTGTCACGACGGTGGTCACGGGGAACTGCGGCGTCACCTTCGCTCCGGTGGCGCGCGACGACCGAGAGTACCTCGCGTCGATGATGGAGAGCGTCGAGGACATCCCGCGCAGGGCCATTCTCGAAGGCCTGCCGTGGGACTGGGAGACCTTCCCCGAGTACCTCGACTCGGTGCAGCGCCTGGCGCCGGCGCTCAACGTCGTCGGCCTCGTCGGACACTGCGCGGTGCGCTGGCAGGTGATGCGCGAGCGCGCGCTGACCGACGAGGCGCCGACGGCCGCCGAGATGGCGCGCATGCGCGAGATCGCGGCGGAGTCGATCGCGGGCGGCGCCGTCGGGTACTCGACGTCGCGGCTGCTCGGCCACGTCGTGCCGGACGGCCGCAAGGTGCCGGGTACGTTCTCGCCGATCGAGGAGTACCTGGCGATCGCCGACGGCATGAACGACGGGGGCGGCGGGCTCTTCCAGGCGGTGCTCGACTTCGACACCAGGTTCGAGCACGAGATCCGTCTTCTGCAAGCCATGGCCGAGCGCTGCGGCGACGTGCTCTACTCGGGCGGCGTCGGCAACGCGCCGGCCGCGAGCGGCGACCGGGCCGCGCTCGACTTCTTCGGCCGCTTCCTCGAGGACACGCGCGCGCGGATCGGACGCATCACGTCGATCGCGATGACGCGGCCGAGCGGCATGCTGGTCGGTCTCGCGCAGGTGTCACCGGTCGCGGGCCGGCACTGGGCGCGGCTGCTTGCGCTGCCGACGATGGCGGAGCGTCTCGCGGCGCTGCGCGACGCCGCGACGCGTGCCGAGCTGATCGCCGAGGGCCAGCGCAAGGGGCTCTGGTTCGACCCGCAGCACGTCTACCCGCTCGGCAACGACGACACGCCCGACTACGGCATCGAGCACGGGCGCTCGGTCGCGGCGCTGGCGGCCGACGCGGGCGTGCACCCGGTCGAGGTGATCGTCGACCGGCTGCTCGTCAGCGAAGGCCGCGAGCTGTTCAACGCGTGGTTCTACAACCGGAACACGCCGTCGCTCGCCGAGTACCTGAAGCTCGACGGCGTCTGTCCGGGGCTCAGCGACGCGGGCGCGCACGCCGGGCAGATCTGCGACGCCGACGCGCAGACGCACTACCTCGCGTACTGGTGCCGCGAGCGCGGGACCGTGGCCCTCGAGGACGCGATCCACCGGTTGAGCGCGCGTCCCGCCGCGGTGCTCGGGCTCGTCGATCGCGGCACGCTCGTGCCCGGCGCGTACGCCGACGTGAACGTGCTCGACCCGGCGGGCTTGCGCTTCGGCTACCCGGAGTACGTGCACGACTTCCCGGACGGGAAGGGGAGGCTGCGCGTGCGGTCGGAGGGCTACGCTGCGACGCTGGTGAACGGCCGCGTGGTCACGGAGCACGGCCGGCACACGGGCGAGCGTCCGGGGCGCGTGCTGCGCGAGTTCGCGCGCGCCTGAGGCGTGACCGCGGCGCGCGTGTGGGCGCGCGTGTGGGCGCGCGTCGCAAGGCACTGGTCCTGCGCGCGGCGCCCGGGACAGGAAGGGACCCTGGTTCGAGATCGCGGACGACCTGCCGCACTCCGCAGGGCCGCCGCGCCGAGGGCGCACGGCTTCGCGGCTCTGCGCTCGTGGACACCGGCGGCGGGTTTGCGTAGATCGGCGGCATGACGGAGCACGCCCCTGCCGCAACCACGTCGTCTCCCTGGGAGCAGGCGCTGGCCACCCTCACCGCACAGGGCGAAGCCTTCGAGTTGGCCGACGGCGAGGTGCGCGGCGTGCCGGTCCGGATGTTCCGCAACGCGCCGCCGTCGCTGCGCGAGTTCGTCGCCGCGGCGCGCGCCAAGGGCGAGGCGACCTGGCTGGTGTACGAGAACGAGCGCTGGTCGTTCGCCGACGGGCTCGCGCGCGTCGACGCGCTCGCGAGCGCGCTGGTATCGCGCTTCGCGGTACAGCCCGGCGACCGCGTCGCGATCGCGATGCGCAACTACCCGGAGTGGATCTTCTCCTACTTCGCGGTGACCGCGATCGGCGCGGTCGCGGTCGGCGTGAACGGCTGGTGGACGACGGAGGAGCTCGACTACGGGCTCCGCGACTGCGGCGCGCGCGTGCTGCTCGCCGACGAGGAGCGCATCGAGCGCGTGACGCCGCTGCTGGGCGCACTCGACCTGAAGCTGGTCGCGGTGCGCTGCGACGCGTCGGTCGCGCTTCCGCCAGGGGCGGAGCGCTACGAGGACGTGGTGGCGCCATTCGCCGGTACGGCGCTGCCCGACGTGAAGGTCGATCCCGATGCCGACGCGATGATCCTCTACACCTCGGGAACGACGGCGCACCCCAAGGGCGTGGTGTCGACGCACCGCGCGATCCTGCAGTCGCTGTTCGCGTTCGCGTGTCGGGCGATCGCGAACGTCGTCGCGCGTCCGCCGAAGGAGCCGCACCCGTACCCGACCAGCTACATCCTGATCGTCCCGCTGTTCCACGTCACGGGCCTCGTGCCGGTGATGCTCGGCGCGACCTTCGGCGGCAGCAAGCTCGTGATGATGTACAAGTGGTCGCCCGAGCGTGCTCTGGAGCTGATCGAGCGCGAGCGCGTGACGACCTTCGTCGGCGTGCCGACGCAGTCGCACGACCTCCTCGAGTCGCCGAAGTTCGCGACCACCGACACGTCGAGCCTGCAGTCGGTCGGCGGTGGCGGCGCCGCGGCACCGACGGCGCTCGTCAAGCGCATCGAGTCGAGCTTCAAGCGCGGTCGTCCGAACATCGGCTACGGCATGACCGAGACCAACGCCTTCGGGCCGGGAAACACCGGCGACGACTACGTGCGCAAGCCCGCGAGCACGGGACGCGTGGTGCCGATCTGCGAGATCCGCGTGATGGATCAGGTGAGCGGAGCCACTGCCGCGACCGGGGAGGTCGGCGAGGTCTGCTTCCGCGGACCGCACCTGTTCAGGGGATACTGGAACAAGCCGAAGGAGACCGCGGAGGTGCTCGGCGAGGACGGCTGGCTGCGCACCGGCGACCTGGGCTACCTCGACGACGAGGGCTTCCTCTTCCTCGTCGACCGCGCGAAGGACATCGTGCTTCGCGCGGGCGAGAACATCTCGTGCTCCGAGGTGGAGAACGTCGTGTACGCGTTTCCCGACACCTACGAGTGTGCGGCGTTCGGCCTGCCGCACGAGCGCCTCGGCGAGGAGCTCGCGGTGGCGGTGTACCCGAAGCCAGGGCGTGCGCTCGATCCGGAGGCGCTCAAGAAGCACGTCGGCGAGCACCTCGCGGCGTTCAAGGTGCCGTCGCGGGTGTTCGTGTTCGACGAGCCGCTGCCGCGCAACGCGAGCGGCAAGCTGCTGCGGCGCGCGCTGCGCGACCAGCTGGCTGCGGCGGACCGGGCGTGATGCGAGCCCGGGTCCGGACACGCTGCGGCGAGCAGGAATTGGAACGCCGAGGCCGCGCGGTTTGCGGTCGCGGAAAGGATGGCGCCGTCCGTCCGTTCGTGGGCGCGTCGCTGCGCCCACGCGGCGCGCCCGTTGCTGGCACGGCGGCTGCAACTGGCTGAACCGTTTTCGCTGCCGTGGCACGAGGCCGCGGCGTCGAGGAGGTCCGACATGTCGACGACGACCGCTGACGGCCACGTCCACCTGAGTCAGGAGGAGCGCGACGCGCTCCGCGCGAAGTACCGCCGGGAGCGCGACAAGCGCATGCGTTCCGACGGCAACGATCAGTACATCGAGCCGACGGGTCGCTACGCGCACTTCGTGGAAGACCCGTACACGCCGAAGGTCGAGCGCAAGCCGGTCACGGACGAGGTCACCGTCGCGTTCATCGGTGGCGGCTTCGCGGGTCTCTGCACCGGCGCGCGCATGAAGCAGGCCGGC
>Ga0194128_10004371_pt1 | contig 20783 bp, 22 predicted proteins | sample TA2KigCa65mmetaG_FD_148650 | JGI IMG/M metagenome (GOLD analysis project Ga0194128, IMG submission 148650) | Freshwater microbial communities from Lake Tanganyika, Tanzania - TA2015037 Kigoma Deep Cast 65m | ecosystem: Environmental > Aquatic > Freshwater > Lake | place: Tanzania: Lake... | reverse complement strand
CGGACGCACGCCCAATCACGCGGACGGTGACACCCTGCCTGCACGACCCACCGCCACGTCGACATCCGCTAGGCACCACTTATGACCGGACCGTCACTATCCAACCAACCAGCGCCACCTCTCTCCGCCGATCCATTATTGAGCGTTGGGGTGGCGCCGACAGGATTCGTGATCTTGACGCATTGGAATCTGCGCTTGCACAGCCACATCAAAACTTTGGAGGACAAAGCCTTTATCTGGACCTTACGAGTAAGGCAGCAGCCTTATGCTTCGCATTGGTTCTCAATCATCCCTTTGTCTATGGGAATAAGAGAATCGGACATGCCGAGATGGAAACATTCCTCATCATAAACGGCTCTGAACTTGATGCACCCATCGATGCACAAGAGCACGTCATGCTTGATCTGGCGGTTGGTAATCTGTCTCGCGAGGAATTTGTGGAGTGGGTGACTCAGCACACTACCCTCCACTACAAAATAGTTTCCCCCTCTTCAGGCAATATCACACCTCGGCCAATCGCATTGGTCCATAGATCATTCGCGCCTTTTTTAGTTTGGCCATATGCCGCCGGAGGTCTAGACCAAACTTCGAGCGGAGTACATCTGGCCTGAACCGATCAGCCTTACGCTCAACCTGATCGATCGCATCCTTCAATTCGCTCACTAATCGGCACCCTGAAGCAGTCAGCCAACCAAGGTGGCAATCCGCATAGTGCAGATCTTGAAGCGAATACCGGACTGACTCAACCTCTTCCAAACAACGAAACTTAGCTCGTAGGAGGTCTCCTCGGCTGAACCCCGCATGCTTCCACCTCACCGCCCCACCACGCCCCGACGCCCATGTCGAGAGTTTCTCGAAGAGCATTGCCCCCATGGTAAACGTGAACGTCGCGTGAAGGATGCCCCGCAACGGCCGCAGGCCTCGCCGCCAGGGCGAATAGAAAATCTGCTGATTGTGGTCACCGTGATACATAACATATTTGCGCAGCAACAGGTTCAAGTGGTGGTGACTGTTTTCATGAATCAGATCGTCTATCAAGTCAAGATCGTCCCGGTCGAAGCAATTAATGAAGGATAAACCAGGACGATGGCGGTAGCTGAAACTCACGACGCCCTTGGCTTTGAGCGGCACGATTCGCGATGTCAATAATGCCAGAATCGCGTGACCATCAGGCCAACACGCCTGAATGGTCCGACACGATCGAGCAATTCGCTCGACCTGTTTCGGCTTTGTCCTGACGACTGTCCTCGGCTCTCGATCTTTTCCATACACAAGTGTCGGGCCGACCGTAACCAAACCTCGCGCCGTCTCCAGAGCCACTGTTTCCTTGTGAACCTTCCAGCGCCATGTCCCTTGTTCCCGGCAGGTCCAGAGTGGAACCGTGTCTCGGCCAATCTTTACAATGATCTGATCCGTCTCAATAAGAAACGTTGCGTGGCCGCCTACTCGTTTCAGCGCATGACGAACATCTTGAGGAGCCTTAACCCATTCAACTGCACTACCGATCGAGACTGCTCCCGCGAGTTGGGCCCGCTCGAAATCAGCTTTGAGCGTTCCCGGGACCTCCCATCGAAGCCATCTGCTCTGCCTGTGCCATCTCACTGCAAGGGCTGGATCGAGGAACAGGGCTTCTTGGATGACTTCACGAGTCAGCCGTTCGCAGAAATGCGCTAGCCGTTTCTCAAATCCCGGCACCGACGGCCGTCCGGAAGGAAACAGTTCGTTCGAATATCCGTGTTCGAAAAACTTCTCCCGGCATTCGGCAAACAACTGCCCTATAAAGACTCGCCGATGCGGTTCTCGTTCCCACTGATGGAGAATGTCCAGGAAATAGACTAGCTCGTTGAGTGTCTCGATCCATCCAACTCCTTTCCAATTCGAATAGGCCTCACCTGTGAGTGACCGGTTCAGCAGCTCGAACCACCCGATAGGCAACCCCAATCGGGAAGACAGCACGGCATAATTGTCCTGCAATTCTTCACAGAGATCCTGCAACAATCGCCGCATGGACAGGCGGAATTCGCCGGTCAGACGTGCAAGAAGGTGTACATCGAGTAGCGGCATCCGAGTGGCTCATGCAGGGAACGATCGCGCGGGGACTGTAACCCAGCACAGACAAAGGTGCAAGGAGCGAACCGTAGCAGAAGAGAGCGACAAGAATTGACGGCCCTGCTACCAGGCTTATCAGCAGGATGGTCAAAAGGCCGTTTAGTGCGTCAACCTGAAAAGGTTGAGGAAAGGGATGCTTTTGGTTAACCTTGGCCTTCTTATAGAGCTGGACTCCCGTTTCAACATCCTGCCACGCGGCCTTGGCGTGCCGCTGCATCTCCGGTCCCAGTTGCCGCACCGTGGCAGATCGCTGGCTCGTCCGATTGCGATCGATGACAGGATCCACAATGTTGCCGCAAGACCCACAGCGCAGACCACGCATTCACATCGGCAGATAACTCTCGCGGATGTCGAGCAAATCCTCACCGACCATGAGATCGTGGCATCTGGGACAATTCATAGAAACCCTCCCAGCCATAGGGTGCAACCCATTTCACCTGACTCCAGTCACCATGTCTGGAATCTATCGGTACAGAAAGCAATTGGGGTGCCACATGAGCCCTTCATACTCTTACGTGTTTTCGAGGCGAATCGTAGCGTAGCGCCCTGAGATTCTGGCACAATGACGAAAAATGTGACTGGATTGGCCCCATGGGACAAAATAGGTCATCAAGGTGTTCTAAGTAGACGTTTTTAACCGATGGCTCTGAGCAGACTAGAACTTGAACGTGTCCTCGCTGAACTCGCCCCCATGCTCCACGGCGGGTGGATTCAGAAAATTCACCAACCCACTCTGGGCACGCTCATTTTCGATGTCCGCACACCGGGACGGACGCATCGGTTGCTGATATCAGCACGGCCGGATACATCCCGATTGCACCTGACGAGCCAGCACTTTCCCAATCCGACGACGCCTCCGGCGTTTTGCCAGTTTCTGAGAGCTCACTTTCAAGGGGCTAAGATCGACGCGATGTCCCAAGTACCATACGAACGAATCGTTGAGATTGCGTTCATCGGTAAGGACGGCATGCAGACGCTCGTGTGCGAGCTGACCGGAAAGAAAACGAATATCCTGGTCCTCAACGCCGAACGGCACGTGCTTCGTGACCTCACCCACCAGCGCGACCGTATCGGTCACCCCTATACGGCTCCACCACACCGCCAACAAGTCCCGCACGCGGCACAGCCGATTCGCTTTACCGGATCCTGTGGCATTGAAGCTCCGGTATCGGCTGAGATCGATGCCTATTACCAGGACAAGGAATCGATCCTGTCGCTCGATCATGCCAAAGAGGCGCGACGGCAGATCCTAAAACGCACCATCAAGAAAGAGCGGCGAAGGATTGCAGCCTGGCAGGAGGATATGGGAAAAGCCTCTATTTATCGGAGCTATGCCCGCTATGGAGAATTGATCAAAGCGAATCTGAGTACGATCGCAAAAGGAGCCGAGCGGATCACCGTCGTCGATTATTTTGACGAGACACTCCCCGAAGTCACCATCCCACTCGATGCGGCAAAATCACCTCAAGGGAACATGGATGACTATTTCCGAAAACATCGCAAGTATCTGACAGCCGCCCGGGAGCTGACCCCGCGCATTGCACAGGCGGAGTGGACGCTGCACCGGCTTCAGGAAGAACTCTCGATGATTGAGCAGGGAAACTGGACTCCGCCGCCGGCAGCAGCCACCGCTCTTCGCACGACTGCACAGACGGCAAGGCTCAAGCGAACGCCATCCAGCAATGCCCAAGGACACGGCCTGTTCCGGCGATTCGTGTCGACCGATGGATTACCGATTTTTGTTGGACGCAATGCACGAGAAAACGATGCGCTAACATTCGGCTTGGCCAAGAGTGACGACCTCTGGCTCCACGCCCGAGGCACACCCGGATCGCATGTCGTCGTACGGCTCGGGAAAGGGGCCGAACCTCCGATCGAAACTTTACGTGATGCCGCGACGCTGGCGCTGGTGTACAGTGACTTAAAGAAAAGCGGCAAAGGTGAGGTTGTCTATACCAGGCGCAAGTGGGTGAAAAAGGCCAAGGGCCAGACATCCGGCGCCGTGATCATCACACAAGAAAAGTCGCTCCATGTGAGCTTAGACAAGACCAGACTGGATGCCTTGAAGCTTCGGGTGACGGGCCAATAACCACACTCCCTACCTTGTCCTCTTTTTTCTATCAAATGCCATGATAACGTGTTCCTATATGGGCACGCCCTCCCAATCCTTCAATATCTTGAAAATCACCCACGCACTGACTGCGTGCCGAAGCCTACGTGAATTTGATCAACGACTGATTGACGCGTTATAGCAGACGGTGAATTGCGATCTCGCTGACTTCTATCTCTATAGCCAATCAACACAAACATTTGCCTCAGGTTGAGGCTGAGGTTGAGTAAAGAGCATCCGAACCCCTGTGCTTTAACCTTGCTCCGCGTGTTCCGTCATGAACCAGCCAGCAATCGATAACCGCCGGTGCTGACCTGCCGTAGAATCCACCCGGCACACTCGATGAAAACGAGGCACCGTAAACAGGACAAGAGAGCCTGGACGCGGCTCAATGCAGTGAGTCGGCACCAGATCTGCTGAAACAGACTCTTGTTCGTGCCGTTGCGCATACAGAATCAGTTCCCCTCCCCAGTCTGGCCGCCATTCTTCGTGGAAATATGCGACCACCGCGATTCGCCGCAACGGAGCCTGCCACCTCCCTGTGGAGCGGCCTTGATCCGTATCATCATGGGTCGGCAGACAATCGCCCGCCGCATAGGAGTAGTAACTGAATCCCAGATGGCGTCCCACAATATTGGGGAACGATTCGATGTAGCTCTGAATACAGGGTAGTTGCAATCTGGCAAGAAACTGCTGACCTTCAAGCAAAGCGATGTCTGCTTTCGCCCAATTCCCGGAGTGCGGAAAATTCTCCCTTACGTTGGGAAGCGCGTCCAGGCTCTTCCACGCCGCATTGATCATCGCCTCGCGAAAATACTGCCGCTCGCCAGGAGACCAGAAATCTTCGATGACCAGGACCGGATTCGTGTGCAAGGAGACCGCAGACAGATCTTCGATCGTCATAACCGATGGGAACAGATCCTCTTGCTTCTTCACCAGCTCCTCCTCGCAAGACTTGCTCGCAAGTCGGCTCCTAAACGCAGAGGGGCGGCCATTGTACAATGGCCGCCCCTCCAGACAAACAGGAACCGGATTAACTACCAGCGGTCGCGCTTGCCACCACCGGCCCGAGCTCCGCCGCCGCCGAATCCACCACGCCCTCCGCCGCCACCCATACGTGGCTCTTGGGGACGCGCTTCATTGACCGTCAACGTACGGCCGCCCATTTCTGAGCCGTTGAGCGCCGTGATGGCCGCTTGGGCTTCGGCGTCCGCCGACATTTCCACGAAGCCAAACCCGCGGGATTGGCCGGTAAACTTATCCGTGATGATCCGTGCGGATGCCACAGAGCCATGGGCTGCAAACAAATCGCTCAATTGCTGCTCGGTTGCCGAATAGGGCAACCCACCGACATAAATCTTTGAACCCATCGGGGTTCCTCCTTATAAATGATGACATTGTCTTGAACACGAGGACCGAGGGGGAAGGAGCGGGCCTAAGGCGCGAACCATGCAGCGACTTGGTCTGACTTCCGACGAGATTCCCGGACAAGGCAACATCCGCGTTGTGGGTCTACATGCTTGAATCGCTCTACCGCGAGACCCGTACGATAAAGTGCTTATACCTTAGCACAGGGATCTTCTCGATTACAACCTTACTCGCCAATTCTGACAAGCAGCCCTTGGTCCTTACAATAAGCGAAAGTCCGGTAGAACCACCACACGGCGATGACCAGGAACAGGCCATTGAGGCCCACTGCCCAAGCCAGACTGGCACTCGGCGCACCCTCTGCCCCCAACACAGCCCGCATTCCCTCGAAAATATGGGCCGCCGGGTTTATCCAGGCCACGAGCTTCAACCAGTTCGGCAAGATCTCCATGGGATAAAACACGCAGGAAATTGGCTGAAACAAGAACACCATGCTCCAGGCCAAAACCTCCGCCTCTTGCCCAAACCGCATAATGAGAGAAGTAGTAAACACGCCAATCACCCAGCCGGTCAGCACCAGGTTCAGGATGAAGGGAATCAACCAGAGTCCGATCATGAACACATTGTAAGAGTAGAAGAGCAAGGCGCACAGCGTCAGCACGATCCCCACAGTTGCTACTTTGAAGATGCTCATGACCATCGTAGCGGCCAAAAACTCACTCGGTTTGAGCGGGCTGGCGAAGAGATTCATCAAATTTCTCGCCCAAAGCTCTTCAAGAAACGAGATGGTGATGCCTTGTTGTGACCGAAACAGCATATCCCACAAGATGAGCGCCCCCAGGAAAAATGTGACGAACCCCGGCATCTGACCCTGAAAGCGTGTGAGATAGGTAGTGATAAAACCCCAGATCACAAGATCCAGGAACGGCCAATAAAAGATCTCCATGATGCGGGGCAAGCTGCGGCGATAGAGATAGAGATGTCTGGCGATCAGGGCCAGGACGCGATGCAGCTTCATTCGCACCCCCTGGTTCCGCGGCCATGCTCTCCGCCGCATCCACCGCATTCCTGGTGTGCGCCAAGCACCGTGCCCATGAGATGCCGCACGCCGCCGATCATGTGCACACCGGCGAGCTGACCATCAGGGGCGCGGCGAAGCCCGAAAGCGACAAGGACCAGCGGCATCACACTAAGGCCACAGGCAAATGCGAGTCCTGGCACTCGCGAGGAGTCCCACAACCAAGCCAGCGCCACCAGCATGAGGAACGGAATCGTCGATCCTGCCAGACTGTTCAGGAGCACGTGCTGACTGCATGTTCCACGCACATACCCGACCGTCCCAATCACGAGCCAAAACAAGCCCCAGCCGACGCTCAAGCCGAGCCCACCAGCCAGTAGTCCCATCCCAAAGTCGATCCAAGGCTGTGCCATCGTGTTGGTTTCTCTCTAACGCTGCGATTCACGCGCCAATTTCAGAAAGACCTCTTCCAAATCGGCCTGACCGAAGCGCGTCACGATTTCCTGAGCCGTCCCCTCAGCCACGATCTTGCCGCATTGCAGGAAGATAATGCGGTCCGACATTTCCTCCATTTCCCTCATGTTGTGTGAAGTATAGAGGATGCTCAAGCCGGAGGCCCGGCGTTCCTCTTTCAGTAACGCCCTGATTTTCCCGGCGATATCTGGATCGAGACTGGCGGTTGGCTCATCGAGAAAGAGAATCTTGGGTTCCGTGAGAAATGCCTTCGCCAAGGTCACACGTGTCATCTGGCCGGACGACAATTTCCTCGTGACCCTGGTGCGGAACTCCTCCATCTCCAGCTTCTTAACGATCTCATCCACACGCCGCGGGATATCCAACAGGCCGTAGAGCCGTGCAATAACCCAGAGGTTTTCCTCAACCGTCAACGACTGGGGCATCGAAATATAGGTGGAAGAAAAATTGACCTGTTGGAGAATGGTCTCCCGATGTGTGGCAAGGTCCATTCCAAACATGCGAATCGATCCTGCTGTCGGGGTGACGAGGCCCAGCAGCATCTGGATCGTCGTCGTCTTTCCTGCCCCATTCGGGCCGAGCAGACCGAGAATCTCACCTGGCTTGATCGAAAAGGAAATGCCGTCTACGGCGGGAAAGTCACCAAATCGCTTACTGAGATCCGTGACGTCAAGGACTGGAGAGAACATCGTCGTTACGCTCCCGCGGCTTCAATTAGACAACAGATTTTCGAGCTTCTCCGGGAGATGGCAGACTTCGCACTTTCGTTCGACCACTTTACCTTGGTATTCGGTCTTTCCGTCATGACACCGGAAACAGTCGTTGAGCGCCCGCGTGCGAAGATGGGACCCTTCCGGATGGTCCGGATACCAGGGCTTGCTATCGGCGGACACATGTCCACGTGGAATCACGATAGAATAGCCCTTGATCGGCCGATCATGAACTACCCCGGCATGGCACGCCATACACCCATCTCCGTTCCCGCTTTTCTCGAACGCGTCCATATGTTTCCGATGGCTCATGACAAGGCCGACCTCTTTCACCGGCGGCAGCAAATCGCGCGGCGCAACTTCGGAAACGCGGAGGATGTTACGATGGCAACTCAGGCAACGTCCGGAATCGACGTGTGCTTTCAGGTTATGCGGTTCGGCCGGAGTCCCAAAGGCATAACGCACCGCATCCCGTGTTCCTGCCCACACCTTGTCACGCAGCCAGCCTTCGAGTCCTGGTCTGACATGGCAGGCGACGCAGGTAACCTCCTTGTGCGAGGACGCTACCCAGCTCTCATAGGATGGAGCAATCATATGGCAACCGGCACAGAATTTGGGGTCGTCGGTCAAAGGAACAGCCGCGCCGCCGAGCGCAAGGACGCCGGCCGCGAGACCGAGGAGGACCGCAAGTCTAAGTGTCCAGCTCATGCTCTGATCGAGCACGTCGGGGAAACTGCTTTATGATAAGTGCGGCAACAGCGGGCACGTCGTCCAGACCAAACACCGGTACGTCAAGTGTGACCGGATGGTTAGACACCACCGCCAGCAAACCTTCTGACGAAACAGGCACCTCCCCAAATTGATCGCGAACAATCACGATCTTTGGATACCCTTCGTGTTTCCAGCCTTCCGCGATGATCAGGTCGTACGTCATGTCCAAAAACCTGTCTCGCACCTCTTCGACTTTCAATGTGTCCGAGACATCGGCAAACAAGGCCAGACTCCCTTTCGACAACACCATGACACTGCTAGCTCCCGCCCGCTTGTGCCGCCAACTGTCCTTACCTTCCGTATCGAGATCGAACCCATGGCCCGCATGCTTGACCGTGGCCACTTTGTACCCGGCACGTACCAACTCGGGAATCACCCGCTCAATAAACGTGGTTTTGCCGCTATTCGACCGTCCGACAAAACAGAGGATAGGAATGGACATAGGGGTTTTCGTCAACAACAAGATGATCGATGGTCGCCAGCCTGCACGTGTTCAGATTTTGTCAGCCAGGCCTCGCCACTCAGCAATTGAACCGTCACCAGGTCGCCAGGGGCCAACCGTTCCACCTCAACGGGTACATCGATCAAGCAATTGGCCTTCACCATTGAGGTGAGAATTCCTGATCCCTGATCGCCAGTCGTCCGAACCTTGAAAATACCCTCTTCACGTGTGAGAATCCCGCGTAAGAAGTGCCGCCGGTCCGGACGCTTCGAAAATGTCTCTTGGAACACCGCATCCACGATGGGACGGCTATAGCTGCGTCGCCCACCCATCTTGAGCAGGGCAGGACGAACTAATTGTTCGAAGGTGACCATGGACGAAACAGGATTCCCCGGCAAGCCGAAAGCCAGCTTGCCTTGAATTTTCCCAAAGGCCAGCGGCTGCCCTGGTCTGATCGCTAATTTCCAGAAGTTCATCTCTGCACCGATTTCCCGGAAGACGGCTTTGGTAAAGTCGTAGTCCCCCATCGACACCCCGCCGGACAGGACCAGGATATCAGCATTCAAGCCTTGGGAGATTTTTTCCTTCAGCGCGGCCTGCGTGTCCCGTGCAATACCGAGCAACAATGGAATGCCGCCGGCTTCCTGTACGGCGGTGGCGATGCCATAGCTGTTCGAGTTGATGATTTTCTCGTCGCTGAACCGTTCGTCGAGGTCAGCCAACTCATCGCCTGTCGAGAGGATAGCGACACGAGGGCGTTGATACGCAAAGAGAAATGATTTGGCCAGCACCGCCAGCATGCCCGCTTCTCCAGGGCGAATCTGCGTCCCCTTCGCAATGATACACTCGCCCTTCTTCACATCTTCACCCTGAGAACGAATGTTGGAGCCCCGTGGCTCCGGTTTGAAGATGCGAACGGTGTTCGAAGTCTGCTCCGTATCCTCAACCTTGAGGACCGTATCAGCGCCCTGTGGGATCGGCGCGCCAGTCATGATCCGAATGGCCTGCCCGATGCCAACCGTTTTCGACGGCATCCTGCCCGCCGGCACATCTTCGATCACATCCAGCGTCACGGGCTTCTGAATCGCATGATCCTGCTTGATGTCCTCCCAGCGAACGGCAAACCCATCCATCGCGCTGTTGTCCCACGGCGGGTTGTCCCGCTCAGCGACAATATCTTCACCAATCGTCCGCCCGAGCGCATCGAGTAGAGAGATCTTCTCCAAGCCCAATATCACCGTCGCATCGAGCACGATGTGTTGTGCCTCGTGAAGGAGTGTCAGATTGTTCATGATATCCGTCGCCGGTTGAAGGCCATCAGCTCAGTTATAGAGCAGGTTTCAGCAACGAACTGCCCTTCTTGCAGAAGGCTTCGACTTGGTTGGCGATGCGATGGTACGCCTCGGCGGTCGGCGTATCGGAGTTGAACAGCGCAAACGGCTCGCCCGCATCGGATTGGGTCACCACATCGGGATCCAGCGGGATGCACCCCAGAAACGGCACCCCCATGTCGAGAGCGGAGGCCTCGCCGCCCCCCTTTCTGAATACGTCGATATGGTGATGGCAGTTTGGACATTCCAGCCCACTCATGTTTTCCACGATGCCGATGATGGGCACCTCACTGTCTTTACAGAAGGTCACCGACTTGCGCGAATCGAGCAGCGCAACTTCCTGCGGCGTGGTGACGATGACGGCCCCGCTGACCGTGCCGAGCAAATCGATGGTCGTCACCGATTCGTTCCCGGTCCCGGGAGGCAGGTCGATCAACAGGAAATTCAGATCCTGCCACTCCACGCCGCCGAGCAGCTGATTGACGAACTCGTATTTGTACGCGTCGCGCCAGATGATCGGGTCGTCTGAATTCTGCAGGAGAAACGACATCGACGCGATTTTGAGATTGTAGGCCTGAAACGGAATGATCCCGCCGCCGGTGCTGATCTTGAGCTTCTGCCCTTCGGCGCCCACCATCTTGGGAATATTTGGTCCATGAATATCCATGTCACAGATACCGACGTGCCACCCTTTGAGCGCAAGACTGACGGCGATGTTCGTCGTGCAGGTGCTCTTCCCCACCCCACCCTTGTTGCTCATAATGAGCACCTTTTGCTCGATCCGCTCCATCCGCTTGGCCACGAGCCAGCGGCTGTGCCCTTCCTTGTCCTTCTGGCACCGTTCGTTCTCGTCGCAGATGGCGCAGGCCCACAGATATGTGCAAACGTCGCCGCCTCCGCTGCTGATCACATGAAGCTCACGTTTCATGGCTAATCCTTGTTACCGAGACACTTCTGCCGACTATCGCTGACGACCCGATGTGGGAACCCCCACGTACTCGCCCCCCGAAGCCTTGGCCGTCGATGCTGCAACCACACCGGCTCCCGCTGTTGCCATTGCCACTGCAGGCGCGGAGTCCGGTTTGTCTTCAGCGGGCTTCTGTTTGCCGAAAAACTTGGCACCGAAAATGCCGACCCAGTAGAGAAGAAACATGGGACCAGCCATGAGGCACTGGTTAAACGGATCGGGCGTGGGAGTCAGAATCGCGGCAATGATAAACGACCCCAACAGCGCCCATTTCCAGTATTGGATCAGAAACGGCGCATCAACCCATCCCAGCTTGGCCATGAGTGTGATTGCGAGCGGCACCTCAAAGATCAGACCAAAGACCAATAAAAACCACAGAGCGAACCCGACATACTGCGCGATCGAGATTTGCGGGACAAATCCCGCGTTGACGCCATAGGAAATTAAGAAGTTCAGTGCAAACGGAAGAATGAAAAAGAACGAGAAACCGACGCCGCAGTAAAACGCCACTGTACTGATGCACACAAACGGACCGACGAACCGGCGTTCCTGGGCATGCAATCCCGGCACCACAAACCGCCAGATTTCATACAACACATAGGGCATCGCCAGCACCAGCGCGAACAGCCCCGCGACCTTGACGTTCTGCCACAGGGCCTCGGCCGGGGCCAGAAACACAAACGGGACGGTCGGTAGTTCCGTCGGCTCCCAAGACAGGGTGCTAGGCACAAACATGTTCTGCAAGGGAATGCGCAGCCATTTAACCAGAGTGTCCGCATAGAAGAACGTTCCCACGAACACGATTACCGTAATGATTGCCGTGCGGGTCATCCGCACTTGAAGCTCCACCAGGTGCTCCATGACCGGCATCTTCCTGTCTTCCAGCGGCTTGAAGACCGAATCTTGCAGCCAGCGATTGAATGCGTCCAGCACAACCCCTCACTTAGGATTCACGGCTACGAACAGACTGTTTCCCTGCCGATTGACCAACAAGACCGCCAACTCGTCTTTCTTGATCTTGGCGGCGGCCTTCTGATACTCGTCCAGATTCTTGATGGTTTCATGGTTCACTTCCTGAATCACATCACCGCGCTGCAACCCTGCAGCTTCTGCCTGTCCGCCTCCTTCTACCGAGATGATCACCACTCCGGTCAACTTTGCGGAGATGTTCAATTGACTCATTACCGCGTTGTCCAATGTCTGAACGCGAAGGGACGCGAGGACATTGTCCGGCGGCTTGATCGTTTCGGTCGACTCCTTAGGTGGCGCCGGCTCTTTCTTCGCCAGCATTTCATCCGACGGGCGCTCGGCAACCTTCACGGCAATCGTCTGCTCCTTGCCATCGCGAAGCACTTTGATCGTTGCATCCTTGCCAACCACCGTCCGCGCCACGAGATTCCGGAGTTGGCTCACGGTCTGAATATCCTTGCCATTGAAGGCCACGACGACATCGCCCCGCTTGATCCCAGCGGCCTGCGATGGTCCGTTTTCATTCACATCGCTGATCAGCACGCCCTTGCGATGCTCCGGAAGTTTGAACGACTTCGCCAAGGCCGGTGTGATTTCCTGAATGGCAACTCCCATCCAGCCGCGCACGACTTTCCCCGTCCGCTGAAGACTCTCGACGATGTCGAGCGCAATACTACTGGGAATCGCGAAACCAATGCCTTCGGAGCCGCCCGTCCGCGAAAAGATGGCTGTATTGATGCCGATCAGATCGCCGTCCATGTTCACAAGTGCCCCGCCGGAATTACCGGGATTGATCGCAGCATCCGTCTGAATAAAATCTTCATAATCGGCAATACCCACGTTTCCTCGTCCCAGGGCGCTGATGATGCCGAGCGTGACCGTCGAGCTCAACCCGAAGGGGCTGCCCACGGCTAAGACAAGATCGCCCACCTGTAATTTGTCATACGCTGCCCACTTGAGCGACGGCAGATTCGTGGCCTCGATCTTGATGACGGCCAAATCGGTCTTTGGATCTGTCCCAATGATCTTCGCGGAAAACTCGCGCCGGTCGTTCAAGGTTACTGTGATCTGGGTTCCCCCTTGGACAACATGGTTGTTCGTGACAATATAACCGTTTGGATCAATCACGACGCCCGAACCCGCACTCTGATCCGGCCGACCATGCGGCGCAGGTGGCGTGTGAGGAATCGGCGGTGGCGCTGGCAAATCCTCTCCGCCCGGCTCCTCACCCGGTGGTTTTTCAAATGGGCCCGGAGGCAATCCACCCCGGCGACGCCCCCCTTCACTTCCGCCGATCACCGCAATATTGACAACTGCGGGAATCGTTTTCTTCACGATGTCGGAAAAACCCTGAGTGAACGCCGGCGGAACCCCTGCGGCTGAAGCGGACACCGCGCCGTCAAGACCGACAAGGGCACAGAACCCCAACAATACTCCACTGCCGATCGACCACGTGGTCATGGGCTGACGTCGATACTCCATAGAACGAGTCCTCCAGAGGTTTGACGGTACTCTAAGTGCTCAAGGCACACCACTCCCCGCTAACTAGATTCGTCTTCGAATCAGATTCGTCAAATTCAGACAAAGTCATTACACCATCCGTGTATCATCTTACACTAATCGTTCCTTGGGCTTCAAAGAAGAAAAGTCTGTCCTATTTGGCCCGCACAAGTCTGTAGGCCGCGTAAGTCAACGGATTGCCGGTTGCTTTCGTCCCATGTTTCCAGTACGGTGACTCGAACCTGATTCAATGGATTCAGTCGTGACTCGTTCCAGTACGTCACCTTCACACCGACCATTCTCCACGGCATGCCTGATCCTGGCAGGATACGCCGTCTTGCTGAGCGCCGCATGCGCCAGACACTTGGAATTTCCTCCCATGGGAGAGCCCCTGCCCTCTACGGTTACGCTCAAATTAGCACCGTCCATCACGCCGCAGACATTTCATTACACGGACTCCTGCGGGCAGCCGGAAGAAATTCCGATCGGCCGCCAGATTGAGGCCGCGCTGCGTGAAGGGGCACATCGGACATTCAAGACCGTAGTTTCGGATGACAAAACTGACAAGGGCATCGTATCGGATCATGTGATCACGATCGATATCCGCGATTGGTTCTTCGCACTCGATACGGATGCACTGTACGATCGGGCTCCCGCGACCATGCGGATGAACGCGTTCGCGCGGATGCATGACAAGACCGGAGCCCTGCTACGGGAAACGGAATTCAAGGTCGTCCGGCAAGAACGGCTGCGACTGGAGCGACTCGGCAAAAACTGCAATTACATCATTGACCCATTCATCAAGAATACGGCCGTTGAGTTGGCATACAAACTCTTTATGGATGCCAGAGTCGCGCTCGGAGGAACTCCCGATTCGCCCCCGATCGCTGAGCCCCCTATCTCTGATTCACCCAGTACGCCCCCGATGGCCGCCGCTCTTCCTGCAACCGTGCCTGCTTCGCCATCGACACTTCGATTCAAGGCTCTACTGCTGGATGAGAACGGCAATCTGATTTTTGAGGGAGGCGAGCATGTCCGCGTGCGTGTGGATGTCGTTAATACTGGAGCAAGCCCGGTTGAGCACGCATCGGCCTCACTCATCGGCACTACGGCAGTCATCGAACAGTTCCCCGCGACGAACTTGAGAATTCCCACACTGCTGCCAGGCCAGACCAAAACCGTTGAATTCATCGCGACGTTACCCATGACCATTCAACCGCAGCACACTGAGATCCTTGTTACGGTTTCTGAATCGGTAGGAGCCGCCGCACCACCCCAGACACTGTCTTTTACGATTCAACCGACCGGCACCAAAACGCACTGACTTCCTCGATTCGATGAACATCACAATCCTATGTAATCCTCGTTTTGAAGAGAACTACAGCGGCGATGTGGTGTGGGACATTCGCAGTTAGCGAATACAAGCAAAATTTTTCTCGTTAAAGTGTGCCAAGTTTCTTAACTATCCATACGGAGTGATTTTTAGCCATTCCTATAAAGCCAGTGCCATATCCACCAACACAGCAGTGTGGTACGGACCAAGTGATTAGATAGATAAGTCCAGCGGAAATGCAGCAAGACTGGATGAAATTGCACATTAAAAACAAGTATCTACTCGTGCGCAGATTCAGTAGTGATGTAGTGGACAATGTTGAAGAACTCCTCGTCAGTTGAGATACATTAACTCTTGCCGTTTTTTTTGAGCGTCAATCCCTTGTCTTCTAATACTTGATGAAGTTTCAAAAGTGTAATTGAACAAAAAACTATCAATAAGAAGGTCTTTGATAGTATGTTAACGGCAAGTCCAAATTTTCCGAATAGAGCGGACATCAGGAGCTCATTCATCGCAATTACCAATGCGGCCAAAAGAAGATACTTCAAAGTTTGAAGCTTTAGTTTCAGCACTAAAGGCGCACAAAAAAGCAAAAATATCAAGCGATAGTCCCAGTTGCTCGACAAAATAAATGTTCCAATATAAACGCAACTTCCGATTAAAAATAGTCTTTCTTCTGTGTTCGTTAAGTTGTCGGTAGCCAATAACTTTCTTGTTTCTTGTTTGAAGAAAATCACAAATGAGATAGCTAGGAAGCTAAGACTAAAGGCGATGCTTGGCAGTGGTATTGCAATGTATTTCTGTGCGACAGCTGAGATACGTTTGGAGCCATAACTCAGTCCACCTGATACGGGCGTTCCTGAAAGAATAGAAGACAGTTCTGGCCATAACAACAAAAGCGCACAGCCAACTCCTGCCGTCATGAGAATAATTGTTTTCGGAGTCTTTAGAAATGCAGGGACAATTAGCAAGGGGTAGATTTTTAGTAAAGTCGCTAATGTCACAGCTATTGTGCTGAAAACTGCATTAGAGCTAGCTGCGAGAAACAATAAAACAAATACAAGTAAGTCGTTATTGCCTCTTTCAACTGCCAGCAACGCTGAGCCAGAGAAGCACAGGAGTAAATGAAATAATGAAGGAAATTTACGTAGTAGCGAGTAACAACAAAAGACAAACAACACAATCCAAGTTGAGATAAGGATTAGATAGTTAGATTCATCCTGCAGGTTCAGCACTTCTGCTACCGAGCTCCAAAGTGAAGGGTAATTCATAACCCGTTTCCATGGGTCGCCCGGATTCTCTGTTTGGGGATTAAACCCAAGTTCAATAGAAATTAACGAACCTTGCACGGTCCGCATATCGGCAAATGGTGGCCACATCGTCGGAACACCTAGTGTCTTCCATGTGTTTGTCCAACCGATGGTTAATACACTTATTAGGATTGCTAACCATCCTAGTATCAAAAGTAATGGCAACTTTCTCGACACTTTTTCTAGCATTAAAATTTTGTCCTTTTAAAGACAGATACGGGCAGAAGCTTAATCACCGCCATCACCGCCCACCAAAACGCAGGCACATAAACTTCATCTTTTCGCTTATCAATTGCCCGCACAATCGTTGCCGCTATAGCAGCGGGCTTAGCCCACAGCAAGCCTTTTTTAAATGACGCTGTCATGGGTGTATCCACAAAACCTGGCTTAATAGTCACGACTGATACATCGGATTTGTGTAGCCGCTGCCGCAGGCCCGATGTAAATGCCGTGATCATTGCTTTGGCTGAACCATAGACATAGTTGCTGGCCCTGCCTCTATCACCTGCGACAGAGGAAATAACCGCAATTGTTCCTGCCTGCTTGCCTTCAAAACGATTAGCAATGTGGGTAAGCAGGCTAATCGTAGATAGAGCGTTTGTGTTTATCTCCGCAAGCGTTTCTTCCACGCTTTGCTCACAGGCGTTTTGGTTCGATAGCGTTCCATGCGCAATTAGTACCGTGTTAATGCCGCCCATTGCCGCCTCTGCCGCATCTAACATAGCGGCATGGCTGCTCATGTCATTTAAGTCCGTGCAGTGGCTATGCGTTTCTGTTGCTCCTCGTACTTTCAAGTCGGCCGCTATCGTTTTAAGGCGTTCTTCGTTTCGTGCCACTAGATAGAGCGCATCACCTCTAGCTGCCCATAGCCGTGCGCAGTGCTCCGCTATCGCAGAGGTTGCGCCTATAACAAGCACTTTTTTCACGCCAATCCCAGCCGTTGTGATTGGGCGGAGGCAAACTTGCCAATAGCGCCATACTTGTGGCGCACCGCCTCAAATTCTTGCCACTTTGGATATGTCGCTTTAAACGACGCTTCTCGCATTACCGCATCTTTCGTTAAATACACTCTGCCACCCATGTCTGCCACCATATCGTCTAGCCTGTGTAATAAGTCTATAACGGATGGAGACATTTTAAAGTCTAACGCTAGGGTGTAGCCCTCTATCGGGAACGACAACAGGTTTTGATTAGCAGGCCCAAATTGTTTGAGTACTGCCAAAAATGAACCCGCACCACTTTGTGCGATTTGGGTGAGCATCTTGCGCGCATTAGCAACACCGTCTGTTTTCGGCAACACAAACTGATACTGCAGAAAGCCTGCTTTGCCATAAAGCTTATTCCACCCGCCTATCGCATCTAGTGGGTAAAAGTAGGGCAGCAGTGAAATAGTCTGGCTCTTGTTGTGTGCTGCTTTCGCCCAATAGGCTGTGTTAAACGCCCGCATCGTCACGCTGCTGAGTAAAGCGGCAGGCGTATAAATGGGAATGGTGATGGGCTCTTTGATTGTTAAGTCCAGCCCACCGTTATCGGCATGATCGCCCACCATCAATACATTTCGGCCCAAGTGTTTACCTGTGCTTAAACAGTCAATCCACGCCACACTGTAGGTAGATGAGCTAGTTGTTTCAAACGCTTCACAGGCCTCTTCTAATGAGCCCGCCTTAATCGTTTTTTGGGTAATAAAGGCAGACTTAATGGGAATGAGCTGAATGGTCGCTGTCAGAATCACTCCTGTTAGCCCCATGCCACCACAAGTCGCATGAAATAAGTCAGGTAGTTGTGTGGGCGATGTGGTGACTGTTTCACCTGTGCCAAGTAGCATAGTGATGGACACAACATGCTGCCCCAATGTGCCCGCCACATGATGATTCTTGCCATGTACATCGCTGGCTATCGCCCCACCCACTGTAACGAAACTTGTGCCTGGTGTTACAGGTAAAAACCAGCCGTGCTTGACAGTAACTTTTAAAATGTCACGCAGCGTTACGCCTGCTTCTACGGTGAGCAATCCTGTAGCCGTATCAAACGCAATAAAGTGGTCGCAATAAGTGGTTTGTAAGACGGTTGCGGCATTGGCACTGTCGCCGTAACTGCGGCCCTTGCCTCGTGCGATAACTACTTCTTCTTGTTGTATGTAGGTTTTATAGGCGGAAAGCGATAGCGGCGTGATGACCTGCGCTTCTTGTGTTGGATAGCCACCCCAGCCGCTAATGGGTGCGGTGGTATGTGTGGCAGTTGTCTGTGCGGCAGCCGTCATACTGTCACCCGCTTATCGCCACTCACAAACACATACTTTTTATCTAATTGATATTTGACATAAAAGCCAATCGCCAAGCCAATAACACCACCCACATAACGCATTGTGTCCGTTGCAAACATTAAGTGAAACGCATACTTCACGCCCCAAAAGATGACGGTGGTAAACACACCCATAAAGCTATACAGCACAAATAGCTGCCCATCATGCGCAATGTTGTTGCTCTTAAACGCAAAGATATAGCGCTTCTCCAACAGGTAGCGCAGCGGCAGGCCTAAAGCTGTGCTAATCAAAATAGACAGTTCAACTGAATAGGGCCCTTGTAAGCCCATATTGAGAGCATCTGTGCGCTAATATTGATGGCAGTGGACAACGCTGCAACCAGCGTATACAAGACAGCACTACTGACCGCTGCCTTTGCCATTAGCCAATACCTTTTGTGGCGAGCAGGAAAGAGATAGCAATGAATGCGGCAACGGCAAGACTAGCTCTATCTTTTATGGCAAACACGATGGGGTCGTCATCCATCTCACCCCTGTGCGCCTTCATCCATACCCAACTTATCCAAAAAAGCATTAAAGGCACAGCAAACTGAATCAGCTGCGGCTGGACGTAAAGGGTAACGATTGTCTCGCTATGTAAGTAAAGCGCCAACACTAGTACTGCCGCATAACCTGCCGTAATGCCAAATACTTGTAATAGCGGCGCATCTGTAACTGCATAGCCTCTGCCGTGTGCGTGGCTATTATTTACCTGCGCCTGAACCTGAAGTTCTGCGTAACGCTTCACAAGCGCAAGCGATAAAAAGATAAAGACAGAAAACGCTAATAGCCAGAATGACAGAGTAATGGCCACAGCTGCCGCACCCGCAATAATGCGCATGGTGTAAAGCGCCGTAAGCGTTAGGCAATCAATCAGCGCGAGGCGCTTAAGCCACAGTGAATAGGCACAGGTCAGTAAGAAGTAGATCACTAACCACGCTGTAAATGCTGTGTCTACCACTAGCCCTAACGCAAGACTGGCAATGGCAAAGAGTGGCGCAAGCACTACTCCCGCTTTAATGGGTACGGCAGCCGAAGCAAATGGACGATGGCGTTTACGGGGGTGCTTGCGGTCGCTCTCTAAATCCAATAAGTCGTTAGTCATATACACGGCAGAGGCGCACAGGCTAAAAGACACAAAAGCGAGAATGAGCGTGGATAGCAATTGGATATTGCTAATTTGGTGGGCGGCAAGCAGCGGCACAAAGAGCAACAGATTCTTTAGCCATTGCTGCACCCGAAACACCCTGCGCCAATGCGATAGCGTCACAGCTTGCGGCGGAAAGACTTTAGATACGGTGGCGACTTGGGTAACCTGCTTGGCAATCGCATCACTAGCGTTCACCACAATGGCCTGTCGTGCGCCTGCCCACACTGCTATGTCTGCCGCTGAATTACCTGCGTAGTCATAGCCCTTAACTCCGTATTTTGCTTCTAACGCCGCCCGCTTGTTTGTGCCTGCGTTATTCGTTGTACCATCGCTTGCCAGCACTTCGTCAAACAAATCTAAATGGTCTGCGATAGCCTGCGCGACCCGCTTATCCGTTGCTGTACAGAGCACAATCCGCTTGCCCGCCGTCCGCTCTTCTTTTAACCACTCAATCAGCACACTGTTATAAGGTAGCGTGGCCACATCTAAATCAACACGGTCAGCCACTTTGGCTTTAAGTGCTGCTTTGCCGCCTAATAACCAAAATGGCAAAACCAGCACATTTACAGAGTTATCATGCAGCAAACGCAGCGCTGATTCGTGCAGCGTATCCGTTAGTGCCAATGTGCCGTCTAAATCTACGGCAATCACCATATCTGTGTTTGTGCATGTTTCCAATGTGCGTTTGTCAGTGGACATTTCGACGTTTTAATGGTGGACAACACGTTTTGACTGCCGATTTCCTCATGCGCATGTTTCTTGATTCAGCGGCAGCAGAAAACAACTGCGGCTCGATGAATTATTGTTCAGGTCAAAAACAAAGGTCTTATTGAACGCCGGTTCGGTATTCACAGTCGGCAGTCTGCTTGTGATGAAGAGCATATTCCTTCCTTCGAGAGTGAATGAACGTTCTGGCCTCG
>Ga0194128_10004366_pt1 | contig 20802 bp, 18 predicted proteins | sample TA2KigCa65mmetaG_FD_148650 | JGI IMG/M metagenome (GOLD analysis project Ga0194128, IMG submission 148650) | Freshwater microbial communities from Lake Tanganyika, Tanzania - TA2015037 Kigoma Deep Cast 65m | ecosystem: Environmental > Aquatic > Freshwater > Lake | place: Tanzania: Lake... | reverse complement strand
CGCCGGCGACGAGGTTGAGGTCAAGCCGCTCGTGCAAACGCCGATCGTGCTGTCGAGCCTGTTGGCGCCGCTGATTCATCAACAGCGCCTGGCCGAATTGAGGCAACGCCGGCCGGCGAGTGGAATCCTGAATCTCCCGGCACTGCTACGACTGGATGGGAATCTGCTCCGTTGTAAGCACTCCACCGATTAACCGCCACGGCCATGCCGCATCTGTTCGACCTCGAAGGGCGGTACGGCAATGTGCCCGGCTTGCAAATCATCGAGCGCTTGCTGCAATGTGGAAATGTTCCCGGGATCAAGGGCGATGACGATGTCGGTATCCCGGCTAAACTGGGCCGCACCGTACAACACGCACGCCTGGCCGCCCATCAGCAGGAACCGGACCCGCCGTGTAGTCAGCGTCGAAAGGACTTTGAGAATCGGGTTCGGGATCAAGCGAGCCTCCCATCGCCAGGTAAAATTCCCAGAGTTTCATCGACTCGCGCCAGCGTTCCTGCGGCGTCAAGCGTTGCCAGGCGTCCCATTTCTCTTCGGTCAGGTCGTTCATGCGGTCATCTTACCAAGCACGTCGGTTTGTCGGGGGCCATTCAAAAAAAATCCCACCTTGGAACAAGGTGGGATCGAGATAATCGCGTAGCCTTTGGGCTGCTCATACAACCTCGCGCAACGCCGGGCGGTCGGCCAGGTGTTGCGGGCGGCCGGTCGGGTCGATGATGTTGACGGTGTCGGGGTTGAGGCCGAGGTTGCGGTAGACGGTGGCCAGCACTTCGCCTTGATACACGGGACGCTGCGTGGCATAGCCGCCCATGCGATCCGTAGCGCCGATGACGACGCCGGTTCGCATGCCGCCGCCGATCATCAAACAACTGCTGACCGGCGCCCAGTGGTCGCGGCCCACGCCGTTGTTGATCCGAGGCGTGCGGCCGAACTCGCCCCAGACGACGATCGTCACGTCGTTGAGCATGCCACGCATGTCGAGGTCTTCGACGAGAGCGCTCAAGCACTGGTCGAGCTTGCCGCCGTGATCGCGCACGAGCTGGAAGTTCTGCCCGTGGCTGTCCCATCGTCCATAGCTCAGCGTGACGCAGCGAACGCCGGCTTCGACGAGCCGACGAGCGACGAGCAGATGATCGTTGACAGTCGGAGCGCCGTCGTACTGAAACTGGTACGGCTTGCCGTCGCCGTAACGATCGCGCACGTGCTGCGGTTCGCGGGTGAGGTCGAGTGCTTCGAGCAGGCGATTCGACGTGAGGACGCCGAGAGCACGTTGCTGGGCGGCGTCGAGGCCTTCGATCGATCCGGTGGCGTCGATGTCGCGGCGCAGCGTGTCGAAGCTCTGCATCAAGCGACGGCGATCGTTCAGCTGGTCGACCGTGCCGTTGAGCCGCATGTTGGCCATGCCTTCGCCATCGGGTTTGAACGGAGCGTAAGCCGGTCCGAGGAAGCCGGTCTGCCCGGCGTCGGACCACGGACGATGCTGCGTCGGGGCAGCCAGGCCGACGAACGGCGGCACCGACGGGTCCGCCGGGCCTTGCACCTTCGCCAGCACCGCGCCGACGCTAGGACGACCGCCCATCGGACGCAGCGAATCGTGCGGCCAGCCGGTTAAGCACTGGATCGCATCATGGCGGTCGGCGCAACCGGTGATCGAGCGGATGACCACGCACTTGTCCATGTGCCGGGCCATGCGCGGAAACACTTCGCAAATCTGCAGGCCGGTGACGTTGGTCTGGATCGGCTGGAATTCACCGCGGATTTCCGACGGCGCTTCCATCTTGAGATCCCACATATCTTGATGCGGAGGCCCGCCGCCCAGGAAAATATTGATGACGGCCTTATGCGTGGTCGGGGCAGGGCTGTTCGCCTCGGCCCGATAGATGTCGGCCAGAGTCAGGCTGGCGGCGCCGAAGCTGAACGCGCCGGCCTTGAGAAATCCGCGACGACTGATGCCATCGCAGTAGCGCGAAGCAGGACCGAGGATGGTGAGCATGTCGAGGCCCTTTCGGGACATCAGACCTTTCGCTAACGCGTCAGGCTCTGACAGAAGGTAGGACCGGCCGGGCGTCGCTATCGGCGAAGGCGATACCCCCCAATCCTTCGCCCTATCTGCGCAATCTCAGCGTCGCCGAGACCTATTGCGGTATCGTATGTAACCATACAGCCTGCATGCAGAAGTGTCAAGGAGAAAAGGTCGCTTGCCGGTGGTGAAGCACGGTTCGCAAATAGGGCGAAGAGGGGAGAGACGCCTGTGTTTCGCTCCGGTCGAATCTGTAAAGCTGCTCCGTTTGAGCTAGTCTAAATCCGGTCGGCACAACGGTTGTCTTTTTTGTTTTCATGGTAACGGCTTCTACTACTTCAACAGCTTTCCTTTTGGTGGAACCAACTCTCTCTGCTTGCGTTCCGAGTCAACGCCCGTTCGAGGTGCAAGAGGCGACAATGACGGTGCATCTCGCACGGACTCGCGGTCCTGGCTGCCTTCTCCCGGTTCAACGATTTCGCCGATTTATACAATCACACGCAGGCACGACGCCACGCCAAACAAGGAGATAACCATGCGCTGGATACTCGCAGTCATGCTGCTAACAGGATCGATCAACGCGATGAGTCTCGGGCAAGACAAGAAACCCGCCTATCCGCCGACCAAGACGGACAACGTCGTCGATGTCCTGCACGGCGTCGAGGTCGTCGATCCGTATCGCTGGCTCGAAGATGGCAAGAGCACCGACACGCTGGAATGGGTCGATGCACAAAACAAACTCACGCAAACGATCCTCGGCAACGTCCCAGGCCGCGACAAGATCCGCGAACGGCTCGGCAGCTTGCTCGAGATCGGCAGCCTCGGCGTTCCGACTCCGAAGAAAGGGCGCTACTTCTACACCAAGCGCGAAGGCACGCAGAACCAGGCCGTTCTCTATGTCCGCGACGGCGTCCACGGCAAGGATCGCGCGCTGCTCGACATCAACGCACTCGCCAAGGACGGGACTATCGCGCTCGACTGGTATTATCCCAGCAAAGACGGCAAGCTTCTCGCCTACGGGCTATCCAAGGATGGCAGCGAAGTCTCCACGCTTCACATCCGCAACGTCGATACCGGCAAAGACCTCCCCGACAAAATCGAACGCACCCGCGCCTGCTCGCTGGCGTGGCTGAACAACAACAGCGGCTTCTACTACACCCGCTATCCCGCCGTCGGCAGCGTGCCGAAAGGCAAGGAGAATTATTATCGCCACGTGTATTTGCATCACATCGGCGGCGATCCGAAGGATGATGCCAGGGTCTTTGGCGACGGCCGCAATCCCGAGGATTGGCCGAGCGTCAACCTCTCGCAAAACGGCAAATGGCTGGCGGTCAACGTGCATCAGGGCTGGGCGAAGTCGGAGTGTTATGTTCTGAACGTTTCCAAAGCCCGCTCTGAGCCAGGCGACTGGAAGCCGGTCCCGATCGCCGAAAATACAGCCGCCCTGTTCGATGTCACGGTGCGGAATGATCGATTCTATATCCACACCAACTTCGAAGCGCCGCGCTATCGGCTCTTCGAAGTCGATCCCAAGTTGCCGCGCGAGCAATGGAGCGACAAGAGTAAATGGAAGGAAGTCCTCCCGCAGCGCGCGGACAAGCTTGAAGGCGTTCGCTTCATCGGCACGTCGCTAATCGCCGAATACATGCACAACGCGACCAATCGGCTGCATCGCTACGATCTGGCCGGCAAACTCGTCGAGGAAATCGATCTCCCCACGCTGGGCACCATCGCCGCCATCAATGGAGAACCCGATGGCGATGAAGTGTTCTTCGGGTTTCAGTCTTTCGCGGTCGCTCCGAGCGTCTACCGCATCGATCTCAAGAAAGGAAGCCAAAAACTCTGGGACCGCGTGCAGACCGAAATCAACCCGGAGGCCTATGTCGTCGAACAGATCAAATACAAGTCGAAAGATGGCACGGAAGTGCCCATGTTCTTGACATACAAAAAGGGCATCAAGAAGGACGGCACGAATCCGACGCTGCTTTATGGCTATGGCGGTTTCAACATCAGCCTGACGCCTACGTTTGCGACGACGAGGTTTCTCTTCCTCGAAAAAGGCGGCGTGTTGGCAATCGCCAACTTGCGCGGCGGCGGCGAGTACGGCGAGGATTGGCATCGCGCCGGCATGCTCGACAAGAAGCAGAATACGTTCGACGATTTCATCGCGGCAGCCGAATGGCTTATCGCCAGCAAGATCACGACCCGCGCCAAACTCGCGATTCAGGGCGGTTCAAACGGAGGCCTGCTGGTCGGCGCCGTCACGACGCAGCGCCCCGAGCTCTTCAAGGCCGTCGTTTGTCAGGTCCCGCTCCTCGACATGACGCGCTATCACAAGTTCCTGATCGCCCGTTTGTGGATGCCCGAGTATGGCAATCCCGACAAAAAAGAGGACTTCGAGTGGATCCACGCCTACTCGCCGTATCAGAAGGTGAAAACCGGTACGGCGTATCCCGCCATGCTGATCACGACGGCGGCGTCCGACACGCGCGTCGATCCCTTGCATGCCCGCAAGATGGCGGCACGCTTGCAGGTGGCCTCCGCGTCGAACGCGCCAATCCTCTTACGCCAAGAAACGCGCGCAGGCCACGGCGCCGGCAAACCGCGCGGGCTTATCCTCGACGAACAAACCGACATCTGGAGCTTTGTGTTCGCGCAACTTGGGATGCAATAGCTGCTTTGCGTTTAGCGCTCGCACGGCGCCCTGCGAGCGCTGAACGTAAACCGGAGCCACCATGTCCGACTTCTCTCCCATCGATCTGGCGCTCTCCGATCCGCGGCATCCGTTCCACCTCGAACACATGGCCATGGCGCTCGACGAAGCCCACGCGGCTGCCGACGAGGACGAGGTCCCAGTCGGCTGCGTTATTATTTCTCTCGAGCGCGGAATGATCGCCAGAGCCCACAATCAGCGTGAGATGCTCAAGGACCCGACGGCTCATGCCGAGATGGTCGCCATCACGCAAGGATCGGCGTCGCTGCAATCGTGGCGCTTGGAGAACTGCATCCTGTACGTAACGCTCGAACCATGCCCGATGTGTGCCGGCGGCATCGTGCTGGCCCGCATTCCGATGGTCGTCTACGGCTGCACCGATCCCAAGGCCGGCGCGTGCGACACCCTTTACCAGATCACCAGCGACTCCCGGCTCAACCATCGCTGCCAGGTCGTTGGCGGCGTCCTGGCCGACCGCTGCTCGGCGATACTGTCCGACTTCTTCGCCGCCAAGCGTCGCCTTGGCAAAGGCTGATTGGTGGCCATCACGCTCCGCGTGATGATCAGCGCCCTGAACCAACCGCAACCCGTCATCACGCGGAGCGTGATGGCTACGATCCATTGAACGCCCTTGCGGGACACGCATTCGCCTGCTACCTTGAATGAAAACGCATCGCCTCGATGGAGCGACCATGGCCGAGCAAAAGCTGATCTTGATCGTCGACGACGACTTTGAACTTTCCGACGGCATTCGCGCCGTCCTGGAAGCGCAAGGGCACAAAGTCATTCAGGCCCGCGACGGACAGCAAGGCCAGCAGCTCATTTATCAGCAACGGCCGGACTTGGTCATCCTCGACATGATGATGCCGCGCAAGGGCGGCTATCCGGTTCTGGAGCATTTCCGCGACAAAAAAGACGCGCCGCCGATCATCATGATCACCGCGAATGAGGGCAGCCGGCACAAGGCCTATGCTGAGTATCTCGGCGTCATCGATTACATCCGCAAACCTTTCGCGATAGAACGCCTGCTGGAAGCGGTGGAGAACGGCCTGAATCCGCCGCCCGCCAATGAGGCGAAAGCTGAGAAGAAATCGTGAGCACCGTTACGCCCGCCGCCAGCGTCCTCGTCTCGCGCGGCCCGGAGTCGCGGGAGGTTTACGCCATTCTGCGCGGCAAGCATCTGAAGTTCTTCGGCGGCTTCTGGGCGTTCCCCGGCGGCAAGCTCACCAAGGCTGAAGCCCAGAACAACGACCGCCTGCATGCCCGCCGCCTCGCCGCTTGCCGAGAACTGTTCGAGGAGACCGGCCTACTTATTGCACGCCGCGCGGACGGCAGCTTTCCCATGATTACCGACGACCTTGTGCAGCTGCGCCGTCGCCTTCTCGCCGATGACGGGACTCTCGATCAAGCCTTGTCGGCTCATGGGCTTGCTGTGCGAGCCGACGACTTCCAGCTGATCGGGGAAATCACGACGCCGGCATTCGCCGCCATGCGATTTGCGACGACGTTCTTCGTCGCGCAGATTCCGAACGGCCAGACACCGACGATCTGGCCAGGCGAACTGGAGCGCGGCGAGTGGTTTTCTCCGACGCAACTGCTCAATCGTTGGCGCGATGGCGAGCTTGTCACGCCCCCCGCCGTGATGACGCTTACGCTCCTGGGTGATGGCCCCGTGCACGATGCGCCCTCGCGCGTTGCATCGGTCTATGAGCGCCTCGCGTCCGGCACGATCCACCCGATGTTCTTCGCGCCGAACATCCAGATGATTCCGCTCAAGACCGTCGCCTTGCCGCCCACGGCGTACACGAACGCTTTCCTCGTCGGCAGCGGACCACGGTACCTCATCGACCCGGGCGCCGACGATCCGGGCGAACACCAGCGGCTGTTTGACGTGGTTGACGAACAACATGCCGCCACTCCTCTCACAGCGATCGTCCTGACGCACCATCATCCCGATCATGTCGGCGCCGGCAACATGTGTGCCGCCCGATACGGTGTGCCGATCTGGGCCCACTCGCGAACTGCGGAACGACTGAAGGACCGTGTGCCGGTGCATCACCTGCTCAAAGACGGCGACCGTCTTGATCTCGGCCCTTGCCCCGCCGATGGCCGTCCATGGCATCTCGACGTCCTCCACACGCCTGGGCATGCGTCGGGGCATCTGGCGTTCTTCGAGCCCGTGTATCGCTTGCTGTTCGCCGGCGACATGGTGTCGACGGTGACCTCGATGGTCATCGCGCCGCCCGACGGCGACATGGCGGAGTACCTGCAGTCGCTGCGCCGACTGCGGGCACTGCCGAGCCGGCTCTTGCTCGCCTCGCACGGCAACGTCAGCGCGGACCCCGCCGGTGTGCTCGACGCTGCCCTCGAGCATCGCGCCAAACGTGAGCAGCAACTGCTCGACACGCTCGCCGAGGGCCCGGCCGCCATCGACGATATGACCGCACGTTTGTATCGCGGTACGCCGGAGGTGCTGATGCGTTTCGCTCGCGCCCAAGTGTTGGCGGGATTGCTCAAGTTACAACGTGAGGGCCGAGTGCGGCCGATCGATTCCGAACGGTGGCAGGTGGTATGATGGATACTCGTGCTGCAAGGAGACGGTATTGCCATGATTTCGACCGATGACCTGAAAACCCGCGTCGCTGCCGCACTGACGCAGCACGTCGGCCCGGCCCTTGATATGGACGGCACGCTCCTCGAAGTCCTCGACGTCACCGACGGCGTCGCACGCATCCGCGTCGGCGGCGTGTGCGGCAATTGCCCAAGCTCCATCATGCTCGTTGTCAACGGCATCGAGGAAGAGCTCCGCAAGCATGTCCCCGAAGTCGCTTACGTAGAAGCCGTACCATGAAGCCCAGGGATGAGGCACTCCGAATCCCTGGGATGCAACAACCATGCTCTTCGGCTATAACACCAACGGCTTCGCGCACCATCGCCTCGAAGCCACCCTGGAAATCCTGGCGGACCTCGGGTACGAGAGCGTCGCCATCACACTCGACCATCACGCTCTCAATCCATTCGATCCCGCGTGCACGAAGCAATGCGATGAGATTCGCGCTCTGCTGCAGCAACTCGGCATGCGCTGCGTCATCGAAACCGGCGCTCGCTTTTTGCTTGATCCGCGCCGAAAGCACCAACCGACGCTGCTGAGCCAACACGAGACCGAGCGCAAGCGGCGGCGCGACTTCTTGATGCGAGCCGTGGACATCGCGGCCGAGTTGAACGCCGACGCGGTCAGCTTCTGGTCGGGCACACCGGATTGGGCTGCATCGCGCGCCGACCTGCTACCGCTCTTGATTGCGGAATGCACCGTCCTTTGCGACTATGCCGAGGAACAGAACGTGCGCCTGGCGTTTGAACCGGAACCGGGCATGTTCATCGACACCATGGAACGGTTCGCCGAACTCGAGCTGTTTGTGGCTCATCCACGGTTCGGCCTGACGCTCGATGTCGGCCATCTGTATTGCCAGGGCGAGTTGCCCATCGCGAAGCACATTCATCGGTGGAAGGACCGGCTCTGGAACGTGCACATCGAGGACATGCGGCGAGGCGTTCACGATCATCTCATGTTCGGCGATGGCGAGATGGACTTTCCGCCGATCTTTCAAGCTCTGCACGAAATTGGCTACGCTGGCGGCGTGCACGTCGAGTTGAGCCGCCACAGCCACGACGCCGTCACCACGGCAAAACGGGCGATGACTTACATGAAGCCTTTCGTCAATCCCTAAAGACATCGTGGCATCGGGCGCAGGCGTCGTTCATCTTGGTGGCGGCTTGTTTGACGCCCCTGGCGTCATTGACGGCGAACGCTTGACGCAACTCGTTGGCCGAGTCCCGCAGCGCCTGCGATTGTGAGTTCCAGAGCGCGATGGTCTTGCGGCCCATGTTCTTCTTGGGGGCCATGACGATGGTAAGCTCGGCCATGGCCAGGAATGCATACGCGGCTTCGAGGTTGTGCTCCTGGTCGAGCAGAACGTTTGCGGGGGCGCCTCGCATCATGATCAACATCTGGCGTTCCAGGCCGTCCTGAAGCGCGACAGGTCCCGGGCGCGTGCTCCACCCGAGTCCGCCCTTGTTCCGCTGCCGGTACAGATTTTCGAGTTCGTAGAAATCTTCGAATTGCTTGGCGGCGTCGGCAGCAAGCTTTCTGGCAGCCGATAGGTTCCCTTTGCGGATCGACTTGGCGATGTTGTTCACATTGACGCGATGATCCTTGTCGAGGGGAGGAAGAACATCTTCATCAACGTCGAGAGGGGCCAATGGCAAACGAATCGGCGCGGACGTGACCGCGAGGAACGGCGTGCAAGCAACGAGAATAATGCCTGCGATGACGGCCGATCGCATGCTGGACATGTTCAGCCTCCGCGGGCCGCGGTGTGCAACGTAAGAGCCCGCCGATTTGCGGCGGGCTCTCATCCACGCCGTCAATTCTGGCGGAAGATCGAATGGCACTCGTTGCAGTTGGCGTTGACCCTGGCGGCCGCCGCCTTGATCTCGGCGGGTTTCTTGGTCGCCGCGGCCTTGGCGAACACTACACCCAATTCGCGCATCTCGTCGGACCATTCCAGCCATTTGGCCTTCGACTTCTTGCCGCCGAAGTCGACCTTGGAGTGGGCGGCATGGCTCATTTCGCCCATGGCGGAGATCCAGTAGCCCATGGTTTCGAGGGAAGCCGACTGCTTGGCGATGCCGCCGGGGACTTCCTTGGCCAAATCGCGAATCATCTTTTCGATGCCGTCATTGCCTTCGCTACTCAGCGCGATGGGGCCGGCGCCGAGACCCTTCTGCTTGCGCAGCTTGAAGAGCTTCATGAGCGTCTCGGTATCTTCCAGGTTCTTGGCGGTGTTCGCCGCTAGCTTCTTGGCGGCGTCCTTGTTCCCCTTGCGGATTTCCTCGCCGATGTCCTTAACGGCATCGTGCAGGCCGCCCTTTTTTCCCTGACCATTCGTCGACCCGGCAAATGCGATCAAACCGAGGACGGCGGCGAACGTGATGGCGACGATCCCCATGCGAACACTCGTCTTCATGAATTGTCTCCTGTTTGGTTTCCTTCGTTTGGGTGTAGGTCAGGCTTTCCAGCCTGACTTTTCTTGCGGGTTTCGTCAGGCTGGAAAGCCCGACCCACGATTGATTTACGGGTTGAATACATCATGGCAACGGTTGCAGGAGGCGTCCAACTTGTCGGCGGCCGTGCGAATCTTATCCGCGTTCTTGCTCGCGCCCGCTTCCGCGAATGCGACGCCCAGGTTCACCATCTCTTCTGAGAAGGTCTTCCAGCGAGCCTTGGTTTTCATGGCTTCGTCGGCGTCCCAGCCCTTGGCGATCGACAGCTCGGCGACCGCGGCGACCCAATAGCCCGTCGTCTCCACCGCAGTGTGATTCTTGGCCAGTTCCGCCGCCCCCTCCTTGGCGAAGCCGAGCCCTTTGCGAATTCCGTCGTTCTTCTCTTCCAGGAACGCTTTCGGGCCAAAGCCGAGGCCCTTTTTAGTGCGAAGCCGAAATACCGTCATCAAGCTTTCGTGATCCGTGGGCAGGTCCTTGTTCGCGACTGCCACGGCCGCGAGTTTCTTGGCGCCTTGTTTATCCCCCTTCTTCAGGGCTTCCGCGATCTTTACGACCGTGGCGTTCAACTCGTTTTGCCCACCGAGCTCGGACGCGCCGGATAGCCCGACCATGCCCACCACGGCCGCGAACGTGATGCCCGCGATACCCATTCTCACCTGCATAGACATCGATCACTCCTGTTGCAAAAACAAAACACGCGCCCGCCAGAGGCGGACGGCTAAACCACTACTTCGCGATCACCGCGCCGCCGTAAACGGGGCGGTAATCGCGCCGTATCCATCGTATGATCAACTCGCGCTCCACGTCGGAAAGATGCTGCAAGGGCGTTTCTTTCAGACCGTCGGGAGGCGGATTTGTATCGTGAAACTCGCGGATCGAAAGCTCGCTGCCGGGCCCCTCGGTATTGCGGAAGCCGGGCATGAGGTTCTTCTTGCCGTAACGATCCTTGTGCCCCGGACTCATGATCATGCCGCGAATCCAGTCGGCGGAACCGTAGAAGCTCAAATCGGGCGCGGTTTCGCCGCCGTCGATCTCCCATTTCAGTGCTTTGCCGACCTTCTTGGCTTTCTCAACGCGATGGCAATCGGAGCATTTGTTGAACTCGCTGTCGAATGCGGTCTGGCCGGCGAAGATCGCTTTTTCATCCTTGCGCTCGTCGCGCGGCCTGGCGAGAATCTCAAGATATGCCGCGATGGCGTCGAAATCGGCGTCTTGCAGTATGGGATCGACGGGGTCTTTGGGTTTCTTGCGGGCCTTGTCGATACCCTTGCGCCAGTTGGCCATGGTCCCCAATCCGTTGGTTAATTCCGGCTTGCCATCCGGCCCTTTGACGATCTCATTCTCGGCGTTGCGAACCGGCTTCTTGACGGCGCCGAAGTGCTTCGGCCGCATGGGATCTTCAAGAAGACTGCGCACCCACTCTTTCGTACCGAAGTCGCCGAGGTCGCTGGCAGTAGGATTGGCCTTGCCGTTCTTGTCCTTCGGGACCCAGTCGTCGAAGAGTTTGAGTTCCTTGTCCTTGGCGTTGGCGGTGAAGCTGTGGCAGCTGCCGCATTTGACCTGGAACAGCTTTTGACCCGTGGTGAGTGGATCGTTGCGGATAAGGAGGTGGCCGCCTTCGACCGGCGTTCCATCCATGGCGAGCTGGCAGGCACGTTTGGCCAGCTTCTCGGCGTCGCGCATGTTTTCTTGGTGCTGTCTCGCTAGTTTGAGCGTGTTTTCGTCGCTGCTCTTCAGCAGGCCGAACAGGATGCCATCGGGTTGATCGTCACGCAGGGCAAACAGCGTCAGGATGCCGACCACGATGAGCAGCGACATCACGACGAACATGCCGAAGAAGTGGCCGAACTTGCGCATGGCCCCGTAGCCGAAGAAGGGCAGAATGGTCAAGAGCACCATGACGCCGTTGGGGATGTGCACGGTGCCGACGAGGACGAGATCGCCCTTGAAGTACTTGAGAAGCTGGAAGAGAAAGAGAAAGTACCACTCGGGCCGTGCCGGATAGTTCGCGGTGTCGCGATCGGCGGCGGCGTCGAGCTCGGCGCCTTTGCCATGCACGCCGGCGCGAGCGATCTTTTCGTACCAACCGGGTTCGGCGCCGTCGGGCCCTTTCGGTTGCTCGACTTCATGCGCGAAGCCATAAAGCACCAGGCCCATCATGACGCTAAAGACGGCCATGCACGCTACCATGTCGTAGAACGCCTGCCGCGGCCAGAATGGCTCGTGCTCCGCCTCCTCCTTATGCTGGGTCAGCAGAGATGCTTCCGGCGGCGCATCGGGGACCAGGCCTTGCTCATTCTCCGCACTCGTCACGCCATGCCGGCGGAAGATGACAATATGCGCGATCAATAGCACAATCAGCGACAACGGCAGGATGGCGACGTGCAGTGCGTAGAAGCGCGTGAGCGTGTGGTTACCATAATCGGGCCCGCCGACCGCCAGTTGCTTGATGTCGTTGCCGATGACCGGAATGTTGCTCGAGATATTTGTGGCGACTCGCGTCGCCCAATAGCCTTTCTGATCCCAGGGCAACAAGTAGCCGGTCAAGCTCAAGCCGAAGGTCACGCTCAACAGGCCGATGCCGAGCCACCAGTTGACCTCGCGTGGCGGCAGTTGCGCGCCGGCGATGACGACCTGGAGCATGTGCAGCGCGATCAGAACCATCATGGTCTGCGAGCCGAAGTGGTGCAGACCACGGATGAGCCAACCGAAGTCCATCTTGTACTGGATGAAGTGGACGCTGCTCCACGCTTGCGAACTGCTTGGGCTGTACGCCGTCATCAGAAAGAGGCCGGTGATGAGCTGAATGCTGAAGACAAAGGCCAGGCAGCTCCCCCAGACGTAGCGCCATTTGGCGCCCCCCGGGACGCCTTCGAGCAGCATGGCGCGGACGAACGTCATGATGCCGGTGCGATGTTCCAGCCAGGTCGAGAGCGTCGAAAACACGGATAATCCTTCGTGGTCTGCGAATCGTGGATAATCCGGGACGCATGGCCCGGATCAGGTCGGCGGGTCAAGCAGCGGGCTCTTCTCCGATGACTTCCTTTTTCTCGATACTGGAGACGAAGTTCTTGTAGGCGACGACGATGCGCAATGCTTCGGGGTCGGCTTCGTCGATCTTCCACTCCAGCGTGTCCATGCCGCGCATGGCGGGGTTGTCGGCGGTCGCGCGGTCGCCGTTGAGCGCAAACGTGGCCGCGTGGCACGGACAGGCGAAGCCGCCGGCCGAATCGCGGTTGACCGAGCAGCCCATGTGCGGGCAGATCGTCGTGAAGACCTTCAGATAGCGCTCGCGCTCGACAATGCTCGAAGTATTGAAAGCCGCCACCTTCTCCGGCGTGGACAGATCGGGGCGAGGTCCCGACTGGACCACCCACACCCGGCCGATAACGTCGTTGGGATAATGGATCCACCCGTCGTCGCGCTTGTCACGGATGACGCCCTGACGCGGGTCGTTTAGGCTGAATTCGTCGAGTTTGATGCCGTCGACCGCCTTGAAACTGCTCTTGGGGCCTTTGCGGTGGCGGGGATCGATGCCGTAACAGACCAAGGGCACGCCGATGATGGCGGAAAATATCGTTCCGAGGCCGAAGATTGCGAAGCCCAAAAACGACCGGCGATCGGTTTCTGGTTCCATGACGGAAGAGGCTCCGAACAGGTGGGAAGTCGGACCGATTTATCCTACCTGAGGAGGTCGGATTGGTCAATCGGTCGAGTGGAAAACGGAGTGGCTCGTGGTCACAACCGTCTTGACATTTCCATAACGAGACTCGCCAGGTATGTTCCGCGCGGAACATTGTAGTGCCCTGCGTGAATGTGATTTCGTGACCTTCCGGGCATCTCGGCGGCTTGCGCCGCTGGAAAACCGGGGTCTGGCGCGGACCCAGTGAATCACCGGCTGATGAGCCACTGGCCTGGAACGCAAGCCGGCTACAACAAGCCGCGGTCGAAGTTTGCCGACTGACCGCCCGGCACGGGCCGGCCGGCGCGGATCAATCGCCAGCGGTCGCGCACCACGTGCGGATCGTAATTCCGATAGACAAAGTCGGCACGCAGCGAAATCGCCCCCGCTTTCGCAAGCTCCGGCAGGCGCGGCGACAAACAAAACGGTTCCTGGTTCAGCACGATCGTTCGGCAATGGTAATCCAGCGCCGTCACGCGTTCACCATGGCTCGACACCATCTCCATGCTCTCGAAGCGGCAATTCGCCTTGCCCGGGCAGCCGCCGATCAGGTTGGCATAGGCACAGGACTCCGCCAAGAACTGCGGCGTGTCTTGATAGACGATCAGCACGGCCCGTTCGCCAAACTCGGTCCACAGCGAGCGTGCGTTGGCGATCCCGTCCTCGGGCGAGAGAGCAAATCGCGTCGCCCCCATCGCCAGTATTTGCTGAGCCGCCAGCCGATTGATGACGTAGACAGACCAATCGGTGGCCAAGTCGATCTGCTCCCCTCTCCCCGCCGCGGGAGAGGGGTCGGGGGTGAGGGGGCCGCCGCAGAGCGGATCAAGCCCCAGAAAATGCCACGCCGACAGATTCCCCGCCTCCCACTTGCGCCAGCCGTCATCCTTGAACTCGCGAATTTTGTGCAGCAACCCCTTCTCTTCCCATGAGCGCGTCAACGCCGGCAACGCGAGCCGAATGCGATCGCGGCCCACTCGATCGGCCAGCACGTTCAGCTTGTCGCGAAGCTGTGCCGGGTGATCGCGCGCGATATCAACGATGACTTCATCGACGTTCGCGACATCGTCGCCCGTCAGCGCGTCGAGAAAACCAACGCGATCGACCTTGATCGACCAACGAAATTCTCCGGCGAGCCGAGCCGCGTGAGCGGCCGGTTGATGAGACACGCGGTCGATGATCGCGCCGATCTCGGCATCGGTTTGCTTTTGAATCGCCCGATCGAGATCCGCAAGCACATCGCGCCGCAACCGATTGAGCAGTGAGATCGGCACAAACGCATTGGCGTCATTCGTCCACATGAGCGATTCGAGCTGAAATCGGCTCTGTCCGAGCCTCGCGAAGCAGGCTCGCACGCCCGTCTCCATCGCGGAGGGATCGTCGGCGGATTCGAACGGGCCGGCCAAAGATCGTTCGACCGAGACCTCGCCGCTCCGGGCGCGAACGACAAGGCGATCGCGCGTCAGCACGGCATCGATGGCGACCGACGCCCGCGTGCGCCAAAGCCCCGGCTTAGGGCGTTGATGCCGATACTTCTGCTTGACCGCTTGCGACGATGCGCAATACACCGGCGCGCCGATCGGGATGGCGGGAGCGTCGGGTGGCAGAGCGACCTCGACCAATGCGCCTTCCGACGTTTCGACGACCTCGCGCGGCTTTTGCCCGGCGAGCCACAGGCGATCGACGGCGAAGCCGTACGGTTTGCCGAGCGTGGGCAGGTCGATTTGCAGTCCGTCGTGGCGTTGCAAGGCTCGCTGTGCGCGAAACCGCAAGCGAGCGTCTGATTTGCTCCCGACGATTGCTTGCACCTTGCCGATCGGCGTGCCGCGATGGCCGACCGTGTCGCGGTCGGCGACCTCCTTGTCCTTGTGCGATTGCACGAACAGCCGTGTCCACGGACGACTGAAAACCGTCTGCAAGTCGGCTTCGACGGGCGGGCGATCGTCGGGCTTGAGCGTGCCGTCGATCAGCTTGCGGTAGTAATCGGTCGTCGTCGCCACATAAAGCGGGCTCTTCTTGCGGCCTTCGATCTTGAAGCACGACACGCCGCTGGCGCGCAGGGCTGGCAAGTGATCGGGCAGGGCGAGATCTTTCATCGAGAAGGGAAACCCCTGGCTCGGATCGCGGCGGACCGGGCTGCCGTCGCGCAGCGTCATCGGCGCGTCGGCGACATCGTAGGAATCGCGGCACGAATAGGCGCACTTGCCCCGGTTGCCGCTGCGTCCCAGAGTCTGGGCCGAGAACAGGCACAATCCGCTGTAGGAATAGCAGAGCGCCCCGTGGATGAAAACTTCGGTCTCAACGCCGGACGCCGCGGTGATGTCGCGCACTTCCTCAAAGGTCAGCTCGCGCGCCAGGACGACGCGCTGAAAGCCGAGCCGCTTCAGACCCTCAGCGCCGGCGCGATTGTGCACGGCCATCTGGGTGCTCCCATGCAGTTCGAGCTGTGGAAAATGCTCGCGAATCGCCCGGTAGACGCCGAGGTCTTGCACAATGACCGCATCGACGCCGATCGCGACAAGCCCCGCCAACGCTTCGATCAACTCGGGCAATTCGTCCTGGCGAATCAGCGTGTTGATCGTCACGAACACCCGCCGCCTTGGCGCTAGTGAATGCGCGTAGGCCGTCACCTCGTCGATTTCTTCGAGCGTAAAGTTCTCCGCCTCCGCGCGGGCGGAGAATTTCTTCAGGCCGAGATAGATCGCGTCGGCCCCGAAGTGGAAGGCGGCGAAGGCCGCGTCCGGTCCGCCCGCGGGTGCGAGCAGTTCGACCGGACCCGTCGCGTGTCCCGCCGGCGCCAACGGCATCTGCAGCGCCATCTCCGGCTCCGCCGCGTTGTAGGCGCCTTGGGGAACCATCGGCTCCGGCGCATCGTCAGCGGGCGTGTACCCTTCCCACGAACCGCCCGCTAACCCTTCCTCGCCCACCAACGGCAAACTAACCTTGATCGACATGCCATGATTATACACGCGGACACACATTCGATGACGATTCCCGCGTCCCCTCCGGTGTGAGCCCGCAGGTCCATGTACAATGTTCAGCAAGCGATCGTCCCTTCGCAAACAAACAGCACGAGGTACGGATGAAGATCACCGTTGCGACCGTTTTGATGTTGGTCATCGTAGGCAGCGCTCGCGCCCAAACGGCCGAGGAAATCGGCAAGGCGGCGTCCGACGCGTATCACGAAAAGAAAATCGACGAGGCTTATCGCCATCTCAATGCGGGCATCGCCAAGTACCCCAAAAACCTCGATCTGCGCGAACTGCGTGCCGAGCTCAACGAGCGCGTCGACAAGTTCGGAGACGCCGTTGCCGACTGGACCAGGATCATCGAACTCGACAAGGACCGGCCCCGGGCCTACCAGATGCGCGGCCTCGTGCAGTTCAAGGCGGGGAGGATCAAAGAATCGATCGCCGACTTCGACGTCTACATCGAACGCGTGCCCAAGGCCAAGATCAGCCATTGGCAGCGCGGCATCTCGTACTACTATGCCGGGCAGTACGAGAATGGCCGCAAGCAGTTCGAAGGCTATCAGGATTACGACGATAGCGACGTGGAGAACGCTGTCTGGCGGTTCATGTGCATGGTCCGCGTTGACGGGATCGCCAAGGCGCGCAAGGCTATGCTCAAGATCGGCGACGACAAGCGCGTGCCGATGCGCCAGGTGTACGACCTCTACAAGGGCGATCTGAAGCCCGCGGACGTCATGGCTGCCGCCAACGCCGGCGAGGTTTCACCGGAGGACCGCAACAAGCGCCTGTTCTACGCCCATCTCTACGTCGGCATCTACCACGACCTGCTGGGCGACAAGAAGAAAGCGTTCGAGCACGTCAACCAAGCTGCGGAGAAACATCGCATCGGCCACTACATGTGGGACGTCGCCCGCATCCACCGCGACATCCTGGCGAAGGAGAAGAAGTAACTGAAAGACAATCCTGCGTTCCAGGCAACGGCCGGAGCCGAGCACCTACGAGACCGTGACGTGTGGCCGGAGTTTTTCCAATGTCTTCGGGCCGATGCCGGGGACGCGGCGGAGGTCGTCGACTGTCTTGAACTGCGTCTTGGCGCGCTCGTCGAGGATGCGCTGGGACAGCTTCGGGCCGATGCCGGGGAGCTTTTGCAACTCGGCTTGATTGGCACGATTGACGTTAATCGGATCGGTCAGCTCGCTGGCTTTCTTGCTGACGACCCTCACCCCCGACCCCTCTCCCGGAGGGCGAGGGGAGAATCTCGGCGTCGCCATTTCGTCGGTTTCGTCGTCGCTGGTCGTGCTGACGAACGATTCGGTCGGCGCGACGAAGACCTGATGGCGGATGCGTTCGAGGGTTTTCGGACCGATGCCGAAGACTTTGCGAAGCTCGTCGATGGAGCGGAACCGGCCGATGCGTTCGCGATGATCAATGATGCGCTGAGCCAGTGCGTCGCCGATGCCGGGAATCAGGCGGAGTTCTGCTTTGGTGGCGAGATTGAGATCGAGCCCGGTTTTTGCGGTAGGTTCGGCGGCATAGGCGGCGGGCGCATCATTCGGCTGTGCCGCTGACCATCGGCCCAAAAAGAAGAACAAGCTCGCCATCGTGAGTATGGCGAGCGCGCATTGCACGACGATCGGCCAGGTGAGTGGCAGCGCCGCATCCGGGCTTCGTTTGGCGTCATGCGCCTGGTCCATGGCGGGATTCCCTCGCTGACGCTTTGGGCTCCGATGAATCGTTGTTGAAGGGATTGTAATCTCTGCGAAGTCGCGCGCCCAACAAAATCTGTCCAGCCTCCGTAGATTTTTTTAGGCACAAAGATCGAACGCGTGCGGCGCCCCTATGCCGGTACCGAGTACGGAGAACCTGGTACTGGGTACTTTGTACCGGCTTGCGTTAGCCGAACGGATGCTCCGGCCACGCGAATGGCAGCTCGGTCGAAATTAATCCCTCGCGCAGTGCAACGAACAAGGCCGCCGCGATCAGATCGGCGGTCGTTCCTGGATTACGCGCATGATTGGCCGCGCGAAGCATGGCGTCGAATTCGCGATACGCCTTTGCGGCCGCGGGCGTCGCCAAATCACCCGCTTCACTAACGGACATGGCTGCTTCCTGCACCTTCCGCGATTCGATAGCGCCAAGCTTTCGGGCGATCAGGCTATCGATGCGCGACGCCAAGAGATCGAGATGAGTCGCGACGATCGCACGCTCGATGTTGCCAAATTCCTTGGCATGCCGTGCGAGGTTGTCCGCCGACTCGAAGACGAGCTGGAAATCGGTGACGTATTGCAAGGCGATGTCGTCTCGATCAGGGGCCAGCGCCATCGCATCGTGCAACGTGAGCGTCGGTTCGCCGGCGACATCTTGCGACGCCGCGGAGCCGAGCCCGCCCGGATTCGCGAGGCGAATGGCGGTGTAGGCGTCGCGGGCATCGGCTACAGTCGTTTTCGCAAGCACTTCCGCGAGGCCTTCGTGCAGTGGTGCGTTGAGCGAGGCCGTGGCCAAGGGCGCGAGCAAGAGGACGATGCCGAGGTTCGTGTTGGTTGTGACGACGCGGCGTGTTGCCTGGATCGCGCGCAGAATTGTTTGGCCCAGGGAAGTTTGCGGCGCCTGTTCCAGCACCGGCGCGATGGCGGCGGCGCTGTTGAGAAAGTCGTCGACGGTCAGGTCAGCGTACTCGCGTTCCGGACAGACGTTGCCGGCTTTGCGTGCGAGCACTTCCCATGAGCAGGCCCGTTCCGTCGCAAGTCGCGTGGAGGTCATTTTTTCGATGGGGGCGGTGGAGGAGGAGGAGGCACTTCTCGCCCGTCGGCGGTGCGGCGCACGTAGAGCATGAAGTTGCCCGCGCCGCCGCCGCCGAACAAGGGTGCATGGATACGGTAGTACCCCGTTCGCGGGGCCTGTATCTTGATTCTCGCGTCGGGGTAGCCGCCGCCGTCGTCGTCCCGGGCAATGATTGCCGCCCGTTCGATATCGACCAGAAACAAGTAGGAATCGAATTCCTGACTGCGCATGTCGATTTGGTAGTGCTGACCTTGCGTAAGGTGAATCGTGTAGGCTCTGCTGCGTTTGTTGATGATCGGATCATGCGGATCGGTGCGGCTGTCGAAGCGGTTGTCGCTGCGGTAGGTTCCGTTGCCGGCGAGGTTGATATTGATGGCGCCGGGGGGAAAGTTGCCGGCGGGTTTTACGTCGTCCTTTTTGTCGTCGTCTTTCGGGTCGTCATTGTTGTCGCGTTTTTGCTGATCCTTGTTGTCTTTCTTGTCATTGACGGCGACGGAGTCTTTGCTGCCGGAAAAGTAGCGGTAGATGAGAAACCCGCCGCCCCCGCCGCAGCCGAGACAGAGGAGCAGAACGGCGCCGATGCCGACGATGATGAGCGCGATGCTGCCGATCTTGGCGCCGGGGTCGTGCGCTTCACCGCGCAGTCCGGAGCGACTGGTGGACTTTTTCGATGTCGGAGGCGGTCCGGACGGTTTCTTGTCGGCGTCATCGTCATCGTCGTCGTTAAACTTCGGCGACGGCGGCGGTCCGCTCTTGGTCCCCGTCGGTTTTTCGTCGTCGTCGTCCTTGTACTTCGGCGCTTTGCTCTTGGATGATGTCGGCTTTTCGTCGTCCTTCGGTCCTTCGGGCGGCGGCGGGTCCGGCTGGGCGGCGGCGACCGCTGCGGCGATGAACACGTGCGCGCACTTCTGGCACTTCACCTTCTTGCCCGCAAGCTCGTCTTTGAAACGAAAGATCGCCTTACAGTTCGGACACGTCATCGTCGCCGACATCGTCTACCTCGTCAGTCAGTACCTTCGAATTTCGCGAGTCAAAATCGTTTGCGCAACAAAGGGCGCAAACCGGGGCCGGGCGGCGGGGGAGGCGGCGGAACGAATCGTCCGTCGGCGGTCCGCCGTACGACGAGCATGAAGTCGCCTATCGGCGGATACCTCGGGTCCTCAAAGTAGGTACAGTGAATGCGATAAAAGCCCGTGCGCGGGGCGCGAATCATGATGCGTGCGTAAGGATATCCGCCGGAATCGTCGTCGTCGGCGATCATTTCCTTACGCTCAATGTCGACGAGAAACAGGTAACAGTCGAAATGCTGACTGCGCATGTCGATTTGGTACGAGTCCCCGGCCACCATGTGCACCGTGTACGCTTTGGTTGCCTTTCCAATCATGGGATCTCTGAGATCCGCGGCTACGAGACGGCTGTCGGAACGAAATGTCTTGTCCTTGCCGAAGAGAACGTTCGTGCCACCGGGCGGGAAGTCGGCGGGGGCGGGGTTGTTCGGATCGCGCAGGGCGAGCCACAGGATCAAGCCGATGCCTCCGCCCAGGCACAGCAGGAGCACGAAGGTGATGCCGCC
>Ga0194128_10004364_pt1 | contig 20803 bp, 15 predicted proteins | sample TA2KigCa65mmetaG_FD_148650 | JGI IMG/M metagenome (GOLD analysis project Ga0194128, IMG submission 148650) | Freshwater microbial communities from Lake Tanganyika, Tanzania - TA2015037 Kigoma Deep Cast 65m | ecosystem: Environmental > Aquatic > Freshwater > Lake | place: Tanzania: Lake... | reverse complement strand
TTTCGGCTCCGCTTCCATCGAGCCCAAGCGCAGCGGGAACGCGTTTGGGGCCGTGAAGATTCGCTGGCCGATCGCCTTCGCGTTGCCACCGCCGCGACCGGTCCACACCGGCTCGACATCGAGGAATCCGCCGATCCAGACGTAACGCAGGCTGCACGCCTCCGAGTCAAACACGCACGACAGCCCGCCGGGAAATCCGACCGCGATCGAGCGCGGCGACGATTCGGCGATGAACGTGCGATGCACGACGACTTCGTTGTGCGCCGCGAGCTTGAAGTCCGCCGTCGGCGCGTCGAGTCCCGCGGGGAGTGGCAGGTCGCGGCCCGCGGCGAGCGTGCGGAGCAACCGATCGATTTTCGCTTCCGCTTCCGCCGCGGGCATCTCGCTGAAGAACGCGGGCATGGCCGTGCCTTGTTGGATGCGGCCGGGGTCGCGGAGCCAGCGCCGCAGCCAGTCGCCGCGGATGCGCGCGTGCATCTCGACCATGTCCGGCCCGCGCAAATCGCCGACGGAGCGCCGGCCCTTGAAATCGTGGCACGTGATGCACGAGAGCCCGCCGTCGCCGGAACCGAGCAGCTTCGCTCCTTCGTCGAGTTGTGCCGGAGGAAGCGGCTCGGCCCGCTCGCCTTCGCCCAACTCCGCGCCGGCTTGCTGCGCGAAGAGCGGAACCAGTTCGCGGGCGGTTTCTCCGCCGTGCGCGGGCAGGAGCGACATCCACGGGCGGACGCGGCGGTTGCGAACGAGCACGTCCTCGAGCCAGCTCGCGCGGAGCTTGTTGCCCGCGTCGGTGAGCGGCGGCGGCGCTTCATTCGCGCCGAACGCGCGCCGCGGCGGTCCGTAGAGTTCGTGACACTCGATGCAATTGAGCTGCCTGGCCAGTTGATGAAAGCGCTGCAGCGGCGCCTCGCTGACGACGGGGCCGGGCACCGTGTCGGCGAGCGACGGCAGCGTGGGGTATTCGCGCCGGACGAAGGCGGTCCACGGCACCGGCTCGCGCGCGAAGTGATCGGACTGCCACTGAAGCTGCAGGCGGGCGGGGCCGCCGGGCTTGCGCGCGAATGCGATGCGGAGCGTGTTTTCGCCTGCGGCGAGTTGCACGGGCTGGCCCTCCACTTCGCGGCCGTTGATGAACACGTGCGCGTCGGCAAAGAACGTGTAGCGGCCCGCGCGGGGGATTTTGATGTATCCGGTCCATTCGGCGATGAACGCGGGCTTGAGCTGCGGATGGATGGATTGCTGCGGCGTGAGCGTGAAGTTGGGGGTGGGCGCGAGGAACGTGACCGATCGTGAGTCGTCGCGCGCGACGACTAACAGGCCGGGACGCGAGGCGGCTTGCTGGGCGCGCAATGCAATGCCTGGATTTGCGGCGAGCGTCGCAAGCAGCAGAAACCGAAGCAGAGTTCGCGGGAGTCGCACGGCGGCATCCTCACGTCGGCGTGGATTCATGGCAAGCGCCGCTCAGGTCGCGGGTATGAAGCGCTGGAACAACAATGCGAGGCAAAAGAGAACCAGGAATCCGGCGCCGATCTCGACCGGGGCATCGGCGACGGCGAGCAGGTCCACGAACACGATGCCGGCAAGCATCCGCGACACGGCGGCGCCGGCGTTGCGGCGGGTTTCGGAGAGCAGCGGCCCGAGGCTGTGGAGGGTCCAGAGCAGGAGGAGCGACGCGAGGAGCGCGGCATTAAATGCGAATTCGCCCGCGTTCACAACGAGCGAGAGTCCGACGGGCGAGACGATCAACAGGATCGGCCAGCGGCTTGCCATGCCGCCCGTGCTCTCGACGCGGGCGATGAAGCTGAGGCCGGCCACGTAAAACGCGAGCGCGAACGCGCTCCACATCGCGAGGCCCGTCACGCCGAGGTCGCCCGTGGCGGCGGCGGCGAGGCAGAGAAAATACCTGCACGCCGCCATGAGCACGGGCGCCCATTGCACGAACTTGTGGACCGCGTCGTAGAGGAGAATGCACGCGAGGAGGACGACGCCGAGGCTCGCGGCTGTTTTGTTCGTGACGATGAGCAGCAGCAACCCGGCGCCAAGCCAGAGGCAGCCGAACTGCCAGACTTGGCGCGGCGTGATGGCGCCGGAGGGAATCGGTCGCTCCGCGCGATGCCGCCGGTCGAACTCCGCGTCGAAGGCGTCGTTGAGGAACATTCCGCCGACGTAGAGGCAGGTGGCGGCGAGGCAGACGTGCGTGAAGAGGTGCCAGTTCCCGCCGCCGCCCAGGAGCCAGCCGGCGAGGCAGTTGGACCAGACCGTCGGCAGATTGGAGACACGGCCGAGCACGAGGAGCGTGCGCAAGTAGGAGCGAAGCGTGGGCTGAGTTTGCGCCGGCATGAGTGCGCGGCGATGAAACACGGACGCGCAGGGGTTGGGAAGAAGAAGATGTCGGCCCGGCTTTTGACTTTCACCGCCGGCGGGAGGGACGTATTTTGCCGCCGTGCGAACGGTGATTTATCCCGGCAGCTTCGACCCGTTCACGAACGGCCATCTGGACGTCGTGAAGCGCGCGGCGCGGTTGTTCGACCGCGTGATCGTGGCGGTCGCGGACAATGACACGAAAGCGCCGCTGTTCAGCCTGCAAGAGCGGCTTGCGCTGGCCGCGGGCGCGGTGAAAGGGATGCGGAACGTCCGTGCCGAGACGTTCCGAGGTTTGCTGGTGCGCTACGTGCGGCGGCGCAAGGCGGGCGCGGTCATCCGAGGACTGCGGGCGGTGTCGGACTTTGAGTTCGAGTTTCAGCTCGCACTGATGAACCGGAAGCTCGACGAACGGGTGGAGACGATTTTCATGATGCCGAAGGACACTTACACGTTTCTCAGTTCGCGGCTGGTGAAGGAGATAGCGCGACTGGGCGGGGACGTCCGCGCGTTTGTGCCGCCGGCGGTCGGCCGGGCGTTGAAGAACAAACTTGCGCCAACCGGCTGGAAGGAAGGCCGTCCGTCGAGGGCTGCCATGCGTTCCTGAGGACGCGGAGGCGGTCAGGACCCATGTCAACATGTCGCTGCTTCTCAACGTGAATGAACTCATCCGCGCGCCCGTCGCGCTCGATGGGCGGACGTCGGTTTCAGAGCTTGGCTTGGCCGGCTTGGACGAGTTGATTCATCCTGCGGAGTTCCTCGAACACTGGCTGCAGGCCGAGTTGATGGAGGGGTCGATCCTCGTTCAGGGTCGCCTGCGGCTTGCGCTCCGTTGCGAGTGCGCCCGGTGCTTGAAGCCGTTCGAGCAGGTGATGGATTTGCGTGAATGGGCCGCGCATTTGGAGTTGAAGGGCAACGACGCCGTGCCCGTCGTGGCCGATGCGGTGGACTTGACGCCCCAAATTCGCGAGGATATTCTGCTTCAGTTACCGCAGCATCCGCTGTGTGAGCCTGAATGTCGCGGCCTGTCCAATCCGCCCGCAGGCAGCCAAACTGGATCCGGAGCCGCCGTGAGCCGCGAAGCTCCGTCGCCTTGGGATGAACTGGACAAACTGAAGTTGAAAGACTGAACCATGGGCGTTCCAAAGCGAAAACCTTCGACGAGCCGGCAGCGGATGCGCCGGGCTTACAACAGCGTGCTCAAGCTCCCGCACCTCTCGCCGTGCCCGCAGTGCGCTGCGCCATGCCTTCCGCACCGGGTCTGCCCGGGCTGTGGCTTTTACAAGGGCCGGCAGGTCATCACTGTCCAGGCCGCCGGGTAGGCTTGCTGCAGCGATCGGCGCGGATGGTCCAACCTCCGCGCCGTTCCATTTATGCGCATCGCGTTGGATGTCATGGGCGGCGACCACGGCCCGGCGGTCGTCGTCCGAGGTGCGCGTCTGGCGCTCGAGGCCAACCCGCGGCTTTCGGAAGTCATCCTCGTGGGTCGGGAGGAAGAGGTTTCCCGGGCTCTCGCGGCCACCGGTGGACCGGGCTCGCGCGTGCGCATTGTGAACGCTTCTGAAGTCCTTTCGATGGAGGACAAACCCGTTGATGCGCTACGGCGCAAGAAGGACTGCTCCATCGCGCGCGCGGTGGAACTGGTCCGCGACGGGCTGGCCGACGCGGTGATTTCGCCCGGCAACACCGGCGGGATACTTTCGGCAGGGACGTTGCGATTGCGGACGCTTGCCGGCGTGAGTCGCGCCGCGATTGCGACCGTGATACCCGCGCCGGAGAGTGACTTCGTGCTGCTCGACGCCGGGGCGAACGTGGAGTGCAAGCCGTGGCACCTTGCGGAGTTCGCCATCATGGGCAGCGTTTACATGCGCGAAATCGGCGGCTGCAAATCGCCGCGCGTCGGCATCCTGAGCAACGGGACCGAGGACAACAAAGGCACGGAGTTGACGCAGGCGGCACTGAGAATCTGCCGGAAGCTCGACTTGAATTTTGCCGGCCACATCGAGGGGCATGACCTGTTCAGCAACAAGTTCGATGTCGTCGTCACGGACGGCTTCACCGGGAACATCGTGCTGAAGACCTGCGAGAGCATGGCGAAGGGCATCTTCGCGTGGTTGAAACGCGAGCTCATGCTCAACCCCAGGCGCAAGCTCGGCGCGCTGTTGGGCCGGAATGCATTTCTCGCGATCAAGCGCCGGCTCGATTCCGAAAACCACGGCGGCGCGCCGATGCTCGGCTTGAACGGACTGGTCTTCAAGGCACACGCTTCGTCCCGCGAGCAGGCGATTCTCAATGCCCTCCGCGTGGCGTGCGATGCCATCGAGCACAATGTCAACGGTGCCATCCTCCGTGAAATGGCGGCCGCGCACGGCGCCCTCGAGGAAGCCAGGCACGACGCGCAGACCTCGGGACAACCTGTGAACGCATGAGCTCCACCAAGAAGTTCAGGAACCCGCGCATGGCCCACGATTTCCAGGGGCGGACGTGCTCGATCGCCGCCGTCGGCGCGAGCCTCCCGGATCGCGTGTTGACCAACGCACAACTCGAGCAACTCGTCGACACGACGGACGAGTGGATCACCACGCGCACGGGGATCAAGGAGCGCCGCATCGCCGCGGATCATGTGTTCACCTCGGACCTCGGCGCCGAGGCCGCGAAGCGGGCGCTCGCGCGAGCGGGCGTGTCGCCCGAGCAGGTGCAGCTCATCATCGTCGCCACCATCACGCCCGACATGCCGTTTCCCGCGACGGCCTGCCTCGTCCAGCAGAAAATTGGCGCGCGGAACGCCGCCGCGTTTGACCTGGAGGCCGCCTGCTCCGGGTTCATCTACGGACTCGAAGTCGGCCAGCAGTTCATCATGTCGCGCACCTATGATTGCGTGCTCGTGATTGGCGCGGAGAAACTCTCCTCGATCATCGACTGGGAGGACCGCAACACCTGCGTGCTGTTCGGCGATGGCGCAGGCGCGGCGATCCTGATGAACCGGCCTGATTCGCACGGCCTGCTCACGGCGTGCATGGGGGCGGACGGCAACAAGGCCTCTCTGCTCTCGATGCCGGGCGGCGGCAGCCAGATGCCCGCGACGGCGGACTCGGTGCGGGGCCGAATGCACTTCCTCCGTATGGATGGCAAGGAGACCTTCAAGAACGCCGTGAATGCGATGTGCACGGCCGCCCGCGAGGCGCTGGCCCGCTGCGAACTCGATATCTCGCAGATCAAGTGCATCATCCCGCATCAGGCCAACCAGCGCATCATCGACGCGGTCGGCGACCGCCTCGGCGCCAAGCCCGGGCAGGTCTTTGTCAACCTCCACAAATTTGGCAACACCTCCGCGGCCTCCGTCGCGATTGCGCTGGATGAAGCGGTCGAGACCGGGCGCGTGCAGCGCGGGGACCTTGTGCTGCTCGTGGCCTTTGGCGCGGGGCTGACGTGGGGCGCGGCGGTGATTGAGTGGTGAAAATAGTTCACCCGGAAGTTTGACCCGCGAAAACCGTGTGCTAGATTCGGCCACCCGTTAGACATGACCACCAGCAAACGCGACACGTCGTGCGTCTTCGAGCCGTTCACCATCCAGACTCGCGAGACGCAGTTCACCCTCCCCGCAGATTCGCTGCTCGTTCGCAGGAACGGCATCGAGTTCCGGAGCCCCACTCCGCTGGACGAATGGACCGAGCTCACGCTCGACATGCATTCGCCGCGCGACGGCCACCGCGAGCAGGCCACCGGCGTGGTCGTCGCCTGCCGGGGCACGCACGCCGCGGGATTTGCCGTGAGTGTCGTGCTCATGGGCATGACCCCCGCCGCGGAGCGCCTGCTTCAACAGGCGGCGATTTCCCCTCTGGCGTGACCGGAGGCGGTTTTGGTAGCGTCGGCGCATGTCAACGCCAGCGCCCACGCCCGCACCTGCCAACGAAGCCCACGCGTATTTCAATTCCATCCTGAAACTCGGGGTGGACAGCAATTGCTCGGACTGCCACATCAAGGTGGGCAGTCCTGCCACTTACCGCATCAGCCGCCAGCTTCGCTCGACCGACTTCATCCCGACGCAGGAGTGGATGGAATCGGTCATCATGGTCATCACCCCCAAGCATTTGATCGAGGGATTGATCAAGGATCGCGAGACGGATTTTTCCTACTCGTGGCCCGGCGTGGGCCGCTTCCGGACGAACGTCTATCAGCAATGCGGCAAGTGGGGCATCGTGATGCGCTACGTGAAGAACCAGGTGCCGAACTTCGAGGCGCTCGGCCTGCCCGAAGTGCTCAAGACCATCGCCGAGTCGCCACGCGGCATCATCCTCCTGGCTGGCACGACGGGCAGCGGCAAGTCCACCACGCTCGCCGCGATGATCGAGCACGTGAACGCGAATTTCCGGCGGCACATCGTCACCCTCGAAGACCCCATCGAATACATGTTCGAGGAAAACCAGAGCATCATCGAGCAGCGCGAAATCACGCTCGACACCATGAGCTTTCAGCGCGGCCTCAAGAGCGCGCTGCGGCAGGATCCCGACATCATCATGGTCGGTGAAATGCGTGACGCCATCAGCTTTCAGGCCTCCATCGGCGCGGCGGACACCGGCCACATGGTGCTTTCCACGTTGCACACCACGACGGCCTCGAGTTCCGTCGGCCGCATCCTTGAGTTCTTCAAGCAGGATGAGCGGGACACGGTCCGCAAGCAGCTCTCCTCGACGCTTCGCGCCGTCTGCTGCCAGCGCATGTGCCCGACGATCGACGGCAAGATGACCCCGGCCCTCGAGATCATGATCAACACCATCACCATCCGGAAGGCAATCGAGGAAAACCAGCTCGGCAAACTTTCCCAGATCATCGAGGCCAGCGAAGGCGACGGCATGCAGAGCTTCGACCAGTCGGTCTACAAGTTGTGCATGGATGGACGGATCACGAAGGAAACCGCATTCGAACGCGCCAACGTCCCCCAGCGCGTGAAGATGATGTTCGAGGGCATCTTCACCAGCACCGGCGGCATCGTCGGCTAAGGCAGTCGGGTCGGATTGAGCCGCAACGCCGCGCCAGCGCGGGTGCGCGCTTCACCACACAAACGACTTTTGCTCGGCGAGCAATCGGTCGCCGTCCCACAGCGTCACGCGCCATGCCGCGGCCTCTCCCGTCTGCTTGTAGACATCCTTGTCGAGCGTGATTGCCGACCATGTCCCGAATGCGCCGGACGGCGCCAGCGCGAGTTCGAAACTGGACGGCTTGGTCGATGTGCCCTTGCTGCCGATGACTTCGAGCCTGAGGCGAAGTTTCCCGGTTGTGGACTTCGAGGCCTTCCACTGCACGTCGAATCGCACGCCCGAGACGAGCGCCGGGTTGCGCCGCAACAACGACTGGTAGGCGTCGCGCTCAAAGAGACTCGGCGAAAGGCTTTGGCGCCCTTCGAGGTCGAGCAAGTGTGGAAGAACTTTCATCACGCGTCCCTCCGCGCCGACCGCTGCCTTGGGCGCGAGGCAGAGCGCCGCGCCGAGGAGCAGCATGAAAGTGGTGCGCACGCCCGGACGGTAGCAGCGCCGGGACGGGTGCCAACTCTCTTCTTCGCGCCCGCGGCTTCACGCCCGCTTCGGTGGCGCGAGTTCCACCACGTGCCGCGCGCGCCGCCCACACGCGGTTCCGGGCGCTCGGCATCGACCCGAAGAAAACCGAGTTCGGCAACCACGGCCAGCCGCTGCCCATCGCGCACGACGACATGGCGCCCATCAAGGAGGCCCTCGCGTGAACGACAAGCCCGCCAACCCGCCCGCGCCCGAGGAACTCAAGTCGTTCCAAGCCACCCGCCAGCTCCTGTCCGCGCGCTTCAGCCCGTGCGGCAAGTTTCTTTGTTCCGGCCCGATGGCCCCGTCCGTGTTCCGCTGGAATGTCGTCGAGAAGCAGCAGGCCGCCATCGAACAGCCCGACGAAGCCGCGCAGAAGGCCGCCGCATCGCCATCTCCGCCGGCGGCGCATTGCTCGCCCCGTGCGGCCGCGACCGGTTCGTGTGCGTGCGGAACGCCGCCGACGGCCGACCCGTCGCACAGCACGAGCACACCGAGGACGTCTTCACCCTCGCCTTCACGCCCGACGCGTCGCACCTCGTTTTCGGCGACACCTTCGGCAAGGTCACCGCGCTCGACTTCAAGGCCGGCAAAACCGCGCCCCTTTCTTCTTTCCTCAGAGTCGACGCACCCGCAGCATCCCGGCCGGTTCCGCGGGCAACCGTCCGGCTTTCACGGTGTTCATGCGGCCACCAACCCATGCTGCCTTTCGCCCTGACCATCTTCACCGGCGCGTTCCTGTTGTTCCAAGTCCAGCCGCTCATCGGGAAATACATCCTGCCGTGGTTCGGCGGCGGGCCCGGGGTGTGGACGACTTGCATGCTGTTTTTTCAAGTGCTGTTGCTCGGTGGATACGCTTACGCGCACGCGCTCACCCGGCTTCCGTCGCGCCGACAGTGGGTGATTCACGGCGCGCTGCTCGGACTCGCGCTCGCATCGCTGCCCATCACGCCGGGGGATTCCTGGAAGCCCGGCGCGCTGGAGAATCCCACGGGCCACATCCTGCTGCTGCTGGTCGCGAGCATCGGGGTGCCGTATCTCGCGCTGTCCTCGACGGGGCCGCTGTTGCAGGAGTGGTTCCGGCGGCACAAGCCGGGGGAGTCGCCGTGGCGCCTTTACGCGCTGTCCAACGTGGGCTCGCTGCTCGCGCTGGTGAGCTATCCGTTTTATTTCGAGCCCGAGTTTTCCCGGCGCGGGCAGGCTTCGATGTGGGGCTGGGGACTCGTCGCCTACGTCGCCCTCACCGCGTGGTGCGTGGCGAAGCTCTGGAAGGCGCCGCCGGCCGAAGCTGCGCCTCAACCCGCGTCGCCCGCGGAAGTTTCCGTTGCTGGCGAAACCGCAGAGCGCCCGTCCTCCCGCCAGCAGGTGCTGTGGGTTCTGCTTCCCGCCTGCGCGTCGCTGCTCCTCGTCGCCTCGACGAACAAGATGTGCCAGGACATCGGCGTGATCCCGTTCCTCTGGGTGCTGCCGCTGGCGTTGTATCTGGTGACCTTCATTCTCGCGTTCGATCATCCGCGCTGGTATTCGCGCGGCGTCTTCGGGTTCGCGTTCGCCTTGTGCGCGGGCGCGGTGGCGTGGGTGTTGCACGGGGACGTGGATGTTTCGATCGTGCGGCAGGTGGTGGTGTATTCGGCGACGCTGTTCGTGTGCGCGATGGTCTGCCATGGCGAACTCTACCGGCTGCGGCCGCATCCCAGGTTTCTCACGCGGTTCTACCTGATGATTTCCGCGGGAGGCGCCGCGGGCGGGTTCCTCGTGGCGGTGGTTGCGCCGCAGGTGTTCGACAGTTACGCCGAGCTGCCGGTTGGCCTGTGGCTTTGCGCCGCGCTCCTGCTGGTGCTGTGCTGGCAATCGCGCAGCTTCGCGCTCGCCGCCGGGCTCGCCGCCGGGGCGGTGGCGGGCGCGTGGCTCGGCCCGTGGGCATATCACGAGACGCGCACCGAGTGGCTGGTCGCGCTCAAGGTTCACCGGCCGTATTGGATCGCGTTGACGGTTCTCGTCGTGGCTTGCTTCGTGGACTTCCGTCGCGGGGTCGCGCGCGAGTGGAACCGGCGCGCCGCGATGTGCGTTGCCGTGCTCGTGCTCGGCCTCGCGCCCGGCCTGTGGTTCTCGCAGCGGTCCTCCGGCGGCAACGTGGCCTATGCGGGCCGCAATTTCTACGGCGTGCTCAAGGTCCTCGAATTCGGCGAAAAGAACACTTCGCACCACTATTACTCGCTCCTGCACGGCCGCATCACGCACGGCACACAGCTCACCGACCCCGCGTGCGCGGCGATGCCGACGACCTACTTCGGGCCGGGCAGCGGCGTGAGCAAGGCGATCAACGCGCTGCCCGCGGACGCGCCCCGGCACATTGGCGTGCTCGGGCTCGGCGCCGGGACGCTGACGGCGTTCGGCCGCGCGGGCGACAAGGTCCGCGTTTACGAGATCAACCCGCAGGTCCGTCAGGTCGCGACGAAGCAGTTTTCCTACGTCGCGCTTTGCAAGGCGAAGGTCGACATCGTCATGGGCGATGCGCGCCTCTCGATGGAGCACGAACCGCCGCAGCAGTTTGACATCCTCATCATGGACGCCTTCAGCAGCGACGCCGTGCCGGTGCATCTCATCACGCGCGAGGCCGTCGACATTTATCTCCGGCACCTCAAGCCCGCGGGCCTGATCGTCATCCACATTTCCAACCGCCACCTCGACTTGCAGCCCGTCGTGGAGGAACTCGCGCGCGCGTCCGGGCTCAAGTGGCTGGGCGTCTCGGACGATTTCGTCGAGGACGAGTGGTTCTATTACGAATCCTCCTTCATGATCCTCGGCCGCCCGGGTTCGCTGATTGAATCTCCCGCGCTGATGAACGCCGCGAACATCACCCCGCGCAAGCCCGGCAAAGTGCGCCTCTGGACGGACGACTACGCGAGCATGTTCCGCATCCTGCAGTAGCCATCCCTGGGGGAATTCGGCTCACTTGTAATCCGCACCGTTCAGGCTCGCGACCACGCCCTTGAGCCAGGCGGTCAGCTCGGCCTGCATCCTGGCGGCTCGCTCGGGTTCCGCGGCGAACAGGTCCCTCGCTTCGGCGCGGTCGGAGGCGAGGTGGTAGAGTTCCCATTTCAACGGGCCGTTTCGCGGTTCGATGCGGTGCAACTTCCAGTCGTTGTCCACCCACGCGGCGTGCCGGCCAAAAGTCGTGTCGGGATAATCCGTGCGGAGTTGCGCGGCCGGGATGGGTTCGACTTCGTCCCACGGAACGGTCTTGCCGGCCGCCTGCTCCGCGGCGAGGCGCTTCATCCATTCTTCGCTCGGGGTGCGGACACCCGCGATGGCGAAATCCCAGAATCCCATCGGGCGCGGGCGCGAACTCATTTTCCCATCGAGCAGCGGCACGAGGCTGATGCCGTCGAGAAGCGGTTGCTTCGCCACCGTCGCGCCGGCGAGTTCGAGCAGCGTCGGGTAAATGTCCACCGTGCCGCAGGGCATGGTGATGACGCGCGGCTGTTTGAGGCGGGCGGGCCATTCCATCAAGCCGGGCACGCGCAAGCCGCCTTCGTAGACGGCCGCCTTGCGACCGCGCAGGCCGCCGGTGGAGCCTTCGGCGATTGCGCCGTTGTCGCTGTTATACCAAAGCAGGGTGTTCCCGGCGACGCCCTGCGCGCGCAGGCCTGCGCGGAGCTGGCCCATCGCGCGGTCCATCGCGGTGATCTCGGCGAGGAAGTGCTGCTGCTTGGGCGGCTGCTCCTTGTAGAGCGCGAGGTCGCCTTTGGTGCCGACGTGTGGCGCGTGCGGCGAGCCGAACCAGATGACGGCGAGGAACGGTTTGTCCGCGGCCTTCGCCTTCGCGACGAATTCCAGCGCGCGCTTCACGATCACTTCGGAGCCTTCGCCCTTGAATGGCACGGCACGGCCTTTGTCCGACAGCAACGGGTCCACCTCGAAGAAGTTCGGTGCGGAGAGCCACTCGTCGAAGCCGCTGTTGCCCGGATTCACGGGACTGTCCGCGCGCACGGAGCCGAGGTGCCACTTGCCGAAGTGGCCAGTCGTGTAACCGGCAGTCTTGAGCGCCTCGGCCACGGTGATTTCCTGCGGGCGCAGGTTGTAGCCCCACGAAAACGCGCCCATGCGATTGGGCGTGCGGCCGGTCATCACGCTCGCGCGCGTGGGCGAGCACACCGGCGCGCCGGCATAGAATCGGTCAAAGCGCCATCCGGTGCGGGCCATCTCGTCGAAGACGGGCGTCTTCACGACGGGATGGCCGTTGTAAGCCATGTCGCCCCAGCCTTGATCATCGGCCATGCAGAGGACGAAGTTGGGCTTGGAGGCGGCCATTGAGTCGCCGCGAGAGAGCGCAAAGATCGCAAAGAGGAAGCAACGCAAATGGTTCATTGAGCTTTCGCTTTCTTGGGCTGGGCTTTCTTGGTGGCGGGGTCGGCGGTGAGGAAGCGTTTCCAGTTCACGGGCACGTCGTTGGCCTGCTTCGCGCCGGGTGTGCTGCGGCCTTCGCTCACGAGCTTGTCCATCACGGCGGTGAGTTCGGCGACCAACTCGGGTTTCTCGGCGGCGAGGTTCTTGGTTTCGCCGAGGTCGGTGGCGAGGTCGTAGAGCTGGGCGCGAGGTGAATTGTCTTTCGGTGCGGCCACACCGCCAAATCCGCCGCCTGCTGGCCCGGCGATGAATTTCCATTGGCCTTGCCGCAGCGATGCGAGCCCGCTGGACCCGTGGCTGATGGCGTGTTCCCGAATGACCTTGTCCTCACCGCGCAGCAGTGGCAGCAGGCTGAAGCTGTCTTCGCCGGCGGTGGGTGGGAGCTTCGTGCCGAGCACGTCGGCGAAGGTCGCCATGAAGTCCGCCTGCATCACGAGTTGGTCGCAGCGCGAGCCGGGTTTCACCACGCCGGGCCAGCGCACGATGAAAGGCACGCGATGCCCGCCTTCCCACGCGTCGGCTTTGTAGCCGCGCAACGGGCCGCTGGGGAAATGGCCTTTCGCCTCCATTTCTTTGACCCCGATATACGGCGCGCACCCGTTGTCGCTGGTGAAGATGACGAGGGTCTTGTCCGCCGCGCCGCTCTTCTCCAGTGCGGCGAGCACGCGGCCGACGGCGGCATCCGTTTCCATCACGAGATCGGCATAGTCGCCGAGGCCGCTCTTGCCCTGCCACTCCTTGTTCACCGCGAGCGGCGTGTGCGGAGAGGTCAGCGGCATGTAGAGGAAGAATGGTTCCGCTTGCTTCGCGCCGCGCTCGATGACGGCGCACGCGCGGTCGGTGAGTGCGGGGAGAATGGTTTCGAGCGCCCAATCCTTCAGCGCGGGGCCCTGGATGCTGGCTTGGTTTTTTGCCAACCGCGCGGGCGCGAGCAGTTCTGTCGGAGTCCCCACGGTGCGGTCGTTTTCAATGAAACAATAGGGCGGCCAATTCGGCACGTCGGTGCCGAAGTAAGTGTCGAAGCCGCGCGTGATGGGGCCGCCACCGATGGGCTTGGCATAGACTTCCTTCCACGCCGCGCGATGTGCGTCCGAGACGCTGGTGGTGACTTCGCCGCCACCGCCGGCCTTGCCGCCGAAGCCGGCGAAGAGCGGGCGCTGCGCCGGTGTGATGGCCCAGTCCCAGCCGAGATGCCACTTGCCGATGGCGGCGGTGCGGTAGCCGTGCTGCTTGAGCAGCCCTGCGAGCGTGAGCCGGTCCGGCGCGATGAGTGGCCGCCCCAGATAGCCAACGATGCCGGCTTGCAAGCTTGTGCGCCAATGGTAGCGCCCCGTCAGCAGCGTGTAGCGCGTGGGCGAACAAACGCCGCTGCTCGTATGCGCATCAGTGAAGCGCATCCCCTGCGATGCGAGCTGGTCTAGGTTTGGCGTCGGGATTTTACCGCGTTGCGGGTTGTAGCACTGCACGTCCCCATAGCCGAGGTCGTCGGCGAGGATGAGGATGATGTTCGGCCTGGCAGGCGCGGCAGGGGAAGTGATTTGGCCGCAAGAAAACGCCAGGAACGCAAAGAGGAGAAGACGGGCTGACTTCACGGCTTGAGGTTGATTGGTGTTATTCACTTGGCAGCCTTCTTCGCGGCGGGCTTGGTTTCCACCTTGCACTCTGGGTCCCGCGGGACGGCAGGGCCGGTCTGCTCGACGGGTTGCGTGAAGAGATAGCGCCACACGTCCTCGTGCAGGAACTTGCCGGCTTTGTCCTTCGGCGACGCACCACCGGGCACGACGGAGCTGTGCGCGCGCTTCGCGTCGCCCTTGACGTCTGCCGCGGTGATTAGGCGGCGGCTGAAGCCAAACGGTGACGGAGTTTTGTCCACGTCCACCAGCGGGCCGAACTGGTGCAGGCCGAGCAACTCCCAAGAGCGGCAGTAGTGGTCGCCGGTCCAGCCACCGTCGAGCACATGGCTGAAGCCAAAGTAGCGGTTCGCGGGCGTGGCGGACGGTAACGCCTGCCATATCTCGCTTTGGTCACGCGGGCCGCAAAACATCACCACGCGGTCCACCTTCACGTGCTTAGCGAAGCGCGCCGCCGTGGTCGAGCCGTGTGAACTGCCGGAGATGATGACGCGATCCCAGCGCAGGCCGGATTTGTCATCGGTGAGGAAGTAACTCCAGCGGCCGGCCGGGTTTTCCTTGGCCAGCCATTTCACGAACATGACCGAGCGTTCCATCATGCCGTCGGGCTTGGGGATGTTTACCAGCGGGCTGAAGTCCTCACCGGTCGCCGCTTCAAGCCGGATTTTGCCCAGCAACAGACCGTCGTCGCCGGGCGAGTCATTACCGAACTTGCCGAACCAGCCATTCGCATAGTGCACGCGAAGGAAGTGCAGCCCGTAGCTGTTCACGCGCTCAGCCAGCGGCGCGCTATGGCCCATGAGCCAAATCACAAGCTTCCCCTGTGGCTTCACGCGCGTGTCCACCGATGCGTGCTGCGTGTCCGCCGGCTTGCCGGCTTTCTCGAAGTCGAACTCAATCTCTGGATGCGGCTTCGCGCGCGGGTCGAGTTGACTGGCGCGGGCGGTCAGTTCGTAACGCTTCGGGGAAGCGTCGTTGAAGGCGAGCGTCTCATCGGCGGCGGGGGATTCGCCGCGAAAACAGGCAAAAATCGCAAAGCAAAGAGTGAGCGGACGATGCGATTTCATGGCCGGAGGTTAACCACGGATCAACCCAGTTGAACACGGATTTGTGTCACCAGAGAACCGCCATGAAGCACTGCGCTCGCCGCACTATTCCTCCACCGCCGCGCGGTGGCCGGCGGCCAAGCGCAGCTTCGCATCCTCTGCGTTAGGGCAGCGATAAACCGCCTTAAGACAGACGGTGCAGACGCGAATGTCATGCTCGCCAGCCAGCGGGAGCTTGTCCCAATCGGCGGGGCATTCACCGGTGGCGTGCAGATTACATTCAAGGATGCGTGTCATATTCGGAAGCTGGCCTGCTCGCGGAAAAGGTCAAGCTGCGCGAAGCCCGCGATCCAGCTCACTTCACTTCACCTTCTTCAACTCCGCGTCCGTCCAAGCGGACTCGCGGCCGCCAGTGGCAGCGCGGACTTTTTTCACGAAGTCGGGCGCGACGGGGTCGAAGTCGTGGTCCCATGAGCGGCGGATGTAGGTCATCACGGCGGCGACGGTCTCGTCGTCAAAGGTGCCGTGGCCGGGCATGTCCATATCCCACTTCTTGCCGAGGACGGTGATAGGACCGCCGACGCCATGCAGGATGATGCGGGCGAGGCGATCGGGCGAGCCCGCCACCCACTCGCTGTCCACGAGCGGCGGCGCGAGGCCGTCTTGGCCGTAGCCGTGGGCTTGATGGCACGCGGCGCAGGTCGCCTCGAAAAGCGTCTTGCCCATGTCGAAGCGCGCTTCTTCGGCTGCGGTCAGCGGCTTGATGACGGGCAAGTTCACGCCGGGTTTGCCGGGCCACACGACGACCTTGTCGAGCTTCTTGACGGCAGCTTGCACGGCTTTGTCGCTGGACTGCGCGAGCGCGGCGAGCGCGGGCGGCGCGGCGGCGAGCTTCACATACTTCACGCGCGGCGGCGGTTCGCCTTTTTTTGTGGCGGGCGGGTTCACATTGAGGCTGGCGAGTATGGCGAGGGTTTGCCATTGCGGCGTTTCCTTGCGGATGACGAGTTCGAGCAAGCGATTTACGCGGTCGCCGCGCGCCTGCTGGAAAACGTTGCGCGCGAGCGCGCCGATGAAGCCTTCGCCGCCACTGACTTTGGCTTTGTCCGACCACGATTTGTCGGCGGCGATACGTTCGAGCAGCTCGACCTCGCGCACGGCCAGGCCGCTGATGAGGGCGTCACGGAGAAGTGGGTTCGAGCCGGCGCTGCGGGCAAGCGTGGTCATCGCGATTTCGGCAGCAGGGGTCTTCGCCTCGCCAAGGCTGAAGGCTAGTTGAACTTGAACCTCTGCATCCGGGGTGGTGGCCAAGGCGATGAGTGCGGGAAGAATTTTTGTTTGGTCGGAAGTCCTCAGCATCGGCTCCGCAACGCGCACGGCGGCGGCACGGACTTTTGGGTGTGGTTCTTTCGTGAGCGCAGCGATGGCGGTGTCGGCGTCGAGCTGGCCCATGCCATCGAGCGTCCAGAGCGCGTGCAGCCGAGCGCGCGGGTCGGCTGCCTGCAGTGCCATTTGCTTGAGCGGCGTAAGCGCGGCGGCGGGCTGTTGCTCGACGAGCAGTCGCTGCGCGGTGTCACGCCACCAGCCGTTCGGGTGCGTAAGTGTCTTGACGAGGTCGGCGGGTTTGGTGGCCGCGAGCTGTGGCTTCGGGCCGGGGGGCTTCGCCGTGTGGACGATGCGGTAGATACGGCCGCGCTTGATGACTTTGTCGAGGCCGCGGTCCTCCGCCTGCTTGCGTAGATAGCTCGTGAGGAAGACGCGGTGCTGGAGGATGCCGTGATACATGTCCACGAGGTAAAGGCAGCCGTCGGGTCCGGTGTGGGCGTTGACGGGGCGGAACAGCTCGTCGGTGGACGTGAGGAACTCGGTTTCCTTATAAGGGTTTGTGCCGGTCAGCTCTCCGTTTTTGTCCGTGAGCACCATGCGGCGGACTAAGTTTGCGGACGGCTCGGGGATGAAGGCATTGCCTTGGAACTCGGCGGGAAAGTTGTCGCCGCGATAAATGACCGGGCCGCAGGTGGCGGTGTATTTGGCGAGCGTGCCGTCGGGCTTGAGCGTGGCAGCTTGGTAGCCGCGATTGACGCCGGGATTGACACGCGCGGGCCAAACTGTCTGGTCCCTCATCGGCTGCTGGGCGAGGCCGGCCGTCGTGCGGAAGAGCGGGTTACGGTAGTAGTATTCGCTCGGGACGTAATCGGTGCGGAGCTGGTCGGAGTTTGAGTTGTAGTAAGGCCGGCCCCAGTCGTCCATCGTGAGACCCCACTGGCCGCGGGAAGTTGTGGCCGAGCGCTTCCACTCATCGTCTATGCGCCGGAAGCGGAGGTTGTGGTTCGCGGAAACAATCCAATTGTTCATAAACCAAGTCGGGCTATTGCCGGTGTGCTCGGGATTCTTCAGGCCGTTGGGCGCGTAATGCTTGTCCACTAACATTGGCTTGCCCGGTTTCAGGCCAGCTTCGATGGGATACCACTTCAGCGCGGGCGGCTCACAAACCAACACGCCGCCGTAAGCGAGGCATACGGCGCGGGGCATTACCAGTTTATCGAGGAAAACAGTTTTCTTGTCCATCGTGCCGTCGCCGTCGGTGTCCTCCAGCACGCTGAGGCGGTTGATGGGGTTGAGTTCACCCTCGGCCGTCGGCGTGTTCATGTAGCTAGGGATCTCGACGACCCAAAGGCGACCATCGGCATCCCACTGCATCGTAATGGGCGTCTCGATGAGCGGATCGGCGGCGACAAGCTCGATGCGGAAGCCTGGCGGAAGCTTGAAAGTCTTGAGCGCGGCCTCAGCGGAGAGCGGAGGGTTGGCGGGGATCTTTTCCTTTGGCACGCGCGGCTCCTGTTTCTCGCCCGGTTTGTCGCCGCTTTGGGCAAGGGCGAGGGCCGAGGTAAGCAGAAGCGCGGACAAAGCTCGGGAAAACATGGTCGTAGAAATCAAGACTTCAACAAAGGCCGCAATCCAAGTGCAGCTATTAAATACAAAGTAACGGAAAGCGCAAATGGCGCAACACAATGGGAGTCGAACAGTTGTAAGATGCGTGCATCTACTTACTCGTCTCCCCTCTCTGCGTGAGGGCAGGGTAGCGATGGTTTGTTTGTCTGTGTAATTGTGTCGAACTACTTCCATTGCAGCTAGGGATCCAGTTTTCTCTTCGCCTGTTTTGCGCCTTCGGCACTAAGGCAGGCGAAACCAAGGCCCGTTCATTTCACCAGCGCCAGCGCCGCCGCACCGGCCACGGCAATGACCGCGCCGAGGGTCGAGCGGCGTGAGGGTCGCTCCTGCTCAAGCCAGCGTGCGAAGGGCATCACCACCAGCGGCGAGAGCGCCACGATGGGCAACACGACGGCGGAGGGCGTGGTCTTGAGCGCCCATTGGTAGCAACTTACGCCGAGCGTCGGGCCGGCGAGGGCGTTGAAGACGATCCACTTGCCGGACTTACGCCACTTTTCTGTCGTGGTTAGTGTCGGTGGCTGCAAGTCGCTGGCCCGCGAAAGAAGGAACTGCCGCTTTACCACGAGTAACGCTAGACCGGAGATGATCACGCCACCAAGGATGCGTTGATAGGCTGCTGTGATGCCGTCCATCGGCTGGCCGGCTAATGCACAAACTTCATATGCCTTGCGGCTTAAGACCACGCCGCCGCCCTGTCCCACGGCACCCAGCACCGCAAAAAAAATTCCAATGCCAAACTGCCGTCGTTCCTCGTGTGTCTCGTGCGCCGGGGCGAGAGCGACCGCCACGCCAGCCAGAATAACGACGCCGCATGATATCTGCGCCGCTGTCAACGTGGTTCCTAGCCATAGCCACTCCACCAAACCCGCGAACGGCGCGGCAAGGCAATGCACAATTAGAATGGTCAGCCGTGAGCCAAGGCGCGGGTAGGCCTGGAAGAGCGCGACGTCACCCAACCCAAAGCCAAGGCAGCCGCTCAGGACAAAGATGTAAAACCCATTACCTGTCAGCCCCGCGCCAAATGCGTGCGCCATCACCGCAAGGAACAGCGTAGCCAGCGCCAGCCGCCAAAAGTTCGCCTCTGTGCCGCCCATGAGCTTCGCCACCCGCGCGCCGGAGACGGCGGAGAAGGCGAACAGGATCGTGGCGAGGACGGCACCGAGCACGGGAGGTGCTTGGTAGCGGCAGTGCGCCGCGATGTCACGCGAATTGCAAACCGTGCACCATCAACTGTGCGGAACGGGATCGAACTCGCGCAAACAAGCCAGCCTCGCACCCGCTGCATGGCCATCCGGTCTGCGTGACTCAATTCCACGCCGTGAGGGTGTCCGGTGGTAGGGGCGGCTGAAAGATGAATTCAAACTGCCGACGGTGACTTGGCGGCAACCCCTAACGACCCTGCTCACCTGCCCGGCCCGCTCGGTGAGCTACGAAGTTCAGAAAACCTATGTGCGGGCGGGTCAGGTGCAGCAGTTGGTTCGGCTTGCCTTTGCGTCCACCCGCTTCACGTCATTACCCGGTGGCTATTTCATAACTGCCTTGAACAGCGACGACTCGGCTAGCGCCCGCGGGTCTTTCAGGCGAAAGTCGGCAGGCATCGTGATCGAATCCGCCTTGGTGGTGCCCACCGTGGGTTTGCCGTCTTGCGTTTCCTGCCCCGTGGCCTTTCGCCAATCGTCCACGCTGGAGTACCGCTTCTCGCCGTGCAGGAACAGCGGATCGCCCTTCTTCGTGAGGTACGAGTTGGCTTCATGCCGCACATCTTCGATCTTCGCGTCGGGCAGGTTGTTGGACACCAGTGGAAGGTCGGCCGCCCCCGCCAGCGCGATGTTGTTTCGCAGGACACACCCGCGTATCTGGGTCTTGTCCTCCTTGGCCGCGAACCCCGTAATGTAGTCGGTAAACAACAGCCCCTTGCTCGCGCTTTTGCCTGCGGTCGCTTCCACAACGGCCAAGCACTTTTCGATCACGCACTCATCGAGTCCTGCGCCCCAAGCGACGAAGCCGAAACCGTAGCCCGCGCCCTTTTCGCGCCGACCGTCGTTGATGCTGATGCACGAACGGATGACGTTGCCCTTCGTGAGGCCCGCCTTGGGGTAGTCGCAGTGTATGAAGCCGGGGCCATGGTTGTCGTAGGAGAGGCACTTCTCCACGACGCACTCGACGCAGCCACCGTCGAGGTCGAAGCCGCCGCCGTCTTTGCCCTCGGTGCGGGTGCCGGAGGCGATGCAATTGCGAAACGTGACCTTGTTGCAGTCATAAGCCCAGAGCGCGACGCCACCGCCCTTGCCGGTGTTCTCTGACGCGAAGCAGTATTCGACCGTCCCATCGCGAACGCCGCCGAGGACGATCCCGGAGCCGGACTTGTTTTTCGAAGCCACACAGTCGCGGATGACAATCTTCTGGTGCCCATACGCGGTCTGCTTGGCATCCTTCTTCCCGTAGAAACTGATGCCCGTGCCGCCATTGTCGTGGGCATTCACTTCGCTGACGAGGACATCGTCGTACCCCGGTTGCGTGTCATGCCACGAGCCGATACTCACGCCGTCACCGCTGAAGTTGCTGATTTCCACTCGCTCGATGCGGAGGTGCGACTGCCGCTTGCCGGTCGCGTCGTCCGTGTAGAAGCGAATTCCCGCGATGGGCTTCTTGCCTTCGGGCACGATCGGATTGCCCTTCAAAATCAGATTGCGGATCTCGACCCCGCCGGAGGTCGCTTCAATCGCGGGCGTATCCTCGGCGATGATCGTGGCCCGGCGTTTGCCCGCGCCGCGAATGACGATTGGCTTCTTCGCCGTGCCGCCGACATCCGGCAGCAACGCGATGCCGCCCCGGAACTCATCGCCTTCCCCCA
>Ga0194128_10004359_pt1 | contig 20829 bp, 15 predicted proteins | sample TA2KigCa65mmetaG_FD_148650 | JGI IMG/M metagenome (GOLD analysis project Ga0194128, IMG submission 148650) | Freshwater microbial communities from Lake Tanganyika, Tanzania - TA2015037 Kigoma Deep Cast 65m | ecosystem: Environmental > Aquatic > Freshwater > Lake | place: Tanzania: Lake... | reverse complement strand
TTCGTCTCCACGGTAGGGCGAGACGAGGCGGTGATCCGGAAGTACATTCAGAAACAGGAGATCGAGGACCGGCGCCTGGATCAGTTGAACTTGCTGTAGGGCACCGCCTTTAGGCGGTTCATAGGAACGGGCCGCCGATGGGCGGCCCGAAACCAGCCGCTTTGAGCGGCTCACATAAAGAATGCCCCCGGCTTTGCCGGGGGATCGTTACCTGCGGCCGCGACGGCGGTCAGCGGTACTCAGGCGGTGATCAACGAGGAGATCTATCAAAAGGGTCTTCTCGGGTTTGTGTGGGTGGAATCGGCGCGAAATTCGTCCCACTGGCGCTGGGGTCCGCGCCGGGAGGCTGCTTGGGCTCGCCGAGCCACGGTCGGGACCGCGCTCGAGCGTCGAATCTCCTGGGCACCGCGCACTTGACTCGCCGGGCTTCGTCTCAACCCCGGCCAGCGCGGTGCGACGTTCGAGGGTTCAGTTTCCTCCTCGATCGCGAGACCGGCGTGCCGCTGTTCCCCGTCGAGGAGCGGCCCGTGCCGAAGAGCGACGTTCCCGGCGAGGAGAGCTGGCCGACGCAGCCGATCCCGACGCGGCCGCCGCCGCTCGTTCCGCAAGAGCTCACGGAAGCCGATCTCTGGGACCTCGATGCGGACCGTCTCGAACGCTGCCGCGCGCGTCTGCGCGAGCTTCGCAACGACGGCCTCTTCACGCCGCCGAGCCTGCGGGGCTCGGTCCTCTATCCGTTCACCGGAGGAGGCGCGAACTGGAGCGGCACGTCGTTCGATCCGCGACTCGATCTCCTCTTCGTGCCGGTGAACAACCTCGTGCACGTGCTCACGCTCGAGCTGGTCTCCGACGAGAACGTGACGACGTTCACGCGCCGGCCTCTGCACACGCTCGAAGGGCTCTGGTGGCTCTTGACGGGCGGAGAGGGCACCGGGCTCCGCTACTGGGTCAACCCGGTCGACGGACGCGTCGTGCTGCGCGAGGACGGCGTCCCGTGCAACCGGCCGCCGTGGGGCTGGGTCGTCGCGGTCGATCTCGCCGCGGGAACGATCCGCTGGAAGGCGCCGATGGGGGAGAAGGACGGTGTCGTCGGGCTGAACGGCTGGGGACCACCGCTCGCGACCGCGGGCGGGCTCGTGTTCCATGCAGGCACGCGGGATCTCCGCCTTCGCGCGCACGACTCCGAGACGGGCGCGATCGTCGCGACGTTCCCGCTCCCCGCCGGCCTGCACGCGGGGCCCATCACCTATCGAGTTCGCCCGAATGGCCGACAATACCTCGTGGTCGCGCCGGGCGGCCACGTGCAGCTCGGCACCCAGCTCGGCGATCACGTGATCGCGTACGCGCTGGGAGAAGAGGCGACTGCGGCCGGGCCTTGAACCAGCGAGACCCGTCCGGCAAGCAGTGGGGTTCGCGGCGGGGAGGGTACCATGAGCGGTTCGAGCGAGGTGGCGGGAGAGACGCGGAAGATCGACCTTCGGGGTCACTCGCTACGCGTTCGGATCCTCGGAGACGGTCCGCGCACGATCGTCTGCCTGCACGACTACTCGGAGGGGATCGACGCGTGGAACGAGGCGGCGCCGCTCCTCGCGAAGCTCGGCCGCGTCGTGCTGATCGAGCTCCGCGCGCACGGCTACTCGAGCGCTCCCGAGGGCGACTACCGCTGGGAGGATCTCGCGGGCGACGTCATCGGCGTGCTCGACGCGCTCTGCGTCGATCGTACGGTGCTCGTGGGCCATCGGTTCGGGGGGATCGTCGCGATCGTGACGGCGCTCCAGGCGTCCGCACGCGTGGAGCGGCTCGTCCTGATCGGCACCGCGACCGACCTCGATGCCGCCCGCCACAACTCCTGGCTCGAGGTCATCAAGTCGGGACGCATGAACGGACTCGAGGGGATCGCGCACGCGCTGCACGGACCGATCAGCCGGCAAAACGTCGAAGGGAATCCCGTCGGGCTGACGGCAATCGCGCGGCTCGCCGAGACTCTGCAGAAGGCGCCGCTGACGCCGCGGCTCGCCGAGGTGCGCTGTCCGGTCCTCGTCCTCGCGGGTCAGAAGGATCCGCTGCCGACCGCACCTCTCGCGGCGGCGCTGCCCGACGCGCGCGTCGAGACGCTCGCGAACCTCGGCCCGTCGCCGCAGGCGGAGGACTCGGGGGCAACGGTCGCGGCGATCGGTCGCTTCCTCGCTTGAGCGAAGCCCCCCTCGTCGGCGAGAATGGGGGAGATGATGCTTCTCCTCCTCGCGGCGGTCGGCGGCTTCCTCTCGTGGGGATTCGTCGAGTACGGGATCCACGGGTTCCTGTCGCATCGCTGGAAGACCGTCGTCTCGCCGCTGCACTGGACGCACCATCGCGATCCGGACGCCGTGTTCACGGCGCCGCTCGCGTGGATCCCGGTCGCGCTCCTCGGCTTCGGCATCGTGACGCTCGTCTTCGGCCTTCCTCTGGCGAGCGCCTTCACGACGGGGCTCGTCGCGGGGTTCGCGCGCTACGAGTACGTGCACTGGCGAATCCACTTCCGCGAGCCGCGGAGCGATCGGCAGCGCGCGCTCCGTCTGCACCATCTGGCGCACCACTACGCCGACCCGCGCGCGTACCACGGCGTCACGACGCACCGCTGGGACCGCCTCTTCGGGACGCTCCCCCCGTCGTGGCGCGAGGACTACGCGAGCGTCGCGGACCGGCCGCTGCTCACGGGTCCGAGCAACCTGGGGCTCGTGTACAACCCGCGCCTCGCGATCGGACGTGTGCGGACGGCCTTCGCGAATCGCGAAGCGCGCGACGCGTGAGTCGCTCGCGGAGCCGAGCTCTCGTCGCTCAGCCTCGGCGCTCGCACCAGCTCTCGACGTCGACGTGCTTGAACCGGACGAAGTCCTTGACGTCGACGGAGACGAGGGTCAGCTCGTTGACCCGTGCGACCGCGGCGATCTGCCCATCGACGTACCGGGCGGGCTTGCCACGAGCCTCGCTCGCTCGATTCCGTGCCAGCGCGCAGCCGCCTCGTCGTACGCAAGAACCGGGAACGACGCGAGGACGACGTGCTCGAGGTAGGTCTCGAGGGCCTCGCGACGCTTTCCGCGCGGCAGCCGGTGACACCCGTACGTGAGCTCGCTCCAGACCGGAGCAGCGATCGCACACTCGTGCCCGAGCGCCTCCAGCTTCTCGAGCACGCGTGGGTTCGGCCTTTTGGAGACCGGCGAGGACACGATGCTCGTGTCGAAAGGGTACCGCGAATGGGGACTTCACCATGGCGGCCTCGCGAGCTCTCTCGCTCTCGCGGAGGCCGGTTTTTGACTTGACCGCGGTCTTGCGCGCGCGATATCCCTCCACCCGCCACTCGAAACCTCCACACACCCCGAGAACCCACCCCATGCTAGGAGCCATCCTGGCCGGAATGATCGCGTGCTCTGCCGTCGATTGTCTCGGCGAGCCCGGCCACTACTCTTTTCCGCCGGGCGAGTATTTCTTCGATCGACCCGTCACCTTGGTCGCCGATCCGCTCGATCGCTACACCGTCATCGAGGGCGCCGGCCCCCGGTTGACCACGTTGCACTTCACCGGTGACGAGTTCGCGTTCGTCCTCGACGGGGCGGCGGGCGTCACCTTCAAGGACCTGAGCATCTCCATCTCGCCCGAAGCGAAGGGAGCCCTTCGGCTCGTCGATGCGAACTACAACCGGCTCCACAACGTGATCATCGAGGGCTCACCCGCGAGTGGTACCGGCATCGTCCTGGAGACGGTCGACAGCACGACGTCCCACAACGCCTTCGATACGCTCTTCCTGGCGAACCTCGGGGTCGGCATGACTTTCGACGGTGACTCCAACAGCAACATGTTCCAGGACCTCACGTTCCAGGGTGCCGTCCAGCAACCCCTGCAGCTGGACGGCTCGACGAACACGTTCGTCCACATGCAGGTCCTCCACGGCGACCCCGCCTTCTTCATCGGACCGAACGCGCGAAGCAACAGCTTTATCAGCGTGACGTTCGACGGACCGGCGCGGGGGATCCACGCCGAAAGAGGCAACACGGGGAACGTCTTCGTTGGATTGACGCTGACGACCCGGCCGACCGGCGCCGGTGCTTCGGCGTTGAACTTCGTCTCGTCCTCGCACTCGGGTCGGAGCAGCCAGGCCGAACATGACGTCCAGCGCAAGGGAACGCAGCTCGGGCCGGTCACCCGCGACCAGCTGAAGGACCAGCCCGAGGGTACGATCGTCTATTTCTCCAACTGCGGACGGTCGACGTCGTGCGCGCGCGGCCGAGGTGCGTTCGCCTTCAAGACGCCCCGGGGCTGGGTATGCGCTCTTTGAAGTCCGCCGCTCAGCGCTTCTGGTCGCGGCGCAGGTCGAGGCGGAAGCTCGTGTCGATCCCCGTGCACGCGACCTCGTAGACGCCGGGGTCGATGCGCGGCAGATGGATCTCGCCCGCGTCGTTCGTCCGCGCGGAGAAGAGCGAGCGGCCCTTCTGGCGGAGGAAGATCCGCTCGCCGCCGAGAGCGACGTCGTTCAGGTCGCGCAGCAGGATGTCGAGGTGCACCGACTCGCCGTCGGGGACGACGGTCGCCTCGATGCTGCCGGCGCTCGCCTGCAGCTTGAAGCGAAGCGGGTTCGACTCGTCCGACGAGCGGAACGACGCGGCCGCCACCGGGAGCGGCTCGAGATCGACGAGCGGCGCGACGAGGGTTTGTCGGATGAGCTCGAGCCCTTCGCGCGCGACGCGGATCACGACCTCGGAGAGGGAAGGCGCCGCCGTCTCGTGCCAGCGCGAGGCGACGCGCTCCGCGAGCGCGACCGGAACGGACGCGAGCGGTGTACGTGCGAGCTGCGCGTTCATGCGGAACATCTCGCGCGCCTCGTGCAGGCACGCGTCGCAGTGCGCGAGGTGCTGCTCGACGCGAGGCGGAGGAGCGACCGCCTCCGCGAGCGCCGCGATCTCGGACTCCGCGAGGCAATCCGCCGTGCGGACGCGATCGAGCGCATACGCGAACGGGTCGGTGCCCGTCGCGAGACGGGCGACACCGGCGCGGCCGGCGTGCGCCGCGCGCTCGAGCGCGGCCACGTCGTTCCGGCAGTGGTCGCAGGCGGCCACGTGCACGCGCAGGCGGCGCTCCGCGGCGGCTTCGAGCTCGGCGAGCTCGCCGTCCGCGAGCTGCGAGAGGAGGGTCGGTTCCGGGCAGTCTTCCCGTGTGCGAGTCGGGCTCATGAGGCCTCCACTTCCGCCACTTCGCCGAAGGCCTCGAGGAGGCGCTTGCGAAGGCGGAAGATTCGCGAGCAGACCGTGCCGACGGCCTGTCCGCGGAGCCGGGCGATGTCCTTGTAGGGCGTCGTCACCTTGTACGCCTCGATCTCCCGGACGAGACGCTCTCGCTGGCGGGTCCGCTTGGCCAGGGCCGTTTCCAGCTCCACCCGTCGTTCCTCCAGCCGGCGCCTGCGCTCGGAGTCCACGGGGCCCAGAAGACGGAGCGATTCCCGCGTTTCTTGCGGATCCTGGCTGCGCACGTGGATCCAGCCCCAGGTGGAGTCCAGCTCGTCCCGAAGTTGCGTCGCTTTTGCGTCCTTCGCCCGGAGCCCGTCCTGGACTTCCGCGACCGCTGCCGGGGTGTCCCGGACCGACCGGCCGGAGAGCCGGGCGAGGAGACGGACGTCCTCGGGCGTCAGGTCCTGCTCGACCAGGGAGAGGAGCTTCAGGTCGAGGCGCTCCTCGGGCTCGAGGCCGGCGACGAGCAGGGTCGCCTCCGGTCCCGCCGCGGCGGGGGCGGGGGCCGCCGATGCGGGATCGGGCAGGACGTCCTCGAGCGTCCCGCCCTCGTCGTCCCCGCCACCGAGCGGCGTCGCGAGGGAGACGGTCCGGATCTCCTTGTGCGTCCTTTGCCACTCCACGAAGAGCGCCTTCAGCACGTAGAAGGAGAGGAAGGTCCGGAACTGGATCCGGTTCCGACCCTCGAACGTCCGCAGGCGGTGGAAGATCCGGTCCCGCTCGAAGACGTAGACGTAGAAGTCGGCTGCCTGCGCCTCGTCGACGCCGTAGATCTTCGTCGGGAAGCCGTAGATCGAGGGACCGAGCTCGTCCTGGAACGCGCGCCGCGCCTTCGCATCTCCGGCGATGCAGTCGTCGAGCCACTCCGGCGCGCCCGTCCGCGCGGCCGCCGCTGCCTTGCGGGCCGAGCGCGTCGTCGAATCGGTCGTGCTCATGCGGCTCCGCCGAAGCGCGCGAGGAAGCCCTGGGCCTCGTGAAAGTCCTGCGTGCTGCGTCCTTCGGGGAGAGCCGCGATCGCCTTCTCGAGCTCGGCGGCGGCCTCGTCGCCACGCCCCCTCTCGGCGAGGAAGCGCGCGAGCGACATCGCCGCGCGGAGCCCGGAGGAGCGCACCGAGAGCTGCTCCGCGAGGTCGAGCGCGCTTCGGTAGCACTGCTCGACCTCCTCGTCCGGCGCGTGGACGCCGCGCCACAGGAGATCGCCGCGGACGCGCGTCAGCTCGATCAGGTGCAGCCGCTCCGACGTCGCGGCGACTTCCTCGAGGCCCTTCGCGACGGTGCGCATCGCCTCGGGGATGGCGCCCTTGAAGCCGTGGATGATCGCGAGCAGCGCCATGTAGCCGCCGCGCGAGATCCGCGCGCCGGTGCGCGCGGCACCGTCGAGACCTCCCTGGATCTGCGCGAGCGCGTCGTCGAACTGGCCGAGCCCGAGCCGCGCCCAGCCTTCGATCATCATCCCCGAGCTCTGCTGGAAGACGAAGCCGTGCTCGGCCGCGAGCCGGTTCGCGCGTCGGGCGAGATCGAGGGCGGGCTCGTAGAAGCCCGCGTACGCGAGAACGATCGCCTTTGCGAGGAGCGCCCAGTCGAGCGTCAGGGGGTGCGCGAGGTGCTCCGCGAGGTCGATCCCGGCCTGGCAGGTCGTGAAGGCGCGATCGGAGTAGCCGCGGTGCCACTGCGCCCACCCGAGCCAGCTCGAGCACGCGGCGCCCGGATCGTAGCCGCCGTAGAGCGACACGTGCATGTCGTGCTGCGCCGGCTCGTACAGACCGATCGCGCGCTCGAGATGGCTCTGGGACGTCTCGAGCTCGACGAGATCGAACAGCGTCACGCCGTGGCCGTAGTGCGCCTGCACCTGCGCGACGACGTCGTTCGATCCTTCGAGCAGGCCGAGGAGCTCCTCGCCGAGCTGACGTGCGATCCCGTGCTCGCCGCGCACCTGGTGGAACGACATGGCGCCGCGCAGGACGGGATGGAGGTGGGGGCCGGGCTCGATCTCGCCGCAGAGCGCCCGCGTCCGTGCGAAGAGGACCTCGACCTCGCGCGCGGCGAAGCCCTGCGTCGACATCAGCGGTCCGGTGAGCCGCGTCAGCGTGATCAGCTCGACGAAGCGTCGCTCGTTCGGATCCTCGATCGAGCTTCCGAGAGCGAGGCAGCGGCGCAGGTGATCGGCGGCCTCGCGGTCCGCGAAGCGGTGGATGGCATTGTCCGCGGCGCGCGAGTGGTGATGGATCGCCCGCGGCACGTCGCGGGCGGCGTCGAAGTGCGCCGCGAGCGCTCCGGCGATCTCACCTACGCGCTCGCCGTAAGCCGCCTCCTTCCGCCGTCCGATGCGCGCGTGCAGGCGGACGCGACGCGCCTGCGCGACCTGCTCGTAGAACGCGTCGCGGTAGAGCGCGTGGATGAACCGGTAGCGGCCCGAGAGCGTCCCGTCGGGCCACTCCTCGACGCCCTCCGCGCGGACGAACTGCTCCCGCCCCGCCATGCGCTCGAGATGCTCTTCCGTCTCGTCCGGGTCCGCTTCGAGCGCCGCGACGAGCTCCGCGACGGAGAAGTCCTGCCCGGCGACGCTCGCCGCCTGCAGGAGCCGCCGCTCGTGCTCCGAGAGCGCGTCCGCCTGCCGCCCGATGACCTGGCGCAGGCTCTCCGGAACGTTCGTGTCTTCCGCGCTCGGGCCGGAGCTCACGTCCGCGAGGCGGAGCTCGTCGTATTCCTCGACGAGGATCCGGCGGCGATGCAGGTCGTCGACGACGTTGACGAGGAAGAGCGGATGTCCCCCGCTCCGCCGGTGCACCGCGCGCGCGACCGTCTCCGCGACGCGCGCACGCGGGAAGCGCTCGTTCAGGAACTCTCCCACCGCCTCCGGTCCGAGCACGTCCAGCCGGAGGTCGCGTGAGCGGCCGCGCGCGCGGAGCTCGGCCGTGAGCGCGCGGAGCGGGTGATCGGGCGCGAGCGCTTCCGTCGGACGATGCGTGCCGACGAGGAGGAGGCGCGCCTCCTCGCGGCGCTCGGCGAGATACGAGAGCAGCTCGAGCGTCGACTGATCCGCCCAGTGGAGGTCCTCGAGGACGAGCACGAGCGGGCGCGTCCGCGTCGCCGCGGAGGCGAGATCCGCCATCTCGCGAAGCATGCGCTCGCGGCTCGTCGGCGCCGTGGACGACGCGCTCGCGAGCTCCGGCATCTGCGCGAGCCACGTCGGCGCGTGCCGGCGAAGCGCTGTGCGGATCTCCGTCGCTCCCGCGAGGCGCGTCAGCGCTTCCAGGACGGGAAGATACGGCTCGCCGGCGCCGTATTGCTCGATCGATTGTCCGTGGCCGACCCAGATCTCGCCCTATCCGCGACGCGCCGCACGAGCTCGTCGACGGTCGAGGTCTTGCCGATCCCTGCTGCGCCCGAGACGAACACGAGCTGCCGCTCGCCGCGGAGCGCCAGCTCGAGCGAGTCCTCGAGCCGCGCGAGCTCGCCCTCGCGGCCGACGACGCGCGACGAAGCGGTGCGCACGACGCTGACCGCGCGCGCCTCGTGGCTCGCCTGGTCCGTCGCGATCTCGACCGAGTAGCGGTAGCGCGTGCTCGCCGCGGGCCGCGGCTCCGTGCCGTACGACGGCGTTGCGCCCGGACGCGTGTCGACGGGGACGTGGCTCCGGAGCGGTACGTACGCCGGATCGCCGTAGAGCACGTAGCTCGCCCACGCGAGCCCGCCGCGATGTCGCTCGCCGATCACCGCGCGACGCGCTCCGAGGAGCGCGGTCCCGAGCGTCTCGCCGGCGGCGAGCGCCTGGTAGCAGGCGAGGGCGAACTCCACGCTCTCGTCGTCGCGGACGACCCAGAACGTCCCCACGTAGTTGCGCACGCCGGCGAGCAGGAAGGCGCTACCGATGCCGAAGGCGCGCGTCTCCTCCTGGCGCGTCTTCGTCTCCGAGGTGTCGTCCCGCTGCGCGCTCGCCCCGGCATCGCAGGAGTTCGAGAAGACGAGGCGCGGCGGATACGCGAGCCGTGCGAGCTCGCCCGCGGTGAGCACGCCGTCCGCGAGGCGCCAGCCGCTCCGCGCCGGCGCGTCGGCGTCGTAGTGGCTGTGGCCCGCGAAGTGGACGATGTCGTGGTCCTGCAGCGTCGCGAGGAGCGGGATCCGACGCACGCTGCTGCCGGCGAGGAGCGTCGTCTCGATCCCGGGGATGCGATCGAGGAGCGCGCAGAGATCCTCGCTCTCCGCCGCGGCGCGCGGCAGCGACTCCGTCGGATCGGCGACGAGGAGGACGCGCAGGCGGCCGCTCTCGCGCACCGGATCGCGCGTCTCCGGGATCGGCTGGCCGGTGATGACCTGTCGTCCGACGCGGAACTTCGTCGAGAGGAAGGAGTCGCCGTCGTGGCAGAGCTCCCACGGCACGTGCACGAGCCGCTCGTCGAGCCGGAGATAGAGGTCGCGCGGCGTCGCGGCCCGGAGGCGTCGGCGCGCGGGCTCGCTCAGGAGGTGCGAGAAGATGAGGCCGCCGACCCGCTCGAGGTCGCGGTAGAGGTTGCCGGAAGCCCCCTCCTGCACCGGGGCCCGCTGAGCGGCGGCGCCGAGGCGCTGCATCTCTCCCGCGAGGTCCGCCAGGAACCCGTCCGAGACCTGAACCTCGCTGCGCGGAATCAAGGCGCCCACCTCGGCGAGATCGACGATGTTGACGTCGCCACGCCGGTGGATCGTCAGATGGATCGGGTTCTCCCCACGGGACGCGCGCAGGCTCGGGTCCTGGGCCACGGTGTTCTTCGTAGCCCTCGCGCCAGGCAGGGTACAGCGCGGATGTGGATGCTACCTTGGGACGATGCCGGGCACGCGTGGACTCCTGGGCGCGCTCGCGCTGGCGGCGGCGGTCTCGGTGGTGCTGTGGCTCCGCTCCGGGGAGGACGGGCGACCCGAGTGGGTGACCGGGCCCGTCGAGCGTGGCGCGATCGTGGCCGCGGTCACCGCGACCGGTCGCGTCGACCCGCGCACCTCGGTCGACGTCGGGACGTACGTCTCCGGCCCGATCCTCGCGATCGATGCGGACTTCAACTCGCCGGTCCGGAAGGGGCAGCGCATCGCGAAGATCGATCCGCGCACGTTCGCGGGGAAGGTCGACCGCGCGCGCGCGGATCTCGCGCTTGCGGAGGCGAACGTCGCCCGCGCGGAAGCGGCCCTCGAGCTCGAGCGCTCGCGCCTGCGGCGGCAGGAGTCCCTGGGGAAGCGCTCGGTCGTCTCCCAGGAGGAGCTCGACATCGCGCGCTCGAACGAGCGTCAAGCGGAAGCGGAGCTGCAGGTCGCGCGAGCGGAGATCGAGAGGGCGAAGGCGACGCTCGCCGAAGCCGAGGTGAACCTCGGCTACACCGACATCGTCTCGCCGATCGACGGCGTCGTGATCTCGCGCGCCGTCGACGTCGGGCAGACGGTCGCGGCGACGTTCCAGACGCCGGTCCTCTTCGTGATCGCGAACGACCTCGCGCACATGCAGGTCCTCGCCTTCGTGAACGAGGCGGACATCGGCCGCGTGCGCGAGGGGCAGCAGGCGACGTTCACCGTGGACGCGTTCCCCGGCCGCGAGTTCCCCGCAGTCGTCCGACAGGTGCGTCAGACCTCGGAGCCGCCGGCGACGCCGGAGCCCGTCGTGAGCTACGTCGTCACGTACGACGTCGTCCTCGACGTCGACAATGCGGACGGTCTCCTTCGCCCCGGCATGACGGCGAACGTGCGGATCGTGACCGCCGAGGCTTCGGACGTGCTGACCGTGCCGAGCTCGGCACTTCGCTTCGAGCCGCCGGGGACGGATCGCGCGCGGCCCGGACCGGAGCGCGGGACGGTCTACCGCCTGGAGGACGGAGCTCCGTCTCCGGTCGAGGTCGGCGTCGGGATCACGGACGATCTGCGCGTCGAGGTCGACTCGCCGGATCTGGCCCCCGGGGATCGCGTGGTCACCCGCATCAAGACGAAGCCCGGCGCGCAGGGCTGGTCGCTCTTCGGACGCGGGGCGCGATGAGCCCGGCCGGCGACGCGACCGCGGCCACGCCGATCGTCCGGGCGCGCGGTCTCGAGCGCATCTACTTCGCCGGGGAGCGGAGCACCGAAGCCGACTCCGCGACGGACGGTTCGCCGCGAGCGGCCGAGGAGATCTCCGTGCACGCGCTCCGCGGCGTCGACCTGACGATCGGTCCGGGCGAGTACGTCGCGATCATGGGACCGTCGGGGTGCGGCAAGTCGACGCTCCTCAACATCCTGGGCTGCCTCGATCGGCCGACGTCCGGCAGCTACGAGCTCGCCGGCCGCGACGTCGCGCGGCTCTCCGCGGACGAGCGGGCGGTCGTGCGGAATCGGACGCTCGGCTTCGTGTTCCAGGACTTCCATCTGCTCCCGCGCACGACGGCGCTCGAGAACGTCGAGCTGCCGCTCGTCTACCGCCCCGACGCGACCTCGGGACAGCGCGAGCGGGCGCGTGCGGCGCTCGCGCGCGTCGGGCTCGCCGGGCGCGAGTGGAGCACGCCGCGCGAGCTCTCGGGCGGCCAGCAGCAGCGCGTCGCGATCGCGCGCGCACTCGTCGGCGAGCCCTCGCTTCTCCTCGCGGACGAGCCGACGGGCAACCTCGACTCGGACACGGGCCGCGAGATCCTGGCGCTGCTCGACGATCTGCACGCGCGCGGCTTGACGATCGTCCTCGTGACGCACGACGCGGACGTCGCGGCGCGCGCCGAGCGCGTCATCCGGATGCGCGACGGCCGGATCGCGACGGACGAGTCGCGCGTCCGGAAGGAAGCGCGATGAGGCTCTGGCTCGCGACTCTGTGGCTCGCGCTCCGCTCTCTCCGGCGGAACCCGCTTCGCTCCGCGCTGACCTCGCTCGGCGTGATCGTCGGCGTCGGCGCCGTGATCGCGATGGTCAGCGTGGGGCAGGGTGCGCACGCGAAGCTGCAGGAGCAGATCGCGAGCGTCGGCACGAACGTCGTCATGGTGTTCCCCGGCGCGACGACCTCCTCGGGAGCGCGCGCCGGCTGGGGCACGGCGGAGCCCCTCTCGGTCACCGACGCGAAGGCGATCGAGCGGCAGATCGAGGATCTGGGCGGCGTCACCTACTTCCGCCGCGGCGTGGTGCAGGTCCAGGGCAACAGCGAGAGCTGGACGACGACGCTGATGGGCGCTCCCGAGAGCTACGCCGCGGTGCGCGACTGGCCGGTCGACCGCGGAGCGTTCTTGCGGCAGTCGCACGACGACTCTGGAGCGAAGGTCGCGGTGCTCGGGAAGAGCGTCGCGGAGATCCTGTTCGGCGCGGGACAGGACCCCGTCGGAGCGGAGATCCGCATCGGCGACGTGCCGTTCCGCGTGATCGGCACTCTCGAGCCGAAGGGGCAGACCGTCTGGGGACGCGATCAGGACGACGTGATCGTGGTCCCGTTCTCGACCGCGGAGCGGAAGGTGCTCGGCGCGAAGCGCATCGGCGACGTCGACATGATCCAGGTGATGCTCCGCGATCGCTCCGACGAAGCGCGCGTCATCGAGGAGCTGACGCGTCTCCTGCGACAGCGGCGCCACATCCAGCCCGGCGAGGAGGACGACTTCGCCGTGCAGACGCTCTCCGAGATGGCGGACACCGCGGAGGGGACGACGCTCAACATGACGCGGCTCCTCTTCGCGATCGCCTCGATCTCGCTCGTCGTCGGCGGCATCGGGATCATGAACATCCTCCTCGTCTCCGTGAGCGAGCGGACGCGCGAGATTGGTCTGCGCATGGCCGTCGGCGCGCGGAGCCGGCACATCCTGCTGCAGTTCCTTTCCGAAGCGGTCGTGCTTTCCACGCTCGGAGGAATCGCCGGGATCCTGGTCGGTGTCACGGCGTCCGTCGCCATCTCCGAGCTCAGCGATTGGCCGACGCTGATCTCACCTGCGAGCGTCGGCGGCTCGTTCTTGTTCGCGGCCGCGGTCGGCGTGTTCTTCGGGTACTACCCGGCGCACAAGGCTTCGCGGCTCGATCCGATCGAAGCGCTGCGACGCGAGTGATCGTTCTGCAATAGGCTCTGCAACGCCCTCGTCTTCTGCGCCCATCAACCCAGGGCGTGAAGGCGAGAAGCGGTGGCGCCCGCATTCCCGAGGCCGCCGGCGATCCCGAGGCCGCGGGCCAAAGGAGGAGCGCCATGAACTCGGGATGCTCGTTGCAATGTTCCCCCACGGGAGTCACCGCAGTCCTGGCCATGGTCGGTCTCGGTCTGCTCGCGTCGAGCGCGCACGCGGCCGTGCTGACGAAGTCGCAGCAGATGTGCGTGACGACGATGGAGAAGGACCTCGGCAAGGTGGACAAGCAGGTCGTCCGTCAGGTCGCGACCTGTCTCAAGAACAACGCGAAGGGCCGCCCGCTCGTTCCGCAAATCCCGTTCATCGACGACATGGACTGGTGCACGGAGCAGGATCCGCTCGGCAAGATCAATCTCTTCGAGACGCGCACCGTCGCGGACTTCAACCTCCGCTGCCTCGCGCCGCCGACGGGCCAGAACCCGGACGGCTTCCCGAGCTTCGGCGTGACGACCGCGATGCGCGTCAATCAGGAAGCGAACGCGATCATGCCGGTCCTCGCGAACGACATCTGGGGCGCCGACCTCGACACGGGCGTGCTCGCGAAGGAAGCGACCAACCCGGCCGGTGCGAAGTGCCAGGCGAAGGTGTGGAAGGCCGTCACCAAGTGCGAGCAGACGCGCGTGAAGGAGTTCGAGAAGTGCACGAAGACGGGCGTGAAGGGCACGAACCCGCAGATCGACAGCTCGGCGGACCTGCGTGACGTCTGTCTCGGCGTCGGCGCGGCGGGCCAGGCCGATCCCAAGAAGAAGATCGAGAAGAAGTGCACGAACCCGACGAAGGGCATCCAGAAGTTCGTCGAGGGCAGCTGCGGCGGCCAGTCGCTCGTCAACCTCTTCCCGCGCTGCAATACCAACAGCCCTGCGGGCCTCGCCAACTGTCTCGACGACAAGGCGGCTTGCCGCGTGTGTCTCGCGATCAACCGCGCGACGGGCACGACCCGTGACTGCGAGCTCTTCGACGACGGTCTCGCCAATCAGAGCTGCGCTTGCGGCAACGGCATCCTGAACGCCGGCGAGCAGTGCGACGACGGCAACAACGACTCCGGCGACGGCTGCACCAAGTCCTGCCTCTTGGAGATCGGATGAGTTGCGAATGAGACTCGGAGCCTCCGCGCGCGAAGCGCGCGGCCGAGCGCAGCGAGCAGAGGAGTGGGGCCCCGTCAGGCTTTGCCTGACGGGGCGAGGAGACGGGTCTCCTCGTTCAATGGTTCGACCTTGACCCTCGCAATGGGGCGCCGTTATATCCGCTCGAAGACCGCCAAAAACGCGGAAGCGCGAGCCCTTCGCGAGCCAAGGAGCGAGCCATGGAAGAGCGACTTCAGTTCTATATCGACGGACGCTGGGTCGACCCCGCCGACCGTCGCACTCTCGACGTCATCAACCCGGCCACCGAGGAGCCGATCGCGAAGATCGCGATGGGCAACGCGGAGGACGTCGACCGCGCCGTGACCGCCGCGCGGAAGGCCTTCGAGTCCTTCTCGCAGACGAGCAAGCAGGACCGGATCGCGCTCCTGCAGGCGCTCCTCGCGGCCTACCAGAAGCGCTACGACGCCTTCGCCGAGACGATCTCGCGCGAGATGGGCGCTCCGATCTGGCTCTCGAAGATCGCCCAGGCGGCGACCGGCGTCGCGCACCTCGCCGAGATGATCAAGATCCTCGAGTCGTACGAATTCGAGGAGAAGCGCGGCAATCACCTCATCCGCCGGGAGCCCGTCGGCGTGTGCGGCTTCATCACGCCGTGGAACTGGCCGCTGAACCAGATCCTCTGCAAGGTCGCACCGGCGATCGCCGCCGGCTGCACGATGGTGCTGAAGCCGACCGAGGTGGCACCGCTGAACGCGATCCTCCTCGCCGAGGCATTCGACGAGGCGGGCTTCCCGCCGGGGGTCTTCAACCTCGTGAACGGCGACGGCCCGACCGTCGGGCAGGCGATCTCGTCGCACCCCGGCGTCGACATGGTCTCGTTCACGGGCTCGACGCGCGCCGGCATCCTCGTCGCGAAGGCGGCGGCGGACACCGTCAAGCGCGTGACCCAGGAGCTCGGCGGCAAGTCCGCGAACGTCATCCTCGACGACGCGGACCTCGACACGGCCGTCGCGGGCGGTGTCAGCGGCTGCTTCATGAACAGCGGCCAGTCGTGCAACGCGCCGACGCGCATGCTCGTTCCGGAGAAGCTGCACGACCGCGCCGCGGAGATCGCGAAGGCGGCCGCCGCGGGCATCAAGGCCGGCGATCCGTTCGCGGACGGAACGACGATCGGCCCAGTCGTGAACGACACGCAGTGGAACAAGATCCAGCGCCTGATCCAGCTCGGCATCGACCAGGGTGCGAGGCTCGTCGCGGGCGGCCCGGGCCGTCCCGAGGGGATCTCGCGCGGCTACTTCGTCCGTCCGACCGTCTTCGCGGGCGTCAAGAACGACATGACGATCGCGCGCGAGGAGGTCTTCGGCCCGGTCCTCTCGATCCTCCCGTACCGCGACGAAGAGGACGCGATCCGCATCGCGAACGACACGCTCTACGGCCTCGCCGGATACGTCTCGGGCAGCCCCGAGCGCGCGAAGCGCGTCGCCTCGCGCCTCCGCGCGGGCCAGGTGCAGGTGAACGGTGCGGGACCGGACTTCTCGGCTCCGTTCGGCGGCTACAAGCAGTCCGGAAACGGCCGCGAGTGGGGCGTCTTCGGCTTCGAGGAGTTCCTCGAGGTGAAGGCGGTGCTCGGCGCGGCGGCCTGAACGGAAACACCAGGAGATCCGAAACGTGAGCGAAATCTTCGAGCGACGCGAGTTCTTCATCGGGGGCGAGTGGGTGCGGCCGGCGGGCGAGGGGATGCTCGAGGTGATCGGCGCCGCGACCGAGGAGCCGATCGGCCGCGTGCCGAACGCTTCCCCGGCCGACGTCGACCGTGCCGTCGCGGCGGCGCGGCGTGCTTTCGACGAAGGTCCGTTCCCGCGCTGGACGCCGGGCGAGCGCGCCGACGCGCTCGGTCGCCTCTCGAAGGCGATCCAGGCTCGCGCACCGATGATCGCCGAGCTGATCACCAAGGAGAACGGCTGCCCGACGCAGCAGTCGATCATGACTCAGGTGTTCTCCTCGACGATGGTCCTCGACATCTACGCGGACCTGACGCGCAAGCACGTCTGGGAGGACGAGCGTCCCGGCGGCGTCGGCGGCAAGGTGCGCGTGCGCCGCGCTCCGGTCGGCGTGTGCGCGGGCATCATCCCGTGGAACGTGCCGCTCTTCATCATGATGCTGAAGGTGGCGCCGGCGCTCGCGGCCGGGAACACGATCGTCTTGAAGGCGTCGCCCGAGACGGCGCTCGATCCGTATCTCCTCGGAGAAGCGATCGCGGAGGCGGAGATCCCGGCGGGCGTGATCAACATCATCGCCGCGGACGCGCAGGGGAGCGAGTACCTCGTCCGTCACCCCTCGATCGACAAGGTGAGCTTCACCGGCAGCACCGCGACGGGCTCGCGCATCGGTGCGATCTGCGGCGAGCAGATCAAGCGCTGCACGCTCGAGCTCGGCGGCAAGTCGGCGGCGATCCTGCTCGACGACGTCGACATCGCGTCCGCGATGCCGAACCTCCTGATGTCGGGCCTGATGAACAACGGCCAGGCGTGCGCGGCGCAGACGCGCATCCTCGCGCCGAAGTCGCGTTACGACGAGCTGGTCGAGGCGATCGGAGCGGCGGTCGGCGCGATGAAGGTCGGCGATCCTCTCGATCCCGAGACCGCGGTCGGCCCCGTCGTGACGAAGAAGCAGCGCGACAAGATCGTCGGCTACCTCGATGCGGGGAAGCAGGCGGGCGCGAAGGCGGTGTGCGGCGGCGGGCGTCCCGCGAAGCTCGACAAGGGCTGGTTCATCGAGCCGACGGTCTTCGCGAACGTCGACAACCAGATGAAGATCGCGCGCGAGGAGATCTTCGGACCGGTCCTCTGCGTGATCCCTTACGAGACCGAGGACGAGGCGGTGAAGATCGCGAACGATTCGCCCTACGGCCTCGGCGGATCGGTGTGGACGGCGAACGTCGAGCGTGCCTACCCGATCGCGAGCCGCGTCCGGACGGGCTGCGTCGCGGTGAATTCGGCGATGCTCGTGGATTTCCTCGCGCCGTTCGGCGGCTTCAAGCAGTCGGGTCTCGGCCGCGAGCTCGGCCCGGAAGGCATCGACCCGTACACGGAGTACCAGTCGATCATCTACAGCTGAGAGGGCGGTGGGTTCGGCTCCTGCCCGTCGCAGGAGCCGAAGCCCCAAGCCAAAGACGCGCTCGGCTCGGCTACGGCAGCTCCACCGTCGCGCGCACGCAAAGCTCCTTCTCGCCCTTCGTGTCGAGCTTCAGCTCACCGAAGACGTCGTGCGTGTGGATGCGATCGACCACCCGTTGGTGCGACGGGGAGCCCTTCGCTGCCTTCACCTGATAGCACATGAGCTGAGCGTCCGGATTCGTCGAAGGCTCGCCGCCGAATCCGGCGGCGAGGCAGAGACGAGACGGCTTGATGAGGTTGTAGTGGCGGTCCTCGAAGGCGTCGTCGACCTCCGCCTGCACGCCCTTCGGCCACTTCTGCACGGTGTTCGCCGAGTAGCAGATGTAGTGGTCCTCGAGATTCCCTTCCGGAGCGGGCGCCGGGTCGTCGAGCGCCCAGCGAGCCGGTGTCTGAATGGTCTTCGCGCGGCTCAGCGCGACCATCCTCGTCCCGAAGCGATCGGCGACGCGGAGCTGCGACGGGACCGCGCGGCGGCTGCGCTCGCTCGCGCCGTAGCTGACCATCGAAGCCTCGGGCCAGCCGATCGCAGCGGATTCGACGCCGCCCGGAACGCAGAAGAGGCCCGGGCGCTGTAGGGCGAATGTCGCGTCCCCGCCTAGATCGGAGAGAGCGGCGTCCGGCACCGGCGCGAACAGCGGTGCGTTCTTGCTGGTGTTCGTCTGGTAGCAAAGGTAGTCGTTCTCACAGCCGAGCGGCTGCGTCACTCCGCCGACGCAGGAGCCGCCGGCGCAGCGATCGCCAGTCGAGCACGCCTCGCCGTCTTCGCACGGCGTGTCGTCCGCATCGATCTCGCACGTCGCCGAGCAGCAGTCGCCGTCTTTGGTGTTGCCGTCGTCGCACTCTTCGCCGGGATTCAGCACCGCGTCGCCGCAAGCGGCGCCGGTCGCGTGAGTGATCGTGTACTCCGAGGTGCCCTCGGTGCCGCAGGCGTCGTAGACCGTGAACTCGATTTCGTTCGCGCCGAGCCGAAGAGGGATCGACGCGCTCCAATGGGCGCCGCCGCCCGCTCCCATGTAGCCCCATTCACCGGTCGTTTGATTCTCCCAGCGTGCGCTCGGGCCGGGGGTGCCGTCGAAGAGATCGATCGAGACGATCGCCGGCGACACCGCCGAGCCGCCGATCGGCGACACGAGCGTCGCGCTCGGGGTCCGGACCCCCGGACCGAAGAGGACAAGCCGAGGCGCAAGGTCGAGGAGATCGGCGCCCGACGCGCTGCCCGGATGCTCCGACATGAAGCGCGCGCCGTCGCGCTGGTAGAGCTTGACGCTGCCCTCGCCAACGGTGTCGTCGGCGACCCGCAGGAGCCAGCTGACCGGCGCACTTGCTCCGAGTACGTCGGGCGTGACTTCCCAGAAGAGCCGCTCTTGCAACACGTTTGCGTAGAAGGCCTCGGTGCCCGGCTCCGAGTAGCACGGCCCGCCGGCGCAATCGTCGCCGCCGCTCCAGTCCTCCTGGGGGGCGCAGTCGTTGGTGCCTCCGTCCGCGAGGTTCTCGTCGATGCGACAGCTCCAGGTCGTTCCGCTTCCCGTGCCAGGAAACGTGCCGAGCTGCGCGCCGTTCCAGGAGAAGTCGTTGAAGGCCTGGTTTCCCTCGACCCAGTCGACGTTGAGCCGGTTCGCCGCGAAGTACGTGCCGTTGTTGGAGGGCGTTCCCTCATGGATGGAGAGCTCGAGCACGGCGCACTCGAGAGACGGCGTCGCCGCCGCCTGACAGGCGACATCGAAGCCGACCAGCCCGCGCACGTCCGACGAGCGCTTGAGCCACATCAGTCCCGCCGCACCGTCGTTCGAGCTCGCGTGCGCCTCCATCACTCGCGCGTCCTGTTGCGCACGCAGGATCACTCCGCCGTCGACCGGAGAGAGGTCGGGGGGACAGGGAGCGTTGGGTATTCCCAGACAGCCCTCGCTCGCGTTGCAGACGGACAGCTCGGGATCCCAGCCCGAGCCCGGACGGCAGATCGTGCCGAGGCTTTCGAACACGTCGAACGGACACACTCCGCCGAGCACGCCTGGACAGTGCTCTTCGGGGTCGCAGACGAGCCCGCCGCCCGGATTGCCGGAGCCCACGTTGCAGACCTGCGTGGACGGCGCGAAGACGTTCGCGGGACACGTCGCGTGCGGCATGCCGGGGCAGTGCTCGGGCGGGTCGCACTCGTAGCCGGTGCCGTTCGGGTCGCCTCCGCCGGGGCGGCAGATCGTCGTCGTCGACGCGAAGACGTCGGCCGGGCAGGCCCCGGCGCTCGTCCCGGGGCAGCTCTCGGAGGGATCGCACAGGTCTCCCGATCCCGCGCGGCACACCTGCGATGCGGGTGCGCGCACGTCGGCCGGACAGGTCGTTCCGGCCACTCCGTTGCACGCCTCGGCGGGGTCGCAGACGACGCCCGAGCCGCTCGGATCGCCCGAGCCGGCACGACACACCGTCCCGGCGGACGAAATCACGTTCGCAGGACACACCGCGCCGGCCGTACCGGTGCATTTCTCGCTCGGATCGCAGGAGTCTCCCGAGCCGGTCCGGCACACCGTCGTGGACGGCGCGATCACGTTGGCCGGACACGTCGCCCCCGCCGTTCCCGTGCAGCGCTCGGTCGGATCGCAGAGGTCTCCGGAGCCAGCGCGACAAACCGTCGTGGAGGGTGCGACGACGTTGGCGGGGCAGGTTTGACCCGCGACACCCGTGCAGCTCTCGGTCGGATCGCAGAGGTCGCCCGAGCCGGCACGGCAGACGGTCGACGTCGGAGAGATCACGTTGGCCGGACACGTCTGCCCCATGACCCCCGTGCAACGCTCGGTCGGGTCGCAAGCATCGCCCGAGCCGGTGCGACAGACCGTCGTCGATGCCGCGACGCCCGTGCTCGGACAGACTTGCCCGGCGACCCCGGTGCAGTTCGCGCCGACGTCGCACACGTCGCCCGAGCCGGCGCGACACTGTGTGGTGCTCGGCGCGACCACGTTCGCGGGGCAGGTTTGACCCGCGACACCGGTGCACTTCTCGCTCGTATCGCACACGTCGCCTGAGCCGGCGCGGCACACCGTCGTCGCCGGAGCGACGACGTTGGCCGGACAGGCCTGACCGGGCGTACCGCTGCAGACTTCGTTTGGATCACACGAGTCGCCGGAGCCGGTGCGACAGACCGTCGTCGATGCCGCGACGCCCGTGCTCGGACAGACTTGCCCGGCGACCCCGGTGCAGTTCGCGCCGACGTCGCACACGTCGCCCGAGCCGGCGCGACACTGTGTGGTGC
>Ga0194128_10004358_pt1 | contig 20830 bp, 18 predicted proteins | sample TA2KigCa65mmetaG_FD_148650 | JGI IMG/M metagenome (GOLD analysis project Ga0194128, IMG submission 148650) | Freshwater microbial communities from Lake Tanganyika, Tanzania - TA2015037 Kigoma Deep Cast 65m | ecosystem: Environmental > Aquatic > Freshwater > Lake | place: Tanzania: Lake... | reverse complement strand
AGGGCGAGGTCGCATCGCGGAATCATGCCAAGTTTCCGCTCCCGCTCAACCTCGCCGCGAGCCGCGCCCAGCGCGGGTTTCCGAGCGTTCAGGCTCCCGTTTCTACCCACTCAAACGCCCGAAGACCCAAAACTCATTGCGACGTTCCTCCCGCGCTCCTCGGAAACAGACCTCGACGGAAGCGGCAAGACGAGGCCCTACAGCTTCACGAAGCGGAGCCGGAGCGCGTTCGAGATCACGCTGACCGAGCTCGCGGCCATCGCCGCCGCGGCGAAGATCGGGCTCAGCAGGATGCCGAGGAAGGGATAGAGCACGCCCGCGGCGATCGGCACGCCGGCCGCGTTGTAGACGAACGCGAAGAAGAGGTTCTGCCGGATGTTTCGCATGACGGCGCGGGAGAGCCGCCGCGCTCGGACGATTCCGCGGAGGTCGCCCCTCAGGAGCGTCACTCCCGCGCTCTCGATCGCGACGTCGGTTCCCGTGCCCATCGCGATGCCGACGTCTGCCGCCGCGAGCGCCGGCGCGTCGTTCACGCCGTCTCCCGCCATCGCGACGACGCGTCCTTCGCCACGCAGGCGGTCGACGACGCGGCTCTTCTCTTCGGGAATCACCTCTGCCTCGACTTCTGCGATGCCGAGCGTGCGCGCGACGGCCTGGGCCGTCGTGCGGTTGTCGCCCGTCAGCATGACGATGCGGACGCCCTCTGCCGTGAGGTCGCGCAGCGCCTCGCTCGTCGTCTCCTTCACGGGATCTGCGATGGCGAAGATCCCGGCGAGAGAGCCGTCGCGCGCGAGGTACACCGCCGTCGCACCGGAAGCGCGAAGCTCTTCGGCGCGGCTCTCGAGCGACGCCGTCGAGACGCCGAGCTTCTCGAGGAGCGCCGCGCTGCCGAGCGCGATGCGAGCACCGTCGACGGCGCCGATCACGCCCTTGCCGGAGAGCGATTCGAAGCCGGAGACCGGCGTGAGCGAAACGCTTCGCTCGCGCCCCGCGGCGACGACTGCGGCCGCGAGCGGGTGCTCGCTGCTCTGCTCGAGGCTCGCGGCGAGCCGCACGACCTCGTCCTCGGAGAGCGCTCCCGCGGATACGACCGTCGTCACGCGCGGGCGGCCTTCGGTCAGCGTTCCCGTCTTGTCGACGACGAGCGTGTCGACCTTCTCGAGCCGCTCGAGCGCTTCGGCATTCTTGATCAGCACGCCGGCGGCGGCGCCGCGGCCGACGCCGACCATGATCGACATCGGCGTCGCGAGCCCGAGCGCGCACGGGCACGCGATGATCAGCACCGCGACGGCGCAGACGATCGCGTATCCGAGCGGCGGCGGGGGTCCCCAGATCGACCAGGCGACGAACGCGAGAACCGCGACGACGAGCACCGCGGGCACGAACCAGCTCGACACGACGTCGGCGAGACGCTGGATCGGGGCGCGGCTTCGCTGCGCCTCGGAGACCATCTGCACGATGCGCGAGAGCATCGTGTCCCGGCCGACCTTCTCGGCGCGGAGCACGAAGCTGCCGCTCTCGTTCAGCGTTCCGCCGATCACCGCGTCGCCCGCCGCCTTCGCGACGGGCAGCGACTCGCCCGTCACCATCGACTCGTCGACGGCGCTCTTTCCCTCGACGACGACGCCGTCGACGGGGACCTTCTCGCCGGGGCGTACGCGGAGGAGGTCGCCCACGAGGATCGAGTCGAAGCTCACCTCCTCGTCGGGAGCCCCTTCACGCACGCGCCGTGCGGTCTTCGGCGCGAGGTCGAGGAGGGCGCGGATCGCGCCGCCCGTGCGCTCGCGCGCCCGGAGCTCGAGCACCTGCCCGAGGAGGGCGAGCGCCGTCACCATCGCCGCCGCTTCGAAGTAGACCGCGACCGTTCCGTCCGGTCCGCGGAACGCTTCCGGGAAGGCGTCGGGGACGACCGTCGCGACGACGCTGTACAGCCACGCGACGCCCGTTCCGAGCGCGATCAGCGTGAACATGTTCGGGCTTCGCGCGCGTACGGAAGCGGCGCCGCGCGCGAAGAAGGGCCAGCCGGCCCAGAGCACGGCCGGGGTCGCGAGGAGGAGCTGCAGCCAGGTCGAGAGACGCGGCGAGACGAAGCGGTGCAGGCCGAGCAGATGGCCGCCCATGTCGAGTGCCATCACGCCGAGCGCGAGGACGAAGCCGACCCAGAAGCGACGGGTCATCGTGACGAGCTCGAGGTTCGGGCCGGTGTCGGCCGAGAGGTCCTCCGGCTCGAGCGCCATGCCGCAGATCGGGCACGTGCCGGGTCCGACCTGGCGGATCTCCGGGTGCATCGGGCACGTGTAGATCGCGCCGTCGGGTGCGGCGGGCGAGGTCTTCGATGCGGCTGCGCCCGTCTTGTCGGCGAGGAACGGCTCCGGCTCCGCGGTGAAGCGCTCGCGACAGCGGTTCGAGCAGAAGAAGTACTCCTTCCCCGCGTGCGTCGTCCGGTGCTTCGCCGTGTCCGGAGAGACGTTCATCCCGCAGACGGGATCGCGCTCCGCCGGCGCCGCTCCGTCCGCCGGCTTGCCGGGGGTGTGCTCGTGGCCGTGCCGATGCTCGTGCATGCTCTCTCCCCGATCCCCTCGATACGGGTACCACGTCGCGCGCTGCGTCGACGAGCTCCTCGAGGTGTTCGGCCGCGGCCAGGAGGACGTGCTAGGGTCGTTCCCCATGTTCGTCAAGATGCTCGGCCGCGATCTCGCCATCCTCGTCGTCGCGGCGCTCGCCTGGCCGCTCCTGTCGCCGCTCTCCGCGGGAACCGGGGTCGTCGGCGACATGACGGGCGTCCTTCTCGGTCTCCTCCTCGGCGTGTGCGCGTATCTGCTCCACGAGTGGGGGCATCTCGCGGGCGCGCTCGCGACCGGCAGCGTCGTCCATCCGAGCGCGAGCCTCGGGTCGCCGTTCGTGTTCTCGTTCGAGTCGCGGCGGAACTCGCAGGCGCAGTTCCTCGCGATGTCGTTCGCGGGATTCGCGGCGACGGGATTCGTCCTCTGGATCGCGTACGGCGTCCTTCCACCGGATCTCCTCGCGACGCGGGTCGCCCGCGGAGCGGTGGTGTTCTTGACGTTCCTCGGGCTCGTCCTCGAGGTGCCGCTCGTCGTCTACTCGCTCGTCACGCGGAAGGTCCCGCCGGTCGATGGGATGGAGCCGGTCCGGATCTACTCGGAGCCCGGCGGCGGCAGCCACGCGCCGCGATAGTCGCGCGCGCGGAAGGGCAGGTCGAGACGCGGCGCCCGCTCCGCGAACCGCCGATAGAGCGGCGGGAAGGTCGCGAACGCGGCGGAGTTCATCACGCGGTGGAAGAGCACCTCGGCCGCCCGCCGCTCGAGCGCTTCGTATCGGAGGCACTGCGCCTTCACCTTCGGGTCGCGGCACGCCTCGATCGACGCCGCGACGCCGTCCGGGTCCCACTCGCTCGGCATGAACTCGCGAAGACCGTCGTCGCCGCCTTCGTGCGGGACGGGTGCGTTCGCGGTCCGCCACAGTGACGTTTCGCCCGCCGCGGCGAAGGGATCGACCGCCTCGCCGCCGAGCCACACGTTCAGGTGCAGATGCGGCGCGACCCAGGGAAAGAAGAGGACGATCTCGACGCCGGAGGCGCCCGAGAGCCCGATCGGGTCGCCGCGCCGAACGAGCTCGCCCTCGCGCACGCACGTTCGCGCCATGTGCGAGTACGTCGCGAAGAGCCCGTCTCCGTGGTCGACGCAGACCTTCAGGCCGCCGCGGTCGAGGTCACACGCGACGCGCAGCACCTTGCCGGAGGCCGCGGTCACGAGCGGCGTGCCGACCGGCGCCGCGAAGTCCGTGCCGTTGTGGCTGTCGTACGTCCACCGGCCGCCCTGGAAGTCGCGACAGTCGGTCACCCGGACGGAGTACGCCGCGTCCTTCGGCCGCCGCGTCCGGTTGAAGAAGTTGTAGACGGGAACGAGCCCGTCCTCGCGCGTTCGCCCGAGCCACGCGGCGAACGAAAGGCGCGGCTTGAAGATCTTGAGCGAGGAGACGCCCCACTCGGCCGGTGGCGAGCCGGGCTGTCCGACGATCGCCTTCCGTGCGTCCCGGAGGGCGGGGCCGAGCGGCGTCAAGCCGAACCGCTCGCGCCAGCCGGTGCGCCCGCGCGCGCCCGCCGCGAGGGCGGAGATCGCCGCCGCTTCGGTGCCCGGACTCGCCATCGCGCGCTCTCCGCTCGAGATCAGAAGCGGATGGGACAGCTCGACGGGCCGCGGACCGTGTTCGTCTCGACGTACTGGACGGCGCTTCGATCGACGTCCCACTCGGGGAAGCGCTTCAGCGTCTCCTCGACGCCGACCCGGCCCTCGAGACGCGCGAGCGCCGCGCCGAGGCAGTAGTGCGCGCCGTAGCCGAGCGTCACGTGGCGATCGAGCTTTCGCTGGACGTCGAAGCGGTCCGCTTCGGGGTAGCGGCGCTCGTCGCGCCCCGCGGAGCCGGTGAGGAGCGCCATCGTCGAGCCCTGCGGGATCGTCACGCCGTGCATCTCGACGTCGCGCGTCACATAGCGGCCCTGGATCGGCGAGGGCGCCTCGAAGCGCAGCAGCTCCTCGACCGCGTTCGTCACCAGCGAGGGATCGTCGACGAGCTTCTTCCGCTCCGCCGGCCACTCCGCGTAGACGACCGCGGCCCAGCCGAGATGCCGCGCCACGGTCTCGTTCCCGGCGGCGCTGATCAGGCTGATCATGCCCATGGTCTCGATGTCGTCGAGCGTGCGGCGGCTGCCGTCGAGCTCCTCGAACTCCGTCGCGAGGATCTGGCTGATCAAGTCTTCGCGCGGGGCGCGGCGGCGCTCCTGGACGGCGTTCCAGTAGTAGAGCTGCGACTCTTCCATCGCCTTCTTGCCGATCTCGGTGAAGCCCTCCTGGCCCTCCTCGCGGTAGAGCGCCGCGTCGCTCCACTCGCGGAGCATCTCGTGGTCCTCCTTCGGGAAGCCGAGGAGCGACGAGATCACCATCACCGGGAGCCGCATGCCGAAGTCGCGCACGTAGTCGAAGCCGCCGGAGCCGACGAACGGGTCGAGGTAGCCGGCGCAGAGCTCGCGGATCCCGTCCTCGAGCGCACGCATCCGGCGCGGCGTGAACATCGGGCTCACGAGCTTCCGCAGCACGTCGTGCTGCGGCGGATCGAGCATGATCATGATCGGGTGCGCCGGCTTCTTCCCGACCGTGTCGAGGGTGATGCCGTAGGCCGAGCTGAACGTCCCGGTGTCGATCGAGGCCGCGAGCACGTCGTCGAAACGCGTCAGCGCCCAGAAGTCGTACTTCGCGTTGTAGTACGCGGGCGCGTCGTCGCGCAGGCGACGCCACGCGTCGTAGGGATTTCGACGGATCGCGGCGTCGTAGGGGTCCCAGTACGGCTCGGCGCTCATTCCGCTCCTCGGTGCTTCCATTCGAGCCCTTTCCCTATCTTGTCGGGACCGCGGCTGCACGGACGTGACGAGTGCCCGGGCATCTGCCGATCGACCGGCGGCCGGCGAGCTGATAATCGGGCGCCATGAAGAGTCCTAGAGCCCCCGTACCCCTCGCCGCGACGCTTCTCCCGATCCTGCTTGCCGCGTGCTCGAGCTCGAGCCCGCCGTCGAGCGACCTGCAGGTCGGCGCCGCGGCGGTTCCGATCACGCCGTGCGGGGAGAGCTCCGCCTGGGACGGGCCCGTCACCGGCACCGGCGTCTGGGGCGAGACGTACACGGACCAGAACGGCAACGGCCGTTACGACGTCGGCGAGCCCTTCACCGACGACCCGCGAAACGATGCGCTCGATGCGAGCTCCGCCGGCAAGTACGACGGCATCTACATGGCCGGGTTCGGCAACGACCGGATCGCGAAGGGCTGCCATGACGACCTCTGGGCGCGCGTCCTCGTGATCGACGACGGCGAGAAGCGCGTCGCCTTCACCGTCGTCGATCTCGTCGGGACGCTGAAGTACGGGCGCTACTACGGCTTCGCGCACGCGGAGGCGCAGGTCGATCCGGCCGCCGGCATCACGCAGTACGTGCACTCGAGCACGCACAACCACGAGGGGCCGGACTCGCTCGGGCTCTGGGGCACGGACACCCTCGTCGATGGCAAGTTTCCACTTTACCTGACGTTCGTCGACACCCAGCTCGCTCGAGCGGTGAGCGAGGCGGTAGCCGATCTGCAACCGGTCGGCTCCGTGCGCGCCTACCGCACCGACCCGACGGAGACCGCCGACCTGCGCGGCCTCCAGGTGCGCACGGGCTGCCGGCCCCCGTTCCTCTTCGACGAGGAGGTCCGCGGCATCGCGTTCTTCGACGAAGACGGAGCGGCGATCGCGAGCCTGCTCAACTGGGCGACGCATCCCGAGTCCCTCGAGGACGAGAACGAGCTGATCAGCTCCGACTTCATCCACTGGATCCGCGAGGAAGTGGAGAGCGGCATCGGCGGCACGGCCGTCTATTTCTCCGCGGACCTCGGCGCGAGCGAAATCGTCGGCGACTCGTGCGTCAACGGTGCGAATCCGAGAAATGCCGACGGCTCGAACGAGCTCGACGACCGAAGCAACATCGGCTTCGCGCGCACCGAGCGGATCGGTCGGATCGTCGGGGGCGTGCTCGCGCGCGGGCTGCGCGACGCACCCGAGATCGAAGCGGAGCGCCTCGACGTGAAGAGCGCGCACTACCGCTTGGCCTCCTCGAACCCGACGTTCGAGCTCGGCCGCGAGATCGGGCTCCTCGACCTCGATCCGGCGATCTACGATCCCGCTCTCTGTCCCGGTACGAACGGACTCTGCGGGCCGGGCGAGCAGCACCTCGTCACGCTCTCGGACGACGGGGGCACGCCGCTCGCACAGATTCTCTCGGTGCCGGGCGAGGTCTTCCCCGAGCTCTATCTCGGCGTCGCGACGCATCGCCGGACCGACTGCCCGGCCGCGGACACCGGCGCGCCTGCCGAGCCGTCGATCCGCGACGCGATGGCGGCGCCGTTCCGGTTCATCATCGGTCTCTCGCCGGACGAGATCGGGTACATCGTCCCCGGCTACGACTTCCACCCCGCGAACATCTTCGACGAGGCGGTCGATCCATGCGACGGCATGAACTACGACCCCGAGATCCCGCGCCGCACCGTGCCGACGCACTACCACGAGACCCTCTCGGTCGGCGCCGAGGCAGCCGCCTACGTGACGTGCAAGGGCGTCGAGCTGCTGCAGGGTCCGGAGGCGATCGCTTCGGAGCCTGCGTGCTCCGTGGTGGAGTGAAGAGGAGCACGGCGCCTCGGAGAAGCGCGTGAGAGCCGCTCGCGCCGCGGCGGCGTGGATTCTCGTCTCGACGACCGTCGCTTCGGCGCATCTCCGGCCGGTGGGCGGAAGCCTCGTCGAGCTCGTCGGGGCGGCGGATGCGATCGTTCTCGCGGAAGCGGTCGCGGCGACCGTCGACCGCCGCGACCCCGTGGCCGGCACGGTGGCGGAGACGCGTTTTCGAACCGTGGAGAAGATCGCCGGCGCGGAGTCGGGCGAGACGTTCACGGTCTCCGCGGGCGTTCCGCCGCTTCGCTACGCTCCGGGTCAGCGTGCTTTCGTCCTTCTCGAGCGCTCCGCGGGCGGCTGGCAGGCGACGCAGCCGGCCGGGATGGGCCTCGTCCTCTCGTCGGCCGACACCCCCGCGGAGAGCGTTTCGATCCTCGCGGCGCTCTTCGACGCGACGCGTGCCGAGGAGCCGCGCGCCGACGATCTCGCGCCGATCTTGCGGCGCGCCGCTCGCGCGCCCCATCCGAAGATCCGTCTGATGGCGGCGCTCGATCTCGCCGAGCTCGTGCACCACGACAGGCTCGTGGTTACCGAGAAGGCAGCGACTCGCGCGCTCCTGGACGATCCCGATCTCGATCGTGCGGCTCGCACACCGCTCGCCGCGGCCTTCGCGCGGGCGGAACCGCCCGAAGCAGGGAAGTCCTCCGATGAAGACGGCTCGACGCAGTGAAGAGCGCGGTCGGCCGAGGCCATCATTCCGGGTGGTCCGACGCCTTCTGCTACCGTCGCGCGGGGAGCAGAGGAGGAGGCACGATGACGCACTCGTTGCTCGTCGCGGCAGGGGGCATGCTGGGCTCGCTGGCGCGCTACTGGCTGACGCTCTTCGTCCAGCGCTACGACGGCTCCTCGTTCCCGAGCGGAACCTTCGCGGTGAACGTGCTCGGGAGCTTCATCATCGGGCTCGTGATGGTGCTGTCGCTCGAGCGTGAGGTGCTCTCGCACGAGGGGCGCGTCTTCCTGACGATCGGCTTCTGCGGCGGCTTCACGACGATGTCGGCGTTCAGCTTCGAGACGCTCGCGCTGCTGCGGGCGGGCGAGCTCGGCGTCGCGGCGGCCTACGTCGGACTGAGCCTCGTCCTCTGCGTCGGCGCGGCGTCGCTCGGCTGGGTGGTCGGACGCACGATGGCGTGAAGCCGTCCGTCGCGCCTCAACCGACGACGCGCGCCGCGCGGAGCCGGGCGCGCTCGTCCGCTTCGAAGCTGCATTCCGCGAGCACCTCGTCCGTGTGCTCGCCGTGCGCCGGGGCCGGCCGTCGGATCTCGCTCGGCGTCCCGTCGAAGCGCTCTGCAGGCCGCGGCTGGCGCATCGGGCCGCCGGCCGGGTGCTCGCTCTCGACGACGATCCGGCTCGCGAGGATCTGGGGATGCACGAGGAGACCGTCGCGATCGAGGACCGGCGCGCACGGCACGTCCTCGCGCTCGAGGCGCTCGAGCCAGTGCGCGCTCGGCCGCTCGCGCAGGACCTCCTGAAGAGCGGTCAGCCTCTCGCCGGCATGGGCGACCCGTCCCGCAGCCGTCGCGAAGCGCTCGTCCTCGAGCCAGTCGAGGCGGTCCACCGCGCGGCAGAGACCCTTCCACTCGTCGTCCGAGACCGCGCCCGCGGTGAGGAAGCCGTCCGCCGTCTCGAAGACGAGGTCCTGCGCGAGCCGTGCGCCGGGCGTTCGCACCTCGCGTCCGACCCAGGTGTGGCTGGCCATCCCCTCCGCCCAGTGGAAGGCGATCGTCGCGTCGAGCATCGAGAGGCGAAGGTGCTGTCCGCCCGCGCCGCGCTCGCGCGCGAAGAGAGCCGCCGTCATCGCCTGCGCCGCGGTGACCGCGGTGAGCTTGTCCGGGACGATGAGCCGCATCATCCGCGGCCGGCCGGTGTCGCGGTCGGCCTGGATCGCGGCGAGGCCGGACAGCGCCTGCACGACGGGATCGTAGACGCGCTTGTGCGCGTAGGGACCGGTCTCTCCGAAGCCGCTGATCGAGACGTAGATCAGGTCCGGCCGGACCGCGCGCAGCACGCTCTCGCCGAACCCCATCCGCTCCGTCGCACCCGGTCGGAAATTTTGCACGAAGAGGTCGGCTCGAGCGACGAGCCGGAGCAGGACCTCGCGTCCGTCCTCGCTCTTCAGGTCGATCCCGATCGAGCGCTTGTTGCGATTGACGACGGCGAACGTCGCCGAGACGCCGCCTCGTGCCGCACCCATGTGGCGGACGAGGTCTCCCGCGCCGAGCGCCTCGACCTTGACGACGTCGGCGCCTTGATCCGCGAGGATCCGCGTCGCGAGCGGGCCCGAGATCATCGTGGTCAGGTCGACCACGCGGACGCCGTCGAGGGCTCCCGCCACGAGCTGTCTACTCCAGGAGGCTCTCCGACGGCTCCTGCAGAAACGCGCGCGAAGGCGAGCCGCCGACGCATTCGCAGATCGCGCCGCAGAACTCGCCGAAGCGGCAGCCGCTCGGGACCGTCTGGTCGCAGTCCTCGCCCCGCTCGATGATACCGTTGCTGCAGCCGCGGAACGTGCAGGAGCACGAGCTCGGATGGCAGATTTGTGCGGGCGCACATCCCGTGGGCGATGCGTTCGGATCGCACTGCTCGAAGTCCGTGATCCGTCCGTCGCCGCAGATCGGGTCCGCCGGGCGCGGCTCGTAGATCTGCGACGCCTTCTCCGTGAGGTCGGAGACGACCTCGTCTTGCAGGCAGCCGAGGAGATCGTCGGTCCTCGCATTCTCACCGAAGCAGGTGCCGGAGCCGCCGAAGAAGGCGGCGATCTCGTCGTCCTCGCAGACCTTGCGCGCTTGCGACTTCGCGCCGGTCAGGCGCTGCGCCGCGCGCAGCAAACAGGTCTGCGTCGGACCGTGGGTCGACGGGTACGAGCAGGTGACGAGCCCGTCGAGCTCGCCTTCGCGCTTCATGTCCTCGCAGGCGCGGATGCAGCGGCCCATCTTGTCGTAGAGGTGGAAGACCGAGCCCGCGAGCGACGACAAGCAGCGGTCGAGAGACGAGCGGCCGGCGAGCGCCGGCTCGGCGAAGCTCGCGAGCACCGCCAGCGCGAGAAGGATCGGAATCAGGCGTTTCATGGTCGAATCTCCTGGATCTAGGGAAGGGGCGGGCAGAGGGGCGGCGGTACTTCGCTCTCCTCGCCTTCGAAGCGGAAGGGGGTGTCGTTCTTGGTGGCCGGCGCGACCGCGCTCGTGACGGTGCACCAGGGCGGTGCCACACCGAGCGTCAAGCGAAGAGCGATCGCGCCCTGCGGCGTGCCACCGAGCTCGTAAAGTCCGGGACCGCGGCCGCGGATCGTGATCCGTCCCGCGCGTACCGAGACGCGCGTGATCGGTCCCTCGTGCGGCTTGCTCGTCCGGTACTCGAAGCGCGGGCTCGACGCCTTTCCGGCGCGACGCCAGTGCTCCGCGGGGAGCGGCAGCGTGACCTGCTGACCCGAGCCGTCGGCGTTGTAGATCACGAGCGAGCCGCCCGCGCCGGCGGTCGGATCGCCGGCTTCGCCGACGGTCGGTGCCACGATCGGCGCGAGGGCGTCCTCGTCGGTACGCGAGTCGAAGACGAGCCGCGGCCGGCTGAGATTGACGAGGTGCGTGCCGTCGTCGAGGAGCTGGAAGCGGGAGGCGGGGATGAGATCGACGGGCGAGCTCGCCGGATCCGCGGGATCGGAGCCATCGTCGATCTCGTCGCGATCGAAGAAGCCGTCCTCGTCGCGATCGAGCGCGACGCGCTCTCCCGAGCTCGGCGGCGCGCAGGTGTACGTCAAGCTCTGCCCGGGCGTCGCGGCGAGCGCGCGGAGCTGTGCGTCCGTCAAGAGCGGCTCCGAGGCGCGATCGCTCCGGAAGCGCGCCGCGTCCGGATTCCAGAGCCAGCCGCGCGCTTCGCCGGCCGTCGTCCCGCGGACGACGAGGTCGCACTCGTTCGCGTCGGGAACGTCCTTCAGCACGAACGGCGTGCTCGCGCGCTGGAGGAGGAGATTGATGCGGGGGCCGACGGTCGCGCCGTTCCCGCTCGTCAGCGTCACCTGCTGCCCGACGATCGGCGCGAAATCGGTGTCGAACGCCATCGTGAAGTCCTCGACCTGCCGCCGCTGCACGTCGCCCGGTGCACCGCCGGAGAAGCCGGTGAACACCGTCGCGCGCAGGAAGTGGAAGACCGTGTCGATGCTGCCGTCGTGCAGGAAGCCGAAGCCGCGCACCTGGTCGCCGAGGAAGCCGTTGTTCGTCACGAGGAGGAACGGCGCGAGCGTCGGCGAACCGAACATGCCGACCTTCTGATACGCGTTCCGCAGATGCGCGACCTTGAGCTCCTGCGTCTCGTTCTCGAAGGTCGACTCGCCGTTCGTTCCGAAGAAGCCCTGGCTCGCGTCGACCTCGTGACAGCCGTTGCAGGTCGCGACGACATCGCTCGTCACGTTGAAGTAGAAGCTCTCGCCCGCTTGCTGGCTCGCGGTGAGCGAGTTGTCGAGGTTCCGGATGGGATTCGGCGGCGGCATCACCGCGAGGATGAAGTCGGTGAACGACTGCATCTGGTCGTCCGTGAGCTCGCCTTCCTCGCGACCGAGAAGACCCTCGAAGGCGACGTTGAACGCCTTGAAGGCGAGGTCCTCGTTGAATCCGCCGCCGTCGGGCTCGACGTTCGGCTCCTCGAACGCACCGGAGCGATCGCCGCGCCAGTGCATCGGGCCGTGGTTCCGCATGCCGCGAAGGGTCTGCGTCGTCATCGGACCCTTCATGGGGTGGATGTCCTGGAAGGTGAACACCGGACCGAACGGGTTCGGGTTCTCGACGACGACGTCGTCCGGGTTGCCGAGGTCCCAGCCGAGGCCGTCGAAGTCGCCGAAGACGTGGCAGCTCGAGCACGAGGCCTCGCCGTTGCTCGACGTCAAGCGCGCGTCGTAGAGGAACTGCCGTCCGCCGACGACCTCCTCGGGCTCCGGGTTGTAGAGGGGGTGCGAAGCGATCTCGCTTCGCGATCCCGTATCGATCACCTTGACGGCGTTGTCGAAGCGCGTGAGCACGTAGAGCCGGTCGTGCGTCTCGTCGAGCACGAGGCCGGTCGGTCCGCCGCCGGTGACGGCGATGTGGTCGTCGCCGTCCGGAACGAAGGAGCCGCTCTCGAGCTCCGCGGTCGAGAAGACGCCGATCGCGCTCGATCCGAACGCGGCGACGTAGAGCTCGGCGCCGTCGGAGGTGATCGCCATCCCGATCGGCGTCGCGAGGCTCGCGTCCTCCGCTTCCGGCGGGATCGGTGACGTCTGGTAGCCGTCGGGAAGCGCCGTCAAGTGCTTGTTCAGGTGGCGCGGCGTGACGACTCCGGCGCCGTCGATCACCGAGATCCGGGCCTCGTGGAGGTGGCCGCGTACGGTGCTGCCGCCGAAGAGGCCCGAGAAGACGCCCGGTCCCTCGAAGCGTACCTCGTTCCGTGCGTCCGTGTTCGTGACGTAGATCTTGTCGTTCGCCGGATTCACGATCATGTCGAAGAGGATCGTACCGACGTGGGTGAAGTCGTCGATCTCCACCGGCGGCGTCGCGCTCGCGTCGATCGCGAAGACGTCGCGGTCGGGCAGATGGAAGCGGATGCCGTTGGACCAGTTGCGTCCGAGCTCGTCGCGCCACTGCCCGGAGCCCTCGTCGAACTTGACGACGAGGCCGACCTCCGGCGCGGCTTCGAGGTCGGCGTTCGTGTTGGGGGCGGGCAGGCCACCGGGCAGCCTCCCGGAGGCGAGGCCGTTCGGCGAGGTGACGCCGTCTCCGGCGCAGGTTCCGGCCCCGGCGCCGCCGTTGCAGACCATCGCCTCGTTGACCGCCGCCGTCTGGTTGCCGGAGTGGAACACCGCGGCGTAGACGGTCGCGCCGTCCTCGGTGACCGCGAGAGCGCGCGGCGTGTCGCCGAAGAGGACGAGGTTCGCGATCGGAGTACCGCCGATCCCGGCGCCGAGCGCGTTCGCATCGAAGACCTGCACGACGGCGCGGCCGATTCCTTCCGTCGTGTAGTCGAAGGGAACGGGGCAGCTCTGCCCGCGTCGTGCCGTCGTGACGAAGGCGCGGTTGCCGCCCGGACCGGCGAAGACGAGGTCGCGCGGCTCGTCGCAGGTGAGGAGCGTCCGCACGACGCGCGGCGGGGACGCCGCGACGTCGACGATGCTGATGCTGTCGGAGAGGTGGTTCACGACCCACACCTCCCCGCCCGAGCGCGCCGCGACGGCCGTCGGCTCGAGACCGACCGGCACGGAAGCCTCGCGCGTGAGGGCACCCGTCGGCCCGATCGCGAAGACCTCGAGCCGATTGTCCGGCGTGTTCACCGCGAACAAGCGCGAGCCGTCCGGCGAGGCGGCGAGCGGCCGCACGTGACCGGTCTCGAACGCGAAGAACGAGGCGGAGGCCGGAGCCGCGGCGAGGCCGAGACCCGCCACGACGAGGAGGAGACGGACGAGGAGGAGACGGACGAGGAGGAGACGGAGGGGGAGGGGAAGGCTCATGGGCATGGGGCCTCCCATAGCGGCTCCGGTCAGCCTTCGTCGAGAAGGTGATTTACGGCGGTCGCGAGCGCGAAGTCGCGCTCCGAGATCCCGCCCGCGTCGTGCGTCTGGAGGTCGATGACCACCCGGTCGTAGACGTTGAACCACTCCGGGTGGTGGTCGCTCCGTTCCGCGACCAGGGCGAGCCGCGTCATGAACCCGAAGGCCTCGACGAAGCTCGGGAAGCGAAGCTCGCGGTGGAGCTTCCCGGAGGCGAGGTCCCAGCCGGGAATCTCGCCGAGCCGGGCCCGGACCTCGTCGTCGCCGAGGCGCTTCGTCGCCACGGAGGAGCCTACGCGCGCGCGGGCGCCGGCTGCGGGCCGCGCAGCAGCGTGCCCGGAAGCTCACCGGTCGACTCGCCACGGATGAAGGTCACGACACCGGACTGGATCGTCGTCTCGTAGCCGGTCGCGCGCTGCAGGAGGCGCTTCCCGCCCGCGGGCAGGTCGTGGACGATCCGCGGCGGCCGGAGGCCGAGAGCGTCGGGCTCGATCAGGTTGACGTCCGCTTTCATGCCCGGCCCGATCGTGCCGCGGTCGTCGAGCCCGACGAGGCGCGCGGTGTCGTGCGTCTGGCTGCGCACGAGCTGCTCGATCGGGAGCCTCTCGCCGCGGCTTCGCGCGAGCCCCCAGTGCTGCAGGAGATAGGTCGGGAAGCTGCCGTCGCAGATCAGCCCGCAGTGCGCGCCCGCGTCGCCGAGACCGGGGACGGTGTAGGGATCCTGCAGCATCTGGCGGATCGCCTCGAGGTTCCCGTCCGCGTAGTTCAGGAAGGGGCGGTAGAGGAGCGCGTGCCCGTCGTCCTCGAGGAGGAGATCGTACGCGAGGGCCTGCGGTGTCGTGCCGCGCGCGCGAGCGCGCGCCTCGACGCTGTCGCTCGCCTCCGGCTCGTAGTTCGGCGGATCGCCGAGCGGGAACAGCCGATCGAACCGTGCCGCGAGCATGCGCATTCCGGGCGACGGCTCCTCGGCGAGGATCGCGCGCCGTACCTCGGGATCGCGCATCCGGGCGACGCGCTCCGCGAGCGGCAGCGCCGCGATCTTCGCGTAGCTCGGATGCGTCAAGAACGGATTCACGGTCGCTTCGAGCCCGAGGACGATGCCGATCGCGCGGCTCGCGACCTGGCCGCGCAGCGGAAGCCCGGCTGCGTTCGACTCCGCGAGCTGACGGAGCTGGTCGCGCCAGCCTTCCGGCCGCGCGTCGTGCTGCACGAGGGACACGGAGAGCGGCCGTCCGCCGGAAGCACGCACCATGTCGCGGAGGAGGTCCCACTCGCGATCCTCGAGGAGGTGATCCGTCACGACCTCGAAGACGCCTCGACCCGCCTCGCCGAGCCCGCGGCTGATGCCGAGGAGCTCGTCCGCGCCGGCCGTCAAGCTCGGCGTGAAGCGTCCGTCGCTCGTGCGGTGGTTCTTCGTGCGCGAGGTCGTGAAGCCGAAAGCACCGGCGAGAACGCCTTCGCGCACGAGGCGCGCCATCTCGGCGATCTCCTCGGCGGTCGGGACCGCCTCGTGATCCGCGCCGCGCTCGCCCATCACGTAGAAGCGTAGTGCTCCGTGCGGCACCTGTGCGCCGACGTCGATCGCGTGCGGCTTCCGGGCGATCGCGTCGAGGTACTCGGGGAAGCTCTCCCACGTCCAGTCGATGCCCTCGGCGAGCGCGGTCCCGGGGATGTCCTCGACGCCCTCCATCAGCTTGATCAGGTAGTCGTGCGTCCCGGGCCGGACCGGTGCGAAGCCGACGCCGCAGTTTCCCATCACGACCGTCGTCACGCCGTGCCAGCACGACGGCGTGAGGAGCGCGTCCCAGGTGACCTGGCCGTCGTAGTGCGTGTGAACGTCGACCCAGCCCGGCGTCACCCAGAGGCCGTTCGCGTCGATCACGCGGCGCGCGGCGCCGTCGATGTGGCCGACGGAGACGATCCGCCCGTCCGCGATTCCGACGTCGGCGGTGCGGCGCGGCGCGCCGGAGCCGTCGATGAGAGTTCCGCCGCGGATCGCAAGGTCCAGCATCAGTCGACTCGTGCGACGAGGAACAGGTACGCGCGGTTGGCGCGCTTCACCTGACCCATCCAGTTGAGCTTCGTGCCGTCCTCGTCGAAGTCGCGCTTCTCGAAGCCGCTCGCGAAGTCGATCACCTCGGGGAAGCTCTTCGCGAGAAGCGCGTTCGCGCGCCCAGTGGCCGCGTCGTTCGGCGCTTCGGGGTGGCTCGGGATCGAGCCGATGAAGACGAGGATCTTCGCCGCCTCGGCTTTCTTGGCGAGCTCCTGGTACGCCGCCACGACTTCCTCGGGACTCTTCTTGCCGCTGCCGAGGTCCTCGGTGCCGAAGGCGAGGATCACGGCGTCGACGTTGCCCGCGACCGCGCGATCGACCTGCTCGACGCCGCTCGGTGTGCCCGCGGCCGCGGTCGCGCCGGTCTGCGCGAGGTTCAGGCTCTCGACGTTCGTCTTCTCGAGCGCGGGGATCACGAGCTCGCACCAGCCGCGCGACGTGGATTGCCACGCGGTGTTGCCGTCGCCGAGGCAGCCGATCCGGACCACGCCGTCGCCGTTCACGTCGGCGAGCTTCGTTCCGCCGGACGGCGCCGTTGCCGGGGCTTCGACGGCGCTCGCGGGTGCGCCGAGGAGGAGAAGGAGGACGGCGGCGAGGCGGCTTCCGCGGCCGTAGCGAGACGGCGACCGGGGCTTCTCCATTGCGACCTCCTATACGCCAGGGGCGGAACCAGCGCGAGGCCCGTCCGACGGCGAGAAGCGCGCGAAGCGGTGCGGGGTTGGTCGGCGGGCCGAGAAGCGATACTGCAACCGCCGTGATCGCGCGCGCTCTCTCTCGACCTCGCACCCGGAGGGGCCGTCTCCTCCCGTCGGCGCTGCTCGTCGCGGCTTCGGCGTTCGCGTCCGCTCCCGTGCGTGCGGCCGAGCCCGCGGCCGCACCGGCGACGAGCGAGTCCGTGCATGTGTCGGCAGGCACCGAGGATGCCGATGCCTGGGGACAGGTCGCGCGCGTTCCGATGCCCGCGGGGCCGCACCGCGTCTGGGTGAACGACCGCGTCTTCCGGCACAGCCTTCTCTTCGACGGCGACGACGGGCGCATGCTCGGCGCGGTCGACGCCGGGCTCGGTCTCTCGAGCAAGCCGCCGTATCCCGCGCCGGGGCGCAACGAGGTCTACGTCGTCGAGAGCTTCTACTCGCGCGGCCATCGCGGGCAGCGGACCGACGTCGTGACGATCTACGACGCGACCTCGCTCTCCGCTCTCGGAGACGTCGAGATCCCACCGCGCGTCGCCGACACGGGGCACGGCATCGCGCTCGCGGCCCTGCTCGACGGCGAGCGCTTCCTCGCGGTCTTCAATCAGGCACCGGGGTCGTCCGTCTCGATCGTCGATCTCGAGGAGCGGCGGTTCGTCGAGGAGATCACGACGGGCGGCTGCGCGGGCGTCTATCCCGTCGGACCGAGGCGCTTCGGCATGCTGTGCGGCGACGGCACGGCGCTCCTCGTCGAGCTCGACGAGAACGGGCGCAAGGCGAGCCTCGCGCCGAGTGAAAAGTTCTTCGACGTCGTCACCGACCCGCTGACGGTCAGCGGCGTTCGCGACGGCGGGCGCTGGCTGTTCGCGTCCTTCGAGGGCTTCCTGCACGCCGTCGACTTCTCGGGGAGCGCGCCGAAGCCCGCGGAGCCGTGGTCGCTCTTCACGGCGTCCGAGCGCTCGGACGAATGGCGCGTCGGCGGCGTGCAGCATCTCGCCTTCCACGGTCCGACGCGGAGGCTCTACTCCGTCGTGCATCAGGGCGGGCCCGGGACGCACAAGGATCCCGGTCCGGAGATCTGGGTCTACGACGTCGATCGAAAGGAGCGCGTCGAGCAGCTCGACGCACCGAACGTGCTCTTCGGGTTCATCCGCCCGTTCGTCGGCGTCGACTCGACCTCGTTCACGGCGTCGGTGCTGCGCACTCTCCTGCCGAGCCCGGGCGTGCACAGCATCTCGGTGACGCAGGACGAGGCGCCGCTCCTCTTCGCGCGGAACACGGACCTCGGCTCCGTCGGCGTCCTCGACGCGCGCTCCGGCGAGCACGTGCGCGACCTCGAGGAGGTCGGGCTTTCCGGCACCATGCTCGTGACGGTGGCGCCGTGACGCTCGATCCCGTGCTCGTGGCGTCGCTGCGCGGCTCGTTGGTGCTCCTCTTCGCCGCGGCCGCGGTCCACAAGGCACGCGACTTCGGGGGGTTCGTCGCAGTGGTTCGAGGCTATCGCCTCGCTCCCCCGCGCACTTCGGCGCCGCTCGCCGCTTGCGTCCTCGCGGTCGAGGCGACGATCGCGGTAGCGCTCCTCTCGCCCGCTCGAGGATCGACCGCCGCCTTCGCCGCGGCCGTGCTCCTCGCTCTCTACGGCGGCGCGATCGCCTGGAATCTCGCGCGCGGCCGGCGCGACGTCGACTGCGGATGCTTCGGGCCCGCGGGCCGGCAGACGATCGGCGAAGGTCTCGTCGTCCGGAACGCCACACTCGCCCTCGCCGCGCTCGCCGCGACGGCGCGGGCGAGCGCGCGTGAGCTCGTCTGGCTGGACGCGCTCACGGTGGCGTTCGCAATCGGTGCGCTCGCGCTCGTCTTCCTCGCCGCGAGCCATCTCCTCGCGCGGGCGGACCTCCGTCTGCTCGGATGGAGGACCGCGTGATCGAAGCGCTCGTCGTGTCGAACCTCCTTCTCTGGATCGTCGTCGTGGCTCTCGCGGCGACCGTCGTGGCGCTCACGCGGCAGATCGGCGTGCTGCACGAGCGCGTCGCGCCCGCGGGCGCTCTCGCTGCGCGGGACGGCCCGGCGGTCGGAGCACCGGCGCCCGTGTTCGATCTCGCCGATCTCCGGGGACGGCCGCTGCGCATCGGCGGCGAGAGCGCGGACGGACGAGCGATGCTCGTCCTCTTCGTGTCGCCGACGTGTCCCGTGTGCCGGACCCTCCTGCCGACGGCGGAGCGTCTCGCGGAGTCGGAGAGCGCGCGACTCGTCCTCGCGAGCGACGGTCCCGCGGAGGAGCACTTCGCGTTCGTGCGGGAGCACGGCCTCGAGCGCTTCCCGTACGTCCTCTCGGCGGAGCTCGGCGTCGCGCACCGGGTCGGCCGTCTTCCGTGGGCGATGCTGATCGACGAGCGCGGGATCCTTCGCGCGAAGGGCCTCGTCAACACGCGCGAGCACCTCGAGAGCCTCTTCGAAGCACGCGAGCGCGGCGTCGGGTCGATCCAGGAGTACCTCGCGAAACCGGCGGCGTAGGCGGTAGACTATGAGCGTGACCTTCGACCCGAAAGCCCGCCGCTCGCTCGATCGGTGGTGCGAGGATGCGGCGCGCGGCCTCGCGCGTCGCTTCGGCCGGCGGAGCTTTCTTTCGCGGCTCGGGCTCGGTCTCGTCGGCGGAGCCGCGTTGCCTCTCCTGCCGGTGGCGCGCGCCGCGCCGGGCGCGCGTGCGGGCGGGCCCGACGAAGACATCACCGGACCCGAGGGCGATCCGACGAAGTGCGAGTACTGGCGGTACTGCGCGATCGACGGCCTCCTGTGCAGCTGCTGCGGCGGCAGCGTGACCTCGTGCCCGCCGGGGACGGAGATGGGACCGGTCACGTGGATCGGCACCTGCCGCAATCCGAAGGACGGGAAGGACTACGTCATCTCGTACAACGACTGCTGCGGGAAGACGCTCTGTGGGCGCTGCTTCTGCAATCGGAACGAGGGCGAGCGGCCGATGTACCATTGGTACCGGAACAACGACATCAACTGGTGCATGGGGCTTCAGTCGCAGATCTATCACTGCTCCACCGCGCTCGTGCTCGGCGTCGCGGTGGAGGGTCAACCGGAGAAATGAAGCGGGTCGTCGCGCTCGCGCTCGCGGCCCTGCTCGGGTCGCCGCTCGTCGCACGGGCGCGCGAGACCGAGAAGCACGACTACCTCCTGCATTGCTCGGGCTGCCACCGACCCGACGCCTCGGGAACGCCGGGTACCGTCCCGTCGCTCTTCGGCATCGACCGGTTCGCGCGCTCCGAGGAGGGGCGTGCGTACCTCGTCGGCGTGCCCGGCGTCGCGCAAGCACCGGTCTCGGACGAGCGTCTCGCGGCTCTCCTCAACTGGCTCGTCCGGGAGCACGCGGCGGCGCGGGCAGACGAGGCGGCTCTCCCCTTCACGGCGGGCGAGGTCGCACGGCTTCGCGCCGCGCCGCTGCGCGACCCTGCTCCGGTGCGCGCTCGGGTGATCGGGACGACGGAAGGAATCGGAGAAGAGAAGCAGTGAAGCTCCAGGATCCGTGTTTGCGAAAGACCGAGGCGTACGTCGGCGGCCGCTGGATCGGCGGCGGCACGACGTTCGCGGTGAAGAACCCCGCCGACGGGAGCACGGTCGCGGAGGTGCCGCGTCTCGGCGCGGGGGAGACGCGCGGCGCGATCGAAGCCGCGGCGGAGGCGTTTCCGGCCTGGCGCGATCGGACCGCGGCGGACCGCTCCGCTCTCCTGCGCCGCTGGTACGAGCTGATCCTCGCGAATCAGGAAGACCTCGCCGTGCTGATGACGAGCGAGCAGGGAAAGCCGCTCGCCGAGTCGCGCGGCGAGATCGCGTACGCCGCTTCGTTCATCGAGTGGTTCGCCGAGGAGGGAAAGCGCGTCTACGGCGACGTCATCCCCGAGGTGAAGCCGGGAACGCGGATCGTCGTGACGCGCCAGGCGATCGGCGTCACCGCGGCGATCACGCCGTGGAACTTTCCCGCCGCGATGATCACGCGCAAGGTCGGACCGGCGCTCGCGGCGGGCTGTACGTCGGTCGTCAAGCCCGCCGAGGCGACGCCGCTCTCGGCGCTCGCGCTCGCGGAGCTCGCGGAGCGCGCGGGGATCCCGCCGGGGGTGCTGAACGTCGTCACCGGCCCGGGCAAGACGATCGGCGCCGAGCTCACCTCGAACCCGCTCGTGCGGAAGCTCTCGTTCACCGGCTCGACCGAGGTCGGACGCGACCTGATGGAGCAATCCTCGCCGACGCTGAAGCGCCTCTCGCTCGAGCTCGGCGGCAACGCGCCGTTCCTCGTCTTCGACGACG
>Ga0194128_10004356_pt1 | contig 20837 bp, 15 predicted proteins | sample TA2KigCa65mmetaG_FD_148650 | JGI IMG/M metagenome (GOLD analysis project Ga0194128, IMG submission 148650) | Freshwater microbial communities from Lake Tanganyika, Tanzania - TA2015037 Kigoma Deep Cast 65m | ecosystem: Environmental > Aquatic > Freshwater > Lake | place: Tanzania: Lake... | reverse complement strand
TCGCCGTGCCCGCGTATCCCCCGCGGAATCCGCGGAACGTGCCGCGCATTCAAACGATCGCGTCGGATGCGCAAGCCAGCTTTTGTCTGACCAGTTCGATGGTATTCGCGCGCTCGCGCGAATTGTTCGGCGTCGTGCCCGGACTTGAGGACATGCTCTGGCTGGCCACAGATGAAATTGCGGACGACGCCGCGGCGGATTGGCACCCCGGAGAGGTGACTCCGGAAACGCTCGCTTTCCTGCAATACACCTCCGGATCCACCAGCACTCCGAAGGGGGTGATGGTCAGCCATGGCAACCTGATGCACAATCTGTCGTTCCTGTGCGACGGACGCGGCCACACGAAAATCGTTTCGTGGCTGCCGTTCTTACACGACATGGGGCTGATCTATTCGATCCTGCAGGCCCTGTACGGCGGGTTCCCATGCGTGTTGATGGCGCCGGCGTCCTTCTTGCAGCGGCCTTTTCGCTGGTTGCACGCCCTGTCCCGGCATCGCGCCAGCACCGCCATTGCCCCGAACTTCGCCTATGAACTCTGCGCGCAGAAGATTTCCGACGAAGAGAAACGCCAGCTTGACTTGTCCTGCTGGACGATGGCTCTCAATGCGGCGGAGCCGGTGCGGCTGGAAACCCTGGAACGATTTGCGGCGGCTTTTACCTCGTGCGGCTTTCGCGCCGAATTCCTTAAACCGGCCTACGGCCTGGCCGAAGCCACGCTCGGCGTCTCCATTTTTGCCGGGCCGAAGCTTTATTGTGTCAAAACGCTTGATAAGGCCGCGTTCGAGACGCATCGTATCGTCGAAGCCTCCTCACAAGTTTTGAAATCTCCGGTGGACCCCTCACCCCTTCCCTCTCCCCTCGGAGGGGAGAGGGTGCCTGAAGGGGAAGCGAAGGGTGGTTCGGAACTTCAATCCACGAAATCTTCCGAAGAATTCTCTCCAGCAAACGCCTTGACTTGCCAGGCCATCGGCTGCGGGCAGGGGGCGCGCGACCAGCAGATTGCCATTGTCAATCCGGACACGCTCCGCCGCTGCGGTCCCGGCGAAGTCGGCGAAATCTGGTTGTCCAGTCCGAGCGTGGCGCGCGGCTACTGGCGGAAGCCCCAGGAAACCGAAGAGACCTTCCGTGCGCGAATTGCGGACACAGGCGAAGGGCCGTTTCTCCGCACAGGCGATCTGGGATTCGTGGACGAGGATGAACTGTTCATCACCGGTCGGTTGAAAGACCTGATCATTATCCGAGGCGGCAACCACTACCCGCAAGATATTGAATTGAGCGCGCAGAAGGCCCATCGCGCCTTGCAGGCCGATGCAGGCGCCGCCTTCTCTGTCGAGGTAGATGGCGAAGAACGGCTCGTCCTGGCGCAGGAGCTCATTCGCCACCACAAAGCAAATCTGGCGGAAGTTGGAACGGCGATCCGCGAAGCAATCGCTGAGGAGCACGGAATCCAGGTTCATTCCATTCTGCTCGTCAAACCGCACACCGTGCCGAAAACCTCCAGCGGCAAAATCCAACGGCGCCAAGCGCGCGAGATGTTTCTGGAAGGCAGCTTCGAGCCGGAATGGCAATGGAAAGCGGAAGCGCCAAGTAATGCTTCAGTGAACTCCGGTGGGGCGAGCGGCTTCACGAGCCAGATTCAATCGAACATTGCGATGGAAGGCTCGGCAGGAGCCTCGCCCCACGCGGGCGGGCAGGCCAGATTGCTGGAGCGTTGGTTGGTTTCTCGCCTGGCTGAAGTTCTCAAAATGCCCGCGTCGGAGATTCTCCCGGGCCAGCCGATCGCTGTTCGATCCGCAGCCGGGAACTCCCGGCAAGATGACCACGAAATGGGAAGGGTTCCTTCGCGATATCGACCGATTCGCCCCCGATTTCTTTGAGATTTCCCCTCGGGAAGCGATCCAGATGGACCCGCAGCAGCGCCTGCTCCTGGAAGTGAGCTGGGAAGCGCTCGAAAATGCCGGCGTTCCCTCGACACAACTTGCCGGTTCAAACGCGGGCGTGTTCGTGGGCCTCAGCAGTTTCGATTACTCGCTTCTTCAACTGAAGGAGACCGGCGCCATTGACGCGTATGCGGGAACGGGCCTGTCGCACAGCATCGCTGCCAATCGAATCTCTTACTTCTTCGACCTGCGCGGCCCCAGCGTTGCGGTGGACACGGCATGCTCTTCCTCCCTGGTGGCGATTCATCAGGCTTGCGAAAGTTTGCGGCGCGGCGAATCCAGTCTTGCACTGGCCGGCGGCGTGAACCTCATTCTCAGTCCGGAAATCACAATCGCGTTGTCGCACGCGCGCATGATGGCATCGGATGGCCGGTGCAAAACGTTCGACAGCCGCGCGGACGGCTACGTGCGCGGGGAAGGCTGCGGCGTGATCGTGTTGAAACGTTTGTCCGACGCCCAGCGGGACGGCGACAGCATCTGGGCCTTGGTGCGCGGCTCGGCGATCAATCAGGATGGCAGGAGCAACGGTTTGACCGCGCCCAATGGACCGGCGCAGGAAGCGGTGATTCGAGCGGCGCTGGCGCAAGCGGGCGTCCACCCACGCGAAATCAGTTTCGTGGAATGCCACGGCACGGGCACCTCGCTGGGCGATCCTCAGGAAGTTGAAGCGCTGAGTCACGTGCTCGGACCGGATCGCTCGGAGACGCAGAAGTGTTGGCTGGGATCGGTGAAGACCAACATCGGCCACCTGGAGTCCGCGGCGGGCGTGGCGGGCTTTGTGAAAGCCGTGCTCGCGCTCCGGCACAAAGAGATTCCGCGAAATCTCCATTTCCAATCCATCAATCCGCACATCCGTCTGGCGGAGACGCCGTTTGTGATTCCCACGCAAACCACGGACTGGCCCGGCGGACGACGGCTTGCGGGCGTGAGTTCATTCGGCTTTGGCGGAACGAACGCTCATTTGATTCTGGAAGCAGCGCCGCCGACCGAGCCGCCCCCACCGCCGGCGGAACGGCCGCTGCATGTGCTCGCGTTGTCGGCGAAGAGTCCGGAAGAACTGCGCCGCCTGGCCAGCGAGATGGGGCGATTTCTCAGTAGTCCTTCCCATCAACCTGACGGTAGGGCGAGCCTGTCCCCAGCGAGCCGAGTCGGACGTGTTCCAGACACGTCGAGCGGCTCGCCGGGACGGACTCGCCCTACCGGGTTCATGGGACAAGAGCATGGTAATCAAGCCAAGGAGGCTTTCGACGAACCCACCCCTTCACCCCTCCCGGGAGGGGAACCTGAAGGAAGCGCTTTTCCGGATATTTGTTTCACGGCCAACGCGGGGCGCGCGCATTTCGAGCATCGCCTCGCGTTGGTGGCGGATTCTGGCGCGCAGGCTCGCGAGTTGCTCGCGGCGTTTTGCGAGGGCCTAAAGACTGGCGGCATGCACCAAGGCCGCGTTGACGGACGAAGCCGGCCGAAAGTTGCCTTCCTGTTCACGGGCCAGGGTTCGCAATACCCGGTCATGGGCCGGCAACTTTACGAAACCCACCCCGCGTTTCGCGAGACCCTGGACCGTTGCGACGAGATTCTGCGCCCGCTCCTCGATCAGCCCCTTTTGTCCGTGCTTTATCCCACGGCCGGCCAGGGCTCGCCGTTGGATGAAACCCGGTATGCGCAGCCGGCTCTCTTCTCGTTGGAATACGCCCTCGCCCGGATGTGGCAATCCTGGGGCCTGGTCCCGGATGCCGTGCTCGGACACAGTGTCGGCGAGTACGTGGCGGCGTGTCTGGCAGGAGTCTTCGATCTGGAAGCCGGGCTGAAGCTGATCGCGACGCGGGCGCGTTTGATGGACGCGCTGCCTCGAACGGGACAAATGGTGATGCTGTTTGCCGCGGCGAAAGACGTCGAACAAACCCTGGCCGGGTCGAGCGAGTTGGTTTCAATTGCCGCGGTCAACGGGCCGGAATTGACCGTGATCTCCGGCGACGGAAAGGCGGTAGACCGAATTCTCCAGGATTTTTCGGCACGGAAGGTCCGGCATCAACGCCTCGCGGTTTCTCACGCCTTTCACTCGCCGCTCGTGGAACCGGTGCTCGAAGAATTCCAGGCGGTGTCGCGGAAAGTTCATTACCATCCGCCGCGTATTCCCCTGGTCTCGAATCTCACGGGCGAATGGCTCGCGGCCGACCACACTCCGGATGCCGACTACTGGACTCAACACATCCGCAGGCCGGTCGAATTTGCCAAAGGAATCTCCACGTTCCTCAAGGCGGGCTTCACGGATTTTCTGGAATGCGGACCGAACCCAAGTCTCCTGGCCATGGCCCGGCGTTGTGCCGAGAGCCTGTCCAAGAATGTAGGGCAGACATCCTGTCTGCCGGTTGACAGTGCATCCTTGCCATGTCATACGCGAGGAAAGATGCCTCAGGAAGTGGCAGGCTGGAAGCCTGCCCTACATTCTGCGTGGCTCGCCTCCCTGAAAAACGGCGAGGACGACTGGCAAGTGGTCTTGCCGACTCTGGCTCAGTTTTACACGCGCGGCGCGAGGATTGACTGGCGGGAATTGGATCGCGGTTATGCGCGGAGAATTGTCAGCCTGCCGACCTACCCGTTCCAGCGGCAAAGCTATTGGGTGGAACGGCGGCGGGAAGTTCCAGCGGAACCCGCGGCTCCGGACACGGTTTGGCCTCAGATCCTGGAAACAGGACGCCAACGAGCCGCGGCGGGCTTTGCCGAATCGAGTTTCGAAGTGGAGGCGGAGAAGTTCGCGGTGCTCAACCGGCTGGCGGAGGGGTACCTGATTCGAGCGCTGCGCAAGCTGGGCATAATCTCGGCGGATGCCGGAGCGTTTTTGCGAAGTCCTCAAGAGGACGATCAGATCTTCCTGAACGATTCCCCCTCACCCCCTTCCCTCTCCCCCAGTGGGGGAGAGGGTGTCCGCAGGACGGGTGAGGGGGATTCCATCCGGCTCTGGGGACGTGCGTTTCAAGGAACGCATCAACCAATCCCCCATTCTCAGCCGCCATCGAAAAGCCGTCGCGGGATGGTTGAAGAAGTTGTCCGACGCGAGTGTCGACGCCCCGCCCAACTTGACCGACTTATGGGACGAGGTTGGGAAACGTTGGAAGAATGAGCTTTTCCTGCCTCAGTTGGTGAGACATTGCTCGCAGAATTTGCCGGAAGTTCTGACCGGCGCGGTGGATCTCCTGAGCCTCGTGTTTGAAAAGGGGTCGAGCGAGACCATGGAGAAGATTTATTCCGTTTCCACGCTCGCGCAGTACTGCAACGGAATCCTCAAGGAAATCGCCGGCACGATTGTCGCCTCCCTGGATCCGGCGCGTCCAATTCGAATGCTCGAAATCGGCGCCGGCACCGGAGCGACCACGCAGTATCTGTTGCCGATCTTGCCCGCCGGGCGAACCACATATGTGTTCACGGACCTCGGTCCCGGTTTTCTCCAGCACGCGCGGGAAAAATTCAGCGCGTTTCCCTTCGTCACGTATCAGGTGCTGAACATCGAGGACGATCCGGCGCAGCAGGGTTTCGATCTGCAAAGCTTCGACGTGATTGTGGCGGCGAACGTCCTTCATGCCACGCGTCAACTCCGGCAGACGCTGGCCAACGTGAGGAAACTCCTGGCGCCAGGCGGATTTCTTTTGCTTTGGGAAGCCACACAACAACAGACGTGGCTGGACGTTTCGTTTTCGCTGCTGGAAGGCTGGCAGCGATTCGAGGATTACGAACTGCGCCCGGACCAACCGCTCCTGACGAGCAGCGCCTGGCTCGAGGTCTTGCGAGACCACTTTCCCCATGCCGCCGTTTTTCCGGAGGCGCGCACGACGGGTGAGAAATTCGGTCAAAGCGTGATCGTCGCGCGCGCCGCTCCGGCGCAAATACCGAAACCAATCCCGGCACCAACGCCCGCGCCATCAATGCGCCTTCAAGACTGGACCATCCGGAACCTCGTTTATGAAGGGCGATGGGAGCTGGCCGCGCCAGGCAACTCGTCGTCCGAAGGTGACCACGAACCGGCGGATGGTAGGGCAGACCTGCAGGTCTGCCCTACCGCGTACGAGGAGAGCCGGACGCGGCAGCCCGGAACGTGGCTGATCCTCGCCGACGAAGGCGGTGTTGGGAAATCACTCGCCCAACTTCTCGCAAAACGCGGCGATCGGGTGCTTTTATGTTTTTCAGGTGAAGGCTTCCAGAAGTTAAGTTCAGAAACGTGGCGGCTCGATCCTTCTGCGCAGAACCTGGCCCGCCTTTTTGAGGAGGCAAACCTGTCGGAGGTCGAGACTCATTTCCGCGGCTTGATCTATCTGTGGGGACTTGGAGTCTCCGCCAACTTGACGGCGGAGTCGCTCGCCCACGCGCAAACGCGCGCTTGCGCATGGGTCGCGCGCGCCGCGCAAAGCCTCATTCACCAAACCAAGGGATGCAAAACTCAGCCACGTCTCTGGCTGGTCACGCGCGGCTCACAGCGCGTCACGGGCCAGGAGAACCTCGCGGTTGCGTCGGCGCAGTCGCTCCTGTGGGGATTGGGGAGGAGTTTGGCAGTTGAACTCCCGATGTTGTGGGGAGGCCTGGTTGATCTCGATCCGCTGGAACCGAGCGGCGAAGCCCAGGCGTTGCTGGACGCGATTCTTTCCTGCGGCGCAGACGACCAAATCGCGCTTCGCGCGGAGACGCGGTAGGTCTTGCGTCTGGCGCGCGTCGAAATTCCTGCAAGACCGCGGGCGCCGTTGCCGGTTTCGGTTGGAGGAACGTATTTGATCACGGGCGGACTGGGCGGCATTGGACTCAAGGTCGCGCGGTGGCTGGTGGAAAACGGAGCGCGCAAGCTTCTGTTGCTTGGACGTTCGCCGCTGCTGGGGTCGAAGGAGAGCGCCGCTTACACCGCCGCCAACGCATTTCTCGACGGCCTGGCCGGGGCGCTTCGCCAGACCGGGATTTCCGCCGTCAGCATCAACTGGGGTTCGTGGGACAAGACCGGCATGGCGGAGCGGGAGAGCCGTGGCGAACGTCTTTCCGCCCAGGGCGTGTTCCCAATGAAACCGGAGTCGGCTCTGGAAGCCTTGGAATTTGCCTTGAGCCAGGAGCGACCACAGATCGCGATGATGTCGGTGGATTGGCCGAAGTATTTCGAAGCCAATGTCCGGGCTTCGGCCACGCCTTTTCTCGCGCACGTCGCTCCGAGGAAATCGAAGCAATCGGGATCAGTCAGTTCGGAAGAACTCAGGAATGGCTCCGGCGAAAGCGCGCCTCGCAAGCGCGGCGGACGAGGCGAAGAAGCCGTTGAAGCCAAGCTCAAGCAGATCGTGAGTGAAGTCTTGAAGACGAGCCCGGACCGATTGGACACCGGACGGCGTTTGAGCGCGATGGGACTGGATTCGATCATGGCCGTGCAAATCCGGCACGAGATGGAGCTGCATTTCAGCATCTCCATCTCCGTCCAGGAAATCGCCCAAAGCACCATCTCCGAATTGGCGCAACGGGTGAGCAAGCAGTAGAGCGGCGTTGAATTTCTCAACCGGAGCACGCAGAGGGTAGGGCGAGTCCGTCCCGGTGAGCCAAGTCCGACGTATTGGGAACACGTGGGAAGCGGCTCGCTGGGGACAGGCTCGCCCTACCGTCGGGTTCATGGGAAGCTTTCATGGCCAAGAAGCCGTGCGCACAGCCCATGAACGGGTAAGGACGCGTTCCACCGCGTCCCTGGAATGAATGTTCTTACGATCTCGGAATAACATCAGGGACGGAGTGGAATCTGTCCCTACCCGGTTTGATTGGTTCTGACAGTTTGCACGGCAGAGAGTCATCCCGCGGTCGGAGGAAGCCGAATGATGAACTCGGTAAACTCGCCCGGCTCGCTTTTCACGGAGATTTCGCCCTGGTGTTGGTTCACGATCGTGTGGCTGATGCTGAGGCCCAGGCCCATGCCTTCACCCACAGGCTTGGTCGTGAAGAACGGATCGAACACTTTCGACAAATTCTCTTGGGCGATTCCCGTTCCGTTGTCCCGCACGGCCAGCACGAAATGCCTCGCGTCCGGCTGCGCCCGAATCTGGATCTGACGCGGTTTGTTTTCGGACGGATTGCCCGCGGTGGCTTGCAAGGCGTTTTGAATGAGATTGACCAGGAGTTGCACCAATTGGTTTTCGTTGCCGAATAATCGCGCCTCGGCGCTGACGATTTCTTCGATCTGGACGTCCTCGCGGATTTCGTGCGCCAGGATGCGCCGGGCCGTGCGGACGATCTTCTGCGGATCGCATTCCGTCCTGGCCGTGTTGGTCCCGCCGTAAGCGAAGCTTTTCAAATCCGCGATAATGTCGCGGATGCGCTTCAAGCCGCCCTCGATGTCGTTGATGGTGTCTTGGGCGTCGCTCGACGCGCCTGCGACGGTGGACTTGAGGAAATGAACCGCCGTGATCATGAAGATAATCGGATTGTTGATCTCGTGCATGATCCCGGCGGAAAGCGTGCCGAGCGCGGAGAGGCGCTCGGTCTGGATGAGCTGGGCCTCGGCGGCGCGCAACTGTTTGAGAGTCGATTCCAGGACTTGATTCTGGGCGTGCAATTCCCGTTCGAGTTGGGCGGTCAAGAGGAGATTGGCCAGCCGGGTTTTCAGTTCCACCGTGCTGAAGGGTTTGATCAGGAAGTCGTCCGCGCCGGCCTCCAACGCGTTCAATTTGGTGCGGTCTTCGGCCCGAGCCGTCAAGATCACAATGCGAGACGGCTGCAGCGTCGGAGACGCTTTCAACTTCCGGCAGAGCGTGATGCCATCCAGTTTCGGAAGCATCATGTCGGTGAGGATGAGCCGGGGCTGATGCGACTGGGCCAGTTCGTAGCCCTCCTGGCCGTCCGAAGCGATGATGACGTTGTAGGTGTCCTGGAGTTCGAGGGACAAGAAACGCTGCATCGCGGGCTCGTCCTCCACCAGGAGCAAGGTGTGTTTGTGCGGATCTCTGCTCGCGGGCGTGCTCTTCTGAGGAGTGGGGGTGGGCGGCGGCGCGAGTGCTTCCTGGTGGCGCTGGGCTTTGTGGAGCATCTCGGCAAGCCACGCGTCTTCGGAATCGCCCGTTGTGGCTGCCTCAGGCCGTTCGGCGCAGTGCGGGAGACGAACGGTAAAAGTCGATCCGACGCCTTTCTGGCTTTGCACGGTCACAGTGCCGTTGTGGAGTTGGACCAGCTCCTTGACCAGCGCCAGGCCAATGCCGGTGCCCTGGCGCGTTCGAGTGGACGAACCGTCTTCCTGCCAGAACCGGCTGAAGACTTGATCCAGCTTATCCTCGCCAATGCCGATGCCGGTGTCCGTGACGTCCACGACCACGTGGCCATTCTCCTGCCGCCCGGACACTCGGACCGTTCCGCCGGCCGGCGTAAATTTGATCGCGTTGAACAGAAGATTGATGAACACCTTTTCCATGCGGTCTTTGTCCGCGGACACGACGAGCGAGGATGGCTCGTCGAGGAGCGTTTCCAACCGGAGATTCGCGCGTTCGGCGGCGCCGCGCATGGAATCCACGAGGCCGGGCAGCAGTTCTTTCAGATCGACCGGCTTGCGGTGCAACTCCAGTTTGGCGTCCTCTAGTTTCACCAAATCGAGCAGGTCGTTGATGAGCACCAGGAGCCGATTGGCGTTGCCGAACATGATGTCGAGCACTTCACGCGCCCTGGCATTGGACTGAATCTCCGGCGCGTTCCGGAGTTGGTCCAGCGGCGAGACGATCAACGTCAGCGGCGTGCGCAGTTCGTGAGAGATGTTGGCGAAAAACTGGCTTTTGGCGCGGTCCAGTTCCGCGAGTTTTTCGTAGGACGTCTTGAGTTCCTTTTTCTTTTGATCCAGGTCGAAGCGCAACCGGAACTCGCGAAACCGAAATCCTTCCGACGCGTAGCTGCCCGCCAGGCCAATGATGGGAAAGATCATCATGAAGAAACCATTCGAAACCGCGCGCTGGACCCAGTCAGTCCGGTCTGAATGTCCAAAGGCGGCCCAACTCGCAAGACAAGCAGCCCCGTACAGGGTCCAGGTCATGAGGCAACCTCCGACGCATTCCTTGAAGGTCCACGGGAGCATGAGACAGGCGCCCATGACCACCAAAATGTGGGCGATGTAATACGGCGACTCAATGCCGTCCGCCATGCCGATCATGAGAGAGAGATGGGCGATGGGCAGTGCCATCCAGACGAAACCGAGCAGCTTATGATGGCTTCGCGCCGCGGGCTTCTGCAGGAACCAGAGCAGAATTCCCAAAAGCAGTTCAGTGACGGCACGAATCGCGATGAACGCCGGCAGGTAGCGCTCTCCATAAATAACCCAATCCAGCACCACGCCGGAAGGGATTGCCGCCAGGGCAATGATGCACAGAGTTCGCGTCCGCCGCACCCAGAGGTCCGCAAGATAGGACCTGTAAGCCTCCTGGAAAGAAACATCCGGCTGTTCAGTTGAGCCTGTCATGGGAAGCTTCCTTGGTCCGATCACCACGCTCTCTCCCCATGAACCTGAGATTGTGCGGACCGCAGCCTTCAGGCTGCTCCCGCGCACTCTCCGCAGTCGAGCATTGAAGCGGCCTAAAGGCCACGGTCCGGAGGAGCGGTTCATGGAAAGGGAGCATGGGCCGCCTCACTGCAAACAGTGAAGAACCAGAATGTGGCCCTTGCGTCATGACGGATTCAGCGCGTTTTTCTGATATTCAAGAAGATATTGACGCCCGTTCGGTCGGCGATCATCTCTCTTTCTCCTTCAGGGGCTAAGCTCTCCAGTTCTTTCTCCGTCCGATGAAAGACGTTCCATTCCAGCAGATACTCCATCAAATGCCGCTGCGGGTTGCTCGGATGGATATTCGTGACGCTCAAGAGTCCGCCCGGCGCCAGCCATTCGTAGAAGAGTGCGATGAGCCGGCGGCAAACCGAGTCCGTGAAATAATCGAACAACCCCGCGCAATAGACAAAATCGTAGCGTTTGGCTGCCGCTTGCGCGACACGTGTTCGCGCCATGGATTCCCGGAGGAGGTCGTCGATCGATTTTTCGATGAACTCCAACTGAATCTTGGAACCGGTCCGCGCTTTCTCGTCGATGGCCCTTCGCTGCGCAAATTCCAGGGCGTCCTTGCCGAAATCCATCAAGGTCATCCGGCACAAATCCGCGTCGCGCGACGCCGCCATGAAATCGCGCACTTCCTTGGCCGGGCCGCAGCCGATGTTGAGCACTTCCAGCGGTTGTCCGGCGGTTCGCGCGCGCTCGGATTCTTGTTCCAGGAGCCTTTTCAGCATGGCGATGCGGTTCCGGTGGGCTTCGGCGGGCGCCGTGTCCAGCAACAGTTTGTTGACTGTCTTGGCGAAGAGGGTCCGGCCTTCGTATTGGCGTTCGAGGATCATGTTGATCATCTCGGTAATCGCCGACGAACCGTTTGATTTCGTCGCGAAACAGGGTGGTATCCTTGATCAAAGAAAGGATGTCCACGTCATTCCAGGCATCGACCAGCGTCGCCTCACACACCAGCATGATCCCGGTGTTCACCAGGCTGCTGACCACGCCCCGGCCGGCATAGAGCGTGCGTTCGCCAATGACGATCCGGAAGTCATTCAGGACTTCGCTGAGCTGGAGGATGCTGAACGGGTTATAGACCTCGAAAACCGTGGCTTGATTGGTGAAGTGCATGAGGGAGCCTCTTACGGGCATCCCTTTGCTGTTGCGACAGACAATGAAACTGTCTTTCTCGCTGGAGACCAGATTTACGACTTTATCTGCCATCGGGCGAAAGGCTTGGGCTGCAAGAACGCGAATATATGGACCAGAAGCCGCCCCAAATTTTCTTCGCAGGCCATACAACTCGGCTGCGCCAAGGCTAACTGGAGTGCGCCAGTCCTCTCGGCTCCTTACACGAATCTGTGGACGGCGTCGGAATCCCGTTGGGATTCTAAACGGAAGAGTTGCGTGTAGGGAGCAGAGAGGATTGCCGGAGGGCGCTGAGTCCAACAAGTCCTTGCTCGGATTGCGAATCTGGGCTACGTGAGCACGTGCGGCGCGCACAACACACATGCACCATCTCATTGGCCGGCTTGAAAAATCCCCCCTGCTGGCGCGCGTCGTTCCCTTTGTGGCCTTCGCGGCGTTGACTTCCGCTCAGGGATTCTTGGGCGAAGGGTCTCGGTACTGGCTATACCTCGTGAAAACCTTGCTCGGCGCCTGGTTGATCTGGCTGGTCCGGCCCTGGGTCAGTGAGATGCGATGGAAGTTCTCCTGGGAAGGCGTCGCAGCCGGTGTCGTGGTGTTTGGACTTTGGGTTGGACTGGAGGGGCTTTACCCGAAGTTCGGAAGCACGGCCAAAGTCTGGAACCCGCACGAACATTTCGGTGCGCAAAGCGGCGGGGCATGGTTCTTCATATGGGTGCGTGTGCTCGGATCTTCCCTTGTTGTGCCGCCGCTGGAGGAAGTTTTCTACCGGTCCTTTCTCTATCGTTACATCGTCAATCCGGGCTTCCAGGGCGTTCCGTTGGGCCATTTTGGTTGGACGCCGTTTCTGGTCACGGCGGCGATCTTTGGGTTCGTCCATTTCGAGTGGTTGCCCGCAATCCTCTGCGCGGCGGTTTACCAGGGATTAGTGATTTGGAAACAACGGCTGGGGGACGCGATGACCGCGCACGCCGTAACAAACTTTCTGCTCGGCCTGTGGGTAATCTGGAAAGGAGCCTGGAATTTTTGGTGAACGCCAGTAGCGAAGTCGTTGAAGCGTTGAAAGCGCGTTTTGAAAATGCCTTTTGGGTGGAACAGGCCACGTATCTGTTTAGTGTAGCGCAGATTTTCAATCTGCCGTATCGCGGAATGGCATTCCGCAGGGGCTCGACAGGTTCCAGGGCTTTGGAACTCGCCGAAGCGCTGCCGATTGCAAATCGGCGATACGGCAGAGTGCAACTCTGCGCTACGGCGAAAGGCACGCTAAACACATACCAGGCCACTGGCCTTTTGCGGCGGGCCTGCCGCAATGTTCGGCGGCAAGTTGCCGCCGAAAACGGGCTGCTAGCCCGTTCCACTCATTTTCAAAACACGCGCTAAAGCGTAAATGTCTTCCGGGACTCCCAATGCTTCTCTGAGCGTGAACGCCTCGATCCCTTGCGTCCTTTTCGAGGACGAACATCTCCTCGTGGTGAACAAGCCGGCCGGGCTGAACACGCACGCTCCGGCACCTTACGCTGGAGAAGGCATCTATGATTGGCTTCGCCACCGGGAGCCGCGCTGGGCTGACCTGGCCATTGTGCATCGACTCGACAAGGAGACCTCCGGCGTGCTCGTTTTCTCGAAGACACCGATGGCCAGCCGATCCTTGACCCGGCAATTCGCCGAGCGCCAGGTCCGGAAAGAATACATCCTGGCCACAGACAAACCTGTGAAATCGCGCTCAGCCACGGTCGTGTCCAGATTGGTCCGAGCGGGCGAAAGATATGTCAGCCGCCCCGGCGGCCTGGAGAAAGACCGAGCCGAAACGCGGTTTCGCCTGCGGATCGCGCGTGAAGATCATACGTTCCTCGAAGCCGATCCAGTCACGGGCCGCACGCATCAGATCCGCGTTCACGCCGCGGATCAGGGATTCCCGATCCTGGGCGACACGCTTTACGGCGGATCCCCGGCGGCACGCCTTTTCCTGCACAGCGAAGCACTGACGCTTAAGCATCCGGTCACTTCGGCTCCGATGACTTTTCGGGTGGAAGCGGATTTCAGTGATGATGTTCGGCTCGGCCTGCGCTCCGCGCTCATCGATCCGCGAACAACCAACGCGTATCGCCTGCTTCACGGAGCCTCGGACGGCCGGGCGGCGTGGTACGTGGACCGGTTCGGGGATTATCTGCTTTCTCAATCCGAAGAGCCGCTTTCCGCCGCGCAGCACGAGCGGCTGGATGAATGGATGCGCCAATGGTCGCTGCGCGGTGTTTACCACAAAGCCCTGCTTCGCCGCGTTCGCCAGGCCACGACGGACGAAAGCGGCCCACGACTGATTGCGGGCGAAGCGGCGCCGGAAGCGTTTGCGGTTCGGGAAAACGGCGTGCAGTACGAAATTCGCTTCGGCGAAGGTTATTCCGTGGGCCTGTTCCTGGATCAACGGGAGAACCGGCGCCGGTTCCTGACGCGCCACGTCGGATGCGGATTTCCCTGTTGCGCTTCGGCCCTTCGGCGTCCGGAAGTCCTGAACACCTTCGCTTATACGTGCGGCTTTTCCGTGTGCGCGGCCCAAAGCGGCGCGCGCGTCACCAGCCTCGATTTGTCAAAAAAATATCTGGAATGGGGGCGGCGCAATTTTCTTTTGAACGGACTTCAGCCCGAGGAACACGAGTTCATTTACGGGGACGCCGTTGAATGGTTGCGCCGTTTGAAAAGAAAAAACCGGATGTTTGACCTTGTGGTGTTGGACCCGCCGACTTTTTCCCAGTCGAAACCATTCGGGGTGTTCCAGGTGGAGAAGCATTTGGGCCGGCTCGTCCGCGAATGCCTTCCGATCCTGAAACGGGAAGGGATTCTCTTCGTTTCGACAAATTCGGCCCGTTGGCCTCCGGAAGCTTTTCTGGAAACAATCAAAGAAACGATGGCGATTTCGGGCCGCCGGATCGCGCACGAGCATTACGCGCCTCAACCCACGGATTTTCCCGTCAGCCGGAAAGAGCCGGCTTATCTGAAGACGGTGTGGCTAAGAATCGAGTGACGTGACCATGGTAGGGCGAGTCCGCACCGCGATTGAATTAGGCTTGTGGAGTTCTCCTGCTCCTAATCCTAATCCTAATCCTAATCCTAATCATTCAGAGACAAGCAGCTTTTCGAGTAAGAGTAAGATTAGGATTACGATTATACGAACCGACTGTTCATGGGCAGAATTTTGGCGTGGGTGAGGATATCATTGACCAACCCAAGTCCGATTTCCTTTAATCCATCTCATGAACTCTGTCCTCCGCTTCGCTCTCGGTTGTCTTTGTCTCTCCGTTGTAGGCCCACCGGTGTTTGCCGCAGGACGCCAGTTGACCGGCGTTTACACGCCGACGCAAACGCCCGCCTTGCCTCCCGCCGAAGCTCAGAAGAAGTTCGCATTGCCGCCCGGCTTTGAAATTCGGATTTTTGCTGCTGAGCCCGACGTGGTGAATCCGGTCGCGATGACCTGGGACGAACGCGGCCGTCTCTGGGTCGTCGAGCTTTATGAATATCCGCTCGGCGCCCCGGCGGGAAAGAAACCTCGCGACAATGTCAAAGTGCTCGAAGACACCGACGGCGACGGACGCGCGGACAAGGTCACTGTCTTCGCCGATGGACTGAATCTGGCGACCGGCGTGCTCGTGGGCAACGGCGGCGTGTATGTCGGCCAGGCGCCCCACTTGCTTTTCCTCGAAGACACCAACGGCGACGACGTTGCGGACAAGAAGACAGTGCTGATGACCGGCTTCGGCCTGGAGGACCGCCACGAGTTGCTCAACAGTTTCACCTGGGGACCGGACGGATGGCTTTACATGACGCACGGGGTTTTCACCCACTCGAAAGTCAAAGACCCAGACCAGCCAGGCGAGCCGGCGGTGATCATGACGGCAGCGGTGGCGCGCCTTCACCCGCGCACGAAGAAATTCGAAGTGTTTGCCGAAGGCACGAGCAATCCGTGGGGCGTGGATTTCGATCGCGCGGGCAATGCCTTTGTGACCGCGTGCGTGATCGATCACATGTTCCACATGGCGCCCGGCGGCATTTACGCGCGGCAAGCGGGCACGCCGCCGCATCCGTACGCTTACCAACTTCTACCCTCCATCGTGGACCACAAACATTTTCGCGCGGCGTACGCCGGCGTCCAGATTTACCAGGGCGACCAGTATCCGGCCGAGTATCTGGGCACGGCATTCATGGGGAACATTCACGACAGCGCGGTTCATCAGGACCGCCTGACACCGAACGGATCGAGCTTCAAAGCGTCGTTCATCCGGGATTTTGTCCGCGCGAACGACGGATGGTTCCGCCCGGTCAGCACACAGGTCGGCCCCGACGGCGCGCTCTGGATCATGGATTGGTATGACAAATACCCGTGTTACCAGAACGCGAACGCGGATCCCGAAGGCGTCGATCGCGAGCACGGCCGCATCTGGCGCGTCGTTTATGTGGGCGAACAACCGGGGAAACCGGTGCCGCCTCGACCCGCGAACTTGAATCTGGCCAAACTGAGCAGCGACGAATTGGTTTCCACGCTCGCCCACCGCAACGTCTGGCATCGGCGCACAGCGCAACGAATCTTGAATGAACGGCGCGACGCTCGGACGAAAGCGCCGTTGCAGAATTTGCTCCGCGAAGGCCGAACGCTTGAGGCGCGCCTGGCCGCCCTCTGGACGCTCCACTCGTCCGGCCTGCTGGACGACGCCACGCTCGATAGTCTAACGACGGACAAAGAAGCAGCCATTCGCACGTGGGTCGCGCGCTTGACCGGTGAACGTCGCGAAGCTTCGGAGCGCGCGCTTACAAGGCTTCAGGCCTTAGCGGAGGATCCCGACAACTCTGTGCGCCTGGGCGTGGCCACGGCGGCGCGCCAATTCATTTCCGGTTCGCTCACGGTGAACACGCCAGTTCCCGCGGCGCTCACCGACGCCGATACCGGCCCGATTCTCGCCACGCTGGTCCGATATTCCGATTCGAGCGCGGATCCGGTGTTGCCATTCATGATCTGGATGGCGGCCGAACCTTTGGCCGCTCGTGATCCTCAACCCGCCCTGGATTGGTTGATCGAGAATGGTCCGGACTCCATGCCGCTCAGCGGCGAACTCACGCGCAAGTTGATGCGCCGGTTGTGCGACACGCAAGACTCGGCGAAACTCGACGCCGCCGTGGAATTCGTGCAAGCGATTCCGGAAAGCGCCTCCGCCCTGGCCGTGGCCGCGTTGGACGGATTGATCGAAGGACAGAAAGGCAAGGCGCTTGTGCCATCCAGGCCGCCGGGAGCCTTTGTGGCCCGGCTCAGCAAAAGCGCCAGTCCGGACGTCGCGTCGCGCGCCCGCCAGCTTGGCACGTTGTGGGGCGACGCCGCGGCGTTGAGCGCGACGTTGAAGTTGGTCGAGAATTCGCAGGCCAGCCTCGAACAAAGGCTTCAAGCCTTGCAATCGGTGAAACAGCAAAAGACCGACGCCGTGCGCGAGGCGCTGGTGAGGTTGCTGGGGCAAACTTCGGCTGAACGGCTCGCGCAGGAAACGCTGCGGGCCTTGGGCGAAATCGGCGGCGACTCGCTGCCCGAGGAAATCATGCGCCGCTGGAAAGCGTTTTCGCCCGCGACACAGCGTGTCGCAGCCGAAGTCCTGACTTCGCGCGGCAATTGGACGCGCGCCTTCATCACGGCGTTGGAGAGCAAGACAGTTTCTCCGAGCGACCTGCCGGTGACCGTGGTGCGTTCGCTGGTGAATTCGCGCGACGATTATGCTCGCAACCGCGCCCAGAAAATTATCGGCCGCGTGCGCGACACCGATGCGGACAAATTGAAACTCATCGCGGCCAAGAAACGCATCGTCATTCATGGGGAGGCCGACGTGAATGCGGGACGCGAGATCGCGCGGAAAACATGCTTCACCTGCCACAAACTCCACAACGAAGGCGCAGACGTGGGACCCGATTTGACCGGCGTCGGGCGATCGACGTTGGACGCCCTGCTCGCCAACATCATCGATCCCAATCAAATCATCGGAAAAGGGTACGAAAACGTGGAGGTGGAAACCAAAGATGGCCGCACGGTGAGCGGGCGGCTGGTGGAGGACACGGAGACCCGCATCCGCTTGCTGGCGCAAGGACCCAAAGAAGAAGTCATCGCCAAGTCAAACATTGCCTCCATGCGCGTCAGCGAAGTGTCGGTCATGCCGGAAGGATTGGAGCAAATGCCCGACGCCGATTTCCAGAATTTGATCTGGTTCTTTCTGAATCCGCCGGAAGACAACCGGCCCCTGACGCCCGACCTGCGCAAGCAGTTGATCGGGGACGAGCGCACCACTTCGGCGATTGAACCGCCGCGCGACGGGGAATCGGTGGCGTTGTGGAATCCGCAGTGGCGCGTGATCTGTCCGGACATCGAAGGGGCGCCCGCGAAGCTCGCGGAATATGCCGGACATAAGAATGTCCTGATGACCCACCCGTTCAATCACGACACCGGCGCGGCATTGGAGCGCGCGATCGAAGTGCCCGGCGGAAAGCGAACGGTGCTCACCGTAGAAGCCGCGTCGCACGAGCGGGGCGATTGGGAGTTGCGCGTGCTGGCGGATGGCAAGTTGCTGAAGAAGGAAATCATCGGACGAAGCGGCGAACGCTGGAAACAAATCCAGGTGGACTTGTCGCCGTACGCCGGGCAAAGAACGCTGGTGCGCCTGGAGAACTGCGCCAATGATTGGGCCTGGGAATTCGGGTACTGGGGGAAGATCGAGTTGAAATCGGCGGAGTTATGAGCCGGAAACCACGCGAAACAACCGTCTGCACCAGGATCGCTTCCCATGAACCGTTGCTTCGGGCCGTGGACTTTAGGGTCTGTGCAAAAATAACTTCCGGTTTTGGCGGGAGCGCCGCCTGGCCGGATGCAAGGCGCCAGGAGGGAGCATCCCCGTTTTGGGGCTGTGACCGACGAGCAACGCCGCAGCCGGCCAGGTGCCGCCCCGCCCCGGAGGGCTGGGGCGATTTCGCTTTCTGGCTTCGTTTCTCCTCAGTCGCAGAGCCCTGGCTATGCTCCTTCGTCGTGCCTCGCCAGAAAGCGAAATCGCCTCCAGCAAAACCGGAATTTATTTTTGCACAGACCCTTAGGCCGCTTCAACGCTCGACTCCGGAGAGTGCGCGGAAGCAGTCTAAAGGCTGCGGTCCGCACGGCCTCGGTTCATGGGTCGTGTGCCTGGTCCTGAAACCAAGCAAGCTTCCCATGAACCCACCCTCCGGACTGCGGCCTTTAGGCCGCTGCAATGCCGAACTCCAGAGCGGAGCCGGAAGCAGCCTGAAGGCCGCGCTGCGAATCGTTCTTTTCCTCACGCTTCTCCCCTTCTGCGCTCTTTTCCTCGAAGCTGCGGACGCCAAGATCATCAAGGTGCTTCCGCATTATCTCGACTTGGAAGGCCGGCACGCCTTGTCTCCGAGCCTTTATGAGCGCGACGCTTACCAGGAGGTTCTCCGGAAAAGTCCGGAGCAGCGGTCCGCGCTGCGCTTCGATATTCAATGGAAGGCCAAAGGGGGATCGCCCCGGAATCTGAAGTTGCGCATGGAACTGCGCACGAGCAAAAACTATTTGTTGAAGCCTTTGGTGGTGGAGCAGTCGGTTCGGAAGAGACGTTGGTTTAGCAGTTGGTCCGCGCTCAGGGTGTCCGGCGAGCAATTCCAGCAAATGGGAGAGCTGCTGGCCTGGCGGGCCACTTTATGGGACGGCGAAAAACTGGTCGCAGAGCACAGGTCGTTTCTCTGGTAGTCGTTCCCTTTCGATTGTCGATTGTATCTGAGCCGGGACGCGGGAACCGAAAGTGCCAAGGAGGGATGCACAATGAGCAGTGCGCCGACAAAGCTTCACGGCCAGCCGTGGCGAAAAACCACGCCGGCTAAACTGTATGAGCACTCTCCCATGCAAGGCCGTGCATGGCAAAGCCTCCCTGTGCAGGCCATAGAAGCCTTGTCTTTCGTACCCTTCACCGCGATACTTGTTCGTATGACAGGCTGCTTGACGATTGATGACGTGGCGCGGCTCAGCCGCGAGCCAATCGAGGGCTTGCGCCGCACGGCGGCCGAACTCGATCCGGGCGACGCGGATTCAAGCAGGATTTTCGCGAAGGAAGTTGCCAGAGTGGAAACCGCGCTCAAGCAAACCTACAAAGCGGCTGCTTTGATGGCGCGCCGGACGGACACGCTGGAGGAGGAAGCGGAGGTCTGGCGGCGAATGCAAGAGTTCGCCGGCGCGGTGGTGGACGTGCTCAAGCAATTGACCGAGGTCTTTCCCAACTGCGGCACGCCGGAGCTTTACAATCTGGCTTTGGATTACCGGCTCGCGGCAGACAAACGTTTGGCCAACATCAGCGAGAGCCTTCAATGTCAGAATCTGCCGACGCCCGAAGGACTGTTTCCCCGGATGACATAGCCGTCTGGCGGAATTGTTCGACCGTTTCCAATACGCCGACGATCCGAATTCCCCGTCCTGCAAGGAAGCGAAAATTCAGTTCAACCGGCTGGTCAACCAGTTGTTTGATGATTGCGTTCGCCCCTACTACCAATCCCTCACGTTGGTTCAGTTCCGAGGCCAGGTCATCTCCGAATGCAAGCGTTACTTGAATCGCGAGCGAAAGACCCCGCCGAGCGTTTGAGCAAACGGCACGGCGGGTCCCTTGCCGTTCATTCACCACGGCGCTCCGAATAGCTCGGCTCGCCATTCACACGGCCTTGACGGCTGGCAAGGTCGCGATGGTCGGTCCGAAGCTCAGCCGGGCGGCCTGTGCGCGCGCGTGTTCATTGCTCAGCTGGCCGTACACTTTGCCGATCAACACGCCGCCGTCTTTGTGCCCGACCCATCGGGCAATGGTCATGAAGTCAATCCCGCTTCTCACCGCGTGGGGAATGAAATGATGGCGGCAATCGTGCCGCAAACGATTCTCACCACGCTCGACCAGCAGGGTGCGGAATTGCGCTTCCAGAGTCCTCGAATTGGATGCTTGCGGTTGTCCCGGTCGTTGGTGTAGGAGTAGCGGCGCGAGTTTGAGATTGAACGAGAACTTGGACAGCTTATTTGCTAAGTTGTTGCAGTGAAAGTTGCCCGCGTGGCGGAATTGGCAGACGCGCTAGATTCAGGTTCTAGTGAGTAACATCGTACAGGTTCAAGTCCTGTCGCGGGCACCAACCCAAGGCTCGGCACATTGGGCCTCATTTTCTCCTTGGGGAAACCGGGCAGATTCTCTTGAGTCATG
>Ga0194128_10004349_pt1 | contig 20864 bp, 21 predicted proteins | sample TA2KigCa65mmetaG_FD_148650 | JGI IMG/M metagenome (GOLD analysis project Ga0194128, IMG submission 148650) | Freshwater microbial communities from Lake Tanganyika, Tanzania - TA2015037 Kigoma Deep Cast 65m | ecosystem: Environmental > Aquatic > Freshwater > Lake | place: Tanzania: Lake... | reverse complement strand
CGCTGCTATTCGGACTCCCTGCCTCCTTGCCTGGCGGCGCCTGGCCTGCGTCATTTCCTGGCGAACGTTCCGAGAAGGGCCACTAGAGGATGCGGGCGTCGACGAAGCCCGCAAGCAGGACCAGGGTGCCGCCGATCTCGGCGACCACGAGCGACCAGAAGAAGGCGCCGGTGCCGGGTACGGAGTCGCGGACCTGGTTGTCGGTGTCGCGCTTGGCGCCGTGCCAGATGTAGCTGGCGATCGCGCAGACGAAGTAGAAGATGACGAGGAAGGCGGCGATCGCGTTGACCGTCTCGCTCCAGGCGCTGAGCTGGACGAAGACCGCCAGCAGCAGGGTCGCGAACGAGTACAGCAGCGCGGCGCGGTGGGCGGTGTCCACGTAGGGGTGGGCGAGGCCGTCGGGCGAGGAGGACATCTGCACGTACTTCCAGACGCCGAGCGCCAGCGCCAGCAGGAAGATCAGGCCGGCGGCCAGCAGCACCGCCTCGGTGGCGGCGCTCAGCTCGCCCATCAGCCGGCGGGGGCGATCACTCGAAGTCCTCGAGCCCGAACTCCATCTCCTCGTCCGCGCGCTCGAGCGAGATGCGCAGCTCGCGGCCTTCGATCCTGGCCGGCTCGCCGGCGCCGTCGGCGCCGTAGTCGACCGAGAGCGCCAGCGTCTCCTCCCCCACGTACTGCTGATGCTCGCGGGCGGCCTCGAGCAGCTCGGGGTCGCCCGACAGGGTCAGCGCGATCCGGTCGGAGACCTCGAGGCCCGCCGACTTGCGCGCGCCCTGGACCGCGTGCACGATCTCGCGGGCCCAGCCCTCGGTTTGCAGGTCCTCGTCTATCTCCAGCGCAAGCCCGACCGCGTGGCCCGCCTCGGACTCCACCTGGTAGCCCTCGAGCGGCTCCATCACGAGGCTGACCTCGTCGGCGGCGAGGGTGTGGTCGTGTCCGTCGATCGAGATCCCGACCTCGCCGCCGCCGTCGAGCACGCGCGTGAGGGCATCGGCGTCGAGCGCCTCAACCGCGGCTGCGACCAGGGGCATGTCCTTGCCGAAGCGGGGCCCGAGCTTGCGGTAGTCGGCCTTGGCCCGGTAGGAGACGAGCGCCGAGCGCTCCTCGACGAACTCGAGCTCCTTCACGTTCAGCTCCGAGGTGACGAGCCCGGCGAGCTGCTCGATTCCCTCGCGCTCGGCGGGTGAGGCCACGATCACCGCCCGGCGCAGGGGCTGGCGCATCTTCACCTTGCCGTGGGCGCGCGCGGCGCGACCGAGCTCGACGGTGCGGCGCACCACCTCCATCGTCGATTCGAGGTCCGTGTCGACAAGGTCGGGGTCGGCCTCGGGCATGTCGCAGAGGTGGACCGAGTCCGGCTGGTCGAAGAAGCTCTCGTCGGCCCCGCCGACGAGGTTGGAGTAGATCTCCTCGGCGACGAAGGGCGTGAACGGGGCGAGCAGCTTCGAGACCTCGACCAGGCAGGTGCGCAGGGTGGCGAGGGCGAACATGTCGCCCTGCCAGAAGCGGCGCCGGCCGAGGCGCACGTACCAGTTGGAGAGCTCGTCCACGAACTCGCTGATCTCGCGCCCGGCGGCCGTGCAGTCGAACTCGTCCATGTGGCCGCGCACCACCGCGATCGTTCCCTGCAGCCGAGACAGCGCCCAGGAGTCGAGCTCGTCGGAATGGGGCATCTGCTCGAAGGCCTCGCTCACGCGCAGGGTGGCTCCGGGGGCGAAGTCCTCGGGGCCGAGCTCGACCTTGGGCTCGTCGTAGATCGCCTCGGGGTCCATCTCGGGCGTGGCGAGGTTGGCGTAGAGAGCCCAGAACGAGTACGTGTTCCAGAGCGTCAGCAGGAACTGGCGCACGGACTCGCCGACGGTGCCCGAGTCGAAGCGGTAGCCCGCCCACGGCTGCTGGCTGGTCAGGTAGTACCAGCGGAAGGCGTCGGCGCCGTGCTCGTCGATCACCTCCCGGGGATCGACGACGTTGCCGCGGCTCTTCGACATCTTCTGGCCCTCGAGGTCGAGGATCAGCCCGAGGCTGACGCAGTTGCGAAAGCTGGTGTCGTCGAACAGCAGCGTCGACTCCGCCAGCAGGGTGTAGAACCAGCCGCGGGTCTGGTCGATCGCCTCGCAGATGTAGTCGGCGGGGAAGCGCTCCTCGAACAGCTCGGTGTTCTCGAACGGGTAGTGGAACTGCGCCCAGGGCATCGAGCCCGAGTCGAACCAGGTGTCGATCACCGCCGGGACGCGGCGCATGCGGCCGTCGCAGCCCTCGCGGTCGCAGTCGAGCACCACCTCGTCGATGTAGGGCCGGTGCAGGTCATCGGGGACCTCGCCGCCGCGCTCGCGAAGGTCCTGGCGCGAGCCCGCGCAGAATCGCTGCTCGCAGCCCTCGGCGTCGCACTCCCAGATCGGCAGGGGCGTGCCCCAGTAGCGGTCGCGGCTGAGCGCCCAGTCGACGTTGCTCTCGAGCCACTTGCCGAAGCGCCCGTGCTTGATGTGCTCGGGGTGCCAGCCGATCCCCTCGTTCGCGGCCAGCATCCGGTCCTTGACCTGGCTGGTGGCGACGTACCAGCTCGCCTTGGCGTAATAGAGCAGCGGCGTGTCGCAGCGCCAGCAGTGGGGATAGCTGTGCAGGTAGCTCTGGGCCAGCAGCAGCCTCCCGTCAGCCTCCAGCGCCTTGACGATGTCGGCGTCGGCCTCCTTGACGGAGCGGCCGGCGAAGTCCGTGACCCGCTCGTCGAAGGTCCCGTCCAGCTTCACCGGGTTCTGCAGCGTGAGCCCGTACTGCTCCCCGAGCCGGAAGTCGTCCTCGCCGAAGGCGACCGCGGTGTGGACGAGCCCGGTCCCCTCGTCGGTGGTGACGAAGTCGCCCATCAGCACCGTGTGGCCACGCGGGCCGAAGTCGGTGGCGTAGTCGAAGGGGGGCTCGTAAGGCGTCCCCGCCAGCGCCTCGCCGGGGAAGTGGGCGAGGATCTCGGCGTCCTCGCCGAGCACCTCCTCGGCCAGGTCGCTCGCGAGCACGAGCACCTCGTCACCCGATCGCGCCCGTACGTACTCGATCTCGGCGCCGGCGGCCACGGCCGCGTTCGAGATCAGCGTCCAGGGCGTGGTCGTCCAGACCAGCAGCTGGTCCCCCGGCTGCAGGGGGCTCTGGGGGATCTCGTCGTTGGGGACCGGCTCGCCGACCGGGAGCTTGACGAAGACCGAGGGGTCCTCGACCTCGTGGTAGCCCTGGGCGACCTCGTGCGAGGAGAGGGCCGTTCCGCAGCGCGGGCAGTAGGGCACGACCTTGTGGCCCTCATAGAGGCGCCCGTCGTCCCAGATCCGGCGCAGCGCCCACCAGACCGACTCGATGTAGTCGTCCTCCATCGTCACGTAGGGGTCGTCCATGTCGATCCAGAAGCCGATGCGCTCGGTCAGGCGCTTCCAGTCCTCGACGTAGCGAAAGACCGACTCGCGGCACTTGGCGTTGAACTCGGCGATCCCGTACTCCTCGATCTCGGCCTTCGAGGAGATGCCCAGCTCCTTCTCGATCTCGAGCTCGACCGGGAGGCCGTGGCAGTCCCAGCCCCCCTTGCGCGGCACCCGCTCGCCGGTCATCGCGTGGTAGCGCGGATAGACGTCCTTGAACACCCGCGAGAGCACGTGGTGGGAGCCGGGCTGCCCGTTCGCGGTCGGCGGCCCCTCGTAGAAGCTCCAAAGCGGCGCGCCCTCGCGCTGGGATACCTGGCGGGCGAAGGTGTCGCCCTCGCGCCAGCGCTCGAGCACCCGCTGCTCGAGCTCGGGGAAGGACTGCTTGGGGTCTGCGTCGCGAAATCCCGGCATTGACGGCGATTCTACGAGCGCCTTGCCGGTTGACGGCTTCGCATCAGGTCGCGGCGGTAGCGGCCTACCGGCATCAGTCGCTACGGGCTTCGCCCTTCGCTCCAAACAGGGCGGCCTGACCGCCGCATCAGGTCGCGGCGGTAGCGGCCTACCGGCATCAGTCGCTACGGGCTTCGCCCTTCGCTCCAAACAGGGCGGCCTGACCGCCGCTATGCCGCGGCGCGGTCCAGCTTGCGGCAGATCTCGGCGAGCTGGCGCTTCTCGTCCTCGTCGAGGCCGCCGAACGCCTCGCGCACGCGCTCGGCGTGGGCCGGGAAGGCGTGGGTGACGAGGTTCTTGCCCCCGGGGGTGAGCGCGACGGAGACGGCGCGGCGGTCAGATTCCAAGCGGCTGCGGACGACGAAGCCGCGCGACTCGAGCGTGTCGAGGACCTCGGTCGCCGTCGCCTTGGAGGCGCCGATGCGACGGCGGATCGCCCGCAGCTCGAGCTGGCCGCCGGCGCTGGTCAGCAGCACCAGCATCGCGAAGCCCGTCGCCGAGACGCCGATGCGGTCGAGGTCGGCGGCGAGGCGGCGGGTCAGGGTCGCCTCGGCTCGCACCAGCGCCTCCAGCGCACGATGCGCGAGCGGGTCGATTGGGCGCAGGGCCGTCGGCTCGTCGCTCACGGTGATTCAAGTTATGGGCCGGGGCGGACAGGACTGCCGCTAGTGGCCCTTCTCGGAACGTTCGCCAGGAAATGACGCAGGCCAGGCGCCGCCAGGCAAGGACGCAGGGAGTCCGAATAGCAGCGCTATTCGGACGACCGAGGACGCAGCATGGTGGTGATCTGGACCGGTCATCTTCGGTGAGGCGTTTTGAGGAGGGCCACTAGATGATTGATTCCACGGCGCCGTGCGCCTGAGGGCACGCATGGCCGAGCAGCCCAAGGACGCAGGGCGCAGCCCTTGGTGGCGCCAAGGGCAGGCCCGAGGACGCCGGGATGCGGCGCGCCGGGCGGGGCCTCGGGCGTGCGTGGGCGTGGGATCACTCATCTAAGGGGCCGAAGACGGCCTGCCCCTAGCATCGGGTGCATGCCCAGGGGCGGAAAACGCGTGCGTGCAGGAGCCGCGCTGGCGCTCGCCTGCGCGGTCGTGGCTGCGGCCGGCTGCTCCTCAAACGAGGACCGGGAGCTGCCCGCGGCCTGCCTCGCGGGCGCCGACGCCTACCTGCAGGCGCTGACGGCGGCGCCCGAGCAGGTCCGCCTGCAGGGCGAGACCCCGGTCTCGGAGTGCCTGCTGCCCGAGCAGGAGGGCGGCCAGCTCGCCACCGTCGGCAAGGAGATCGTGACCGCGGCGACCGTGCTCAACCGGGAGGCTCAGGGGGACCCCGAGGGAGCGGCGGCGCTGCAGCTCGGGTACCTGGTCGGCGCGATCGAGCGCGGCGCCGAGGGGATCCACGCCGACCTCGTGCGGCGCGTCAACAGCGCCGCGCGCTACAGCCCCGGGGGCCTGCTGCCTCCCAAGTTCGAGCGCACATTCGGGCGCGGCTACGCGGCGGGGCTCGAGTCGGGATAGGTAGCCTGCCGCCGGTGAACGTACCGAGAACCGAGAGCTCCGCAGAAGGAGCCCGGAAAGGGGCGCGATGAGCGAGTTCTGGGGTGGCGAGACCACCAAGGCGGTCGAGAACTTCCAGATCTCCGGGCAGCCGATCCCGCCGCCCGTGATCCACTGGCTGGGCCGGATCAAGGCCGCGGCCGCCAGGGCGAACGCCGACCTCGGCAAGCTCGACGCCGGCGTCGCCGAGCAGATCGCCGAGGCCGGGGACGAGGTCGCCGAGGGCAAGCACGACGACCAGTTCCCCGTCGACGTCTTCCAGACCGGCTCCGGCACCTCCTCGAACATGAACGCGAACGAGGTGATCGCCAAGCTCGCCGGCGACGAAGCCCACCCCAACGACCACGTCAACATGGGCCAGTCCTCGAACGATGTCTTCCCCTCGGCGGTGCACCTGGCTGCGCTGGGCGAGGTCCACTCCGACCTGCTGCCCGCGCTGGACGAGCTCGCATCGGCGCTCGAGCGCAAGGCGACCGAGTTCGCCGACCACGTCAAGGCCGGCCGCACCCACCTGATGGATGCCGTCCCCGTAACCCTCGGCCAGGAGTTCGGCGGCTACGCCGCCCAGGTCAAGCTCGGAGCCGACCGCGTGCGCGCAGCGCTGCCGCGCGTCGGGCAGATCCCGCTCGGCGGCACCGCCACCGGCACCGGCCTCAACACCCACCTCGAGTTCGCCGCCAGGGTCCGCGAGCTGCTCGGCGCCGGCACCGGCCTCGACATCTCCGAACCGGCCGATCCCTTCGAGGCCCAGGGCAACCGCGACGCGCTGGTCGAGCTGAGCGGTGCGCTGAAGACGGTCGCCGTCTCGCTGATCAAGATCGCCAGCGACCTGGCGCTGATGGGCTCGGGCCCGCGCGCCGGTCTGGCCGAGATCCTGCTGCCCGAGCTGCAGAAGGGCTCCTCGATCATGCCCGGCAAGGTGAACCCGGTGATACCCGAGGTCGTGATCCAGGTCGGCGACCAGGTGATCGGCAACGACGCCGCGATCGCGGTCGCCGGCACCCAGGGCCAGTTCGAGCTGAACGTGCGGGTGCCGCTGATCGCCCGCAACCTGCTCGACTCGATCAAGCTGCTGGCCTCTGCCTCGCGCGCGCTCGACCAGAAGTGCGTCAGCGGCATCGAGCCGAACGAGGAGATGCTGACCCGCCACGCGGAGTCGACGCTGGCGACGGCGACGGCCCTGAACCCCCACATCGGCTACGACAAGGCCGCCGAGATCGTCAAGGAGGCCGCCGCCAGCGGCAAGACGGCGCGCGAGGTCGCGCGCGAGAAGGGCGTGGACGAGGCGATCCTCGACGAGGCGCTCGACCACCGCAAGATGGCGAAGCCGCACGAGTAGCCCGGCGCCGCCGATCGGGCTGACTGGGCCCGAAGGCCCGGGGCGATCAGGGCGGTCGTGGATCTCCGCGGCGCCCCGGCCGGCCCGGGACGCTCGCTGCTCACGACCGAGACCCGGGTGGACGCCGCCGACGCCGCCGCGCGACGGGCGTTCCGGGCCTGTTGGCTGGCCGTCGGCCTGCCCTCGAAGCGGATCCGCCGCAGCTGGCTGGCGGCGATGGCCGAGCGGGCCGCCGACCCTGACCCTAGCCCTGCAGCGTGACCAGGCGCTCCTCGGTCAGCTCGCGGACGGTGTAGGCGGGGCCCTCGCGGGTGTTTCCGGAGTCCTTGACCCCGCCGTAGGGCATCTGGTCGGTGCGGAAGGTCGGAACCTCGTTGATCAGGACGCCGCCGAACTCGAGCGCCTCGGCAGCCTGCAGGCCACGCCCGATGTCGCGGGTGAAGACCCCGGCCTGGAGGCCGAAGCGGGCGTCGTTGGCGAGCTCGAGCGCCTGCTCGAAGCTCTTGTAGGCGTGCACGGTGGCGACCGGGCCGAAGATCTCCTCGCACCAGACCTTGGCCTCGCGGGGGGGCTCCTTGATCACCGTCGGGGCCAGGCAGCGGCCCTCGTCCACCAGCTCGCCGCCCACGAGCACCTCGCCGCCCGCCGCCCGCGCCTCGTCGACCCACTCCTTGACGCGGTCACGGTCACCGGGCGAGATCACCGGACCGACGTCGGTGGCCTCGTCCATCGGGTCCCCGACGACGAGCTTCTCGACCCTGCCGACCAAGCGCTGCGTGAAGTCCTCGGCCACGTCCTCGTGGACGAGGATGCGCTGGACCGAGATGCAGCTCTGGCCCGCGTGGGAGAAGGCGTGCAGCTGGGCCTTGTCGGCCGCGGCCTCCCAGTCGCCGTCGGAGTGCACTATCAGCGGAGCCGTCGAGCCCAGTTCGAGGTTGACCTTCTTGCGCGGGGCCTTCGAGCGGATCGCCCAGCCGACCGGCGCCGAGCCGGTGAAGCTGATGGCGCCGATGCGCTCGTCCTCGACGATCGCGTTGCCGACCTCCGCCCCCGAGCCGCAGACCACGTGCAGCCAGTTCTCGGGCAGTCCCGCCTCGTAGAGGATCTCGGCGAGCTTGATAGCGCTGATCGGCGTCTGCCCGGCGGGCTTCAGCACGGTCGCGTTGCCGGCGGCGATCGAGGGTCCGAGCTTGTGGGCGACGAGGTTGAGCGGGAAGTTGAAGGGGCTGATCGCGCCGACCACCCCGACCGGCATCCGCAGCACCATGCCCAGCTTGCCCTCGCCGGCCGAGCCCGCCTCCATCGGGATCATCTCGCCCGTCAGCTTGCGGGCCTCGACCGCCGAGAAGATCAGCGTCCCGGCGGCGCGCTGGGCCTCGACGCGGGCCGTCTTCAGCGGCTTGCCGGCCTCGGCGGCGATCGTCGCGGCGAGGCCTTCGACGCGCTCGCTGACGAGGTGGGCGGCGCGGTCGAGCACCTCGGCGCGCGCGTGCTGCGGGAAGTCCGCCTTCTCGAAGGCCTCGACCGAGGCGCCGACGGCGCGGGTGACGACGGCGGCGTCGGCGTGCGGCACCCGTCCGACGACGGTGCCGTCATACGGGCTCTTGACCTCGTCCCACTCGCCCGTCTCCAGGCGCTCGCCCGCGACCAGCAGCTTGTGGTCGGTGGGCTCGATCGTCTCCGTCGCCATCGCAAACTCCTTCCGGTGCTTCCCTACGCTGAACCTACGGGCTGAGCCTAGAGGACACGGCGAGGCCACCCCGAAAGGCGGGGGTGCGCAACTTCGCGCTCCCTTGTCCGTTTGGTCGGAGAGTGCACCCCAGGCTTGGAACATCCGGCGCGCGCGGACTGCGCGCTTCGACCGCGGCGCTCGCCGCGGCCCTCGCCCTCTGCCTGCTCGCGGCCCCTGCGGGCGCCGGCGCCGCCAAGCGCTGGGTGATCAAGGGCGCCGGCTTCGGCCACGGCATCGGCCTCAGCCAGTACGGCGCCTACGGCTTCGCCAAGAAGGGCAGCGGCTACCGCGCGATCGTCAAGCACTACTACAGCGGCACCGAGGTTGGCGAGCGGGCGAGCGGGAACGTGCGCGTGCTGCTTCGGCCCTACCAGTCGCGGGTCAAGATCAGCGGGGCGAGCGCGGCCTGCGGAGCGAAGCTGTCCGAGAAGAAGGCCTACACCGCGCGGCGCAGCGGCTCCAAGGTCGTGCTGCGAAACAAGAAGGGCTCGCGGGTCGCGGGCTGCAAGGTGCTGGCGGCCACCGGCGGCGCCTCGGTCAACCTGATCGGCAAGGGCGCGTATCGCGGCGCGATCGTGGTCCGGCCCTCGAGCGTGCCCGGCACCGTGAACGCGATCAACTCGCTCGACATGGAGCAGTACCTGCGCGGCGTGATCGCGCGTGAGTCGCCCAGCTCCTGGCCGCTGGACGCGCTCAAGGCCCAGGCCCTGGCCGCCCGCTCCTACGCGGCCTTCGGCGGCGTCGGCGGCGACGGCTTCGACTTCTACGACGACACCCGCAGCCAGGTCTATGGCGGCGTCCGGGCCGAGACCGGCCGCACGAACAAGGCGGTCGCCCAGACCACCGACGAGGTGGTGCTCCACAAGGGCAAGGTCGCCCAGACCTTCTTTTTCTCGACCTCGGGCGGTCACACCGAGAACAACGAGTTCTCGTTCATCGGCGGAACGCCGCAGGCCTATCTTCGAGGCGTTGCCGACCCCTACGACGACGCCTCTCCCTATCACCGCTGGACGCGCAAGCTCAGCCTCGGGCAGATGCAGGCCGAGCTGGGGGGCCTGGTGCGCGGCAAGCTGAGGCGGATCGTCGTCACCAAGCGAGGCGCCTCGCCGCGGATCGTGCGCGCCAAGCTCGTCGGCAGCGGCGGCACCACCACGGCCAGCGGGCCGACGTTGCGCGCCTACCTCGGCCTGCCGGACACCTGGGCGACGTTCAAGCGCAAGTAGTCTCCCCGGCCATGGCTGAGCGGGGCGCGGCGGATCTGGTGCTGACCAACGCGTCCGTGCTGACCATGGACCCCGAGCGCCCCCGGGCCACCGCGGTCGCGGTCAGGGACGGCGAGATCGTCCTCGCCGGGGACGCCGCCGAGGCGAAGGACCTGACCGGCCCGGCGACCGAGCTGATCGACGCCGGCGGGCGGACGCTGATGCCGGGCATCCACGACGGGCACGTCCACGCCCTCGACGGGGGCAGGCTGCTGTCCGCGGCGAACCTGCGCGGCGAGCGGCTCGACCTGGACGGGTTCCTCGACGCTCTCGCCGACATGCTCGAGCGAGATGGCTCAGGCGACCCGGACGCGTGGCTGAACGTCTACGGCTGGGAGCCGCTGTCGATGGCGCGCTCGCCGACCAGGGACGACTTGGACCGCCTGCCCACGAAGCGCCCGATCCTCGTCAACGACGGCAGCGCGCACACGTCCGTCGCCAACTCGCGGGCGCTGGAGCTGAGCGCGGTCGGCGCCTCGGCCCCCGACCCCGAGGGCGGCCGGCTCGGGCGGCGGGAGGACGGCGAGCCGGACGGCGTGCTCTGGGACGAGGCGATCGTGCTGGTGTCGAAGCAGATCCCGGCCGCAAGCGGAGAGGAGAACCGGCGAGCCCTGCGCGCGGCCCACGAGCTGATGGCGAGGAGGGGCATCACCTCCTACCTGGACGTCTGGACCCGGGGACCGGACCTGGAGGCCCACTCGATGCTGCACGACTCGGGTGAGATGCTGGTCCGACCCGCGATCTCGCTGGCGGTCACCCCGGAGTCCGCGCCCGAGACCGAGGAGATGCTGGCCGGGCTCGACCGCCTCAGGGCCGAGCACGGACGGCCGGGCATCGGAGCCCGGACGGCCAAGATGTTCCTGGACGGCGTCATCGAGCACCCGGCCCACACGGCCGCGATGCTCGAGCCCTATCTGGACGAGTCGGGAACTCCCACCGCCGACCGCGGCCCGACCTACTTCTCGCAGGAGCTGACCGACCGCACGGTCGCCGCGCTCGACGCCGCGGGCTGGCAGGTCCACATGCACGCGATCGGGGACCGCGCCGTGCGCTCGGGGCTGGACGCGGTGCAGTCCGCGCGCGAGCGCAACGGCCCCGGCGATCGCCGCCACACCATCGCCCACGTGCAGCTCGTCGACCCCGCCGATTTCGGCCGCTTCGCGCAGCTGGAGGTCCTGCCCAGCATCCAGGCGCAGTGGGCGCGATGGGACCTGTACACGGTCGAGGCCCTGCGTCCGTACATGGGGGACGAGCGCTGGCGGAACACCTATCCGTTCGCGCGGCTGCAACGGGCGGGTGCCAGGCTCTGCGGCGGCAGCGACTGGCCGGTGGACGACGAGCTGCGTCCGTTCCACCAGATCGCGACGGCGGTCACCCGCACCGCCTCGGAGGACCTGCCGGCCCAGCCGCAGCCGCTGTTCGCGGAGGAGGCGATCACGATGGAGGAGTCGCTCGTCGCGCACACCGCCGGCTCGGCGTTCCAGATGCACCAGGAGGGGTCCTCGGGCACCCTGCGCGAGGGCATGCGGGCGGACCTGATCGTGCTCGACCGCGACCCGCTCGGGTTCCCGCCCGATCAGGTGCACGGGACCGAGGTGCTGCTGACCGCGGTCGGCGGCGAGGTCGTCCACCGGTCCGAGGAGTTGAACTAGCCATCCGAGTAGGGCTGCAGCGGGATCCCGTGGTCCTGCTCGCGGGCGCCGAGCTCGTAGGCCGCGGCGCGGGCCACGGTCAGGCGCTCGCCGGGACGCCCGCCGATCTCGACGTCCAGCTCCAGGTCGGAGATCGAGCAGTTGAGCGTGTTGTGCTCGGGGCCGACGGGGTCGGCGTAGATCCAGGCGACGAAGTCCTTGGCCGGGGCCGAGACGCGACCCGTCAGCTTCACGTCCTTGCCGGTGAGGCCGAACGAGCACTCGGTCGGGCGCTCCTGGACCTTGGTGCTGCGGATGCGCTCGAAGCCGCCGAGGCGGTGCTCGACGCCGCCGAGGCTGAGCATCGCGTTTCCGACCCAGGGGGTCGTCATGCCCGCGACCTTGATCCGCCCGACGGCCATGTCGAAGTAGTCCTCCGGCGAGCGCCCCTCGAAGCCCGCCCCCTGCACCCAGACCCAGCGCTCGGCGTGCTCGGCCCCCCAATTGTGGCCGACCATGCCGCGCCAGCCCTCGACCGGGATCACCTCGCCCGCGACGGTCACCGAGCCGTCATAGACGGCGTTCGGGTATGGGCTGAGGAACTTGGTCTTCGGCAGCGGCGCGTTGTAGAGGAAGTCGCGCGGCAGGTGGTGGAAGGGCTCGTGCTGGTCGGAGAAGGTCAGGTCCCAGCTCGCCTCGAGCGCGTCGGTCGAGACCGACCCGGTCGCCCTGCCCTCGCCGAGGGCCGCGTCGGCGACGCGGATGTAGGAGTGCTCGGGGGCGTCGAGCTGGTCGGGGCCGAACTGGCGCTTGGTCGCCCTGGGCCCGGCGGCGTCGTGGTCGAAGAGCACGAACCAGAGCGCGCAGGTGAACGGCTCTCCCGGGCGCCTGTGGACCGTATGGCGGATCCAGGCGCCGCGGCCGCCTCCCGGCTGCGTCAGCTTCAGATAGAAGGACTCGTAGTGGCCGGCCTTGGCGCCGACCCCGGGGAAGCGGGCCTCGCTGCGCACGGCCGCAAGCCTATGCGCTTCGGGCCCTCGCTACGCCGACGCTACTCCTTGCCCTTCTTCTTGCGCTTGCGCTTGAACCTGCCCTTGACCTTGACCCGCTTGAAGCCCTTCTTGCACTTCTTCCTGGTCGGCGGGTTCGGGTTCGCGGGCGGCGGCGGGGTCGGGGGGCGATGAAGGCCGCGCTGACGGCGGTGTCCGTGCCCATCGTGACCGCGCACGGCGCGGTGCCCGTGCAGCCGCCTCCCGACCACGAGGTGAAGGTGCCGCTGATCGGGGCCGCGGTCAGGTTCACCTGGCTGCCGATCGGGTAGTCCTGCGAGCAGTCGCCGGGGCAGCTGATGCCGGTCCCCGTGACGGTGCCCGATCCGGTCCCGGCGAGGAAGACGGTCAGGGTGCGCTGCTCAAGCTCGAAGGCACCGGAGTCGCAGCGGATTCCCTGCGGCCGGGTGACGCCGCGCTGGTCGGTCGCCGGCGGCGAGCAGCCGCTGGTCACCCGGTCGATCGCGAGGCTGTCGAGCCCTATCGCGATCGTCTCGGTGGGGCCGCCGTTGTCACCCAGCGCACCGAGGGCCGCGTCGCCATTGGAGACCGAGGTCAGGTCGCCGCCCGCGTCGAAGTCGCATTGATCAGTGGCCAACTCGAGGTTGAATCCGCCGGAGTCGATCAGGCCCGGGACCTCCTGGGAGCAGGCCGAGGTGGCCGGATCCCCCGTCGCGGAGGCCAGGCCAGCAGATCGAGGCCCGGATCGTCGCGTCACCCGCAGCGCCCACTAGGAAGACGTGTCCGCCCGACCCACTGGCGGTGTTGCCGGCCATCGTCACGTGGTCCAGCAGCAACTCCGGCGCAGCGCCGACATCGGCGGTGCGGATGCCACCGCCCATGGACCCTCCGAGGGCGTCGGCGTGGTTGTTCGCCACCGTGGAGTTGGTCATGCTGAGTTCGGACTCGGTGTAGATGCCGGCGCCCCCGCCCGCGATCCCTGCGGTGGCGCCGTTGCTGCTGACCGTGCTTCCGGAGACGTCGAGCGGCGAGTTGTCGTCCCTGACGTAGATCCCGCCCCCGCCCGCAGCGCTGTTGCCCGCGACCGTGGACTCCGAGATCGAGTCGTCCGGCGTCGCCGCCGAGGACTCGCGGTAGATGCCTCCGCCCGAGCCCTCGTAGGCATTGTTGTTCGAGATCGTCGAGCCGGACACGGTCAGGGTGCCGGTGGAGACCATCTCGACCCCGGCGCCGGAGCCACTATCGCCTGTGGGCTCTCCCGCGCCCGGCCGCGTTGCCGCTGACGGTGGAGGTGTCGAGAACGATCGCGGAGTCTCACGTGGCGGCCCCCGCGGACGCCGGCAGGGTCCAGACGGCAGCCGCACACGCGCACGCGGCTGCGGCGGCGACCTCTTTCCATCGTCACCCCCGGAACACATGCGCATGGCAATCGCTGCGTCGCCTGAGCGCCGCACCCGAGAAATTCGCGGGGTTCATCGGTCAGGGAGGCGACGTCAACCTCGCCGCCCGGGCGCGCACCTCGGCGATCGCCTCGGCCTCGCCCTCGACCTCGCGCCCGCGCATAAGCGCGCGCCCGGCGACGACGGTCGTGTCCACCACCGACCCCGTGGCCGCGTAGACGAGGCCGGCGTCGAGGTCCCCGACCGAGAGCTCGGGGGTCTCGGGGTCGAGCAGCAGGAAGTCGGCGGGCTCGCCCGGCTCGAGCGGGGTACCACCCAGCGCGGGCGAGTTCAGACCGCGCGCGATCTCCAGCGCCTCGCCCGCCGGCGCCGCCGCCGGGTCGCCGGAGTCGTGCTTCGCCATCAGCGAGAACAGCTTCACCTCCTCGAACATGTCGAGGTTGTTGTTGGAGGAGACGCCGTCGGTGCCGAGGCCGACGCGGACGCCCGCCTCGCGCGCGCGCCCGTAGGGGAAGGCGCCGCCGACCGCGAGCTTCGAGTTGGCGCTGGTGTTAATGGCGACGGTGGCCCCGCGCTCGGCGATCAGCTCCAGCTCGGCGTCGTCGAGGAAGACCCCGTGGGCGAGGATCGCGCGCTCGCCGAGGCAGCCGAGCTCGTCCAGGTAGTGCGCCGGGCGTATTCCATGGGCCTCTAGGCAGTCGTCCACCTCCCCCTGGGTCTCGGACAGGTGGATGCTGAAGCCGAGCCCGCGCTCAGCCGCCTGCTCGGCCAGCCAGCGCAGCGACTCGGCGCTGACCGTGTAGATGGCGTGCGGACCAAAGGTCGCGTCGACGCGCCCGTCGGCGGCGGCGAGCTCTTGGATCTCGTCGAGCTGCGCCAGCGCTGCCGGCCGCATGCCCTCCCCCTTGCCGGGATCGAGCCCGTCGATGAAGACCGAGCTGATCACCGCCCGCAAGCCGGCATCCCCCACGGCGCGGGCGGCCTCGCCCTCGTGCCAGTACATGTCGACGAACCTGGTGGTGCCCGAACGGATCATCTCGATCGCGGCGAGCCGCGTTCCCCAGTAGACGTCCTCGGGCTTGAGCCTCGCCTCGGCGGGCCAGATGTGCCCCTCGAGCCACTCCATCAGCGGCAGGTCGTCGCCGAAGCCGCGGAACAGGGTCATTGCGGCGTGCGTGTGGGCGTTGACGAAGGGCGGGACCAGCAGCATTCCGCCGGCGTCGATCGTCTCCTCGCCGTCACCGGGCGCGACCTCGGGGCCGAGCGCCTCGATCAGGCCGCCCTCGCAGCGCAGACCGACGCGCTCGCCGTCGAGCAACGCGTCGGTGACGATCAGACCCATGCACGAACAATATTGCCCGGCGCCGCCATCTGGACGCGGCGGTAGCGGCCACCGATCATCGATCGCGGCGCTGCGCGCCGCTCAGATGGTGAGTGGCCTGACCGCCGCCATCTGGACGCGGCGGTAGCGGCCACCGATCATCGATCGCGGCGCTGCGCGCCGCTCAGATGGTGAGTGGCCTGACCGCCGCTCAGACCTTGATCGTGATCACGTCGCCGTCGGCCATCACGTAGTCGCGGCCCTCGGTGCGCAGCGTGCCGCGGTCCCGCGCGCCGGCGTAGCCGCCCGCGTCGACCAGCTCGTCCCAGGCGACCACCTCGGCGCGGACGAACGCCTTCTGGATGTCGCCGTGGATGCGGCCTGCGGCGTCCCAGGCGGTGCCGCCCTGGCGCAGCGTGTGCGCCATCGCCTCCTTGTCCTCCCCCGCGGTGAAGAAGCTGACCAGCTCGAGCAGCTCAAAGGCAGCGCGGATCAGGCGTCCCAGCCCCGAGCCCTCGATCCCCAGCTCGGCCCGCATCTCCTCGGCCTCGGCGTCGCCGAGCTCGCGCAGCTCGGCCTCGACCCGGGCCGAGATCGCGACCGCGCCGGCGCCGAGCTCGGCCGCGCGGGCGGCGAGCTCGGGCGGGACCTCGATCTCGCCCTCGTCGACGTTGGCCACGTAGAGCACGGGCTTCGCGGTCAGCGGAAACAGCCTGCGCATCGCCTCGGGGGCGGCCTCGGGCGGCGGCACCTCCCGCGCCGGGGTGCCGGCCGAGAGCGCTTCGACCAGCCGCTCGAGCCACTCGCGCTCGGCGACGGCTTCCTTGTCGCCGGAGCGCGCCTCCTTCACGACCTTCTCGAGGCGGCGCTCGGCGCTGTCGAGGTCGGCGGCGAGCAGCTCCGTCTCTACCAGGTCGGCGTCGCCGACCGGGTCCACGCGTCCCTCGGGGTGGGCGACGGCGCCCGAGCCGTGGGCCCGGATCACGTGGCAGATGGCGTCGGTCTCGCGTATCGAGGCGAGGAACCGGTTGCCGAGGCCCTCGCCCTTGGACGCACCCGGGACGAGGCCCGCGATGTCGTGGAAGTCGATCGTCTCGCCGACGACCTTCGACGAGCCGACGACCTCGGCGACGCGCTCGAGGCGCTCGTCGGGGACCTCGACCACGGCGACGTTGGGGTCGATCGTCGTGAACGGGTGGCCGCCGGTCTCGGCGCCCGCGGCGGTGAGCGCGTTGAAGAGGGTGGACTTGCCGGCGTTCGGCAGCCCGACGATGCCGATCTTCACAAGAGCAGGTCCAGGGGGACGAGCAGGCCGAGCGCCGTCCCCAACAGCGCCCCGCCGAGCACGTCGGAGGGGTAGTGCATGCCCAGGTAGGGGCGTCCGAGCGCGATCAGCGCCGCCAGCGCGAACAGCACCGCGGCGCTGGAGTCGACGCGGGTCATCGCCGTGGCCGCGGCGAAGGAAGCCGTCGAGTGCGCCGAGGGGAAACTGAGGGAGCTGGGCGCGCCGCCCAGCGGCGGCAGTCCCTCGAGCACGGGCCGCTGCCTGCGCACGAGGAGCTTCACGGCGTAATTGAGGCCGATCGCGAACGGCCCCAACAGCCCGGCCAGCAGCCACTCGCCCCTCATGTCGGGATCGAGCAGCGCGAAGGCGGCCCCGAGCGCGAGCCAGATCCAGCCGTACTCGCCGAGGAAGGCGAGACCCTGGGCGAAGGACTCGCGGCGCGGCCCGTGGAAACGGGTCCGCATCGCGTACAGCAGCCGCTTGTCGAGCCGGGCGAGCACGGCGGCGCAGGATAGGGGCGACGGGCGCCGCCCGCCCCGCTGGCACAATCCCGACCGTGCCGACGCCGAGCCCCAGCGATCGCGAGCGGCTCGCCGGCTACGAGAGAGGCTTCCGCAGGGCGGGGCTGCCGATGTTCAGCGAGGACTTCAGCGCCGCCGAGGACGTCTTCAACCGCGCGGCGCCGCTGCTGGGGCTCGTCTTCCTCGGGGAGATCCTGGGAGCCGTCAACCTCGACTGGCCCTGGTGGCAGAACCTGATCGCGATCGCCGCCGCCCTCGCGCTCATGCTGGCCTGCTTCGGGCTCGTCAACAAGCTCGAGGGGCGCTCCTTCTCGGCGATCCCCGAGCGCCTCGGACGCACCGAGCTGGCGACCTTCGTGCTGGTGCCGGCCCTGGTGCCGATCGTCTTCAACGAGCAGTGGATGAGCGCACTCGTAACGGCGCTCGCGAACCTGGCCCTGCTGGCGCTGATCTACGCGGTCGGGGCGCTCGGGCTGCTCCACATCATCCGCTGGGTGCTGGCGCGCTTCGCGGGCCAGCTGCGCTCGGCCTTCGGGCTGATCGCCACGGCGATCCCGCTGCTGGCGATCTTCACGCTGCTCTCGTTCACGACCCAGGAGCTGTGGGAGGTGTTCTCGAGCATGGACACCGCGATCTACCTCGTCGTGATCGGGCTGTTCGTGGTGCTGGGGACGGGCTTTCTGATCGCCCGCATCCCTAAGGAGACCCGGCGCCTGGAGGGCGACGCGGGCGCCGGCAGCCCGCCGCTGGAGCGCCGCCAGCGCGCCAACGTCGGCCTGGTGATGCTGGTCAGCCAGGCGCTGCAGGTGCTGATCGTGAGTCTCACGATCGGGGTCTTCTTCGCGATCTTCGGGCTGCTCGCGATCGACGAGTCCGTGCGCGAGAGCTGGATCGGGTCCGCCGGGAACGAGCTGTTCGCGTTCGACCTCTTCGGCGAGCGGCTGGAGGCGACGACGCAGCTGCTGCGGGTGGCCGGCGGCCTCGCGGCCTTCTCGGGCTTCTACTTCGCGATCTCGATGCTGACCAACTCGACCTACCGCGAGGAGTTCCTGGAGGAGCTGAGCGACGAGATGCGCGCTTCGTTCACCCAGCGGGCTGAGTACCTCGAGCTGCGGGCGAAGACGGCCTAGGCGGCGGGCCGGGGCACAACCGGCGGGCGGGATCGAGCAGAATCGGCCCGTGGCGAGCGCGGCCGAGAGGACGATGGTGCCGGGGTACGTCCACCACCCGGGCAACCACTGCGGCTCGACGGCGCTGCGCAACCTGCTCGGCTTCCACGGCTGCGAGATCAGCGAGGAGATGGCGTTCGGGCTCGGCGCGGGCGCCTGCTTCTTCTACGTGCCGCTCGAGGGGCAGTCCCCCTCCCGCTTCACAAACGGACGCACGGCGTGGCTGGAGGAGAACTTCCTGGAGCTGACCGGGGCGCCGCTGCGGCTGCGCACCGATCCGGATCCCGACCGCGCCTGGGAGCTGGCGCGCGAGGACGTGGAAGCCGGGCGGCCGGCGCTGCTGCTGACCGACCTCTACCACCTCGACCACTACGGCAAGTCAGCGCACTTCCCCGGCCACGCCGTGGTCCTTGCCGGATACGACGCCGAGGACGCCTGGCTCTCCGACACCGGCTTCGAGCGGCTGCAGTCCACCAAGCTCGAGCACCTGTCCGAGGCGAGGCACTCCAAGCACCCCGCCTTCCCTCTCGAGGGCCAGATGATCGACCTCGACCCCGAGGCGGGCACCGGTGCGCTCGACCCCGACGAGCTGCGCTCCCACGCGCCAGCGGCGATCGCCCGCACCGCGAAGCTGATGCTGGAGCCCGAGATGGGCGAGTTCCAGGGCCTGCCCGCGCTCGAGCGCCTCGCCGCCGAGATCGGGGCCTGGCCCGAGACCGTCCCCGACCCGCAGTGGTGCGCGCGCTTCCTCTTCCAGGTGATCGAGCGCCGCGGCACCGGCGGCGGCAACTTCCGCGCCATGTACGCCCGCTTCCTCGAGCAGGCCGGGCGCGACGAAGCGCCGCTCGCCGCCGAGGCTTCGCGCCTTTGGACCTCGCTCGCCGGCGCCGCCCGCGCGGTCAGCGAGGACGACGAGGCCGACGCCGCGCGCTGGGCCGCGCTGGGGGCCGAAACCGAGCGGGTGCTCGAGGCCGAGCGCGGCCTCTGGGACGCGCTTGCCGCCTGAGCCGATTCCGGCTCAGGCGGGCTTCGAGAAGCGCGCAAAGAAGCCGAGCGCGTTGCCCGAGCGGCGCTCGAACTCGACCCCGGCGCCCGCGGCGCGGAGGCGCATGCCCTTGATCCCGACGTAGTGGGGATCGCCCATCAGCTCGCCCACGACGAGCCGGCCGCCCGGCCTCAGCACGCGGGCCAGCTCGCGCAGCGCGGCGTCCTGGTCGGGGATCTCGCCCAGCACCGTGACCAGGTAGGCGGCGTCGAAGCTGTCGTCCTCGAACGGCATCGCGGTGGCGTCGGCGAGGGTGGCCGCGATCGCGGGCGAGCCGCGCTCGGCGGCGCGTCGCATCGTGTGGTCCAGCATCTCCTGCTGCACGTCGAGGATCTCGACCTCGCCCCCCGGCGCCACCCAGTCGGCGACGTCGAGCGTGTAGTAGCCGGTGCCGGGCCCGACCTCGAGCACCCTCTCCCCGGGAACGGGCTCGAGCACGCCGCGCAGGCGCTCGCGGGTGATGATCGGGTGCGGCGCCTCGACCCAGAAGCGCTGGCCGTAGGGGCAGGCCGAGGGGTTCTTGCGCCACCACAGCGCCGCGGCGAGCAGCGCCAGCGCGGCGGCGGCGAGCAGCGCGCGCAGTGGCTTCAACCGGTGAAGCCGACCGTCTGCGCCGGCGCGTCGTTGCGCACGAACTGGACCTGGGCCAGGTCGAGGTGGACGACGCCGGTCGGGGTCTCCAGGTCGGCCCAGCCCTCAGCCTTCTCGAGGGCCTTGCGCAGCTCCTTCAGCTTCGCGGCCGCGAGGCGGACGACGATCACCGAGCCTCCGCTGAAACCGATCTCGACGATCTCCACGTCAGCCATCAGGCTCCCTCCGTGCTTTCGGTGACCCGGCTCAATGTCCCGCCGCCGGCTCGACGATCTCGGTCAGCACACCGCCGGTCGTGCGCGGGTGCAGGAAGGCGACGCGCGAGTCGCGGATGCCGACCCGCGGCTCCTCGTCGATCAGCTCGATCCCGGCGCCGCTGAGCTGCTCGAGCGCCGCCTCGATGTCGCCGACCGAGTAGGCGACGTGATGCAGGCCCGGCCCGCGCTTCTCGAGGTACTTGCCGACGGGGGTGTCGGGGCCGAGCGGGAGCAGCAGCTCGACGTGGCCCTCGCCGACATCGAGCAGAACCGCCTCGACTCCCTGGGACTCGACGGTCTCGCGATGAGCCAACGCCATCCCCAGCGACCCCGCGTACAGCGTCAGGGCCGCGTCGAGGTCGTCGGTGGCGACGCCGATGTGGTCTATGCGGTCGAGCACCGGCAGCGCAGTCTAGTCGGGCGCCTGCTCGGCCTCAACGCGCAGGATCTCCTCCAGCGCGGCGACGCTGACCTGGAGCTGCTCGGCCGTCGGCTCCTTGGTCGCGACCAGGCTCTGGATCTCGTGCCCGGGGCGGTGAAACGCGCGGGCGGCGGCCCGCTCGGGGTTGCGCTCACTCCAGGCGAACAGCTCCACCGCGAGCCCGGTGCTGAGGGCGGCGACCGCGGCCCGCGCCAGCGGCCCGGGCCGCTCCAGCGCCCGCTCCAGCAGCAGCTGGCCCGCCACCGAGGCGACCAGCATCGGCGCCACCAGGTTCGAGCCGCAGCGCTCGTGCTCCTTGGTCGCGCTCGCCGGATCGTCCGAGCCGGCCTCATAGGCGCCGATCGCCTTGTGCTCGGCGCCGTGGTAGGCCGCGAGGTCCCGGTTGCCGAGCGCGACCAGCGCCGGGGCCAGCCCCAGCGCGGCCTGGGCCAGCTCGCGCGCCGGGCCCCCGCCGC